>Ga0181372_1000210_pt1 | contig 14849 bp, 13 predicted proteins | sample LowvirmetaG_5_FD_130161 | JGI IMG/M metagenome (GOLD analysis project Ga0181372, IMG submission 130161) | Marine viral communities from the Subarctic Pacific Ocean - Lowphox_08 viral metaG | ecosystem: Environmental > Aquatic > Marine > Oceanic | place: Subarctic Pacific Ocean | collected...
AAAGAATGCTCACTCTTAAACATATTATAAAGATTAGAAAATCTCGAAGACGCCTCTAGGAATTGTGCTACTCCCATGCCGGCGCGCGCGACATTTCCCTGGGCAGTAATCCCTATAGCCTCAGCCTCCGTGCCCGCGTCTCCTCCCCGAATTAAATGGCTTGCTCGAGACACCACCCTTACCGCATCCCCGTAAGACAGCACTATATTAAGTAAAGGCAGCATGGATTCCACAAGACCCGCTAAGGCATTCCGAAACACATCACCTAGCTCTAGAAATTTCGAACCCATAAAACCTTGAAAATTAGTCCAGGTAGTCTCCAATGCGCCTACGATGTTTTGACCTAGAATCGTAAAGGCTTCAGCTATAGACCCTTGACCTAAAGGCTTTCCATCTAAACCGGGCCCTATATCTTGAGACCCACTAAACAAAGAACCGAATGTCGCTTTTATTGCCGCAACTAACTGACCGGCTAAGTTTGACGAGGAAGTTTTAGCATGGTCAAACATATCAACAAAATACTTCTTAGTAAGCTCATAAGTTTCTTTAGCCCAATCCTTTGTATTAGCCCAATCCTGCATAAAACTTGTTCGGTAACCCACGTTACCCCCTTCAAACATTCCGTTTTCCCCGAATTTTTGTGTACGATGGTCAGGGAGGTACATCTCATCCTTGTTAGTAAAGTAATTCCAAAGTTTCCCTATTCCGTCCCCTATCCAAACAAGAGCGCGTATTACCGAAACAAACAAAAGTGGAATCATGTCTTTAGCCCAATTAGCAAAGCCTGCAACTAAAGGTTGAAGGTCAGCCATGTTAGTAGTTAACCATTTCGTAAACTCTAAAGTAGAATCTGTAAGAATATTAAACAAAGGCTTAAATAATGCATCCGTAGCGTTAGATAATTTCGTTAAAGCTCTACTGAAGGTAGATTCGGAGGATTCTCCTCCTCCTGCAGCTCTCCGTAATGATGCCATCCCTCCTGCACCTATAAACGTTTTCGCCAGAAGAAGCATTTGATGGTCCATGCCCATAACCTCAAACAACAGTGCGGCTTTTGCAGGGTCAGAAATACTAGCAAACATCTTATGGATTGCTGTTAGTATGTTACCCATCTCCGCTAAATCGTTTCCTTGTCCAATACCTCCGGTTGGGTTCAAACCTATTCTTGCCCTCATTCCGCGAGACTCCATAGTCAAACCTCCAAAAGTATCAAGCATTTTCGCGATTGCACCTTCATGCCCCATAAACTCACCAACCGTAGCACCTAGAGCTTTTTGAAGGCCAGCGGCGGCGTCAGGACCTACAAACGCAGCTACTTTCGCTACTTGAGGTTGTAGTTGTCCTAAGGCCTCGGCGATAACCTCAGGAGAGCGGCCCGTAGTTTTTCTAAGTTTAATCAATTCCTGAATCATATCAGCTTGACCCCTACCATTCAGTCTTAAAATGTTACTGTTAAACCTTAGGACGGTAGAGAAGGACCCTAGATTCAAATCTAAGGCCTGTATTTGACCAGCAGCTCGAAGAAAGGACTTGTCCAGATTTCGAAGACCCATATTGAGTAAAGTTCCAAAGCCTTTAATAGATTTCTCCATAGAGACAGGAATCTTTTCGAAAGTATTCATTAACCCTTTAATCCTCTTAGAGGAGTCTCCGTCTGCTTTCATTAGGCTCGATTTTAACGCTTCGGTAGCGCCAAAACTATGAGTAATAGCCTGGGTAAGTTTCCCCATAATACGGCTCTGCTTTTCTAAAACACGGGTTTGGTTTTCTACGGCCTCTAAAAGCTCTCCTCTTGGGGCATCTGCCATTATAGTACTCCCTCTATATCATGCTCAAACCCTTCGGCATCTAAATACGCGACAGTGTTCACCGGTTTAATATCATTCATATTATCACTTTTATACATTCTAAATCCTGTTCTGGTTATATACCCAATCCGTTTTACATCTTCCCAAGAGGGTGCAGATTGTCCAAATTTAGATATTAGGTAGTTCTTAGTGAACGACCCTAAAGTATATAGATTCAATCCCGTGTAATGTGGTCTTGCAGGATTCCCTACGTATTTAATATAATGTCCTCCCCCACCTTTAGTCCCAACTAAAAGGACTAAGGGGGTAGAGCTTATACCTTGTTTATTCGTATAGAAAAAAGTAAACACGGAAGTCATACGACTTCGCATACGGGAAGCGTCATAGAGATACCCTTTAGGGGTAGCTTTTGCGAGAGAATTATCTTGCTCTGAAGGTTTTCCTCCAGGTTCAAAAATATTCGCACGTTTTGGTGTTTGGTATGCCATGTGTCTGTAATATATACTGACGTGGACCTTGATACCGATATAGCTGAATTCTTAGAACAAGTAAACTACTGTTTGTCTTTAAGGTTTAAAAACAAATGGAGACATAAGTTCTCTCCTGCCTTTATTGACGTATTTCAAGATAGGATTTTGTTCTCATTAAAAAAACAGAAGCCTATTAAGGCTTCTGCTATTAAAACTACTTACGTTAAAAAACATAAGTATAGTCCTGACGTGGTTGATGATTTCTTTAGGTCTATCGATTTATCGCTTTACAGACCTCTCATTACTAACGACCTTAAGTACCACCCTTAGGTTTCTTCTTATTCTTACGCTCGGTTAAGATTTCCTGTAGCCGTGCAGGGCTAGCTCCTTGCGCAGGGCAAATATCCTTAAAACCACACCAATTACAAAATTGGTTTATTTGGCAAGGAAAATTCTCTAGCTTACGTTTGCGGATATCCCAAATCTTCTTCTTCTGCTCATTTAAGAACATTCTTATTTGGGACGACGAATACTTCAAAGTGACAAGTTTATCTAAGTGAGGGTAGTAATGTCCCACTGTAATGTCCTCTACTGGAATATTATACATCTTGTGAACCGCATAAGTGTACATGCGAAGTTGCACATCTGTATAAAGCTCTCTTTTAGGGGTAGGGCGTTTACTAGTTTTATAATCAATAACTAGGTATTTACCGGTCGAACCTTTTACAATACGGTCAATCACTCCATTGACTTCGAAATCCATTCCCGTATCAATCGAGAATACCATTTCGGTACTGACGTTCTCAGAAAGGTTCTTGTTAAAATTGAAAAAGTGCTTAAGGCACCTCTCTGTTAACTTTTCCTTTTCTTGCCCGAAAGTGTATTGGGACCTAATAGAAGCGGCTATTTCAAATAACCCCTCCTCTGTTTGCGTGTCTACCCCATCTTCAAAAATCTTATGAATGAACTGACCGAACTGTAAGGCGTCCTTACTTACGGTTTCGTTGTACTCATCCTTCAATCTGTGAATATATCGAAATTTATACTTCGCTTTACACTCATCGAAGACTTTAATCTTACTAGGAGACACTGTTTTAATATACATATGCTAATACCTTCATCCCTTATTAAAGGATATTTATCCGAGAAATTTACAACTTTTCGTATACAAAATCAAGAATTCACCACAAACTCCATTTTTGCTGAAGATGAGAAGAAACATTTATCCATAAACCTCGAAACTGGGCTCTGGCAGGACTTCAAATCTAAGGAAACTGGGAACTTTATACACCTCATTTCTCACATTGAGGGGATTCCTTATATTTCCGCAGAGAAGTTTATTGCACGAAAGTTGCTTGATTCCCCCGAGTGCCTATTTGAGGTCTCCTCGGTTCGGGTTGAGAATGAAGCGAAAGTTAGTAAAGTTGCCGATGAATTTAAAAACTTTAAACCTTTAAACCAAAAGACCGGATACAAATCAGGCAGTCTAACTGAACGACTAGCTTTTACTTGTGCTATGGGCAGACATTTAGGGAAATTCAAATTCTCCTACTGCGAGGAAGGGAAGTACAGTAATCGATTAATTATCCCGTATATTTGGGACGGAAAACCCGTGTACTTCCAAGCACGACGCTTGAGTTCTTTTGGGATGAAATACCTAAACCCTTCAAGGGAAGAGACCGGAGTAAAGTCCTCAGAAATCCTCTTCCCTTTTAACAAGAAGCATGATTACGTAATAGTAACAGAAGGTCCTTTAGATGCAATCACTTTACAGATTAATGGGTTTAATGCCACATGTACTCAAGGGTCTATGATGTCCAAAGCGCAGGCACGCCAACTAAAATCGCAGTCTGTAATTCTTAGTTATGATAATGATGTGGCTGGAAAAGAGGGGACCGCGAAAGCTTACCGATTGTTAAAATCTCTAAACGTCAAATCCGTCTGTACTACTTCTCCTCCTGCCCCTTTTAAAGATTGGAATGACTGCTTTATTAAGCAAGGGACTAAACAGCTCACGCATAACGTAGAGAGCGCTCTCACCAAGATGGATTTCGATTACTTTGTTAAGGACGGACTACAAAGCTAAACTTTGGACTTTTTCTAGTTTCATCCATAAAGCCATACTTTGCTTGAATCTTATAGACTCCAGGAACAGCGGCTGCTGAATCCCACAAGTATAACATTGTATCATCAGAAAGTAGATTAGTAACCTCCACAAACCCATTGGTAGTTCCTTTAGTTCCGTCATTAAGGAGAGTTCCGTACTCATCAGTGTAGCTAATAGAGACGTTAGCGGTAGTCAACATGGCCTGCTGGAACAGGTTTAGAATATCTGGCGACATATTAGCCTCGTCACCACTAATCTGGGTTTCTATTGCAAGATTTATTTTCTCTCCTACCTGGATATACTTCTGTTTTAGAGTATTCTTAACCGTAAGGACGGCCTTTTCGGGGAAAGTTATGACCCCTGCGGTGGTCACTACGAACTTCTGAACTATGGATTGCCATGCCCCAGAATTTGCGTCCTGCACCATCCAAACATCAAAATATGCGCCTGGAGCTACAACCTTTGAGGTTGCAAGGCCTGTCGATGTGTACGCCGCATCCAAATCACAACCCGCAGGAGTTGCTGATAAGTACCTACCTCCAGCTGATAGACCCACTGCAAAATGACCAGTCCCTAATTGGCTAATGCCGCTAGTATTCACTCCCTTCACATAGTTATCTTCAGGGTCAAAATAGCCGTCAGATACAATTTTACTGGTTGAAACTTGAAAACGGGCCGCACAAAAAGGAATCAAAGAGCTAAAGACTTTACCCGTACAATCTGTGCCAGGGTCCGAGTCGACAAGAAGGCTTCCATCCCCATTCGTAATATAAGGATACTCATCACTTGATTCAGTAGTATCGGGAAAGATTAAAACGCTATCAATAGAGTAAGGGTCCGCCATTACACCATTTCTCATATAGTAAAGCTCAAGGGCTAAATCCTGGCTGAAGGCAGGTCTTTGATAACGGGTGACAAGTTCGAGGTTATTAATTTTCATTGTAACTCTTTATCTAGTCGTTCTCGCAGCTTCCATCGCAGCTTTTTCATCTTCAGCCTCTTTTATTCTCATAGCAATAAAAGTTTCTCGCTCAACCCACGGAAGCTGGTTTACTGCCTCATAGCTGAAAAAGCAGTGCCTGACTAAGGTGAACATTTGTTGAGCTAGAATTTCTGGGTCTCCGCGGAGTTCTAGCTCGTGGTAAAAAAATTCTCATTCAACCCAATAGCCATCTCGTTTTGAACGTTGCAGAAATTACAATTAAACTTATGGAATTGCTCCATACCATACTCAGGGCTAAAAATTGCGGCTTTTAGAACGTTTACGTCTTTAATAGTAGTTTGCTCTAGGAATCTTTTAATTACCATTTCCTCGTTTACGTTATCGATTCTAGAAATAAACAAAGGCAGGGCATCCATAATACGTTCCGCAGAAGGAAGGCTTTCCTCATCTTTTGCTCTAATAGGCTTAATGTACGCAGTCTTTTTCGAATCCGGAAGCTCAACAGTGCAATGCTCCTGATAACTCTCCTCCATGAAACGCAAAGACATTTTAGAGAGGTCATAGTGTAATTCGTTTTTCGTACCACACCCCTTACATACAGTATCGAGAGGGTAATCCTTCCCGTAAGACAGTTGGCGAATTCTAAACATAACATATAGTTTATCTGGTAAGGTTAGTTGGCCATAATCAAGCCCTTTAATACACCCAGCAAGAACTACATTTAAAGCATCTTTTGAACGGTCCCCTATTAAAGCCTTTTGAAGTTTCTTCTCGTCTGCAAATTTCATTGCTCTAAGGAAAACCGTATCTTTTTCGTAATTAACGTAAGGCTTCCCTTTAGAAGGTAAATTAAACTCAACCCACATCTGACTAGTGTCAATATTCTCTAAAAGACCGTTAAGCTGGTCTTGGACGAGCGTCTGCTCTGGAACGTTATCCTTCATAGGGTTACGCGGCATATCTGGGTTTTTTGGCTGTCCACCTTCAAACCCTTTGGCAATGTCAATAATAGATTGTTTTTGTTCACTCATAATGGAATCCCACTATACTATAATAGGTAAGCAAGTGTTAATTATTGTCCAAAATATACATTCCACCCTTAAAACTAGTAATAAGAAACTAAAAAGTATCTTACATAAAAAGTATAGGCAAAGAGTTGAAGGGTACTCCTACTCTCCTGCATATAAAAAAGGTTATTGGGATGGATTCAAATCATTCTTCTCAGAAAAAACTGGAAAGTTTGGTACTGGAATGCTGCAACATGTTTTAGATGATTTAGATATAGCTGACCTCTCTTATTCTATAGAAGACCAAAGAACTCAAATTAAAGATGAAGACTTTGGCTTATCTGGCATAGAGCTACGCTCATATCAAAAAGAGTTGACCGTTAAAGCGTTAGAGCTTAAGAATTGCATTATAAAAGCTCCCACGGGGTCGGGCAAGACTATAGTTCTAGCCTCTATTTTACAAGCCTTAAAGGGGCGGACGGGCCTAATTTTCTTTACTAAAAAGCAGTTACTTTACCAAACGTACACATTTCTAACCTCGCATGGGTTTGATGTGGGGGTTGCTTTTGGGGACGGAGTCGATATCAAACCTTTAACCTTATGTACTATACAATCAATCGACAAAGTAATCGACAGCCATTTAAAAACTTCAGAGTTTATCATTTTCGACGAAGTCCATGAATTTAGTAAAGGGAAAATAGCATCTAAAGCAATAGAGTCTTTTCCAAACGCGCGCGTACGTATAGGTATGACCGCCACTATCCCTAAAAATAAGCTGGACAGGCTCACCCTAATCTCGGCACTAGGGCAAGTTATAGAGGGGGCTACTGCTACCGATTTAATAGAGTCTGGATTTCTCACTGAACCTGTTATTCAAATTGTTACAGTGCCTGACTGCGTGGATTGTATTGACGATACTGTATATCGAGAGATTTATCGTAAATGTATTACTGAAAATAAGGTACGTAACGATATGATTCGTGATTTAGTTGTTAAAATTAAACAAAACCCGTGTAAAGTTTTAATTCTGACGAAAGATTTAGAACACGCTAAGATTCTCAATGATTCTCTTCCTGGCTCCCTTAAATTAGAGGGGAAAGACGACCTTCTTACAAGAAGTAAAACAATTAAAGAGTTCACCGACCAGGAGCATGGAGTGCTTATAGGAACTACCATTATGCAGACGGGCGTGGATATCCCAGAAATTACTCACTTCATCAACGCTCGTGGGTTAAAATCCGAAATAGCAACCATTCAGGCAATGGGTAGAGCCTTACGAATACATAAAAGTAAGATTAAAGTGTATATTTACGATTTTTTAGATAACGCTCCATACCTAACTACTCATGCCAAGCAACGAATAAAGTCGTACGAAGCATTAAACTTTAAGGTGTACATAGATGGAAAAGAAAGAAGATAAAATCAAAAAGCTCAACGCTATGCATGAATATGATATCTCAGATATCCGCTATTGTATAGGGGAATTAAGTACCCTCATTGAAAGGGAAGAGGTTACTGAGGCTTCGATTGCCAAATTAGAGGCTATAGTAACCCAGTTAAATGGCCTACGGGCTAAACATACTGGGTCTCTATTTGCCTGGCTTAAGCAGGACTATATCCTAGAAGACTAAACCTTCTCTGGAGCTACTTCTTCTTCCTCTGAAGAGTCATCTTTACCTTCGCCCTCAGCCTGAGCTGCCTGCAAAGCTTCAAGTTCTGCCTGAGCAATCTCTAACGCTTCTTGTGCTGCTTCCACTTTATCCTGGACATCCTCTTGCGCACCTTCTTTGTCTGCTTTTTCATCGTCAGGAGATGGTTCGTCTAGATTTTTAAAATCGATATCACTAAAAAGTTTTTCCATGTCCCCTACTAAGCCTACCATGTCAGCATTAGACATGCCTGGGTCTGAAGGGTCTGCGTCTACCTCAGGCATCTCGGCTTCCTCTGAAGCAACCTCTTCTTTTAGAGGTTTTTTCTTGTCTTTGGAATCCTCGTCACCTTCTTCTTCTTCGTCGTTACCTTTGTCTTTCTTGCCAAAGTCGGGTTTTTCACCTTTCTTTCCTTTCTTCTTTTTCTTCTTTTTGTCGTCACCGTCGTCTCCCTGTTCGTCGTTTTCTTCTTCGGAGTCATCAGTAACTTTTGCGTCTTTTTTATCATCCTTCTTTATTGGAGTCTCTTCATCTTCGTCCATGTCTGGAGTTAAACCCTTAAACTTCTTTTCAACTACAACATTAACAACCTTCTGAAGGTCGAAGGGTTTTAAGAAAGTAAGGTCTTGGCCTTCTACGGTGAGCATTTCAACCAGTAAATCATTTACATCAAGAACCTCTACGCCAGACTTGTCCTTAATAAAGCCAGCAAACTCAAGTAGGGTTTTCTCTACAATACTATCCGTCTTAGCGTAGGTACTTAAGCGTTCAAATAGTACTGAGTAAGCAGAAGCTAGATGGTTAAAGGAAGGGGTAAACTTTAAATTGTTAATGTTAACTCCGTAGTGAGAGTTTAAGTTTTCTACTAGAGAAACTTTGTACGGCTTCTTCAACTCAAACAGGGAAGATGTAAACTTACGAACGTCCTTTTTAGAAACAGTGCCTGGGTTAATTGTTTCATAAACCAGGCTTAGTACTTGTTGGATATCAGATTTAGTTGCCAGAGCAAAGTACGGAACCTCCGTAACTACTTCTTTTAAAGTGCTCTCTTGAACTTCCTCCGACTCATAAATGCAAGAAGCCAGCTTCGAGATTTTCTCGTTATGAGACCAAGAGTTAGAAAAATTCTCTTTCGCAGTGGAAAGTTCTTTACCTATCAACTCTTGCGCACATATCATTTCGTATAGTGATTTATCAATATTCGTATCACACGCAACAATACCGTTCAAGTTACCCCATTCAGCTTTCTCATTATCAAACGCTTTACTGATTGCATTGCTAAGTTTTGCTGCATTCAAAATCATAGGGTCGTTTAAAATTTCACCCTTACCTTCTTTGATTAAAGACTTAATTGAAGTTGAAGCCTCTACTAGTCGTGTGTATTCTGGCTCAGAAGTAACACGGAGAGCTGCTGAAAACGATTCTTTTTTGCGGTCTAGAGCGTAACGGATTTCATTAATTTTGTTCCTTTTAGTGAAAGTATTAAGTAGATTTTTAAATTTACCTTCCGCATCGCTAAACTTATCCTCACGCAGGTCTCCTACAAAATCAGAAACTCTATCAGTTACCATAGAATCAATACACTCATCGCTAAAATGCTCCTTAAGAGGTTTAGCCTCAATATCAAGAAGATGGATTGCACCTTCATGTATATCATAAGTACATGTAATATACTTGTCTGATTCAGAGACCAACTCAAGTGTTTTTGTGTTAGAGTCTATCTCAAAAATCATAAGGTTTTCTCTAACCTTACGGCCAAGAAATTCTACTGCTTCTGTAAGTTTAGAGAGATGCTTATCACGGGATTCAAAAAAGTTTATTTTATTCATTTCAAAAAAATAGCTAGGGCACTATAAAATATATAGAGCCCTAGCGGAACTTTTTTGTAACTTATTACTGAGGAGGCTGTTCTGGAGGCTGCATTGGATTCCCACCCATCATAGCCGGGTCACCTCCCATCGTAGCCGGGTCACCTCCCATCATAGCCGGGTCACCTTCCATCATAGCGGGGTCGCCACCCATCATAGCTGGGTCACCTCCCATCATAGGAGGAGCTGCTGCCTGCTGTTCTTCGACTTCCTTTTTAAGTTGTTCTTTGATTTTTGCAATCTCGTCTTCGGGTAGATTAAAGTAAACTCTGTAAATATAATCGTTAGGGAACATCTGTAAACCCTTTACTGCCTGTACGATACGTACACGAGCCTCATCGGTCTCGAGGCGACGCTTAAGAAACATATCAGAAGGTGGGTACAATCTGATTGCGAAGTTTTTAAGCATAGTCGTTGGGAAATTCCTAAGCTTTAAATGTCTTCGGCACAATCTCATTAGTCCTGCCTCAACGTCTCGTTGAACTCGCATTACTGCTTTGGCAAACTTAACATCTAGTTGGCTAAGGTTTGCTTTTCTCTCAGGAGCGGTATCTTTTTCTACAATAAAATCTTTAGGAACTTTTAACGCTGCCAAAAGTTTATCTCTAAAATAACGAACATCATCAACTTCTCCCAAGTTTTGAGCACCTGGCATTGTCTCTACTTTAGTTCCCTGTCCGTTACGTGTAGGGATGAAGAAGTCCTCATCTGCGGAGAGAGGGTTATACCTTTCATCTATACTTTGAGTACCGGGATTCCAAAATTTCTCCTTCTTGAATTTTTGCTTAACCCTTTCCATAAACACTTCCACTTTACTTGATGGGATGTTGCCTGTTTCAATGTAAAAGGCTCTTCTTTCTGGTGCGCGTTGAAGGCGGTAGATAATCATCGCATCCTCCATCATTTTCAACCCATTCCATGCCCCGATTGCAGGGGAAAGTAAAGCTTTTCCGTAAGGATAAAAGGCTTGGTCCGAGGTTCTTCTTCTAAAGTGGACAATTTGAGACTTATCTAAGTCTACTTTTCTACTTCCGGGAGTACCAAGGGACCCGGCACCTCCTACAGGACCATCATACCCATAATCCCCTGCCGATTTGGGGATTTCCTGTATGAACTTTTTAAGGTAGCCATACTGGTCTTCCTGACGGAAAACGTAAAAAGGATTAAGAATTTTAACTCTCTGGATTCCCGCCGTAGGATTATTCAAATCTAAGATGTTTTCTACGAAACAGTCTCCGTACTTACAGACATTTCGGGTAATATCCCAAATCATCTCCTCTAGTTTAGTGACCTTGAAAAAGTCCTCTAGCGCATCCTTAACTAACTGGTCGTCGGTTTCGATAATAAAAGCACTATTCTCTTCGTTTAATAAGGTTGCATCGTCGGAGTAAATATCAAGGGCTGCACCAATCTCTGGATAATCATCCATTTTTTCGTATTGAGCATATTTTCTACGTCTTGTCTGTTCAACCTTTGGGAGCTTAACAATACCCTTTGATACGCTAACTCCCGCGTCTCCGGTACCTGGATACTCCAGTACATCACCGGACTTAACGTCCTGAGCATCACCCCCTAATCTAGGGTGTGCACTAGGTCTGCCTTTACCGCGTCGATTAAAAAATTTATTAAAAAATGCGTAAAATCTTCCCTGCCCTTCTGGAGGGCCTGGGACGTTCCCCATAGGGAATTCAGTATTGTTTTCATCTAGTCGTTCATTAGCCATGTCATATACTCCTTAAGTTTTTCTTTTGCGGTTGCTTTGCGGTCAGTTAAAAATATAGGGTTGTGTTCTGCCTTATCTTTATTATCTATGGTTTCTATAGCTACAGGGCTAGTGTTTATTATTTCCTTAGCTGCAAAGATACCCATAGCAAGACTCATTACTAAGTCATCATTATACCCATCATCTGCTTCAATCTTCCCACTGTCCGATATTATAAAAGTGTTCAATTCCATTAGGGTGCGTTCGGAGTTCACTCTAAATTTAGTAGTCCTTAAACCTTCTTCTAGATGGCTTAGGATAATCTCCCGATTCTTAGCATTTACTAAGATACCTATGTCGTTTTTCTCGTCGGCCCACAAATTATCGTACTCTAAGTTATCCCATAACTCTTGAATAAGGGCAATCCCTAAATTGTTTCGTTCCACTACAACATATGCAGTGTTATACTTAGTTGCCTCATCTTTGATTATTTTTGCAAAATCTTTTATTGAGGTTTTATTTGAGTAAAACTCAGCAACTTGCTCCCCATTATATAAGTTTAAGATATGAAATGCGGAATGGTCTCGTCCTCTACCGAAGGAGGGGTCTGCACATAAAACATAAGTATGGTATTGCTCTGGAGGTTTCCATATTCGTAAATGGTCTGAGGTCATAGAAACGTAGTCCTTATTAATATTATCATTTAAAACTGTTAAAGTGTGGGTATCTAGGAAGTTCTCTCCTGTGCCAAGGAACGCACACTCATACTCTTGCCTCCACATTCGCTCTCCTAAAGCAGGACGCATCTCTTCAGCCCATTCCTCCGTGTACTCTGGGTGTTCCTTCCAGTGAATATCAATAACATTAAAGGTATTTTGCTTTTTTACTGCCCCATTGTACAGTTCATAGTACAGATTAGACATTCCGTTAACGGTAGACAGAAGAACTGCATCTCCACCTGTAGATAGAGTAGGGTAAACAGCGGCCCAAAACTCTCTCATCCTGTCAATAAATGCAGCTTCATCAACAATCAATAAAGATACTGCTTCTGAACGACCCGCACCAGCAGGCTGAGACCTTACTCGAGAGCCAGTGGATAGAATAAGATTATGCTTGTTCTTCTCCTTTACTTTTGGTTGCATCCAAGAGGGTAGGTCGTCATACATCCCAACCACTCGCGTAAGGAATGTAGTAGATTCTCGGTCTCCAATGGATACGACCATGACTAGCTTGTTCTGTTCGAAGATAATCTTCCAAAGAGAGTACGCGCACATGATGGTCGTAACTCCCGCCTGTCTAAACTTTTTAATAATATTGAATCTGTTACCATCAATTTCAGTCACGATTCTCTTTTGGAAGTTATAAAGGCTAAAAGGTACAATCCCACGGATTGGATGTACAATCTTTACATAATTTGTAATAAAGTAAATCGGGTCTTTGGAACATTTTTCCAACTCTTCTAGTATTCTTTCCTTCTGCATAGACTATAATAGTGTAATCAAACTTATATACTATGAGAAAACTTGCTTTTGTTCCAACTACTACATTAAAACCTTATAAAGACAACATTAACCTATACCATTTAGAAAAGTTTTTTGTTGAAGCCGGGTTTACGTTTATCCCTCTAGAGAATAAGCCTTCTATCTTTGAAGCATATGCTGAGGCTGTAAAGAAGCATGTTTCAGACGAGGATGTGGTTGTATTTTGCCACGATGATATAGAAATCCTCTCTAATGTGGCTGCCTTTAATGCTGCACTTAAGCCTTTAGAGGGGCCTAAACGTTTAGGGTTTTTAGGTATAGCGGGGACTAAGTCCTTTGATGAAAGTGGAATGTGGTGGAACGGGACGGGACGAATGCCTTTAGGTCACCCTGACCATCCTTTATCAGGACAAGTGTTTACCGGGTCAAGTACAGAGGATATGTACTCCACAATGTACGGTAAGTATGGAGCTGTAACTATTCTAGATGGGGTTTTCCTGGCTGCACAAGGGAAAACGTTAAAAGGTTTAAGGTTGGAAAAGCCTAAATCCTTTAGTGGTAACTGGGATTATTATGACATTTACTACACTCACCAAACTTACAAAAAGAATTTAGAAAATAGGACTGTACCTATAGTCCTAAGACATGACTCCCCAGGGGAGATGAAGCAAGGGTGGTATCAGAACAGGGATGTGTTTCTTGAAGTCTTAAAGAGGTCAGATAGGCTACCTATCCGTCTTCCTTACTGTTAATGGAAATGTAGAGGATTCGGTAAGGAGAGTTCCTTTTCGGATAACCCCTTCAAACCTAGCTCTAGCGGCTCTATTCCTCAGTACACTTCCAGTAGTAGCACCCATAGCGGTACCGAAACCTTGACCCACTCCTTGAGCTGCTCTCCCTACAGGCATTGCTGCTAATCTAGCGCCAGTTCTTGCAGTTTTACCTGCTTGTCTGACTCCTGCACCTGCAACGCGTCCACCTGCGCCTATAGTTGCACCCCCAAGACGAGCTGTACCTTTGATGCCTGCTCCCGCTACTCTACCGCCTGCACCGATTGTTTTTCCTCCAGCCCCAATCGTCTTGCCCGCGGCATACCCACCCGCTAAAGCACCTGCAGCGCCTAATCGTGTAGCGCCTCCTATTGCTTTTCCTCCGAGATGAGCTGACCCTTTAACGACTCCACCTAAAGCCGCGCCTGTTCCTCTTAATCCTCCAGCGGCTACTCTAGCACCGGCTGCTGTTGCTGCGCGTCCGGGTTTAGTTCCTAAAGCTAAAGCTCCAGTCGCCACCGGGGCCAGCGCTAGACCGCCGACCTTGGCCCCGACGATGCCGCCTCCTGCCAGCCCAGCAGCCCCTTTAGCAGCAGCTGGAGCCATACCAGCAATAGTCTTTTTCGCTAAAGAAGGCCCCTCTTCCTTTTCCTTTTTAGGTGTCAGCATTTTCTTCCATCTCGCAGTTTTTCTCATACGATTTGCCTTTACCGCGTCTTTATCCCGCTCTGCTTGCTGCTCCGCCGTTCGATTTGCGCCACGTTCTGAGGGGGTATCTCCTAAGTCATCGCCACTAGAATCGTTGTCAAAGGCGCCTTGTGCAGCTTTAGCACCCTTTTTGGCTTCCGCTAAAGTGTATTCGCTAAATTTTGCGTTACGCATTACTGAGCTCCCCCTTCAACAGGAGTTTCTGCTTGTTGCTTTTTAAGTTTAGCTGCTTTAGCTTTAGCTTTAGCTACTGCTCTTGCATCAGAAGTCTTGCCTGTGACTACGTTTAAAGGGGCTCTTAAAACAGTACCTGTGGCAGAGCTTCCTTGTCTTATT
>Ga0181372_1000217_pt1 | contig 14514 bp, 12 predicted proteins | sample LowvirmetaG_5_FD_130161 | JGI IMG/M metagenome (GOLD analysis project Ga0181372, IMG submission 130161) | Marine viral communities from the Subarctic Pacific Ocean - Lowphox_08 viral metaG | ecosystem: Environmental > Aquatic > Marine > Oceanic | place: Subarctic Pacific Ocean | collected...
CGCCGTACACTGCGTCGGCCTGAAAGCCTACAAAGTACTCGTCCCCTTCTCCGCCGAGCTGCGGCACCGCTGAAGCGAAGTCCACATAAGAGTAAGTCCGGCCTAAATTGTCCTCGCGCTGTAGCACGGGAACGGCTGTGGAAAAGTTGTGGAGCGTTGCGTTTTCGAGCACGACGGTAGCCGCTTGTATGCGTCGATCGGCTATGACTAAAGTGGAGTCGTCAAGCCCCGCCTGGAAGTCCGCCGCGAGCGCTGGCACGGCCGGGCGCGGGTTCGCCGCTTTCGGATCATGGCCAGGCGCGCCAATGATGAGCGGATAGGCCGCGCCCTGCGCTTTGTCGCCGATGCTGTATCCGGTGGCAACTCGCGGGAACGTCGAGGAGTCCACGACGGCTTGCGCGTCCGGGACGAGCTTGGCATCCCGCGCCGGACTTCGAGACACAGTCACCGACATAGGATCGTAAATCGTCTCATACTGCGCGCCCTCCGTGAGTCCCCGCAGAATGACGGTAGCGCGCTCGAGGACGGTGCCGGGATACCAGCGTCGGACGATAGCCGTCTGAAGCTCCAGAGACTGGCCGCGCGCCTCTATCAGTGCCCAGTCAACGCCAGCCGATATCGTCACCGGGAGCGACTTGGCGGCGCCTCCGTCGACGCTGACGGCGAAGTCACCGAGCCCGGACTCGTACCGATACACATCACCGGACGCGTTTGTCACCGATACGGCCTCCGAGGCGAAGCGATAGACTCGGCCGCCCACGTCCAGATCGAGAAGCCAGACGCCGCGGATACCCAATACCTCGGAGGTTGCCGGCATTACTTGATCTCGTCGAAGACAAGCGCCTCGATCCGCTGTTGCTCATTCACACCGAGATCTCCGGCCGTCCCATTGCCGCGAGCCGATGAGGTAAGTCGTCCATAAACGAAGCGCGTCGAGTCGGTGAGCGTTGTGTCTGCGTCTGGGATCTCCTCAATGGCCACACACGGAACCTGGCCGGACTCCATCTCTTGAAGGTGTCCGAACAGCCGATAAAGCACGTCCTCGTCTCCCACCATGGGGATACCTGTCGTCGGCCCCACGTAGTCCACATCAGGGCCGCTCCTGATCTCGCAATGGTTCGTTCCACTCTGCCAGTGTATCGACCAACGACGAGCAGGCGGGCCAAGCTGACGAGCTCTCGAAGTGCCGTAGCTGTCGACGGTCACGGCAGCATTGCCCACCATCTCATCACCGCGGCCCCAGTCGATCCGATCTCCAAAGGCCGCGAGCTTTCCGGCCATGAGAACGCCGGCCTCGAAGTAGTCGTCTGGGCAGTCCTGGACGGGTATCCGAATGCGCCACCAGTCCACGAAGAGTTGCGCGGCAAGGTGGACGACGAGCAATCCCGACGGGAACACAAGGCTCATCCCGGCCGGCGATGTCGGATCGGTCGACGCCACGCCCTCGAGGGTGAGCACGGGCTTTGCAGTCGTTGCAGGTGTCCAGCCGCCGGCCGTTTGCGCTGTCACCTTACGCAGCGCAGGAGGCACGCCGCCGAGCTGCGCATGGCCACCCACGAGCGAGCCCTCGAAGAGATACCGATCGGCCGGAGGAGACGCACCGCCGCCGGGTATCAACGCAGATCCGGAGCGGATACCTGCGAGACCCTCGAAGCCCTCGGACAGGTTCAGCGTGCCTCGAGTCGTCCATGTCACTCCGTCCGGTGAGCTCTCCAGGTATGCCGTCCGAAAGTTTGCACCCGAGACGAAGAGCCCGAGCGAGTCACCCACCCACACGTCCTCGGGAAACTTGAACGTCAGGATCTGCTCTGTGAGGCCGCTCGAGCGCCACCGTACATCCGGTGACGGTGACAGCCGACAAAAGGCGTTCGTCACGGGGTAGTCATACGCCGCCGGAATGGTATAGCCGTCGTCCCGTCGGGCCGGGCCGGAAGTGGCCGACAGAAAGCCGACGGAGCCGATATCAGGCACTGGCACTGGGTACCGGGTGATCGGCTTTCCGCGAATCAATAGCGGACCATTTTGCGGCTCGTAAATGTTGAGCGTCGACACTGCCATCTGCTGACGCGCCCACTGAAATTGTGCCCAATGACTTGTACAGGTACCGGCGACGCCATGCCCCCAGCGGAGAAAGCCGGTCGCCGCCGGTGCGCCAGCGTTATTCACGAGCGAGCCAGAAGGGCCGACATTGACGCGCGACTGGCCAGGACGCCACCAATACGTCGAGATCGTGCCACGGTTCGCCCATATGAGAATGATGGCGTCAGACGTGAAATCGAACAGCTGATCGGTGCCGATCTGCGCTGGCGTCACAATGTCATAAACCCGGAAGCCGGCCGTCGAGAAGTTCACAGACCACCGGTAGTCGCTGGCGCCGTCAGCCATGCGGCCCCCGACATGACACACCCTCGTCGCCAGATCTCCGCCACTGTCGACGCGCACCTGACAGAGCACGAGCTGCTCAACGTCCGGAGATAGGCCGGGCACAGTGCGGGTGTGAAAGCTCGTCGACGCCACCGTCACACGCTCGAGCTCGCCAGGGCTCACCAGAGTCGACGCAGCCCCTGTCTCCACCCATGTCGTGCCGGCATTCTGCGGCAGTTCGATCGGAGTCCAGTTCTCGGTAAATGCCGTCCTCGCCGATGGTGAGGTAGCCCCGTCGCTCGTTACGGCCTGCCAGCCTCCGAGCCAAAGGGCCGAGAGTCCGACAGTGATCGATACCGACGAGGCCCATGGGCCGAGCATGACGACGGAGCCGAGGCACGGCACCGTAGCGCCCACGTCGAGCCGATCGGCAGTCGTGCCCATGGTGTGCGCGGTGCCGTATCTCACCCATGAGACGCCAGCGTCCACCGAGCCCCATGCCTCTATGACGCCGCTCGCGAGGCGAAGGTGGGCGTATAGCGTGCCGTCCGGATCTGCGGTGAGCGAGCCTTCAAGGTACGCCGCCGATGTGATCGCAGTCTCTTCGGTATTCGTTAGATCTTCAAACGGCGATGACAGCCGACGAACCACCGGGAAGTCGTCCGACTGGCGAATATAGAAGACGAAGAGCCCGTCGACGGACTGCACGAGGGCGACGGAATGGCCGAGCGCTGGAGTCGTGCCGACAAGATCGAATGTCGCGCCCAAGTCGCTCGAGGCCAGTTGGTGGACGATATCGCCAGCGGCGGTGTCCTGCACCAGCATACCCACATCACCGCGAAAATACGCCATGCGAGAGCGGCCGAACGTTGACGCGTTGCCGAGGTACGGATCCTCGCTATACGTCGCCCACGTCGCCCCTTTGTCGTCGCTGTAATACATGGCGTTACCGAACTGCAAGAGCGCGCGCTCGCTCTCCGGAAGCACGAGAAGCGCCGGGTAGCTCCAGTTGGCGGCTACGGGTAGCGTCGCTCCGAGGGCGCTGTAGGAGCGCGTCGAAGGGTTGATGACGCGTGAGCCTCCGGAGACGAGAGGAGACGGGGGCGATTCCGTGCGGAAGCACAAGATCTCTTGTGTGCTCGGTATCGTCGCAGCGTCAAAGCGTCCGAATCCCGTTGAGCCATACTCCGGGAACGCTTGGCCGTTTGCGTAGATCGGAGGGTTCCAGCCTCGATACTGGGTGTCGCCCACCTCCGACGCGAGCCGGTACGCGAGTTGCGCACCGTCCCGGCCGGGCATTCCTGCTTTGATCGAGCGGACGAGCACGTCCTCGGCCTGGCTGTTGTGTACGTGCGCGGTGAGCTTTGACAGGGCGTCGAGCGGCTTCCCATGGCCCGGCCTGCTCGTCGACTGCGTATAGCTCGAGTCGGCCGGCGTCGGCGGCGTAACCACCGGACGAAGCTTGTCGCGCGTCAACTGCGAAGGAATGAGAAGGCCGCCGGGTATCGCGGTGCCTATTCTGTCACCCATAGCTAGCCCCTCCCATACACAGGCGCGCGGCCAGGTGTCAGTCCTAACGCACCCACAATTCGGCCGGTGAGATCTGGAGAGCTCAAGATGGCCTGGGCAATGGTGGCGGAGTCCATTTGCAGGACTACAGTCGAGCCGCCCATGGCTCCGCCGGTGTTGATGGCCTCGAGCCCGTCCCGGCCCAGCGCGTCCATCCCGCGCCCGGTGACAATGCCCTCTTGAGGTTGCGCCATAATGTTAACGTGGTCGGCCGAGGCGGCTCCGCCTCCGGGCATTCTGTCAGCCACGAGGCCGCCGACCGGGAAGTCGGGCGGCTTTTGCGCGGATATTACGGCGAGTTGAGTTGCCGTAGCAATGCTGGCCGCGGCCGCAGCGCCCGCTGGAGCTCCGGCCAACATAAACGAAAAGGCGGGAATGAGGGCCACTGCTGCACGAGCACCGTCGATAATGGCTTGAGCCTTTTGCGCGGCCTTTTGCATTCTGAACGACTTCAGCGCCTGCTTCTCGGCTATGCGCTCCAGCTTCTTCATTTTCTTCTCGTCGGCGTCTTCGAGCCTATCGATCTCGTCGAGGCGGCGCTCGGCCTCGGCCTCACTGATCTTGCCCGACTCCAAAAGGCCGGCAATGTTCTCTTCGCGCTTCTCACGGCGCTTCTCTCCCTCTTGCTCGATGGCTGCCGTTTGCTTGTCGAGTATGGACTGTATCTTATCGATCTGGAGCTGCGCGAAGCCTTCGATCGCGCCGCCGGCTGTTCCGATCACCGTATCGATATCGGCCAATGTTTGAGCGATGGCAGCCCTTGCAGCTTCCGCGGCCTTCGCGTCTAACATCTCCCGCATTTTGTCCACCTCGACCAGGAGGCTGCGTTGCTTGTTCGCACGCTCCTCGTCGAGGGCCTCGAGGTCTCGGATCCGCCGCGCTTCCGCTGCCGCCAATGCTTCGCGAGTGGCGTCCGCATCTTGCGACGCCATCATGACCTCGGCAATGGAGTCGATCCGATCTTGATAGGCCTCCTCGATCTTCATCTCATCGGATAGCCAGTCCTCGTTCGCGGCGGCGGTGATGTCCGCGAGCGTTTCGGTTGCCTTCTGTTGATCCTGGATAGCCTTGAGCGTTTCGCGGATAGCCCGCGCTCGTTCGCGCTCTGCCTCTGCGGCTGCCTGTTTCGCGCGGGTTGCGGACTCCGTCGCCGCCTTCTCGTCTTCCTGCGCAGTCCTAAGCTTTCCGCTGGTGACCATTGCGGCTGCAGCGTCATCTTGCGCCTCTTTGAGCACATCACCGTAGCCGGCCCACGCGGCTACCGATGCCCACGTAGCGGACTCGTTCTCGACCATTACGTCTTTGATCGCGAGCGCTGGAAATACCACTCGGGCGATCTTGCCGAGGCCTTCCATTTTCTCCATCATGCCAGCGACGGCGAAACCGGCGACGAGGATGGCCTCGGCCGAGTCCGAGAACGCGCCAGCCAACTCCGTGCCGATAGCAAGCTTGAGCCGATCAGCTAGGACGCCGATTCCGCCGAGAGCGTCGTTGAAGTCGTGAACGCTTGCAAGCGTCTCCGGCGGCACTGGGGCAAAGACGCCGGCCTCCTCGAACGGCTTCATCGCCTCCGCGAGCTCTTCCGCCTCATCAATGAGTCCGACGATCACTTTGACTGACGCCGCTCCGGCTATGCCGATTCCAGCTATCGCCAGTCCAGCCGCCACGAGCCCCGCGCCCACCGGGCCAATGGCCGCGGATGCCTCGAACATGGAGCGCGCGAACTTTTCGACCTGGCCAGCACTGCCACCGACGGCGCCACCGAACCCCTCGGCCGCCTGTTTCGCAGACTCGAACCCTGCGCGCGTCTTGTCGCTGGCGCTCTTCTGCGCCTTGGCCGTCTTCTTCGCCGCCTTCTCGGCGCGCTTGTACTGCTTCTCGAGGCCCTTGACCATGGCCTTCGCTTCTTTGCTGCTGATCTCCGGGAGCTTCGCAAGCTCTTTGCGCATGTCTGCGAGATCGGCCTCGAAGGCTATTCGGACGCGTTCTTCGGTGGCCATTACTGGCCCCCCAACACGTCGCCCATTGTATCGGCCAAGCGCTCGAGAAGCCGCGGAACGCTGGCAAGTCCTGGTTTACGGATCAGCTCTTGCCAGGCGCTCTTACCTCCCTGGGCGCGGCCTTTAATGTAGACGACATAGGGCGAGGTGTTGCCCACGAACGACTCAAGCCGATCATTCGACACCACGCGAACGCCGGAGACAATAGCCGCGCGGCTTCTGCCGGTCTTGACTGGCCATTGCCCGATCGCGTCAGCGCCCAGTCTTGCGGCCTCGGAGTCGAGGACGGGAAGGAGTCCGGGGCGCGCGTTGTTGATGGCGCGGCGATAGACACGGTCAAGAGTATCGTCCATCACCACCGACGCATCACCGCTTGTGTACCTTAGCTTTGCCACCGCTCACCCTCACTTGATTCCATGCCAATAATCGGACTTGATCTGCGGCTGGGAGCGTTGAGAACCACCCAGGAAACTTGCCCCACAGCCGCTCGATCTCCATCAGCTGGTAGTCGAGGACGCCGGAGCCTCGGAAAAATCCGCCGCCTCTTTGACATCGCCTCCGTTCAGGCTGCCGACTGCTTCGTTGAGCTTTCCGAGCGCAGCGCCACCCGCCGCAACGACTTGATCGATCGTCGTCCCGTCTCCGCGCGTCACGAGCTCCTGGAGCACTTTCCCGCCGTATACGGCCGGGTTGTAGCCGCATCGGGCATAGGAGACGGACGGGCGGCCTCGGCCTCGCCAGCATACGCCGAGCGCTGCGTACAGAGCGCGCGGCAGGTTGTCTGTCCCGAGGTGGATGATGTCTAGCTGCATGGCTACCGATGACGGTGCTTCAAGCGTCACATCCTCATACTTTCCAATCGTTGTCATTGTGCGTCCCTTCGTTTTGGCTATGCGGCCTGTGAATAGGCCACGTCGCCGGTAATAGCGCCGAGGATCTCCCAGCTTAACGACCACGTATCCGGATCGCCCTCGCTCCAGTCGAGCGAGACGCGGCAGTCTTCCATCGTGAAAGTGTGATCGAAGTCGTCGCCGAAGTCCGTCCCCTCGATCTGAATCTTGATGTCGATCGTGTCCGGCTTGGGAGCCGCGCCCATGGTGCCGACGCGCGCAGCGAAGGCCGAACCCGCCTTGATCGAAAGGAAGTCGGAAATGCAACCCGTGGTGGCGTCGGTGAACTGTGAGAACATCGCCGTCAACGAGCCGGACGGGTAGACGCGGGTGCCTCGCGCAACGCTCTTGAGCCGGCCGCGCCGCTCGTACTTGATGATCTCGTACAAGCCGTCGACGAGCCCGGACACGCTGATATCTCCGTTGTCGCATTCGAGCTCAAGCTCTAACGGCGTCGGAGTCGCGCCACCGATGAGCGTCACGGTGCCGTGAGTGAAGTTTTTGACGTAGGTACTTTTGGCCAAGGTATCCCCCTAAGAGAGAGCGAATCGGTGAGTGAGTCGGAAACGAATGTCGGAAATGTGGATCGTCTTGCCGACGACGCGCCGAGACTCGACGCCCTCGAGTCGCGTTGTCAGTCCGCCGGCCCGGCTCGTCGTCATGACGGCCTGAATGACGGACTGCTCGGCGTCCATGGCTGCGTCGATATCTGCAACGGTGGCGTCAGCTTTGACGCGCCAGGCGACACGGAGGCCCACGACGGTGTGCACCATGGAGCCATAGGGTAAGCGTTGCCGCACGTCGACGGGCTCGGGGGCTGTCGAGAGCATGCCGAGAGCAAACGAGCGGTGTACGATCTGGCGCGTATCGGCCGTCGGAAAGTCGTCGTAGCTGTGACGGCTGATCTTGTAGTCGGTGAGCGCTCCGGTAATGGCGTCCGCCATGCGAGACCGCACCGTCGATACTGGCAGAGGCGTAGTCATTCGCGACTCATGAGCCAGACGGACGAGGTAACGCTGCGCCGCTTGTCCCTGTCCGGCTGGCCAGTATCGCCAGAGTCATAGACGAGCGTGAGGGTGCCCCACGCGTGCTCGTACCGCTCGCGCCAGCGATCGGCCGTCGTCTGATACACGTTCTCGAAGTTCGCCAGATCCTCGAAGATGAGCGCGGCCCATAGGGATAGCCACACCTGACGCATAGCGGACGGCGAGAAGATACGGCCGGGCCGGTTGTCCTCCTCGATGAGGCGCAATTGAACCTCGATATCCACCTCGTCGAGCTTGGCTTGATAGTCGGCCAGGCTCATGCGGGTAATGACTTCCGAGTCCGCCGTATCGAGCGAGCGAAGGCGGCGGAAGAGATCGACTGTGCCCACTGTCGGATACAGACGAGCGCGCACTAATGCCGCGTCATTGCGGAATAGACGGACGACGCCGGAGAGCTCCAAGCGCCACTCTGCCCACCAGCCGAGGCCGAACTCTTGAGCGTCGAGCGTTGAAGCGTCGATCGTCGCCGTCGCTACACCGCCGGGAAAGGTGAGCGCATTTGTGGCCACCTCGATGCCGGACGCGTTGTAGAGCTTGAGCGTGCCCACTGTCACCGCAACAATGGCGCCGTCTCGATACACCGGACACGTAATCGTCTCTGCCCTCTGCTCGATGAGGTGAGGGAGATCGAAGGCTGCGGTGTACTGCGTCGCCATTACTTGCGCTCAAGTGTGCGCTCGACGCGCCGTACATGCTCGGCCGCGCGCTCGCGGCACTTGTCCACGTCCACCCGTTGCCCGGCTTGCTTCTGCGCCTCGACGAATTTACCCGTCCAGTCACGGTGAGCGCGCTCGAGGCCGTCGCTAGTCTTGCGGTTCAATGTCGGCCTCCTTCTTCTTTTTCTTCTTCTTCTTTGGCGGCTCGATACCGAGGACGGCGTCGAGCTCGGCGGATAGCGTGTCCATGTCCGCGCGTGCCCTGTCGGCCAGGCCTTGCAGCTTGGGGTTGCTGTGCGCTTTGCTGGCGTAGTCCTCGAAACGTTTGCGGGCTCTGTCACGCAACTCTTCGAGGACGTACGGCTCTGGCGCGTCGATCTTGCCGTTGTCCTTCAGCCAGACGCAGAACTCGACGAACCCGGCCACGTCGGAGACGACCACCGAAGAGCCCTTGTGGGGCGTCTCGAACTCGGACAGATACGCCGTCGTCTTGTTGATCGCGTCATGGGCTCGGAGGTAGTTGGTGTCCGGCCCTCGCACGTCCCACGGGATCTCTGTCCACCCACGTTTGCGCCACTTTGCGCGCTCGTCGTCCGGGTCGACGTTGGGGTCGTCGATGAATCGGAGCTCTTTGAGGAGCGGTACGACTTCGCCTTCGAGCACCGTCCACCGTAGCGGGTGCGCGATGTAGACGAATGGCGGCTTATTCGTGAGCCTCACCGGCTGGTCTTTGCGGCTCCGCGCCTTCTTCGTGACCTTTCGGCCGCTTGATGCGGTGCCCTTCTTCTGTATTCTCGGCATGGTGCGTCCTTTGATGGAAGAGGTGGCCTCGGGCGGCCTCGAGGACGCACATCCGCGCCGCCCGAAGCCACCTCAAGGGGATGACTACGCGTCAGAAATGATCGTCACGCCGCCTGCGTCGATGCCCAGTGAGGCGCCGGCGTAGTGGTTCATGACGTGCTTCTTTGTGTCTTTGGCGTTGTCGAAGTCGCGCGCATACATGCAGCCGCGGCCGAGGATGAGCTTGTTCATGTCGCCGTCGGGCATGGGCGTAGCGTCCGCCCATACGACAGAGCCAGTAGCCATCAGTGCACCCGCGCGATCTGCGCCGGCGTTGATGGTGTTGACCCGGTTCGACGTGAACACGTCCATGCCAAAGAAGTTGCCCTTGTACCCCTGGCCCTTGACGGCGAGTTGCTCTTGCGTCGCCGGTGCCCACTGCACTGCGCCGGCCGTCGAGCCGAGGAGCTCGAGGTGCACATCGCCCCACTGCTGGCCGTGGAGAATGGCGAGAAGGCCCTCATTGATCGGCGCCTCCGCCACGTCGAGCAGAATGGACGCTCGAATGAGCGAGGCCAGATCGAGATCAACGCCCGTTCCAGGGCCTTCGGTGGCCGTAAAGCCGTCGATCACTCCGGCGACGAGGTTCGTAAGGTTGTTCGAGCAACTGATCACCGTGTCCTGGACGAACGCGTCCTCTTTCGAGGGAAAGCCGATCGAATCGGTGATCGAGGCGAGGCCAGACGCGTTGTACTGCTTTGCGTACCGCTGAATAGTCACGGTGACGCTCGAGTCCGTCAGCGCCGTCTCGACGGCTGCCGTATTCTCGGCAACGGCCGCGAGGTCGTCGTAGCCGAAGAATCCAAGCTGCCCGAGCTTCACGGTCGTTGAACCGCTGCCGGCGATGTCTCCGAGATAGCCGCCGGTGAGTACCGGGTGCATCGGCAGAGCGTTTCGATCTGCGTAAAGCAGCTGGAATTTTGCCCGGAGTACTTCGGCAACCCGAAGATCAGTCAACCCACTGTAGAGAATCTCATTGGCCAAGGTGGCCCCCTATTTTTCGCGTATGGTTATCGTTCTGCCCATACGCGACACGGGGATACCGTCGGGAGCGACCCGGTAGGCTACCTGGCTAGGGTAGCCGATATTTCGAGACGCCTCAAGTCCGCGAAGCGTTCCAAGCCTTCAGCGTAGCCTCAAGATCGGCGCGCGGGCCGCCATTCTCGAAGCGCTCGCGAGCCAGGCGGATAGCGTCCGCGGTGACATCAGCTGCCGGCGCCTCTCCGCTCGAGTGGACACCAGAGCGCGGCAAAGGTGGCGACGCTGGCGCGACTGGCGTTCCGACTTCTGACGGTGGGGCCGGAGGCGTCGGTGCGTCGAAGTAAGCGAGCAACGGACGCGGACGGGTTGACGGATCTTCCTTCATCCCGTCCACCCACTCGGCGATAGCTGGACGCGACTCCTCCGGCAGTCGGCCGTGAAGGAAGCGAACCATAGCCCGTCCGTCGCCGTCGAAGCCTCGCTCGGCCAGTGCCGTGTCAAGTCCTGCGTCGACAGCCAGGGCCGCGAGCTTGGCGCGGGTTGCGTCGAGCTCCGCGCGCATGGCCTCGGCCGCAGTGGCGCTCTCTGCGTGACTCTGCAACGAAGAGCGCGCCTCGTCGAGCTCCGCCTTTAGTTTACTCCGCTCGCTTACGACCTGTTGAAACCGCTCATACGGTACCGTCTCTGTCTTCTTCTCTTCGTCCATTGTGCGCCTCTTAGCTAAATCGTCGGTTGACTTCTGCGATATCACGGAGAGCGGCTTCCGCCTGCTCTGCGCTGATGCCGGGGTGTTGTCTCTGGTATGCCTCGACCTTCGAGAGCATGCCCGAGGCCACTTGATCGGCGAGGTATTGCGCCTCTTCCTGGAGCTCCTTCGGCGTCTTCGGGAGGGCGAGATACTCGATCCGGTATCCGCTCTCGGGAAAGCTGCCGAGGCCGGAGCGGTTGGCGATGGCGGCGGAGATCGATAGCATTTGCTGATCGGAGCGCCGATACTCCTCCTCGTGTTTGCGCTGCATGATGCGCATGCCTTCCCGGCTTATCGCCAGGGCATAGCCACTTCGAGGATCTCCAGACATGCGCAGCACGTCCGAGGCCGGAAGGCCAGCCGCGACGGATACCCGGCGCTCGTAGTGGCCGATCGCTTCCTGGAACTCGGACGGAGAGCATGACACCGGAAAGGTGCCGACGGTGGGCTGGCCCTCGAAGTCGGCGAGCTGCTCGAAGATCAACAGCACCGCAGGATCGGAGATGACGCCGCGTCGGCCGTGCCCGTCGGCGTTCTCGTCATTCGTGCCGGTGCCTGCTGGCTCCACACCGATCGCCCATTTTTGACCCCACGAGGACGAGCGCATAATATGGGCAAACTGTGTCTGAAAGACGGCTGCCTGTAGGGTGCCGTCAAATACCCGCTCTTGCGTCCATGCGTCCCACATTGAGCCGGACTTGACAGGCCTATAGATCGCGTATGGGATGAACGGGGTACCGTCGGCGAATCGGTAGGGGTAGCGCTCCCCGGACATGTCCCCCTCGAGGTTCTCCGGCGTCGATATGTACACCTCCGAACGGTTGACGCCGTCGCCCACGCGCACCACGTGATAGCTCGGCGCCGAAGGGTCGCGAATGTCGAGCACGTCCCAACACCACTCGGACTCTTTCGTCGACGGATCTGTGTAGAGTCGCGCCTCTTTGAGCATGACCGGCACGTCGGGTCGGTCGCTGAACGCCTCGACGGTGACCATGTCGGGGAAAACTCGGCGATACGTCAGAAGCCCGTCGGCGACGTTGACGCGGACGAGCATGGTACGGAGGCCGAAGCTATCCCGTTGGATACGGGGCATCATCTGCCAGATACCCGACGCTGTCATGAGTCCGCCGGAGCCCACGAGGCCGGAGATATCCGCTCCGTCCTCCTGCGATACCGTCGGCGTCTTGTCGTACTGCACTGCCATGCCGCTATAGACAGTCTCGGCGACGTTGCTCGACATATCCACGTCGCGGCCCCATGCCTCGAAGCGAGTCTTACCGACTTGACGTTGCGTCCGCTCGCGCAAGTCCTCTTCGTGCTCTCCATACAGAATGCGACGCCGCAGACGGGTGTGGCGCCAGCGCTTGCGATCTTCGGAGGATTCAGGCCATGGTGGCGGCTTCTCGTGCATTTATCACCCGTACATGTAGATCGCGCCGCGGTTGCGGCGTTTGCGCTTATCGAAGATGAGATCGTCCAAAGAATAACGCAACGTGTCGATCGCGTGCTTCCACTCGTCGTCCCGTCCGTCCCATTTTAGCAGACTCTCGTGTAACCGAGGACAACGCGCAGAGACGAAGAACCGGCCGCCCACCATGGACTCATGCAGATACTCGATCCCGTGCTGTACCGAGCCCGCACCGTGGCCCTCGCCACGCTTGACGGTGCGGATCTGCGGCCTGAGCTGCTTGTAACTGGCCAGGCCCATGAGCAAAGCGAGCGCTCTCATTAGCTTTTGGTTGCTCTTCTTCCCAAGCCGTTTGCCTTGTTTGCCGGCATAGACGCGGTCGCCATAGGCGCGGGCCAGTGCCTTCCAGGGAATGTGGTTGCGGTGACAGAGCTCGAGGATAGCCTCGGCGTCCTGGTCAGTCGTCGTTTCGCCGTCGGTGGTGTACTCGTCGATCGCGTATATCGACGGGTGACGCTCGGAGTTGTCGACGCCGACAAGCAACGCGTATTCCTCGAAGTTGCCGCCGTGGCCGTGATCGGTGCCGAAGCGAATCTCGTACTCCAGATCGGGCAATACCTCGAGGCGCATGGACTCGTTGTAGGCGCTGAAAATGTTCCCCTCGACGCTCATCTCCCATTCGCCATGACAGACGACGGGTACCTCGTGCGGGAGCGTGTTCCGGATCACGTGGGCCACCCAGTCCGCGTCGCAGGGCGTGCCGTCCTTCAGGCGCAGTGGCTCACTGCGGCCGACGGGTATGAGGTTCTCGGCCACAAGTCGCGCGTGGTAGTCCGCCACAAGTGGCGCGTCTCCTGTCTCCGGGTTCTCGAGCGTGATCCGCTTGAGCCATTCCGTGGGAGCATTCACGGGCGTGAGGGTGAGCAAGACAACGCCGTCTCCGGCCTTCATTGTGCGTTTGAGGAGCTCACCGAAGATACGCGGTGAGGTGGGGGGCTCGTCGAAGAGAGCCACGTCGATCGACGCTGACGACAGGTTGAGGCCGCCCTGCTTCGTGGTCTTGAAGCGGATGATCGAGCCGTTGAGGAATTCGACGAGAGGGTTGTTTGCGTGAAAGCCGTTCTTCGGATCAAAGCGAACGCGCGGATCGATGAGATCTTTCGGAAGCAGATCCCAGAGCTTCTGTTGAATCGCGAGCGACTGTTGCCAGGTGGCGCAGATCACCCACGCTTCGATCGGCCGGGACGGTACCTCGATGAGCGGGTGCGAGCCGAGGCACCGATAGATCACCTCACCGAGCCCGGCCGTCGTCTTGCCGAGCGCTTGGTTCCCGGCTCGGTACAACTTCACCGGAGCCGCCGAGGAAAGCCAGCGATGTTGAGGTGGAAGCCAGTCGATATAGTCGAGCGGCCGTCGAGCTCGACGCTCCACGTATGTCGCGACTTGAGCGCGGCGAGTCGCTATCATTCGAGGCCGGCGGAAAGCCCGTCGATGATGTCGCGCACAACGTGACGAGGCAGGGTCGACAAGTCCTCGATCATGGCCGCAAGGTTCGCGGCCGGGTCGCTGTCGTCTTCGAGCCTCCGCCGCTCAAGCGCGCGCGCCTCTTCGATGGCCCAGATCTGTGACTCGAGCCGAGCGGCTAGGGACTGAAGCCCGGACAACGACGACGCCTTCCCCTCGTCGAGGCACCATTGCACATTGGCCCGCACTTCGCCGAGCTGTCGCCGGAGCGCCTCGAGATGTGACGCCGGCTCGACGGGTGACAGCTTCGGCGGCTTCGTCTTTGGCTTCTGTTTCCAGGGCTTCTGTCCGGCGCGAAATACCCACTTGCGCACATTGGCCGACGGAACGCCTAGCTCGCGCGCTACGGCCGCGGCGGTTTCGCCGGCTTGTATGCGTGCGACGGCTTCGTCGCGGACGGCTGTCGTGATGCGCAGCGTGCCTCCCGTGCCCCTAGTATAGCGCACCGTTCCGGAATGCGAACGCACCGCTAGCGCGCGAAACCCGAG
>Ga0181372_1000221_pt1 | contig 14401 bp, 12 predicted proteins | sample LowvirmetaG_5_FD_130161 | JGI IMG/M metagenome (GOLD analysis project Ga0181372, IMG submission 130161) | Marine viral communities from the Subarctic Pacific Ocean - Lowphox_08 viral metaG | ecosystem: Environmental > Aquatic > Marine > Oceanic | place: Subarctic Pacific Ocean | collected...
CCTCGCCGCGCTTGCGCAGCAGGTTGCCCAACGCAATGTGGGTTTCCAGCGTTTCGCTATTGACCTCGAGGGCGTCGATGAAAGCGTCCACCGCGCCGTCCGGGCGGCCATCCAGCAGGTAATTCAATCCCTTGTAGTATTGGCCTGGCACTTCAGACGCCTGCGCACTCGCGCTGCGCCGCCCCAGCCACCAACCGATACCGATGGCGGCAAACAGGAGCGCGAATACCAGCAGGTCATTCACCGTCTTTGAGCCCAGCGACCCTCAGACGATCCAGTTCCACTTTGCACTTCTCCAGCTTGCGCCGTGCCAGAACAAGCTTGCCGCGCAACCGGAGAATAATGATGCTCGAGGCCAACAGCCCCAGCAGACCGCCCAGCGCCAGCGTGGCGAGCAACCAGAGCGCGAGGCTACGCGGCGCCAGGTCCACCACCAGCAGGTCGAGAGCGACCGGTTCGGGATTTTGCACGGCGAACAACACGCCCGCCGCGAGCATCGCCAGTACAACCAGCACCAGAATCAGCCGGCGGAGAATCCTCGCCAGACGACCCGCGCCGTTGGAAGCGGTGGTGGCCATGCTCACAACCCCGCCTGCAATCCCAGGTTGACCCGCTCCCGCAGCTCTTTACCGGGCTTGAAATGGGGAACGTACTTGCCGGTCAGTTCTACCGTGTCACCGGTTTTCGGGTTGCGGCCACGGCGCGGTTCACGGTAGTGCAGTGAAAAGCTGCCAAAACCCCGAATTTCGATGCGCTCTCCACCGGAGAGTGCCTCGGACATGTGTTCGATAATCGTCTTGACGGCCAGCTCCACGTCTTTCAGCGACAGCTGTGCCTGCCGGGCGGCAATTGCCTCAATGAGTTCACTTTTCGTCATCGCGGGGCCCCTATCCACCTGCGCTCTCGCCAGACCGCTATCGGTCGTGCTCAGGGAAACTATTGTGACGCCGCCCGCGCAGTTACGCAACTCGTTATTTTATATAGAAAAAAGGCCCACCAACGTGGTGAGCCTTTGCGAGGAGTGAGGCGTCGGGGACATCCTTGCGCCCCCTTGCCTGACTGCGGAGCGCGCGCCCCGCAACAGTATCACTTCTCCATTTGCGCCTTGATCAGGTCGCCGATGGTGCCGGGGGAAGAGGACTCTTCCTGATCCTTCAGCGACTTCACGGCATCTTTCTCGTCGTCGTAGTCTTTCGCCTTCACCGACAGCACAACGCTGCGGTTCTTGCGGTCGACCGAGATGATCTTCGCTTCGACGCTGTCGCCCACCTTGTAGACACCGCGGGCATCTTCAACCTTTTCACGGCTGATGTCGGAGGCTTTGAGAATACCCTCAACCTCGTCTGCCAGCTGCACGGTCACGCTGCGCGCGTCCACGGCAATCACTTCACCGGTGACGATGGCACCGCGATCATTCTCACCGACGAAGCCGGAGAACGCGTCGTCCTCGAGCTGCTTGATGCCCAGCGAGATACGCTCACGCTCGGGGTCGATGGACAGAATGACGGTTTCAATCTCGTCGCCCTTCTTGTAATTGCGCACCGCTTCCTCGCCCACTTCGTTCCAGCTGATGTCGGAGAGGTGAACCAGGCCATCGATGTTGCCTTCCAGGCCGATGAAGATGCCGAAGTCGGTAATCGACTTGATGCTGCCGGCAATCTTGTCGCCCTTGGCGTACTGAGAAGCAAAGGCGTCCCAGGGATTCTGCATGCACTGCTTGATGCCCAGCGAGATGCGACGACGCTCCTCGTCGATATCCAGCACCATGACCTCGACCTCATCACCCAGCTGGACGATTTTGGACGGGTGCACGTTCTTGTTGGTCCAATCCATTTCGGAGACGTGAACCAGACCCTCAACACCCTCTTCGAGCTCGGCAAAACAGCCGTAATCGGTGAGGTTGGTCACACGCGCCTTGACGCGGCTGCCTTCGGGGTAACGGTTGGTGATTTCGACCCACGGATCTTCGCCCAGCTGCTTGAGGCCGAGGGAAACCCGGTTGCGCTCGCGATCGAACTTGAGGATCTTGACGTCGATTTCCTGACCCACTTCGACGATCTCGGAGGGGTGCTTGATGCGCTTCCACGCCATGTCGGTAATGTGCAGCAGACCGTCGACGCCACCCAGATCCACGAACGCGCCGTAGTCGGTGAGGTTCTTGACGATACCCTTGACGGACATGCCTTCCTGCAGTGACTCGAGCAGGGCTTCACGCTCAACGCTGTTGGCCGCTTCCATCACGGCGCGGCGGGATACCACCACGTTGTTGCGCTTCTGGTCCAGCTTGATGACCTTGAATTCGAGTTCCTTGTTCTCCAGGTGCGCGGTGTCACGAACCGGGCGTACGTCAACCAGCGAGCCGGGAAGGAACGCGCGGATGGTATTGATATCAACAGTAAAGCCACCTTTGACCTTGCCATTGATAATACCCTTGACCACTTCGTCCGCCTCGTGCGCGGCTTCGAGTTCTTTCCAGGACTCTGCACGCTTGGCTTTTTCGCGGGACAGCTTGGTCTCACCGAAACCGTCTTCCACGGTTTCCAGCGCAACCTGGACTTCATCGCCGATGCTGAGGGAGCAGTTACCCGCAGAGTCAACGAACTGGGCACGAGGAATCACGCCTTCGGACTTCAGCCCGGCATGGACGGTGACCCACTCGTTATCGATGTCGATGACCACGCCGGTGACAATGCTGCCCGGTACCATCTCGACGGTCTTCAAGCTTTCTTCAAAGAGTTCAGCGAACGATTCGCTCATTACACATTACCTGTTTGTGAGAGTACGGCGGTTAACCGCCTTGCCGCGCCTCCAGCTGGCACGGGTCATCCGTTAAAACCACCCCCGGCCACTTCTGGAACCGACCGTGAGGCAGCGAGACTAGCGCCATTGCCAGAGCCGGCTGCAATGCACCGGCCTGGTCACACCAAGCCGCGCTCACGCGCCGCCTCCATGACAGCAGAGAACACATCGCCGATAGGCAAACAACTGCTGTCAATGACAATGGCATCTTCAGCGGGAACCAACGGGGAAACGGAGCGGCTGCTATCGCGCGCATCGCGCTCCTCGATGTCCTCGAGAAGGCGCGGGAGACTAACATTTTCTCCCTTGTCGAGCAACTGCCGGTAACGCCGCCGCGCCCGCTCTTCGGCGCTGGCCGTAAGGAAGATCTTGAGCGATGCGCGGGGGAATACAACCGTGCCCATGTCGCGGCCGTCCGCCACCAGCCCGGGGGCCTGGCAAAACTCGCGCTGGCGCTCCAGCAGCGCTTCGCGGACCGCGGGAATCACCGCCACGGTGGAGGCGCCGCGCCCCCCCTCTTCCGTGCGAATGGCACGACTGACATCCTTGCCTTTATAAGCCACGCGCACTTCACCGGCTGCATCGAGGGCAAAGACCACATCCAGATGACGGGCGACAGCTGCCACGGCCGTGTGGTCGTCCCAGGCAACGCCCTCCAGCACACAGGCATGCCCGGTCACCCGGTAGAGGGCACCGCTGTCCAGAAAGTGCCAGCCCAGCGCCTCTGCGAGCAGGTGACTGAGCGTCCCCTTGCCGGCCCCGCTAGGACCGTCGACCGTGATCACTGGCACCGGCTGGCGCCCCATCAGTCGACCCGCGCGGATATTTGCAGGCCGAGGCCACGTGCCAGGGCGTCAAAGCCCGGAAAGGAAGTACTGACGTGGTCGCAGTCGAGAATGCGAATTTCCTCGTCAGCCCGCAGTGCCGCAATAGCAAACGACATGGCGATACGATGATCGTGAAAGGTGTTTATGACACCGCCGCCAATTGGGCCACCTTCAATGATGATGCCGTCGTCCAGCACCTCGTTGACCACCCCGAGGGTGGTAAGGCCCGCCGCCATCGCGGCAATGCGATCGCTTTCCTTCACTCGCAACTCCTCTGCACCGTGCAATACCGTGCGGCCACTGGCACAGGCAGCGGCAATAAACAGCGCCGGAAATTCGTCGATCGCCAGCGGCACCTGGTCCAGCGGGATTTCAATGCCCTGCAGGGGAGCGTAGCGCACACGAATATCTGCCACGGGTTCCCCGCCGATTTCCCGCTCGTGCTTGAGGGTGATGTCCGCACCCATGGCGCGCAGGATATTCAGCACACCGATGCGCGTGGGGTTGATGCCGACATGGGTAAGCAGCAGGTCCGAGCCCGGTGCGATGCTCGCCGCGACGAGAAAGAACGCCGCAGACGAAATATCCGCAGGCACGTCTATGTCGGTTGCCAACAGGCGACCGCCACCCGTGAGGCTGATAACACCCTGCTCACTGCGCACGGTGTAGCCAAACCCTCGCAGCATACGCTCGGTATGATCGCGCGTCGGGGCGGGTTCGGTCACCGAGGTGCTACCCTCGGCGTACAGTCCGGCAAGCAGCACACAGGACTTGACCTGCGCACTGGCCATAGGCAGATCGTAATGAATGCCCTGCAGCGCCTGGCCGCCAGTGATATGCAGCGGTGGCCTGCCACCTTCAACACCCTCGATATGGGCGCCCATCAACTTCAGGGGGTCCATCACCCGGCCCATGGGACGTTTGCACAGAGATACATCCCCCGTGAGTTCAGTATCGAAGGCCTGCCCGGCCAGCAGGCCACTCAGCAACCGGATACTGGTGCCTGAATTCCCCATATCCAGGGCGGCCGGGGGGATTTGCAAGCCGTGCAAACCCACACCGTGAATAGTGACCTCGCCGTCCTCGGGACCCTCAATCGCGACACCCATGGCGCGAAATGCTGCGACCGTTGCCAGGGCGTCCTCTCCCTCGAGAAAGCCGCTCACCCGGGTAGTGCCCTCGGCGAGGGCACCCAGCATGATCGAGCGGTGTGAGATGGACTTGTCCCCGGGGACGCGGACTTCACCGCTGATCACACCACCGGGCATTAATTGAAATTCCATGCAGGATTCTCTCTGGAGTTCTCGGGCTCAGGTCGCCGTCTGGCCACGCGCCGCCAACAGGGCGGCAAATTCATCGCGCGCCGCCTTGGCGCGGGAAAAGGTCTGCAGCAGGGTATCACCCTCGCCGGCCTCGATCGCTGCACGCAGTTCCTCAAGGTGGGCGGAAAACAGATCAATAGACTGCAGTAGGGCCGGTCGGTTGGCAATGGCGATATCCCGCCACATCACGGGGTCGCTGGACGCAATGCGGGTGAAGTCGCGAAAGCCACCCGCCGCAAAGCGGAAAACATCATCGCTGGCATCACTTCTCGCGAGTGCATCCACCAGCGCATAGGCGAGCACGTGAGGCAGATGGCTGGTCGCGGCCAGTACCCGATCGTGCTCCGCCACGGTCATCTCCACGACCTCTGCACCGGTGCTGGCCCACATGGCACTTACCAGCTCCACCGCGGTGGGTTCATTCCCCGCTACCGGCGTTAAAATCACCCGGTGCTTTGCAAACAACGCGGCGTTCGCAGCATCCACACCGCTGCGCTCGGAGCCGGCAATAGGGTGGCCCAGCACCAGCCGCGGTGGCATGGCGCCCCACACACGCTCAGCGGCGCGCTGCAGGCTGCCCTTGACGCTGGCGACATCGGTGATCACCGGCGGCTGGGCCCGCTCAAGCAGCCGCGGGAGGATACGCTCCAGCATCTCTTCGGCTATCAGGGTGGGTGTGGCAATCACCAGTATATCGGCCGCATCGACGGCCTCGTCCAGGTCCAGCGTATAGCGGTCGATCACGCCCAGCTCCACCCCGCGCCGCAGCGATGCCTCGCGATGCCCCCAGCCAATGCAGGAGGCGGCGAAACCATTGGCGCGCAACGCCGCAGCCAGCGAACCGCCGATCAGCCCCAGCCCCAGTACAACCACCGTCGGCTGCGCCACGATTACAGCACCGCCTGCGGGTAGGAGCCCAGTGGCTTGAGCAGAATGGACTGCTCTTCCAGGTCGGTGACAATGGCGCGAATAACCTCGTCCTGCATGTGTCCCTCGAATTCAATGAAGAACACATAGGCCCACTTTTCGGTCCGCGAGGGCCGGGTATCAATGCGGGTGAGGCTCACGCCGGCGCGGCGAAAGGGGTCCAACAGGGTAAACAGGGCGCCGGGCTTGTTGCGACTGGAAACGATGAGGGAGGTTTTATCCCGGCCACTGGGCGGCACTTCCTCGCGGCCCACCACAAGAAAGCGTGTGGTGTTGTCTGGGTAGTCTTCAATGTGCTCGGCAAGGCGGTCCAGATGATAGAGTTCCGCCGCCATATCGCCCGCCACCGCCGCAACCCCGGGTGTGGTCGCCGCCAGCCTGGCCGCCTCACCGTTACTGCTCACCGCCTCGCGCTTGGCCCGTGGCCAGTGCGTATCCAGCCAGTTCCGACACTGGGCGAGCGCCTGCTGATGTGCACAGATCCGCGTCACTTCGGCCTCGGCGGTACCCGGCGCGACCAGCAGATGATGCACGATCCGCATCTCGACTTCGCCGGATATCTTCAGCGGCGAATCCATGAAGTTGTCCAGCGTGTGGCTGACCATGCCCTCGGTCGAGTTTTCCACCGGGACCACCCCGTAGTTGCAGTCACCGGATTCCACTTGTGCGAACACGCCATCAATGGTGTTTTGCGGCACGCAGAGCGCGGCATGGCCAAAATGCTTGAGTGCGGCGGCCTGGGTAAAGGTGCCTTCCGGACCGAGGTAAGCGACCTGCAGGGGACGCTCCAGCGCAAGGCAGGCGGACATGATCTCACGGAAAATGTGCGCAACCGCGACGCCCTCCAGAGGCCCGCCGTTGCGGTCGATAATGCGCTGCAGCACCTGCGCCTCGCGCTCCGGGCGGTAATACACTACCTCGGGGGCCACTTCGCCCCGCTCGCGCAGCGCCAGCACTTCCTCCAACTTGATCTCAGCCACCCGCTGGGCGCACTGGGCACGGCGCTGGATCAAACTCTGGATTTCCCGGTCGATGGCGTCAATGTCCGCCCTGACCTGGTCGAGATCCCTGGTATCTGCCATCAGAATGCCGCCATATCAGCCGTTGCGTTGCGCGAAATCCTGCATGAAAGCGATCAGCGCATCAACTGCCGCCTCGGGCACCGCATTGTAAATGCTCGCGCGCATCCCGCCCACGGAGCGATGCCCGGACAGGTTCAGCAGGCCCGCTTCGAGAGACTGCTGCAGAAAAAGCGTGTCGAGGCTGGCATCCGCCAGGGTAAAAGGCACGTTCATCTGCGAGCGACTGGGCACTTCAACAGGGTTGGCATAGAAGTCGCTGCCGTCGATCGCTGCGTAGAGCTTCTCGGCCTTGCGGCGGTTGATCTCAGCCATCGCGTCAAGCCCGCCCAAACCCTGCAACCAGTCGAACACCAGGCCCGCCAGGTAGAGTGCGAACGTCGGCGGTGTGTTGTACATGGAATCGTTGTCAGCGGCGGTTTTCCAGTCGAGCATGACCGGGCAGGCCTCGCGGGAACGGCCCAGCAGATCGCGCCGCACGATAACCAGAGTGAGGCCAGCCGGGCCGATATTTTTCTGCGCGCCGGCATAAATGACCCCGAAGCGCGACACATCGATCGGCCGTGAAAGAATGGTCGATGACATGTCCGCCACCAGCGGTGCCTCTACGTCCGGCACCCAGTGAAACTCCACGCCGCCAATGGTCTCATTGGGCGTGTAGTGAAAATAGGCGGCGTCCGTCGACAGCTGCCAGCTGTCCCGGGGTGGAATGCTGCTGAAATGCGTGTTTTCCGCGCTGGCCGCCACGTTGACTGTGCCGAACCGTTTGCCTTCGGCGATGGCCTTCTTGGACCACTGCCCGGTGTTCAGGTAATCCGCAGCGCCACCCTCCGGCATCAGGTTCAGCGGCACGGCAGAAAACTGCAGGCTGGCACCGCCCTGAAGGAAGAGCACAGCGTAGTCGTCCGGAATCGACAGCAGGCTGCGCAGGGTGGACTCGGCCCGCTCAGCGATGCCAACAAACTCGCTGCTGCGATGGCTCATTTCCATCACCGACAGGCCGCGACCGTGCCAGTCCAGCATATCGTTGCGGGCGGTTTCCAGCACCGGCTCCGGCAAGGCCGCCGGGCCAGCACAAAAATTGTACAAGCGCGTCATTTCAGTCATTTCCTTGAAGTGAGGGGAAGGCGCGGTTTACTCGCCGTCTTCCCCGGAATCCTCTGCAGCATCCAGCTCTGGCTCGGCTACCCGCTCCACGCTGACCAGATGTTCGTCGGCGCGGGTGCGGATCACCCGCACGCCCTGCGTATTGCGTCCCAACAGTGACACTTCATCGGCGCGTGTGCGCACCAGAGTGCCCTGATTGGAAATCAACATCAGTTCATCGCCCTCGAACACCTGGGTGGCGCCCACCAGGGCACCGTTGCGGTCGCTGGTGGACATGGCAATCACGCCCTTGTTGCCGCGGCCCTTGGTGGGGAATTCGCCGGCCTCAGTGCGCTTGCCGTAGCCATTTTCGGTCACGGTGAGGATGCGCCCGCCCGCCTGCGGCACGATCAGCGAAATCAGGCGCTGACCTTCGCCCAGACGAATACCGCGCACACCGCGCGCCGTGCGGCCCATGGCTCGCACATCGTCCTCGCGGAAGCGTACGGTCTTGCCGCCGCTGCTGAACAGCATGACATCGCAGCTGCCATCGGTCAGCGCGGTGCCCACCAGCACATCACCCTCATCCAGTGCCAGGGCGCGCAAGCCCACGCTGCGCTGGCGCGAGAAATCCGTCAGCGCGGTTTTCTTTACCGTGCCGTTGGCCGTGGCCATGAAGATGAACCAGCCTTCGGTATATTCATTCACCTGCAGAATCGAGGTAACACGCTCCCCGGCTTCCAGTGGCAACAGGTTGACCATCGGGCGGCCGCGGGAGTTACGCGTGGCCAGCGGAATCTGGTACACCTTCAGCCAGTAGACCTTGCCCAGATCGGTAAAACAGAGAATCGTGGCGTGGGTGCTGGCAATCACCAGGTGTTCAACGAAGTCTTCGTCCTTCACCGAGGTGGCGGTACGCCCCGTACCACCGCGACGCTGGGCCTGATAATCCGACAGCGGCTGGGTTTTGGCGTACCCCAGGTGGGAAATTGTCACCACCCGGTCTTCCTCGGTAATGAGGTCCTCAACTGTCAGGTCGTGCTGCGAGGCGCTGATTTCAGTGACCCGCTCATCGCCGAATTCGGTGACGATTTCTTCCAGCTCTTCGCGAATAACCAGCTTCAGGCGGTCCGGGTCGGCGAGAATGTCCAGGTAGTCGGCGATTTCCCGCAGTTTTTCGTCGTATTCGTTGAGCAGTTTTTCATGCTCGAGCCCGGTCAGGCGATGCAGGCGGAGGTCAAGAATGGCCTGGGCCTGTACCGGCGACAGGTGGTACTGGCCGTCAACCAGGCCGTACTGCGGCTCCAGCTCGTCCGGGCGGCAGGCGTCCTCACCGGCGCGCTCCAGCATCGCCAGCACGTCGCCGGGCGCCCAGGCCTGGGCAATCAGTTTTTCGCGCGCCTCGGCGGAGCTCGGCGATGCCTTGATCAACTCGATGACCGCGTCGATGTTGGCCAGCGCCACCGCCAGGCCTTCCAGCGTGTGGCCGCGCTCACGGGCCTTGCGCAGCAGGTACACCGTGCGCCGGGTGACCACTTCACGCCGGTGGCGAATGAAGGCCTCGATGATCTGCTTCAGGTTCAGCACCCGTGGCTGGCCATCGACAAGCGCCACCATATTGATGCCAAACACCGATTGCAGCTGGGTTTGCGCGTACAGGTTGTTCAGCACCACATCACCGATTTCGCCGCGGCGCAGCTCGATAACCACGCGCAGGCCGTCTTTGTCGGACTCGTCGCGCAGCTCGGAAATGCCCTCAATCTTTTTCTCTTTTACCAGCTCCGCAATGCGCTCAATGAGGCGCGCCTTGTTCAACTGGTAGGGGATTTCGTGGATGATGATGACATCCCGGCCCTTTTTCTCCTCGTGAATCACCTCCGCTTTGGCACGCACGTAAATGCGTCCGCGCCCCGTGCGGTAGGCCTGAATAATGCCGGCACGGCCATTGATGATGCCGCCGGTGGGGAAATCCGGCCCGGGGATGAACTCCATCAATTCATCCACGGTAATATCCGGGTTGGCCATCAGCGCCAGACAGCCGCCCACCACTTCACGCAGGTTGTGCGGCGGAATATTGGTGGCCATGCCCACGGCAATACCCGAGGAGCCATTGATGAGCAGCGTGGGAACTTTGGTGGGCAACACGACCGGGATGCGTTCGGTGCCGTCGTAGTTGTCGACGAAATCGACGGTTTCCTTGTCCAGATCAGCCAGCATGGCATGGGAGATCTTGCGCATGCGGATTTCGGTGTAGCGCATGGCGGCGGCGGAGTCGCCATCCACCGAACCGAAGTTGCCCTGTCCATCGACCAGCATGTAACGCATGGAGAAAGGCTGGGCCATACGTACAATGGTGTCGTAGACCGCTGAGTCACCGTGGGGGTGGTACTTACCGATAACGTCACCGACCACACGGGCGGACTTCTTGTAGCCCTTGTTCCAGTCGTTGTTGAGCTCGTTCATGGCGAACAGCACCCGCCGGTGAACCGGTTTCAGGCCATCGCGCACATCGGGCAGGGCCCGCCCGACAATCACGCTCATCGCGTAATCGAGGTACGACTGCTTGAGCTCGTCCTCGATATTGACGGGAAGAATTTCCTTGGCTAATTCACCCATGTACTAAAGCTTCCTTGTATGACTGCGGGGAGCCGTCACGGCACGGCACCGGGACGAACTCAGGCCGCGCTGACAGCCCTGGCAAGGGGCCTCGGCAAACGCGCGACACAAACCCCGAATTATACGGGAGAAGCCGGATTGCCGCCATGTTTTTGGGGATTATAGCGGCCGTTTGGGCGGCATTTGGCGATTTCCGGTTATACTGGCGGATGAATGCAAGCGACGGTGCAACCCCACGGGGCTGGAACCGCCAACCCCGGACCAGAAGTCCCCGATTGAGGCCTCATGAACACGCCCGCCGAGACAGTCGACACCCTGCTACATCCCGGCTGGATTATCCCCGTGGCACCCGCCGGGCAGATACTCCGCAACCACAGCCTGGCCATTCGCGGCGAACAGATCGTCGCTGTGATGCCTCGTGCCGAGAGCGCAAAGTTGCAGGCTGCCGAGGTGTTCGAGCTGCCCAATCACGTCCTGCTGCCGGGGTTGATCAACGCGCACGGGCACGCCGCCATGAGCCTGCTGCGCGGCTATGCCGACGACCTGTCACTCATGCCCTGGCTGGAGCAGCATATCTGGCCCGTCGAGGGCCGGCATGTGAGCGATGAGTTTGTCGCCGACGGGGTTGCTCTGGCCATTACCGAGATGCTGCGCGCCGGCACCACCACGTTTTCGGATATGTACTTCTACCCGGACGCCTGCGCGCGCGTTGCGCAGCGCATGGGCATGCGCTGCCAGATCAGCTTTCCCGTGCTGGACTTCCCCACGGCCTGGGCGCGCGATGCGGACGACTACATCAGCAAAGGGCTGGCCCTGCGTGATGCGGTCAAACACAGCCGTCTGATCAGTGTGGGTTTTGGACCGCATGCCCCCTATACCGTAAGTCACCCAAATCTCGCCAAAGTGGCCATGCTGGCAGCGGAGCTGGACGCCAGCATCCAGATCCACCTGCACGAAACACGCGGTGAGGTATTGCAGGCTGTGGAGGCACACGGCGAACGCCCGCTGGACAGCCTGCACCGGCTGGGACTGCTGGGGCCAAAAACCCAATGTGTACACATGACCGACCTCGGGGAGCAGGATATTGCGTTGCTCGCTGAGACCGGCGCACATGTGGTGCACTGCCCGCAATCCAACATGAAGCTGGCCTCCGGCGCCTGCCCGGTCGCGCGGTTGCTGGCCGCGGGTGTCAATGTGGCGCTGGGTACCGACAGCGCCGCCAGCAACAACGGCCTGAACCTCTTCGGAGAGATGCGCAGCGCCGCCCTGCTCGCCAAGTTGACCAGCAGTGATGCCAGCGCCCTGTCGGCAACCCAGGCGCTGTATATGGCCACCCTGGGCGGCGCCCGGGCCCTGGGCCTGGATGAGCAGATCGGCAGCCTGGAGACCGGCAAACTCGCCGACCTGATCGCCGTGGATTTGAGCGGCCCCGAAACCCAGCCAGTCTACAACCCGGTTTCACAACTCGTGTACGCCTGCAACGGCAGCCAGGTCACGCACAGCTGGATCGGCGGGCAACTGCGCCTGCGCGAGCGCGAGCTGCAGGGCGTTGACCTGGCCGCCATTACTGCGCATACCGAATACTGGCAACAACGCATCACGGGAACACAGCAATGACCGCACGTGCCAACGTAGACCCTCAGGAAATCGCCAAATTCGAGGCACTGGCCTCGCGCTGGTGGGACCGCAACAGCGAGTTCAAACCCCTGCACGACATCAACCCGTTGCGCGCCAATTATATCGACGAGCATTCGCCGGTTGCCGGGCAGCGCCTGGTTGATGTCGGCTGCGGCGGCGGCATACTGGCGGAATCCATGGCGCAACGCGGCGCCACCGTCACCGGCATCGATATGGGGGAAGCACCACTTGCCGTGGCGCGCATTCACCAGCTTGAGTCCGGGGTTGACGTCGATTACCGCCAGGCGACCGCCGAGGAACTGGCTGTCGAGCAGCCCGCCCATTACCACGTGGTTTGCTGCCTGGAGATGCTGGAACACGTGCCCGATCCGGCGGCCGTGGTCGCGGCCTGCGCCGAGCTCGCAGCACCCGGCGGCAGCCTCTATTTTTCCACCATCAACCGCAACCCGAAGGCATTTGCATTCGCCATTGTCGGCGCGGAATACCTGCTGAAACTGCTGCCGGCAGGCACGCATGAATACAGCAAATTCATCAAGCCCTCCGAGCTCGCGGCCTGGGTACGCGCCGCGGGCCTGCGTGTCGAAGGGATGACCGGGCTGCTCTACAATCCACTGACCCGCCAGTATCGGCTCCACGAGCGCGATGTCTCGGTCAACTACATGCTGCGGGCCAGCAAACCGGACACCCTGTGAGGCCACCACCACTGGAAGGGCTGCGTGCGGTGCTGTTTGATCTTGACGGCACCCTGGTCGACACAGCCAGTGAATTCGTGGTGGTCGTGCAGGCGCTGCGCGCTGAATACGGACTGCCGCCACTGGAAGCCGCGCTCATCGCCGCCAGTGTCTCCAACGGGGCGCGGGCGCTGGTCACCCTCGCCCTGGGTACACAGGAAACAGAGCCACATTTCGAAACCCAGCGACAGCGCCTGCTGACCCTGTATGGCGAGGTTCTCGGCAGCACCGCCCAGCCCTACCCCGGCATTCCCGCGCTGCTCGCTGCACTGGCGGAACGAGGCATCGCCTGGGGTGTATCCACCAACAAACCTCGCGCCTTCGCCGCACCGCTGATGGAGCGCCTGGCCATCCAACCGACTATCGGCAGCCTGGTGTGTCCGGATGATGTGCGCGAGCGCAAGCCTCACCCCGAAGCGCTGCTGCGCAACTGTGCAGAACTCGGCTGCCTGCCCGAGCAGGCCATATATATTGGCGACCACCTACGCGACATCGAGGCGGGCCGGCGCGCCGGCATGTACACCGTGGCAGCACTCTATGGCTATATTGAAGCGGGCGACAACCCCACCCTGTGGGGGGCCGACGCGAGTGTTCGCCACAGCGAGGATCTCGCCCCCCTGCTACTCGGCACCCCCTACCCGCTTGAGGAACGCACATGAACTGCCCCGGACTACCCGACGACTACACCCCTGCGCCCAACCTGCTGGCCGGCAAGACCCTGCTCGTGACCGGTGCCGGTGACGGCATCGGGCGTGCCGCGGCGGAATGCTTTGCCGACCACGGCGCGACCGTCATTTTGCTCGGGCGCACACAGGAGAAGCTGGAAGCGGTTTACGATGCCATTGAGCGCGCCGGCGGCCCACAGCCGGCGCTGTTTCCACTGGACCTGTCCACTGCGGGGGAAGACGACTACGCGGGCCTGGCAAGCGCCATTGAAGGCACCTTCGGCCGCCTGGACGGCCTGCTGCACAACGCCAGCGTTCTGGGCGAACGGCGCCCGGTGGCGAACGCCTCCTGGGCTGCCTGGGCTGAGGTGATGCAAGTGAATGTTAACGCCCAGTTCCTGCTGACCCGGGCGCTGTTACCGCTGCTGGAGCAGGCCCCGCAGGCTGCCATCGTCATGACGTCATCCGGCGTGGGACGGCGCGGGCGCGCCTACTGGGGCGCCTATGCCGTATCCAAGTTTGCCACGGAAGGTTTTATGCAGGTGCTGGCGGACGAACTGGAGAACACGTCGCGAGTGAGGGTAAACAGCCTGAACCCGGGCGCCACCAATACCGCCATGCGCCGCACGGCCTACCCGGCGGAGGCGCCGACCACCAACCCCTCCCCGGAAGCCATCATGCCGTTGTATCTGTACCTGATGAGCGACGACA
>Ga0181372_1000222_pt1 | contig 14321 bp, 9 predicted proteins | sample LowvirmetaG_5_FD_130161 | JGI IMG/M metagenome (GOLD analysis project Ga0181372, IMG submission 130161) | Marine viral communities from the Subarctic Pacific Ocean - Lowphox_08 viral metaG | ecosystem: Environmental > Aquatic > Marine > Oceanic | place: Subarctic Pacific Ocean | collected 2015-12-05
GAACGGAATTCCTTCTCCACGATCCAGTTCCAGAATCCATCCTGCAACATTATCTAAGAAATAACGATCATGCGTTACAGCGATTACAGTTCCTTCATAGCGAGCTAAATGTTGCTCTAACCACCCCACTGATTCCGCATCTAAATGGTTTGTCGGCTCATCCAATAATAGAACATCTGGTTTCTTCAATAGCAATCTACAAAGAGCTACACGACGAGCTTCTCCACCGGAAAGCACTTTAACGGAAGTATCTCCGGGAGGACAACGAAGGGCGTCCATTGCCTGATTCAATTTTGCATCCAGATCCCAAGCATCAATTTGGTCTATCTTTTCCTGAAGTTTTGCTTGCTTCGCGATAAGTGCGTCAAAATCTGCATCCGGATCTCCAAAAGCCGCGTTTACAGCTTCGTATTCATTGATGAGATCAACTGTTTCCTGTACACCTTCCTCTACAATTTCTTTGACTGTCTTTTCCGGGTCCAGCTTTGGCTCTTGTTCCAGATACCCAAACGTAATCCCTTTTTGAGAACTGATCTCTCCTTGATAATCCTGATCTACACCTGCGATCAATCGTAATAAAGTTGATTTACCTGCACCGTTTAATCCCAGAACACCGATCTTGGCGCCGTAGAAAAATGAAAGGTAGATATCCTTTAAAACGGTTTTATTTGGTTTGTGGACTTTACTTACGCCCACCATCGAAAAAATTATCTTTTGATCGCTCACTGTACTTGTAGTTTGTTATGTATTAAAGTCACCCAAAGTGGATAGAAGTATCTTCAGAATGACTTTGAGAAAGAACCCAAATGTACGGAGAGTTAAGGAGTTTTGAAGGGTGGAATTTTGAGAACTTCCAAATTTATTGGATAGATAAATCCCCCTTCAAAGGGCGCTCAAAATCTCGTCCAGAGATTTTGTGGGGGATGTCAGAATGAAGGATGTCGTGAAGTTTAGTAACTCATAAACCTCACAACATCCCTCGGATCATCCAAAGAACCGTTTGGATGATCGTCTCCCTTCGAAGAGAGATTTATTTTTCGATCAGTTCTTTAATTTTGGATTTCAGAAATTGAACTACAGAATCCATATTCCTTTTTACATCTGCATCAGCAATTCTGATAAAATGAACTCCGAGTTGTTCTAGGTGATATTGACGTTCGATATCTTTGGCTTTTAGTTGAATGGTAGTGTGAATGCTTCCGTCAACCTCAATTGCTAACATGATTTCGTGGCAATAAAAATCTACTATGAAGTGACTGATCGGTACTTGCCGGTGGAACCCTACTCCTAATTGTTTCCCTTTTATCTGCTTCCAAAGCAACACTTCACCCAGTGTAGAATTATTTCTTAACTCTCTGGCTCTCGGTCGTAATCTCGGATCATATGGTATAATGATATTCCTTGCCATACCAAGTAAGACAGATTCAAAGTTATTCCTTACAAAAATTTTAAGAAAAGCATCCAAATCCCCCTTCAAAGGGAGATTTGGTTACAAGCTCGAATTTAAATACGAAATCTACCCCGGATACCCGCTGCCACTGGTGATGTAATCTCTTAATGAATCAATTTCGTTCTTTTGATTTTCGATCACTGATTTTACTACATCACCTATAGAAATAACTCCTACAAGTTTTTCATCTTCTAAAACAGGAAGGTGACGAATCCGCTTGTCGGTCATCAATTGCATACACAGGTTCACTGAATCATCAGGAGTTACACACACTACTTTATCTGACATTATCTGTTTTACAGCCGTAGTTCTGGAAGCTCTTCCTTTCAGGATCACTTTATTTCGATAATCTCTCTCCGAAATAATTCCTTTCAAAACATCATTACTCATTACAACCAGCGCTCCAATATCCAATTCAGCCATCTTTTCAATTGCCTGATAAACGGAATTATCTGGATTTACAGAATAGATTGCATTTCCTTTTTTCTGCAGAAGATTTTTAACAAGCATAGCATTCTCCGATAAATTGTTAGTGTACTATACAAATAAACATAGATTCTGAATTTTGCAAGAAAGCACTTCATATTAAGTAAATATCATAATCATTATTCATGATTCGCTCACATTTACCGTATATTACCTGCTTCATCAAGACTTAATGTTCAAACTGATTTATGACCTACCTCTCCACAGAAAATCTGGGTAAAAAATACGGCCTTAAACTTTTATTCGAGGACCTCACTTTTGGCATCTCAAAAGGAGACAAAACTGCGCTCATTGCTCAAAACGGTGTTGGTAAGTCAACCTTGTTAAAAATATTAGCGGGAAAAGAAACTCCGGATTCCGGTAAAGTTATGATCCGAAATGGAATCAAAGTAGCTATGCTGGAGCAGGAGCCTGAACTCGACGACTCCATGACCATCAACCAGTTTATAGCGCACGGCGAAAATGAGATGGTGAAAGTGGTTCAGCAATACGAAAAAGCTGTAGCTGCCCAAGCTGAAGATTACAATGAGAAAACTCAGGAAGCTTTTGATAAGGCGCTCGCGAAAATGGACGCCGCTAATGCCTGGGATTATGAACAACGACTTCATCAAATACTGGGAGTACTGAATATTCATGATCTGGATCAATCCATTTCTTCTCTGTCGGGTGGACAAAGAAAACGTGTAGCCTTAGCTTTTGCTCTACTTGACGAACCTGATCTTTTGATCCTGGATGAGCCTACCAACCATCTGGATGTGGAAATGATCGAGTGGCTGGAAGCTTATCTTACCAAAAGTACCATGACTCTACTGATGGTAACTCACGACAGGTATTTTCTGGACAGGGTTTGTAATCACATTTTAGAAATCGAAGACGGACAGCTTTATCACCACAAAGGGAATTACGAGTATTTTCTACAAAAAAAGGCCGAACGGGAAGAGGTGTACGCAACGGAAGTTGCCAAAGCCGGCAAGTTGATGAAGAAAGAGCAAGAGTGGATGCGTCGCCAACCCAAAGCCCGTACTACCAAATCTAAATCAAGAATAGATGCTTTTTATCAAACGGAAAAAAAAGCCAAGTCAGGAAAAGTAAAGCAAGAAGTAAAGTTGGAAGTAGATATGTCCCGCATTGGTGGACAGGTTCTGGAACTTAAAAAAGTAAGCAAAAGCTTTGATGATCTTGTTATTCTGAAAGACTTCGAATACTCCTTCAATAAAGGAGAACGAATCGGGATCATCGGAAAAAACGGAGTTGGTAAAAGTACTTTCCTGAAGATAATTACCGGAGAAGAACCCGTTGATTCAGGAGAGGTCGAAACCGGTCAAACCATTGTTTACGGACATTACAAGCAATCCGGTATTGAGATCAAAGAAAAAGAACGAGTGATCGATGTCATCAAAGAGATTGCGGAAGTGATCGTATTGGCAAACGGCGATACCATTTCTGTTTCTCAGTTTCTGGAACATTTTATGTTCGATTCCAAAATGCAGTACACTCCGGTTTCAAAGTTAAGCGGTGGAGAAAAAAGACGTCTTGGCTTAATGATGGTGCTGATCAAGAACCCAAACTTTCTGATTCTGGATGAGCCTACGAATGATCTGGATCTCATCACATTGGAAAAACTGGAAGATTTTCTTTCCAACTTTGGCGGTTGCCTGATCATTGTATCCCATGATCGCTATTTCATGGACAATTTGGTAGAACACTATTTTGTGTTTGAAGGAAATGGAGAAGTTAATGATTTTAACGGCACATATTCTGAATACAGAGCTTTAAAAGCGGAACAGGAAAGTGGGCAAAAAAGTGGTTCATCTGAAAAAAAGAAGTCAGATCATCCCAAGCCATCAAATTCTGATCCCGAGAAGCTCAGTTTTAATGAACGAAAAGAATATCAGAAGCTGGAAAAAGAGATCGAAGAACTGGAGAAGAAAAAGTCTGCGATCCATCGCCAAATGAGTAATTCCGATCTTGATTATGAAAAACTTCAGGAGCTTTCCGAAACATTCAGCTCTTTAAAGGAAGAATTGGAAGAAAAAGAGTTTCGATGGTTGGAACTGGCGGAGCGTGCTTAGTTTAGTTTTCTTGTACTGTGTAGATCTCAATAGGTTTTTGTTTTCCTTTTAAAAGCACCTCTCCTAGATTGATACAGGAATAGACTCCGTTAAACTTCAGCTCATTATAAATTGATCCTGAAACCAATAGCTCTTTCTCAAAACTACTGCATTGTTCCTGAATTCGGGCTGTAGTGTTTATCACATCACCATGATAAGCGATCTCTTTTTTAGCTACTCCCACCTCTGTTACAATTAAATCTCCACCGTGAATACCGGCTTTAAACTCTGGTAAAAGCTGAAATTTCTTTTTATAGAATCCACTTTTCAGATTGAGTTTATTTCGAAATGCGAAAAAGCATTCTATACATCTGTTCTTTTCAATTCCTTTATCAAAATCCCAAAAAATTACTGCCTCATCACCTACATATTGATAGATCTGACCATCGTATTTACGAACCACTTCATTCAAATCATAAAAACATTGCTGAATAAGTGAACTGTATTTTATATACCCCATTTTTTCTGCCAGCATAGTGGAAGACTTCAAGTCCACAAACATGAAGACCTTTTTTTCTATTCTTGGATTCCGGTATTTCCCCAAAAGCATGTCTCTCAGCACTCCCTTACCAAACTTCTCATTTACTATTCTGAAAAATGTAAATAACAAGCTACAAGTGATAAAATAGATTATGAATGAATGTACAGCGCCATTTGTGATAAGCTGTGTATATGAATATTCTAAAGGGACCGTCAAAAACCTGTTTAGCTGTTCAATGGCAAGGATTACTACAACATTGATAAGAAGAAAATAACTTATTGTTTTTATTAATAACCGAACACCTAAACCTCTTCTTTTCAATAATTGATTTTCAAACCCAAACTCAATTAAAGAATAGATAAACCCTGCTACAAAACTCAATATCAAGGTAAGCTCCAAATTCTCTGTCCTTGATAAAGGTTCTCTTAATAAAACAACACCGTCTTCCTGAGACAAACCCATCCTCCGAAACACATCATAAAATAGAAAAGCAAAAAACCAGAATAAGATAGTTTTTGCTATGAAAAAGATGTTGTCCTTAAAATCTGTCCCCATAAAATTTAGTATAATATCTTTAACACTTTTAAATATTGCTTTTACAAATTATGTCATTTATTTAAGACATATTTATTTCAACTAAAATAAATCTTTACAGTTTGAATATTAAAGAAAAATTTACCGATCCTGACACCAGAAAAAGAATTATTCAGGGAGCTATTCTCACATTTATTATCTCCGTTATAGCCGTTTACTTTTCTGATGGTTTTGTTCAGGAAAATGGTCATTACGGGTTTTGGTCTATCACTCCTCCGTTACTTGCCATCTTTCTCGCGTTTTATACCGGGGAAGTAGCCAGTTCATTATTTCTGGGGATTTGCCTGGGAGCTGTAATTTCAAATAAAATCAATGTAGTCCAGGAGTTTCTGATACCATCAATTGGCACAGAGAGTTTTGCCTTAATTCTTCTGGTTTATCTCTGGGCGCTAGGCGGATTGATCGGAATCTGGACACGAACCGGTGGTGCCGAAAAATTTGCACGATGGGCCAGTGAGAAAATGGTAAAAGGGCCTGTGTCTGCCAAGCTGTTTACCTGGTTTATGGGAATTGTATTCCATCAAGGTGGAACAATAAGTACGATCCTGACAGGAGCCACTGTCCGGCCAATCGCCGACAAGCACAAAGTTTCTCATGAAGAACTTTCTTATGTAGTGGATTCAACCGCTTCTCCGATTGCAACACTTATTCCCTTTAATGTTTGGCCCATTTATGTAGCCGGCTTAGTGATCGGTACAAATGCCCTTTTTGAAACTACTCAGGATGGAATCAGTTTTTTCTTATCAGCTTTACCATTTAATTTTTATGCGATCTTTTCCATTATTCTGACTCTGCTTTTTGCATGGGAGAAACTACCATGGATACCCGGAAAGCAAATGAGAAAAGCTATCAAGCGTTCCAGAGAAGAAGGAAAATTAGACAGAGATGGAGCTACTCCTATGGCGGCAGATGAGCTCACCGAACAAAAAATTCCTGAAGGCTATAAACCCGGTTTGATAGATTTTTTCGGACCGATAGGAACTCTGCTTGGAGTAGCTATCATTCCATTCTTTTATACGTTCTTTATTCTGGATATGGGTAATGATGCCACTCTATTAATTGCAGAAGCATTTGTATTAGCTGTGCTTGCCGGACTGGGAATAGCAGTAGCCAAAGGCATGAAATTACAAGATGCAATTGATGGATTTGTAGATGGATGTAAGGGAGTCACTATCGGTGCTATTATTCTGGCATTTGCCGTTACTCTTAAGGAAGTTGCTGATGCTGTTGGAACCGCAGCTTATGTTGTAGATATAGTTGGTGGAATAATAAACCCGATTATCCTTCCCGGATTACTTATGGTTTTCTGTATGATCATTGCTTTTTCTACAGGCACTTCATGGGGAACTTACGCGGTAGTATTTCCCGTAGCCGTTCCTCTGGCATGGGCAATAGTTCCTGACCCGTTTTTTCTCACATTGTGTTTTTCAGCGGTGATCGGTGGTTCCGTGTTTGGTGATCAGTGCTCGCCTATATCTGATACAACCATTTTATCTTCTTTGGCAACAGGATGCGACCTTATGGATCATGTGAAAACACAGTTTCCATTAGCAATGGTTGCCGGCAGTTTAGCAATTGTGATGTATTCGGCGCTGGTCTTTTTCTTTGTTTGATTTTATATAGGGACGTAAAATTTTACGTCCATACATATTTAAAATGATTAATTACCAATCTATCTCCAATACTCTTCCCGGCGTCCAAGGTGCATCTGTTCCCTTGAGTTTATTATCGATTTCAGGAATATCTGTGTTCATGATCTCTTTTAGCATTTCAATTACAGGTTTCAACTGTTTCTTAGCAATTTCAGCAACCCGTTTTGATGTCCCGGTTGGATCAGAGGTTGAAGAAGTTCCGGCACCAATCGCATTATTTATTCTGGAATTTAACGATGGAGCTCGTTGAATTTCCAAACGTCCCACTAGTCGATCACCAAACATGATCATATTAATTTCATCCATTTTTTCTTCCAACTGTTCAATATCTGAAGCTAAGCCGGATGGTGCATCACTACCAAGAGCTTTTAGTGCACCTTTGTAATACTGAAGCCGTTCCTGAGCTTCTCCTGTTGCATTTCTTGCACTATTTGATGCTTTTGAGAGCTGATTTAGTTGCTTGTGAAAAGCTAACATCGCTTCGGGATCTTCTGCCGGTAAAGTCACATTACCCAACGATCTTACTTCAAAGCCCTGTGCTTCGGTAAGCTGAGCAACTTCTCCATCAATGCTTTTTGATAACTCAACAGTATACATTCCCGGAAGCACCATCAATCCTGAATCAAAATCTTTAGACGGATCAGCATCTCTGGTATTTAATCTTGTAATTTGTGGATAGGTCAGGTCCCAGTAAATTCTGTTTATCCCCTTTCTTGGAGACGTTTTTAATTCGCGAACTACTTCTCCATTAGCATCCTTAACTGTAAAGATCAGGAATGGAGCTTCTTCCTCTTCTTCCGCTTTTAATTGCTCATAAGTTGGATAATAAACAGTTTCGCCATCTTTTCGTTTCTTCATTTCTTCAGCTTCACGAATAGCTTTTTTAGTTTTGTATCCGTCTTTTAAATAGTAAGTGAAAGCAGCACCGAATTCAGGGTTCTCTCCCAGAAAGTAATCCTCCCCTTGAAATCCTTTTGGTCCCAGCCAACTGATGGTATTACTTGCTGCAATTCTGCTGTAAGGCTGATATTGATAAGCATGTCTTGTAGAAAATAAATGAGCTTCTTTTTCTGCAACTTCCTTCGATAATTCCTGAAGTGCAGAATAATCGTCCATCACGTAAAAACTACGCCCGAAAGTCCCTAATACAAGATCGTTTTCTCTTTTTTGGATATCAATATCGCGTACCGCTACGGTCGGTAATCCTTTGTTCAATTCTTTCCAGTATTCACCACCATCAACGGAAGCAAACATGCTGAATTCTGTTCCAACGAATAAGAGATTTCCGGTTTCGAAATCCTCAGCTATGGAATACACAGAGCCTCTTTCCGGAAGATTATTCGTTATCGATTTCCACGACTTTCCCAGGTTTGTACTTTTTAAAATGTATGGTTTAAAATCTCCGTTTTTGTGATTGTTGAATGCAACATATACGGTATTTCTATCATGCTCTGATGCGATCAATTCATTTACATAAACCATATCAGGAACTCCCGGAAACTTATCGTATTTCTTCCAGGTTTCGCCTCCATCTTCTGATACATGAACTAATCCGTCATCGGTTCCTGCGTACAATAGGTTTTCATCCAGCGGAGATTCCGCAAGAGCAACAATACTTCCATACACTGAAGTTGAAGCATTTTTTGCAATGGCATCCATCGGCCATACTTTGTCCATTACTTCAAATTTATTTCGATCCAGTTGGCGCGTAAGATCACCACTAACTTCTCTCCAACTTTGTCCCATATCGTCACTTCTTAGAACACGATCAGATGCAAAATAAAGTCTCTTGTTGTCATGAGTACTTATAAAAAATGGGGAATCCCAGTTCCAGTTATAATCATAATCTGCGTCCGGAGCTTGCGGTCTGATATTCTGCTGCTCGCCACTTTGCTTGTCAAATCTTGCTAATCCACCATATTGAGATTGTGCATACACAATATTCGGATTAGTTGGATCAACATGAGGCTCAAATCCGTCCCCAAGCACCGTTACAAACCATTCGTCATCATTGATTCCGGTTGTGGCGTTTGTTCGGGAAGGTCCGCCTAAAGTGAAATTATCCTGAGTTCCACCGTAGATATTATAGAACGGCTCTGCATTATCAGCGGCTACTTTATAAAACTGAGTTACCGGAAGATTGGTGAAAAATCTCCACGTCTTTCCACGATCAAACGACTCATACACTCCGCCATCATTCCCGTTCAACAAGTGATTCGGGTTATCAGGATTGATCCAAAGCGCATGATTATCAATATGTTTATTCTTTTCACCTACGTTGTTGAACGTCTTTCCGCCGTCTTCAGAAACTCCTGAAAACGTATTCATTACATACACCAGATCTACATCCACAGGATCAGCGATCACTTCCTGATAATAATTTCCGCTTGATGAATAATTGCTCTGCTTTTCCCACGATTCTCCTCTGTCATCAGAACGATAAAACCCACTTTTTCCTGATTCTGCTTCAACAACCGCATAAACTACATCCGGATTTGCAGGAGAAATATCCATTCCGATTCTTCCGATATCTCCGCCCGGCATTCCTCTCATGGTTTTCTTCCAGGTTTTTCCGGCATCCGTTGATTTATAAACTGCAGATTCAGGTCCACCACTGATATATGTAAATACTCTTCTTCTTCGCTGATGAGCCGTTGCATACAACACATCAGGATCTCTCGGATCCATATGAACTTCATTTACTCCGGTATGCTCGCTGATCTCCAATACTTTCTCCCAATTCTCGCCACCGTCCGTAGTTTTGTATAATCCACGATCTCCGCCGGAACTCCAAAGCGGTCCGGTTGCCGCTACATAAACCACGTCTGAATCTCTGGGATCAATTTCTATCATTCCGATGTGCTCAGAATTCTTCAGTCCCATATGCTTCCAGCTTTTGCCACCATCAATGGATTTGTACACTCCATCACCATAAGCCACACTTCGCTGATTATTATTTTCTCCCGTTCCAACCCAAACCACATTGTGATTGTTTGGATCCATCGCCACAAAACCGATGGAGTAAGAGCCTTCGTTATCAAAAACCGGCTTCAGACTAATACCGCCATTCTCCGTTTTCCACACTCCACCTGATGCCGTTGCAATATAAAACTCACTGTGATTGTCAGGATTTACAGCAAAATCCGAGATCCTACCGGAAGTAAAGGCCGGTCCAATGCTTCTGAATTCTAGGCTGTTCCAGGCAATATCATAACGGGAGTCTTTATCTGATTTTTGAGCATAAAGTAATGATGTGCTTATTAGAAGCACAAAGCTAAGTAAGGAAGTGAGTCGTTTCATCTTAATCTGATTGATTTCTGATAGTAAGTGGCTTAGAATAATTAAATATGAGTTCTAATGTGTTTAAAATTTGTATTTGGGGGTTTGTAAATCCAAGCCCGACATGCTCCAATTTTTTGGCAAGCTAAAACCAAACCTCCCTCGAGTGAGGGGTTGTAAGGGTTCTTAAAAAAAATTCGGTCATATCGCGGCGTATGCCCGAGATCTGGATTTATATGTAAGGTTTTTAATCTAAATCCAGGTTCATGCCTTTCTTGGAATGACCTGATTGGAGTTTAATAGAGATCTTATTGTACTTCCTCAAGATTTCGAAAAAGCCTCAAACTACACCGACCTTTAGAATTATTGGCGAACTAAGGAATTGAATCCTATTAATAGTCCACAGAATCACTAAAACACGGAAAGGATAAACCACATAGTGCACAAAGGTTTTGAGAGGAAGAAACTTAATATTCTCTGTGGTCTTTGTGGTTAGAATGCGGAGAGGAAGAAACCCATCCCTGTCCCTTCCCTTAGTCAAGGGAAGGGGACTTTTTAATTAAATTCTGAGTGGAGTTAAGGAGTCTCCCTCCCTACTGTTAGGGAGGGAACAAGGGTGGGTCAGACCAATCTGGAATTCCCCTCCTTATCCAAGGAGGAGCGAACTACTCAGAACCCAAAAATTTGTTTGGGAACCGGGGAGGTCCGGTTCCAACACAGACGCATACAGAGTCTTTGTTCTTGAATTGTCACAGCTGATTTAGAATCACCTCCTTAAAAAGATCCTGATCCGCCAGCTGGCGGACAGGATGACGGACTACTACTTTATTACTAACTGATTCAATCAATCCTGCCATTCAACTGCTTTTGTAGCTCTTTCCAGTTTGGCAGAAACTGAGTCATAAAATTCTTAAAACGCTGATTATGCAAACGTTCATGAAGATGAACCATCTCGTGAACGACCACATATTCCAATAACTCCGGGGATTTCTCAGCAAGAGCTAAACTCAGCCAGATTCGTTTATCTCTTATATTACAAGTACCCCATCTGGTTTTCATTTTTTTAACGCCGAATTCGTTCACCGAAACCTTCATGATAGGTTCCCATTTTTCGATAAGCTTAGGAATCTCATTTTTCAGGTGAGTGCGATAAAAGTCATTTAGGGCTTTTTCCTTTCTGGACTGTGTAATAATATTTCTGAAACTCAGAACTATCTCGGAGCCATGAATATTTACTCCGATCTTTTTAGCACCGTGTTGTAATTTTAAGCTATAGTTGCCACCCTTGAATGGAATAATGTCACCATTTTCATATTTCAGATCCGGTTCGGGCAATTGAAGAGGAGGCTTACTCAGGTGCTTTTTGATCCATTCCATTTTTTCTTGAACGAATGTAATAAGCTCTTCATCTGGAATTTTAAAAGGACTGGATAGCTTCACCTCAAGGGAAACACGATTTACTTTGAGCCTGATAGTTTTGATCTTTTTACGGGTGACTAAAACGGGAATGTCATTAACAACTAAGGTGTAGCTCTCTCTTTTTGGCTTTCTGTTAAACATAAATTGCATCCCCCATAAAACAATGCTAAGCAACTATTTAGACCCTTATCTAGTCAAGCTACTATAATTTAATATAACTTGCTACGATGCAGCTTGACAATTTGTTAGGGAAATAATTCAAATGCCCTAGTTCAAGCATCGTTTAGGTTAGTTTGGCATTATATCCGTAGGGGAAATTCATGAATTGTCCCTACGGATTATGAAATCAAATTCAGCCAATCAATTTGCTTTAGACCAAACATCGGTAAGAAATTAAGTTTAATCCTGTTTAGAACTTGCAGAAATACTCACCAACTTCCACTTTCCGGAAATCCTGGACCACACCTGAGCTCCCCCACCGGTAACTCTGATCTCCTGTCCTCCGTTTAGTGTAATTTTCTGCTGATATTCATTAATAAGAACGGCTGTATTTTTATCGATCAAAGAAATTTTAACTATCGGAAACACCAGACTGTCGCTACTTTCGATCATTTGAAAACCCGGAATGACGGATGCTTTAAAATTTTCAAAGGATTCCCAAACGGTTCCATCCGCATTCAAACCTGAGAAATTATTTTGATCAAAGTGATTGAAATAGGATTCCCAATCCTGAACTTTTGTGGATTCTACCAAGCTATCAAAAGATGCTCTGACTTCAGTCTTGATTTGGATATTCTCGGCTTCGGTTAATTTTTGATCTTGAACGCTACAATTAATCAACAAGATGGGAATAGCTAATAAGAAGACTGTTTTAGTCAATATGTTAATGGGTTAGATTGTTTATTCGGAGCAGGAGCTCCGTTCGTTTCTCCCAAGCAGGAGCTTGGGAAAGAGGTTAAGCGTTTGTTTTGCCCACATCTATTCTGTCCTTTCGAACTCAATTGAATCAGTCCCTAACATCGCTGGGCGCTTGGTTATGCCCTTTGTGGCGTTTGACGGTTCACCATATAGAATCAATTTGTCCATTCCATTGAATTCTATGATCCCGAAAAACAAAAACTCCTTCAGAGGTGAAAACGAAAAGTCGAAAATATCGATTTGAATAGGTTTAGTTGTGTAGTCAATTGAATATTTCGCACTCGTGGAGAATGATTCATCCGGCGAGTCAACTGTCCAGATAAGTGTGTTATCTGCTTTGAAGTGATAAGTAATCTTTTCTTTATCGGGCGCTATTCCCATCCATTTGCCAACAATACTTGGTGAGTCCTTGTCACACCCGCAGGTCATGAGCAACATCCCAATGGTGGCCAAAATTGGTGCTAATCGTCTATTCATTTCGAAGGCCTTCTTTCTTCAACTGGCATAACATATCATTATCTGAATAAGAATTTTCCGAAGCATTCCGCACCAGGTAGAGAATGCCACTTTCACCTTTCACCTTTCACCTTTCACCTTTCACCTTTCACCTACAACGGTAAATTATCATGCTTCTTCTTCGGCACGGTGTCTACTTTGTTTTGTGAAACTTCTAAAGCTTTGATCAGTTTGGCTCGGGTTTCTTCCGGCTTTATCACATCATCAATAAATCCTCGGGCCGCTGCTCGGTACGGATGCGCAAATTCTTCAGCGTATTGTGCTTCCAGCTCTTTTTGCTTGGCTTCAGGATCGCCGGCTTTTGCAATTTCTCTTCGGAAAATGATCTCAACCGCTCCTTTACTTCCCATTACCGCGATTTCAGAAGTTGGCCACGCTACGTTGTAGTCGGCACGGATATGCTTAGAGTTCATCACATCATACGCTCCGCCATAGGCTTTACGGGTAATTACCGTCATTTTCGGAACCGTAGCTTCACAGAACGCATACAGTAATTTTGCACCGTCTTTGATAATTCCGCCCCATTCCTGATCGGTACCCGGTAAGAATCCCGGAACATCTTCAAATACCACCAACGGAATATTGAATGCATCACAGAAACGCACAAATCGCGCTCCTTTTTTGGAAGAATTGATATCCAATACACCTGCCATCGCAAGCGGTTGATTCGCTACAATTCCGATGCTTCTTCCACCCAAACGGGCAAATCCAACTACGATATTTTCAGCATATTCTTTATGCACTTCGTAGAAACTCTCTTTATCAACAATTCCTTCGATCACATCTTTGATATCGTAAGGTTTGTTCGGATTCAACGGTACAATATCATGCAGTGCTTTCGCTTTTGCAGAATCCGGTTCTTTGGATTCGATAATCGGCACTTTTTCTTCACAGTTTTGCGGGATATACGACATCAACGTTCTGATATCCTGCAAGCAAACGGCATCATTCGGAGTTGCAAAATGAGCCACACCTGATTTCGAGTTGTGCGTCATGGCACCACCCAATTCTTCCGAAGTTACTTCTTCATGCGTAACGGTTTTTACCACATTTGGTCCCGTCACGAACATATAACTGGTATTTTCTACCATATAAATAAAATCCGTAAGCGCCGGACTGTAAACCGCTCCACCTGCACATGGTCCCATGATCGCAGAGATCTGAGGAATCACACCGGAAGCCATACTGTTTCTCCAGAATACTTCCGCATAACCACCGAGCGAAGAAACACCTTCCTGAATTCTTGCTCCACCCGAATCATTCAATCCAATTACAGGAATGCCATTTTTGAGTGCCAGATCCATCACTTTGCAAATTTTTTCTGCATGTGTTTCGGAAAGAGAACCACCAAATACCGTAAAATCCTGACTGAATACATACACCGGCTTGCCGTGGATCTTTCCGTGACCGGTTAC
>Ga0181372_1000223_pt1 | contig 14280 bp, 14 predicted proteins | sample LowvirmetaG_5_FD_130161 | JGI IMG/M metagenome (GOLD analysis project Ga0181372, IMG submission 130161) | Marine viral communities from the Subarctic Pacific Ocean - Lowphox_08 viral metaG | ecosystem: Environmental > Aquatic > Marine > Oceanic | place: Subarctic Pacific Ocean | collected...
ATCAATATTGGCACAATAAGTTTGACCTGAATCTGTACAATAATCACCAGTAGTCGTACCAATTGCACAACTCACAAGATCGAAACCACAACCACAACCAATGTCTACTGAATCACCATTTGGAACACCAGCACAGTCAGCACATACACTGTTGTCACCACCACAAATATCACATTCATCAACCACTAAATCGCCACCCCATGTTCCAGCACAATCTTGTACACAGTCATTAGATGGGTCATTATCACAAGTACCACAATTATCTTCTAGGTTATCACCATTAGGTACACCAGCACAATCTGTACATGATGAGTTATCACCACCACATACTCCACATTCATCATTCTCTAATGTAGAACCACATGTATCATCACATCCCTGTTTAGCTTCACAATTTCCCTGTGAAACGCAATCAGTAAGATCATTAGCACAGTCACATCCAGAACCACAGGGATAGTCATCACTACAGGAAACAACACCAGCTCCACCATTAGGGACTCCATAACAGTCACATGTACCATAAGGAAAACTAGGCTGAGACCCACCACCATAATAATTACATATACCACATTCATCAAGTTCAGCGCTTCCACCCCATACATTGGCACAATCTTGTACACAGTCATTAGAACTGTCACTGTCACAGGTACCACAATTATCTACAACAGAATCACCATTTGGAACACCAGCACAGTCTGCACAAGAAGAGTTGTCTCCACCACAAATACCACATTCATCAATCACCAAATCTCCACCCCAGGTTCCAGCACAATCTTGTACACAGTCATTAGAACTGTCACTGTCACAGGTATCACAATTATCTAGAACGGCATCACCATTGGGTGTTCCTGCACAATCATAACAAGAACCAGCCACATATCCATCAGTTCCATCACAAATTCCACAATCATCGACTACAGCACTTCCACCCCATACACCCATACAATCCTGTACACAGTCATTGGTTGAGTCACTGTCACAGGTACCACAATTATCTACTACAGCACTACCCCATGGTTCACCAGCACAATCATCACAGTCGTTACCATCATTATCTGCTGCAACACAACCACAGTCACTATCCCAGCTATCACCATTTGGAACACCAGCACAATCATCACAGTCATCACCTGAGTTATCTGCAGCTACACAACCACAATCACTTTCCCAAGCTGTTCCATTTGCAGTTCCAGCACAATCATCACAGTCATGACCATCATTACCCCATTCTACACAACCACAATTACTTGGCCATGCATCACCATTAGGGACACCAAAACAGTCATCACAGTCATCACCAGAGTTGTCTGCTGCAACACAACCACAGTCACTTACCCAGCTATCTCCATTTGGTACGCCCGCACAGTCAGAACATGTGGAGTTATCACCACCACAAATATTACATTCATCTAATTCTGAATTACCACCCCAGGTACCCGCACAATCCTGTACACAGTCATTAGAACTGTCACTGTCACAGTTACCACAATTATCTACAACAGAATCACCATTGGGTACGCCTGCACAATCATCACAGTCGTTACCATCATTATCTGCTGCAACACAACCACAGTCACTATCCCAGCTGTCACCATTGGGTACACCGGCACAATCATCACAGTCATCACCTGAGTTATCTGCAGTTACACAACCACAGTCGCTATCCCAGCTATCACCGTTTGGTACGCCCGCACAGTCAGAACATGTGGAGTTATCACCATCACATACACCACATTCGTCATTCTCTAAATCACCACCCCATGTTCCACCACAATCCTGTACACAATCATTGGAAGAGTCAGCGTCACAAGTTCCACAATTATCTTCATAAGAATCACCATTTGGAACACCGGCACAGTCAGCACAAGTAGAATTGTCACCACCACATACACCACATTCGTCATCTACTGTTGTACAACTATCTCCATTATAATCACCCTCATTACAAGTACATGCACCTGCACAATCACCGACTCCATTACAGCAATTATAAAAAGAGTCAGTATAATCATCACAAACAGTTTGTGGAAGTCCAGTAGGAGAACAATGAGTACCACCGGCAGATCCATCAGAGCATGGATATGAATCCGCTCCCCCCTGACCACAAGTATATTCTACTGCATCACCATTACATTCACCGGAACAGTCTGGTAAAGCCGGACCATTACATTCACCAGCACAGTCTTCTACATTTCCATTACAGTCACACTCTCCATCGGGGATTCCACTACCTTCACATACACCACATTCATCCATTGTTCCGGCGGCAATTCCAGTAGTTCCATCAATACACTCGACTTCACCATTTACAGAACAACTAAAATATGCACCACTATTAGCCACACCATCACAATATGCACATGTATCACAGATACTATCATTCAAACCAGTACAATATATACAATTTCCTTCATCTGAAACTTCTTCAGTACAATTACCATTACATATAGCACATTCATCAAATTCAGCACAAGTAGGTATTTCTCTATAACATACCAAATTGACTGGACAACAACACTCACTCGCACCACTGAGGGAGCACTGGAATACTGCATCACCATTTGGTGTTCCTGCACAGTCTTCACAACTGGAACTGTCACCACCACATACACCACATTCATCATTCTCTAAAGTTGAACCACAAGCATTATCACAACCAGTTGGTCCAGGTTCTCCACAACCACATCCGAGGTCTTGGGGAAAGACACCATCACAGTCACCTAGAGAACGACACTCACAAGCACCTTCAGGTATTCCGGGACCGTTGCAACATCCACACTCATCATTCTCTAAAGTGGAACCACAGGTACTATCACAACCAGATGGACCGGTTTGACCGCAACCACAACCAAAATCAAGATTACCATCACAGTCACATGTACCAGTTCCACAATCTATCGAAGCACACCAGTCGAGAACAGGTATGCACCCATCACCGGTACAGCAATAGGTGTAGGTGGTATCGTCAACACAACTACCACCACAAATTCCACATGCATCTACTGCAGAAGAACCTCCACATTCACCACTACAGTCAAATACTGAATTACATTCACATTCACATCCGTCTTCCCCCGCACACTCACAAGACTCAAGAGTACATCCATCGAATTTAAACCAGGGTGACTCATGACACTCATCACAAGCTGTCCCCCAGTCATCACAGTCACTAGCAGTAACACAATCACCGTCGGTACAGGTACACGTGAGAGGATTATGACATACTCCGTTACCACATGGATCGTACTCTGAACAGTGTATAGTATAACCATAATTACACCAGGTTTCATTACAATCTTGGATACAGGGTTGGTATCCTTCAATACCATTACATACACCACAGTCATCTTCATAAAATCCACCATTTGGAACACCCATACAATCTAAACAGGTACTGTTGTCACCTCCACATACACCACATTCGTCTATTTCTAAAGTTGAACCACAGGCATTATCACAACCTGAAGGACCAGGTTCAAAACAACCACATCCTAAGTCATCAGCGTTTCCACCATCACAGACACCACAGTCATCTATAAGTGCATCACCATTTGGTACACCTGCACAGTCAGCACAGGAAGACCCATCACCATCACATACGTCACATTCATCAAGAGAAACAGTACAACAATTACAATTAGGATCTACTATATTTGAAGGACATTCGGATGTATCACAACCACCCACCCAATCTAAATCATCACAAATACCATCATCATCTGAATCAGTAAGACAGAGTCCTGGATTATCTACACAGTTATCAACACAGAAACCGACATCTCCGGGATAAAATGGAGAGTCCATTTCAATTCCCATAACATAATCTCTATAAGTCATACAATGAGCATATTCTACTCCTGAAGTATTTATACATTTGTATAGATCAGGAGACCAATCACAGTAGGTGGGTGAATCATCACTCAGGCATCCGTCTTCATCATCGTTCCATGGGTAACAAGGTGGATTACCCCACTGTTCGCAATGGTCACCATATGAAGCACATACGCTAAGAAGCCAAGTACTGTAAGTTAAACCAGGATTTACAAATCCCCACCCGTTATTTGGAGCTCCACTTTCCGCTACAACTTTGGGTGGGTTATTGTACCAATCATAAGAACCGTCCCATACTGCTGTATTTTCGTTCTTACAAGAATCATCCCAACCATCTGTATTTTCTGGATTACATCCCTGATTAACACAAGAATTATCAGATTCATTCCAACCGGCTGATTCAGTGTAAAGGGTGCCAACATTTGTTATATGGTCCCAAGAACATTTTCCGGATTCTCCTGCACCCACGTCAGTGAGACATCTACAACCAGCACAGGAGTGAACTACGTTCCAGAAAAGGTTGAAGGATAATTCTTGGGTTTCACAACCCATTTCATATCCATAGGCACTATAGACTTCGGCGATCTCATCACAGTCATTACCCCAGTATACAGCGGGATCATACTTATAAATACAACCAGATGGTGCCTCACCGACACCCTGAAAATACTCCCGGCCGGCACCGTCTTGAAGAGAAGATGGTAATTCAGAACCCAATAATGATTTCACTTGCTGTGACATGAGCTCATATAATTTAACTGGGTTATTTGGATTATTGAGAGGTCCCGCGGGACAGTGCTTATTATAAGGTGGATTATTCTCATCCCAGATAAAAGGCGGTGGAGGTGGTAAATTTTTCTGAGTCAAATCTGTCATACCAGAAATACCACTATCATCAATACTTGGTTGTAGAGCTCTTTTAATATTGTCTAAATTTTCAACAGACATAGATTGAAGTTGTTGTCTGGAAAACTTTGGTTTTGTCGGTACTGGTGTTGTTCTTTGTAACTCTTCCTTCATCCGTTGTAATTCAGATACAGACATAGATTGAAGTTGTTGTTTGGAGAGTTTTGGTGTTGTTATTCCACCTTTTTTCACAGGTCTCCATATCTGTGGATTTGTTTCAAATGGTTTTAAAATATTTAACATTTCTTGTAAATCTTCTGGTTTTTCCAAACCCATAAGTGCAGTATTTTGTTCTAATGCTGTTTTATTTTCTCCAATCATTCTGCGACCTAATTCTGCAACTTGTTGGATTGCATCAGCTTCAGCTTCTGCTCCAGGTGGAATGTTCATAGGAGTTGTTTTTTGATATGGAATTTGGCCGGCAAGACCACCTTGTTTGCCACCACAACTATCTGCAAGAACACAGTTGGCAAGGGCTACTATATCCAATACATTCCAGCCACCATCACCATTCATGTCACCACACCAACCATTTTCCATTTCAATACAGGGTGATGGATACCCCATAACACAGTTGACTAGTCCCACAATATCCAGCACATTCCAGCCACCATCACCATTCATGTCTCCGAGGAGAGGGCAGTCACAGCTAAACCAACCATCAGGAATATCGTCACATCCACATTCATATATTTCACCGGGACCACCACATACGCCACATTCATCATCTACTGCATCACCACCACATTCGCCAGCACAATCTTCAGTATTTCCATCACAATCACAGTCACCATTTGGAATACCATCACCACCACAGACACCACAGTCATCAAATAATGAATCACAGTAATCTTCAGAACAAGCCCAACTACCATCACAACATTCGAAATCTCGTAGTACACAACAATCATTTGTATACCCTGGACAAGTATAATAACTACCGGGACCATCATATTCAATTACGGGTCCATGACATTGACAGTATCCGGGTGCCTCCGGGCCAAAGCTATGATACATTTGACTGCCTGGCTCACAAATTTCAACATCAACGCTGGCATTATCGCTATGGGCCCAATAACATAGAGCACCACAATTGCCGCCCCCAAAAAACGAAATATCATCACAACAGTCATTACCACCACATACACCACAATCATCTATTCCATATTCACAAGAATTATTGAGGTTGGTTGCATCTGGATTATAATTACAGGCACTGGGATCGGTGCAGCCGTATACAACAACACCATCGTCATCACCACCGTCGTCATCATCACATCCAGTACAGCTACCATCATTTATATTTGCATCTGGATTATAATTAGAACAATCCGAATCAGTACATCCAGGAATACCAGGTTCACCACCATCGTCATCACCACCGTCGTCATCATCACCACCATCATCACACCAATCAGATAAAAGACATTCTGAACTTGCATTCAAAGCTTCATTTGCATTAACCAAACCAGCACCCTGTTCCAATATATCAAGACCACCTATAGATTCAGCTGAATTCATTATTTTATTTTTAACTTGTTGTGGAGTTAAACTGGAATTATCTTGTAATAACAAAGCGGCTATACCAGCAACATGTGGAGATGCCATACTTGTTCCATTCATATTTATATGACTCTTTGGCTGGGATTCTTCTGCAGTCATAAAACAACCAAATATCTCCCATTCAAAACACTCATCATCTCCATCTACATTACAGGAAGAACATATTTGAACAGCTGGAGCTACAACATCTGGTTTGTTTAATATTTGTCCGGGTTCATATCCACTGGAATACCAATTTCCACCATTTGATTCACAAGTTGATTGTTCTAAATACTCTGGATACCATCCCGTATCATCTGGATCTAAATATAAACTACATATGCCTCCTATTGCTGGTAAGGTAGGGCCTATACCAGTTTTTTCATACAACTGAGAACCATAATCCCAACCCCCCACAGCTATTACTTTTTCAGCAGCAGCGGGCCCAGCGATAGTATTCGGTCCATCATCACCATTATTTCCAGCGCCCGCCACCACCACAATTCCAGAATCAACAGTATTATTGGCCGCAATGCATATTGGATGATCAGGTCTGGCTTCGGCACCATAGTAACCTATACTTATATTTACAACATCTATATCATCATCAACAGCTCTTTCCAGTCCAGAGATTATATCAAAGGCCTCCCCGTCTCCATCCTGCAGTACTCTATAATCATATAAATCAGCGTATGGTGCAACTCCATTCAAACCACCATAATAGTCATTTCCAGCTGCAACTCCTGCACAGTGAGTTCCATGATCATTACCATATCCTGGAAGACCTGTAATTTCTTCATCATTAACAAAGTCATAACCACCAACCACTTTTGGATTGGGAAAACTACAATCAGAGCCACAAATATCTGGATGACTATAATCTATACCAGAATCAAATATTGCAATTTTTATTCCAAACCCTGGAGCTCCACCAAAATCACCCCACTGCCACATGGTATCAACATCTATTTGATATAATGAATCATCTAAAAATTCTTCTGTTGGTGGTAGATAATCAACCCCTCTAATATTACCAATAGATTTTATTTTATTTATATCATTTTCAGAAATATTATTTACAACTAAACCAACAATAATTTTATGAAATTGCTTAATAACTTTTACACGAGGTAATAAACTTTTAATACTTTGCTCAACTGAACTTATACGATTCAACAGTTGTTGTTTATGTTGTTCTTTTTGGGCGGGATTTTCTCTTTCTACTTTAAATAGATATTCACCTTCTACAGTTACAAAGTAATGTTTTTTTTCTGTGATTGGTTGTTCCGATTGTGATGGAACAAGTGCTATTCTTCCATCTTTTTGATTACGGGTATCAGCTCGTTTTGTTTTTTGTAACTTTTTAGCCATTGTTTTGTATATCTAATATATCATCAATTAACATTTATTTAAAATCTTTTCTCTTGGTTGTAACCGGTCGTGTTGAGGGACCCCCAGATTTTCTTAAATTAAAATTTTGTAAATCTTGAATTTGATCAATTAACATTTGTTTAAAATCTTTTTTATTGGTTGGAATCGGACCCGTAACATTTCCACCTCGTTGCATAGACTGTCCCTCAGGATATCCAGGTTGGTGTATTTTCCATTCATCTGTATATGGTGTATAGGTATACTTTCTATTTTCTATAGGTTCTCTGTTAAACCCACCTAAGTGCCTTGGATATGTTTGTGTATATTGTCTATGCCTATGATCCTCAAATATATCTACATGACCATCAAAGTCATCTACATGATCATCGTATATATCTACATGAGTATCTAATTCTGTTCTATGAGTTCCTTTATTTATTTCAATTAATCTTTCTAATCTTTGTATATTAATATCTAATATTAAATCATTACCGTCTAATATATCTAATCTTTCAAATAAATCTTTTAATTTATTTAATTCTCTTATTATTTGATTTATTTTCCCATCAGGGCCATGTGTTGTAGTCACAACTTTTAATAAATTATTACCGTCCAATTTAAGTTCTTTTATTACTTTTTTCTTGGAAGGTTTTATTGGATTTATAGTAACACTTTTTTTCTTATCAAATAACCATTTTCGTATATTATTAAATGGGGATCTATTTGGTATTTCAACAATCACCTTATGTATGCTTTTTCTAAAGCTTTTAATTTTTATCCATTTAGGAGTGTTTGATGGCATAAGAAGATTTCCCTGTTATTTTATGATCAATGTTAAAACTTCCTAAAATATTTTTAGGTGTAATTATTTATATATAAATATAAAATTTATTTATTTTTTGATATATTTACTTCTTGGGTGTTTGGCTGTTACCGGGTGGTTTTTTAATACCAGCCTTTTTGAGAGTTTGCTTTAAAGTTTTACTTTCTTCTTCCTTCTTTAAACTTCTATACTCATCGTAATATAGCTCAAACTTTTCTTTTGGTGTAAGTTCGTGGTCTATTCGTAACTCTGTAAGAAACTTCCGTAATCCGTTTCTTTTGGCTTTATCTCTATAATTAGATTTCTTATATTCCTTATCCCAACCATCTATAAAACCATCAAATTGTTGTATAAGTTTTTTCCATTCTTCTTCAGACATATCTTCTGGGAAATCCATTCGCAAGTCTTTACGATAAGTATCGATAGTATCCCACCTATCCATCAAATCTTCAGGTGATGGTTTATCTTTATTGTTCTCATCTTCTAGATCAAAACCATCAAGACCATTCATCAATTCACTTATAAGATAATTACAAAAATTAATTCTATGTAAATCATCCGGTGAATTAGTCTTAGCGGCCTCAAACTGAATTTCATCAATGAATTCAATTAAGTTCTTAACTATGTCATCTGGTATGATTTTGTACTTCATCACTACTCCATTCCCCCACTGTTTAATTGTTATGTCTTTATTATAAATATATAGTTAATTAGTTAAACGATATAAAATTATTAATTGTAATCCGAGAGTTGTAAAAGCTAATATTGTTCTTACAAACTCCATTATATGATTATAACGATCTAAACGTCTTTCAAATATATTTCTTTTCTTTGGATATGGTGTTAATACTTCTAAACCATTAACCTGTTTAGTCTCTTTTTTATTTGAACAGTTACACTTAGACTTATTGTGTTTCCACTTTAGTTCTTTCATCTACTATTTCCTCCACCCACCGGTTTCTATTACAGAAATATAATTCTGTTTCTAATTCTGATACTTTATTTCTTAATTCAGCATTTGTATTTTCTATCGATACAATATGTTTTAGTAATTTTTTTATATCTTTATTCTCCGACATATAAAACACCCTTATCTAAATCTTTATCAAACCTATCTATCCAATACTGCCAATCAACTGTAGATTCCACCACATTTATTTCAATGTCATGTGTATGTAGTGGCCAGTATATTATCTGTAGTATGTATGGGTCATATAAATATAATCCTATACTTGCATACCATACTGTAAATAAGGAACTAAACCATTTGAATAGAAAGTTCTTATCGTGTTCCTTTAGCATAATACTTTACCCCCACCAATCCTAATACTGTAAGTACATCTTCAGCTACATCTTCTACTTCATCAAGATCACTCAATGTGTTACCTTCATTGTGTTTATTTATTAACACCTCTACAACTTTATACTTTGTATATCTGTGTATCTCTTCTAACTGATGTTCTGTCATTTTGCTTTACTCCTATAAAAGACCCACACTCCAATGTTAAGTGCACCTATTGCAAAATTGAATAGTGAGTCGTTGTTTACATAAAAATATAGATTTTGAAATCCTAGTGCTAGATTAATCCATAGTACATATTTTAACCATTGTTTCTTTTCTTGTGTCATTTCTCCTATCACTCCATTCCCCCCGCGAGTATTGTGTATTCCCCCCAGTTAGCCCATCGCTCATAACTTACTTTATGTTTACTACAGAAAGATTCCAACTTACTTTGCATATAAGTGGAATTACCTGTTATTACTTTAAGGGGTGGTTCGTTTAGAAGAATGAAATTCTCCAATAACCTTTCAACCTCTTCATGTCTAACTCCGTGTAAGTCTAACTCTTCCATATATAAATATATTTATAAAGTATAATAATATGTGTTAAAAATTTTATTTTCACAGCATTGTGTCGAGATGGGAGGATTTGAACCTCCGATCCCCTGCTCCCAAAGCAGGTGCGTTGAACCGGACTACGCTACATCTCGTTGTGTACTCTCGATGTGATTCGAACACATAACCTACAGATTAGAAGTCTGTTGCTCTATCCGTTGAGCTACGAGAGTATATATTATTTCTTCTTACCCCGTTTAGGTTTAACTTCTAAGTCGGTAATCATATTCTGTAACTTAGTTCTTTCTATTAATGTAATCTTACCATGCATACTAAGTTCTCTGAGATATTCAATAGTGGTAATATATCCCCACTCTTTATAATACTTTATAATATCATTCTTCTTTATCAAGTATGTTAATCTCCTTTAAAGAACCACAACATTAGTCCAACCCAATACACCCATTAACCATCCCACGCTTTCTCCACTAGCAAAATCCCATTTATTCCTGTATAGACATAATACATAGTTCACCCAACATAGTATCAGAGTAAACACTTTTATTAAATATATCACTTCCATCTTATATCTCCTATTTTTTATTTTTAGTTATACCAAACTTTATACGTATATACTCTATCAGATAACTGATATATCTCCACCCTAATACAAAGGCGAAGAATCCTAATATAGAGAGTTGTGCTCCAATTATAATAATAGCATCTTTTTCTGTCATCTCTTAACTCCATTCAAACCACCCTTCACAGAAGGACTCCTGCGGAGTAGTTCAACGAAACATCTTTTAGTTAGCTCCCTATTAGGGTTATCTCTCATATGAGGGGGAACAGTAAGGTCTCCCTGCGTAGTGAGATAAAGGTTGAGGAGTTGTTCTCTATTTAGTTCTTTTAAATTCATATTATAATTTAATACATTATTAGTATATAAGTCAAGCTATATTAATTGATCTAGGTAAAATTTTTAGCTTCGATTTGTATACCAGTCAGAGCCCTTAAAGTAATACTTTAAGTCGGATCGAAAAACCAAATGAAGATTTGATTTTTAAGCCCCTTTTACATCATAAAAAAATAGGGGGTGGGAAAATGAAAGTAAACCACCCCCCGGTAATATGGATGGTTGATTTTTGATTGAACCATCCCTTGTTAGTTAAATAACAATAACCGAATTTAGGCTTCGGTAGCCTCTAATATTTCCTCTTCATTAAAAAGGTCATCCGTAGAACCGTCATCACAAAATTTTTGAACGATCTGTTTCACGAAGGTTCTTTCAGAGTCAACACCACCAGCGTCGTCATACTGGGGATAGATACTAACCTCAGCCGCTTCTTGTAATGAGAACCCATCAAATAGTAATCCCGCTAATTCCACTGTTGTTCTCGTACTAATACCATTACCTATTCTCGCGGTATCGGATTTAGATTCAGTTCGAGTTAGACTCGCGATTTTAGCGACATTACCTAATACTACTGAATCAACATGCGGGAACATATAAGTCAGGAGAGAATTTTCTTCTGATTCATTTAATACATCCATTTCTACTATGGTGAACCTATCCATTAAAGCTTTATCCATCACTCTTGTAGAAGTGTATTCATTACCGATATTTGCGGTCGCTACGAATGTTACTCCACTCGCGACTCTAATAGTACTCTGACCATCTTGTTCGTCTAATCTAAGGTATCTCTGACCATAATCTAGAACAGTCATTAATATGTTCCACGCGTCGGGATGGGCTCTTGATAGTTCATCTAATAGTATCACCGCGTTTGGTGTCTGAATTGCTTTAACAAATACTGACTCACTAAAATAAGTCCCCGATTTTTTCTCAAAGTGGACATTACCAATAAGAGTAGCTCGTGGGTCTTGTGTTGCTCCTAAGTTAAAGTAGAAGTCTGGTCTATCTAAACTATTAACCAACGCTTTGGCTGCCATAGTCTTACCACACCCCGCAGGTCCAGTCATCATTATATTCTTACCCCTAACGGCTGACCTTATAAGATACTTCCATTTAAGTTCATTCATCATTAGACCACGAGGTTTAAGATTATAACTACTATGTATAAAATTTAATATTTCAGTATGGTCGGTAGGTACATCTATTGAACTCATATCAGGAACAGGAGGAGTAGTAGTTGCCTCAAAATTTTCCATTGGTACTTTCCACCAATAGATACGACCACCTTTACCCTCACGTCTCTCTAACGCCATTCCCTTTTCATACGCCCCCTTACGAGTGGATGTCACTATATCTGATGTATACTTAGTACCATCAGCGGAATAGGCGTTGTATCGGTTACCCGACATTTCTATTCTTACTACGATTGAATTATTGTTCATTAAAAACTCCTTTTAATATGTTTAATTTCTCTTTCATCTTACTCTATAATATAGGGCCGATCTACAAAGCGAAACAAGCTTTTTCTTAGAAAAAATTGTAACAGTATGTAACAGTCACCGCGCCTAATTGAGAATGAGTCTCATTGACATATGAGGTGTCATACTACAAACTATGCTACAAGTTATGGCCATATATTATAGTAATTTACGACTATTATACTACATAAGTCAAGCCTTTTCTTTAGAAATACACAAAAAATTGGCTTATCTTGTAGTGTTTGAGTAATCAATCCAAAAAATGGTTGTATAATACAACCATTTTATCCCTCATTATTAAAGCTTTTATGTAAGGGATAGTATCCCTTGTTTTTTAGTAGGCAAAAAAAAGGGAAGCTCGAAAAGGAGTAAACGAACTTCCCACGTGAACGCGTCCAGAAAGGAAATAAAAGGAACGCGTTCTAAATTATTTGATAGACTAACGAGTTAAAGTACTACTTTAAGTGTTGGTGACACAGCCGAAAAAATTTCTTTCAGACACGTACACCCTTTATTAAATCGACACCACGTAATAATATGTTTTTTGTGTATTTTATATTCATAATATATAAATTAACCACTTTCCCCCACTATTCACCACTAATACCCATTAATGAGTATATTATTTTTGATTGTCGTGTAGTAGACCTTCTTTAATTAAATCTCTTTTATTTTTTCGTGGCGGTTTTGGTAGATCCTTCTTAACTCGTGTATCCTTCCTAACCTTAGGCGTTTCAACCACCTTCTTTTCAACCACCTTCTTTTCAACCACCTTCTTTTCAACCGCCTTCTTTTCAACCACAGTGGGTGGTGATGGTTCTACCCCTTCAGTAAATCTATCTATGGTAACAGAAGGTACAAGTGTATCCACATGTACTATATTAAGTTGTTTTAAACTACTTATTTTTTTCAGTAAGTCACCTATTAAATAGTCTATATCTTTTTTACTATTGGTTGTATCTATTATAGTTCCATTAACCAATGATGTTAATAAGTCATTGACTCCGTTAATACATCTTCTTATGTCTTCACACTCAGCCAATAATTTTATTAAATTTTCTTTATTAATTGTTCTAAAATTTTCATTCATATTATGTTGTCCTCTTTTTTAATTTAAATCGTCTTTGTTTATTTCATCCATCTTACTTTTCACTATCTGTAAAAATTCACTACTCTTTACTTCGTTTTCTACCATTAAATGTCCCATCATCATTCCATCTGAAACGCCTTTAATTCTTGTTATAAATTGTATACCAAACATAACTATAACCATTATACCTAACTCAATCCACGTTAAGTGTTGTCCCATTATATAACCAACAATAAAATATAACAAACATTGAAATATTGTTAGGTTTAGTCTATTACTTAAAAATTCTTTAATCATTTTTTCTCCAAATACTCATCTAACAATTCTGGCTTTGTGAGGGCTTCAAATTTGTATTTTCTATGAAATGTGTTATGACATTTCCAACACAATACCACTCCATTATTTCTATCATATCTATCTTTGGGGAATTTGTCCCAAGACTTGATATGATGGGCGTGGAGAACTCGTGTTGTTTTTCGTTTCTTGTTAC
>Ga0181372_1000228_pt1 | contig 14070 bp, 8 predicted proteins | sample LowvirmetaG_5_FD_130161 | JGI IMG/M metagenome (GOLD analysis project Ga0181372, IMG submission 130161) | Marine viral communities from the Subarctic Pacific Ocean - Lowphox_08 viral metaG | ecosystem: Environmental > Aquatic > Marine > Oceanic | place: Subarctic Pacific Ocean | collected 2015-12-05
CCTTAATACTTTTTCAATTAATTTATCTCCTTTGCCGGGAGTTTTATCTATTTGTTTTTCAAGTACATCTCCTAAAAATAGTAGGGTTTGGTATTCGGGACGTAATTTACTGGCATCTTTATGTTTTAAAAGTTCATCTCTCCACGGCATTCTTCCCATTCGTCTTTCAAGCCTATTCAAAGCAGGTTCAACTGATCCTTTCACAAATTGAAATCCACCTCTGGCAGTAGTCTTTCCACTAAATTCCTTTGCTTCCCAGTCCCCATCACTCTCTGCTTGTAATACTTTTTCTGTAAAAGAATTTAAATTATTTAATGCCCGTTCTGTATCTTGAATCTTAAATCTACCTAAGTGTTTCATTACTAATTCTTTTGCAGCACCGTGGATATGTTTTCTAGGTTTTTCTTTAGGAACAGGGGGTACAGCATCAGGCATAGGGGATGGTTGTTCAAACCCCCCGTAGTCTACAGCAGCTTGTTTTTTTTCATCGTATCTCTTTGCAAGAAGAGCATCCATTTGCTTGCTAGCTTCTGGATCAAATTCCTTTTCTTCTGGCATAACATAATCTATGACAGCACCGCCACGCACCATACCTACTACACCACCATTACGCATATCTACTACAGGGTCTTTAGCAAATGGTACGAAGCTATCTTGTGCTATCTGTGCATCTTGTTTTTCCCAATCTCTTTCTAACTGTGCAAGATTTACATATCCTGTTCTCTCTCCAGTTCTTTCGTACTCTCCCTCTTCTTCAGCCGCCAGTGTATCAAAATACTTTTGGGTTAATGGAGTAAATCCTGCTGCCTTATTCTCATCTTTTATTTTTTGATTACGTAAAGCATATGCATTCTTTATAAGTTTGTTTTGTTCTCCTACTGTTTCATCACTAAGATTATAACCGGGAGGTAATATGAACTCTGTTCTAGTTCCTCCTCCTTGCATTTGTTTTGATTGGAAATTTCCCATAGGTCCATACTTTTTCCAATAGGCAGCATTTATATCTCTTGCCTTTCCTAATCTTTTTTCATAGTCTGCTTTATGATAATCGGAAAAATTTTTAAACCCTAGTCCTAGTGCCATTTCTCTGTTCTGTTTTATCTTTCTTTGCATCTCTGTAATTTGTTCAGGAGTTTCAAAATCACTTAGACTAGCCTGTCCACCACTAGCCATGAGAGAGGCGGCTACCGCTGCACCTACTACACCACCATTACGCATATCTACTACACCTCCCATAGCATAGCCAAAGTTCTTTAGGATAAACTCTAATGCAACAGCACTAGATTTATTATAGTCACTCCATAGTTTAGTTAATTGTCTGTCACTACCTTTCTTTAATTGGTATATTTCTGTATCTGGATTAGCTCCAGAGTAGTCCCGTCTTTCTGCTGCTCTTCGAATATCATCACGTTTTTCTCTTATCTGACTAGAAAGGTCTTCGAATCTATCTAATGATTTCTTGTTAATTTGTAACGCATCATCAAGCATAAAAAATTTAGTTAGTAAAGGGTTATCAATCTTTTCAAGTATCTCTATATGATCTTTATAATTAAAATTTTCAGGATCATCCATTCTTAGAGAATTTCTTTTGCTTACCCAACCAAAATTTTCCATGAATTTTCCAACAGCATCATAAGTATCTTTACTTTTTCCGTAGGTATCTTCAAAATATTTTGTTATTAAATTATTAGTATCCACCCTAGAAGTTGGGAATTGTTTGTTATCTCTCAAATAAGAAACAAATCCTTTTAAGTCTACAAGATATTCTTTAGCTCTTTCTGTAGCAAACATATCATGTATAATATTACTACCCCTTGTCCCCCTTGGTGGAGAAAGGTATCTTCTAAGATTGTGTATTTTATTTGAGGATATTGCTGGATTAGCTTGTAATTTTCTTAATTCGTTAGCAGATTTAGACATTAGTCTTGTTAATTGTGTAAGTCTTTTCTGATTTATTTTATCTACAGGAGTACCTAATCCCTCTAGCATAGTATCTATTTTTTCTAGTGCTTTATCATATGTAATTTTATCTCCATATGCATCTGAATGTATAAATTTATGAAAACCAGGAGGGAAAACACTAGTGATCTGTCTACCAAAGGAATCATTTATTATCTCACCTCGCATCATACTCTCTTGAGTTGATCCGAAATCAGCTAATGCTACATCTATATCTTGATAAGCTTTATTAAATTGCAGCAGTTCTTTTTTTTCTTTCTGAGTTAACCTTCTAGGTTTTAAAGCTTCTCTAAACCCTCCTTCTGCTGTAACAAAAAGTTCTTTCTCACTATATACATTAGGTTTAAATATTAATCCAGGTTGTCCTTCAGGAATAATATAATCCATGGGTTTAAGATTTACAATATCTTCTGGTTTTATATTTTTTGGAAGATCAACATAAAACATTCTATTCAAATCTCGTTTAGCAAAATCTCTAAAACTTACAAGAGTATCACTAGAAAGAGATGTTCCTTCTTGTTCTAGTTCATACGATTTGCCTCTATCGAAACCTCTTTCAATTGAACTTAGACGCCACCATTCTTCAGGAATATCTTCAGCCTGTACTATTCTTTTTAGATAGTCATCAGAAGGAGTTTGTTCCATAGTATGAGCAGCAATACTAAGTGGGTCTCGTCCAGACTTTCGTATTGTTGATTGTTTATATTCTTTTGCCAAGTTTACAAAATCATTGACATTTATTTTGTGGTATGATCTATAGTTATCTTTTAAATCAGGAGGACTATCTATAATATTTTTTAAGTTTGTAAAATTTTTATCACTTGTAATATAATCTATCTCACCAGGACGCCCTTGAAAATCTCCAAACCTCTCACTTAGATCATCTAATACAGTACGCTCTACTAAGATTTCATTAGAGAGAAGAGTAACTTTATTAGAATCAAATATAATTTCTTCTTTGGAAGGATATGCTTGTACCCTTTCAGTTGATTTAGACTTGTAAGGTTCCCAATGTTTACTAGGGAATCGACGGCCAAGCCCTATTGGTGATAGAAAATTAAACATATCCTGTATTAAACGTGTTCTTAAATGAGGATAGTTCTTAGAGAATTCTCTTTTATCTTTTTGTGAAGTTTCTAATATCTTTTTTAAGGAATACTTATCAGTAATTTCATTAGAGATATCATCTACTTCTTTCATTTGTGTATCTATTGTATGACGATAACTTAAATATGGTTCCCTTTCTTGTAAGGGAGTAAGCTCTCCAGCATTTACCCTAGTCGTTACTCCATGTGCAAACGGACGAGCATAAAGTTTTCTTCTTTGTGTTTCTGATAATTGTCCTTCACGTAGTTTAGATAAGTCTTCAAGAGAACGAATCTCATCAGTTACTGGTGATGCTACAAGTTCTTGGTATTCTTTTTGTTTATTTCTTTGTTCCATTAAATCAGTTAAAGTCTCAATCGGGGTTGTTGGGTCTACCCCTAGTTCATCAGACATACTTTGTTTTGATTGAATAAGTTCTTGCTCTATGTTTTTTATATATTCTTCTGGGCCTACATTATAAAGAGACTGTCCTTCTTCCCAAGGAGGAAGCTCTCTAGAATGTTGTAAAACTGGAGCAGCCCCTGTTATTTCTTCTCTTTGTTTTTGTAAAAACTTAGAAGCTCCTCTAGTAAAAAGCTTTGCCATTTGTGCTGTTACTGGCATTACGATCCTTTAATTAAATGAGAGATGAACCACATGATCCCGCTTCCTATGAAAGCAAGAACAGTCGCTGCACCATACACAACGGCTCTATCTTTTTCTAGTTTAGAAAGCCTGTCATCATTCTTGGCAAGCATCTTTTCAAATCTATTCTGTTCCAAAAGTAACTGATCCACCTTGCCATCTACTCTACCAAGTAGTAAGTATAGTTCTGAAGAAGGAGTTGATGACACTACGTATTCCTCTTCTTAACGAAGCCGCCTTCATTCATCATGGCTAATGATGCAGTAAAATCAGAAGGTGCTGAAGAAGAGAAAAAACCTGAATTAGCAGGAATATCTGCGGTAGTTAGTCCTGAGATACCTAGTTCTAATGGCGCTTGTTTTTTTATAAGAGCGATACCAATCTTTTCAGCAGCAGAAGCTATCGCATTACCTATTCCGCTTTTAGTATCTCCTCTTCTTCCCGCACTGCTTTTTTTAACAGGACTATCATCATCTTTAGGCTTTTGTCCCATTTTTACACCCTCTGTAGTAAAGGGAGTTGTTTTCAATTTATGTACTCCACCAGTAACACGAGATGTTAAGGAAGAAGGACCAGTTTGCCCTGTTATTTTAGGTGTCGCTCTAGAAGCAACTTTTCCTGCTGTATCTGATACTCGTAAATCAACCGCCATCTATTAATCCTCCTTCATATTCCTACTAATACTGTTATAATATCTATCCATATCGTGGAGAAGGGTCATATCTCCTCCTTGTTGTCTCTCTAAAGAACGTATGATTGTCTCCCTTCTCTCTCCTTCTAATACGGAAAGAGGGTAGTGGTTGCTTATAACAGATGCGACATATTCTTTCCCTAAATCTGCTCTATACTTTTGTGGCCCTGCTTCCACCGCCTCTGCTGATTTATCAAAACTTATAGCAAGATCAAGAAGTTTGTTTCTATCTAGGCCAAGAGTAGTTCCATGTGCATATATAGTCCGTACTCTCCTTGCTATTTCTTTTTCCTTATTAATGAAATCTTTATACTCTTGCATAATATTTTCTTTATAATCTTTTCTCACCCAGTTTTGTCGATCCCCTATATACTTACCAAACTTACTAGAATTGGCTTTTTTTTCTCTATCCGCATCTGAAAAAGCAAAGCCTACCTTTGAAGGGATATGAATATTCTTTTGTTTTATTCCTGATACCCAACCTAGCATGGTGTGCGATACTGGGTCTATTTCTGTTCCCCATTTAGTTACTTTAGTAGGCTCTGTAAAAGGAATAAGATTATGTTTATACAGGTCTTTAACAAAAGTAGGAGTAAAAGCAATATTGAGACTCTTCCCTATAGCCTCTATGTTGATTTCTTCATCTTTTTCAAACACATCACTTATCTCTTTATACATCGTCATAAGTGTAGCAGGGCCAACAGCAGGAACAACATATGGGTCCATCGCTGCTTTGAAAGCTTCAGCAGATGCGTTTACTAATCTTGAATTAAGAACAGCATCGCTCTCGTTTTCATTAAAGGAATACATTGCTACTTGAGCAATCCTACTAAGATAGGAGAAAGGATCAGTATACCCCAAAGGAATAGCTTTTAATGTGCCGTCTTTAAGCTTTCCTGTATAGAAAAAGTTTGTCCCCCATTCCCACTCAGCAAGCATACTCTTATCTTCTAGTGCTTCTCGTTCATTATCTGTAACACCATTTATGGCAGCAGACAAGCCACCTATTCCACCTACTGTAATTCCTGTTGCTCCTGCTAATGATGCTGCCCGTATTGATCCTCTCGCCCTCATTACTGCACTACCAGATCGTAGTTCTCTTGAAGCAAGCCGCCATGAGTTTGCATAGTTACGGGTAACTTCCATAGGAAAGGCAACAAAGTTACCAATAGGAACCTGTCTAAATAAACGAGAACTACCTGTTAATTGGCTGTATGTTGGTGTAAACATATTAACCTTTTTAGCAGTAGCTTCTTCGATTAATTTGGAAAGACTTTCTCCTTCGTCTAGTCTTTTCCTAGCATTGAATACACCAAGAGAATCAGCATGTTTAATAAAGGCATCTGTATTTTTACCATCACCGAAAGCCCTGAACAGCCAACCAAACTCTGATTCAAAGGCAGATATCTTATTAATATTATCTGACATTTCGTATACTTCTGCCGCTTTGTCTACAGTTTTAGTAAGCTTTCCTTTTCCTTTTCCATGAATAAGCTTTCTTTCTAAATGATAAAGAGGGTTAGCCTCCTTTATCATTATATTATAGGTTTCTTTAAAGATACCTGCCCTCATACCATTGTGTACAACACCAAGTTCTATTAACCGTGTAATTCTGGACACATCTCCTTCATCCAGTTCTCCTCGTTTTCTAAACTTGTTAAACATAGGAACAGTTCTACGGAAAATAGAGTAGGCGGGGTTACCTTCTATATTTGTTTCTGATGCTACTGTTTTACGCCATGCTCTTGATCCCCAAGGAAGGATACCGTTATAAACATTCTGTAACATACCACCAGTAAAGTTCCTCATGTGCGTGGTTGGTGAAAGAACTGTATGAGAAAGATTAAAAGCAAAGGTAGAACCGGCCATTAATTTTTGCAGCACCGGTAACTTTTGATCATAGAAGCCAGCCATTACATCATAATATTTTTTATACTCTGGACTGACAAAGATGCCATCAAAAGGATTATCCATAAAAGGTGCTGGTTTATCCTCTAATAATTCATTTGCTTCACCATTCCACATTCTTCTTAATTGTTCTTCATTCAAGGCGAAAGATCGTGCGTTAGCTGAACCTTCTATACTCTTCCATTCGCCACTAATATCACTTCTAGCCATGAAAGGTTTTTGCGAAGAGCCTCTTCGTAACCCAATTGATACAAGATCACGTTTTAGTTTGTAATCTTCCACGATCTTTCTTGTTCTGAATACAGTACCAGCAAAGAGTTGTCTTGGATCAGTAATCTCTCCAAGTAACATCTTAACATATTTATTATCTATATTTTCTACAGTTAGTCCTTTATCCTCAATTAATTTTTTTCTACCCAGTGGTCCTAATTGTCCTAACTTACGATCACTACTGCGTGTAGCAATTTCTGTCATAATTTTACCAGCGTCAAATTCAGTAAGTTCATGTTCATCTCTGAAATAATTTCTTATAATATTATAGTCCTCACCTAGTCTCTCCTTTAGAGCTTTTTCTGCATACTCCGTGTCTTCATATAAACTATACATTCTATGAAGATATGTCTTCTCTTTTTCCCCTTTTTGTAATGTTTTGAAGAAACTATTTTCGATAGGCTTTCCAGCATCATCTAGTATTCTTTCTCCTTTATTATTTAATTTATACTTAGAGAAAGCACCACTCTTTATTAAATCGCTGGATGTTCCTGCTATAAGAGAACGCCATTCATCTATAACCTTTTTCAATTCTGAATTTTCAGGTAATAAAATCTTTACATCATCATCTCTTTCTATTGTTGTTAATGCTTTTATAAAAGTATGATGAATGCCTCTATCTGCTTGGTCAAAGGAAGTTCCATGTTGTGTCTTCCATTCTTTTTCAAATCTCTTAATAAGAATGTCTACCTTTTCACCAGCAGAAGTTAGCATTCTTTCTGCATCTCGTATACGCTCTGCCGATTCTGGCCCTAGTCCGAAATGGGAAGTAAAGTTTCTTACCAGAAACTGATGTGCCTTCTTCATTGGACTTGCGTTTCCTGAGAGTAGTTTCACAGGTACTACTCGCCCTAGAGCATCAATTTCATAATCATCACCCATTTTCTGTATATCGTCACTATCTAAAATTTTACGTATATTGTCATCGCTTTTAAATCTTTTCGTAGGATTAATTATTCCTCCTTGATCATTAGCAGAAACTTTAAACTCTTCTCCGTTCTGTCCTCTAAGGGTTACCACTTCAGGAGCATCTTTAACATTAGAAGGAGAAATATTAGAAACAGTAACCTTTACTTCATCCCCTTCTGCTGAAATCCAAGTAAAAGGATATTCATGTTTTATTGCAGCCTGTCCTCTAGAAGAAGGAAAGGGTAAGGGAAGTTGTTTTATTTCCTCTATTTTCTCCTGTGTTTTATTAAACTTCTTGTTTGCTGCACTAAGTTCTTTTTTAGTAATAGTTGTAAGAGGTTCTTCGTAGTCAAACCCACGACTTTGCATTTCCGCTCTTAGTTCAGCAGTAGTAGATTTAGTTCTATCTCTGCCAAGAATTTTTGAGTAGTCACCTTTACTGAAAAACTTGGAAGCTGCTTTAGCACCACCGCCTATGATTCCACCAAAGCCAGCACCTGCAACAGCCGTAGTTATAAGCTCATCATAGTCAAAACTTTCTGACTCACCTGTAACTTCGTGTCTTGTTTCCTGCATACCAGAGCCAATTTCTAAAGATTGTTTCTCAATATCATAAGTACTGGCCCAACCTGCACCTGATATCATTGCTGTAGTAATAGGTCGTTTAGCTACGGCCCTTCCGTATGCTCCTGCCATACTATTACGCCAACCTTCGACTATAGCTTTCTTAGCTGCTTGGCTTGCAACCTTGCCTACTGTTGCTCTAGCAGCAAACCCTATACCCCCTGTAAATACCCCAATAGCATTTATAGGATCAGTTACTGTTGCATAAGAAACGTCTGCTAGTTGATCCATAAAGGGACGGCTCCCTTCTCCGGTAATATTAGTACGTTCGTACCTATCGTATAACAAACCCACATCAAACTTATCTTGTTCTGATAAGTGGGTTTGATCAATAAGAACCTTACCTAAACCAAAAGTTAGGTTGTTATCTATGTAGGCAAAGTCCGACATGAACTCATCAACAGCTTCTTGATCAGTCCCTGTGAAGTCTTCGCCGTTTTTACGTTTATAATATCGTTTGAAAGTATCTAGTAGTACAGGGTCTTTATGATGATTAGCATAATCTAGTTCTGCCTCTAAAGAAATCTTAGAAGTAGCTTGTTGTATACTTTCTTCAGATTCATTATTACCAAACGTATATAAACCTACTCCCGGTATGTGGCGTAAATGATAAACATTAGGATCATACTCGTAATCAGCAGGATTCATAGAATATGTAGGGGTTATTTCTGTCATTATCAGCTGCCCGTGTGTACTTCTACCCTCTTTGCTGGTGCTACTGCGTTTCTCGGCACTGCCGGTTTAGCATTATCCCCAAGAGGAGTGGCAGTAGTAGTAGTAGAGGCAGGAGTAAGAGGCCCTAGGTTAGGATCTTGACGATTTTTAGCTCTTTCCAGCTTTTCTGCAACACGTACAAAGTCCTCATCTAGAGGAAGCATCTCCCACGCTCTCCTTATATAGTTCTGTGCAGCACCTTCCTTTCCTTTAAGTACTGTGTTATCCATCATTGAAAGTGCAGCAGCAATACTATTTACTTTCGATAAAGCTTTCTTTTGTAAAGCGCCTGATATCAGTAAACTCTTTAATTCTTCTTTTTTCGTTCTCAAGGCTCTTACTAACTTTCGATGCTCTTTCACCAACACAGAAGTGTCTGTCTGACGTTCTGTGGGATCACTGTTCTTTATATTAGTGTCGTGGATAGTTTTACTATACGCCTGAATTTGCCCAGCTAGAACGTCCATGTCCCACACCAAGTTAGTTGAGTTTTCTTTTATATTCTTATTAAGCTCTGCTACTTCTTTCTTATAAGCAATATTCAAAGTCGCATGATTTTCAAAAACAGGCCCCATCTCCATATCTTTAGCGGTTTTTTGGATAGCTCTATAAAATTCTTTACTACCCATCATCTTATTTCTTGGTTCTCCCGCATTTTTATGAAAGATTAGGGAACCGGTTGGATCACTATTTTCATAGTTCTGTTGTAAGTTCTTCTTAAATTGATTTCTAGCATGGAAAAGTGAACGCTCTTCGTTCGCTCCTTTAATGATTAATTTCTTTCCGTTGAAATCAACACCGGGGGTAAGATTAAGACCTATAGTTTTATCATCTTGGTCCACCAAAGTAAAAATATCTCCTGCAGTTGCTGCTTCTTTTAACTGTTCGAAGGTCGCTTTAGACTTACCTAAAAAATATGGTTTTAGTATATCAGAGATATCTTTCTTATCCATATTACCCGTAGCGATATTAGCAACATTCATTGTCGGTTCCCAAGCATTATTAATATAAGCTTCTTTTTCTGCAATCCTTCTCCGTGCAGCTTGTTCTATATTTGTACTTATATCATCTTCTTGTTGTAGTGCTCTTAATGGGGCTTTTGCTTCCCATGTCGCAAGACCTAGAGTTGCTTGATGTTCAGCGGCTCTTTTTATATTTTTTGTTTTCAAATCTTGTAGAGAATTATTAGTAAGAGCATTTATTATCGTACTGGTAGGACCAAGCGGGTCCATATTATTAGGATCAAGGTCTTTCTGAAGATCACCAGCAATAGAGCCTACAATGTCCTGTAGCATTGAATTCTTAGGTTTTCTTAACTGTGCTGATAAATCGGCAGCACTTTTATACGCTTCCTCTAAATTAGCCATTAGCCTTCTCCTCTGAAGCCTTCATAAATATTGATAAAGTCTTCATCTGTAATTTTAGTATCATCTACATCCGAAAAGATTCTTATATCCTTTACCCCTGCATCTCTAGCATCCGCAAGGAAATGCAAAAGAACGGCTGGCTTTATAATTTCAGCAGTATCTGCTGTAAATATTCCTTCAACGAAACCTAGTTTAACCGAAACATTAGCAAGATATTCTAAAGGAACTCCTGCAACAATTAGCTTTAAAACTTCTTTATCTGAGTCTTTATTATGATAATTATCCATAATAAAGGCCATTGCTTCAGAAGCAGTATTCAATAAAGGAGGATTTTCATAAGGATATTTCCCTGCTTCAACAGTTAGGGATTCTCCCGGTACAGGTTGAGTTAAAATATGTTGGCCGATATCCATTATAGAATACCTTTCTTTTCTTTTTCTTCCAGAAGATGTTTGATATCCGCTTCAAATAATTCTGGTAATTCTCCTTCTTTAAACCTGGATAAGGCGGGAAGATATACTTGTACCAATTCCAATTCTGCTCGTTCTTCCTGAGTAGCGTTAGGATTATTAGCAATTTCTTGAAGAATCTTTGCTTTCTCTGTACGATTGATAAAACCAGACATACCTTCTACAGCAAAAGCAGTAGGATGCTCCTCTGTATGTATCTTCTGATTTTCTTTTAATACATTTAAAAGGGAAGGATTAAGCATTCCACACTACCTTTCTAACTTGTTTATCCATGAAGTACTTTAAGAAGCTCTTCACTCTTGGTTTATTATGAATGAACTTAGATACAGGTAAACTATGTTTCATATAGGCATTCTTAAACCATTTAGGAGATTGATGATACATCCAATACCGGAATTTAATCCATTCATTAGTTTCTACGCCATATACTTCTTGTGCTACATGACATGGGGACATGATCATTGCCCCTATTACGGTTCCTGCTGCACCTATAATGGAACTTAACAGGCCGCTCTTGCCGGACGAGCCACCACCTGCCATTGCCGCAGAAGCAGCAAGTTCAGCAGAAGCAAGGGATACGGCTCTCGTTTCATTATTTTCAGAAGATTTATATATCCTAGCAGCAGTATCTCTATAAGTTTGATAAACATTATTATAGTCTCTGATATTCATATTATTAATTTCACGAGCATTAAATTCATTAACAGCCATCTGATTAGCATTATTAATAGTTGTAAGTTGCCTTCTCCATTGAGCATTAGATGCTTGAATTTGTGCTTGCATCTCAGAATTAAATCGTTCTCGTAAATCTTTCTGTTTAGCATTAAATACTGAAATAGTATTTGCTTGTCCAGCATTAAATTGTTCTACAGAAGTAGTTCTATTAGCATTATTTTCTTGAACCTGTATTCCAAGTTCAGCAAAGAACCTGTCATGTTGTGCTTGTGTCTGAACATTAAGCTGTTCCATAGCATTCTCTGCTGCTTGATCACTAAGTAGAAACTGATTACGAGCTTGTTGATTCAACACTTCTTCCTGTTGAAGATTAGTTAAGTTTGCAGTATCAATTGTTAAAAAGTTTTGAGCATTTTGAATCTGCGATTGTAATCGTACACCGACATTAGTCTGATCCATAGCAGCAAATACAGAAGCATTAGCTAAAGCTGTTTGTTGCTTATGGGTTAAGTTTTGTATCTGTATAGTAGCAAATTTATTAGCATCTTCTCTTGCAATAGGAATACCTGATTCTATAGTAGATTGTATTATAGCAGCAGCAGCCATAGAAGAAGAACCTAGTCCTCTTGCTAACATACGATCAGTAGCTTCTCGTATAGGTTTTGCAAACAGATTAGTAAAGTTACCTTTTCCTTCAAAGAGTTGTTCTAATTGAAAAGATACTGTAGCTCTTTGATCTAGTTCTTCTGTTTGTGCTTCAGCGAGAGACCCAGCAGAAACTGTCCCTTCTATATCATCTGGGTCTATTATTCTTGTTGGTGCTGCTTTAGTTGCAGCAGTCATTTCTTTTTCTTGTCCTGCTACTGTAGTGGCGGTTCCTTCAGGCCCTTCCAGAACAGTAGGTGTGTCTACGTCAATCGCTTTTCCTGCTTTTGTTACTGTTGCTAGGGGTGTCTCCTTACTAAGTAACTTATCTTTAGTATCAAGAAACTGATTTTTAACAGGAGAAATATTCTCTTCTTCCATCTTCACAGCATCAGGTTTTGTAGGAGGTTTTACCTCAGAAAGTTTATCTACGCCTAGCTGTGCAGCAAGTTCTGCTTCTGCCCTACGTTGTTCTTCAGTACGGAATTCTTTACCGGGAAGGGAATTTGTTGAATCCTCCTGATCCTTTGTAAAGTCAGCAGCATCAACAAATCTAGTTCCCCCGCCTTCACCACGCCCAGCGGAGCCGTATTTAGCGATCTCTTCGGCGGTTGCTTTCCTAATTATATTACCAGAAGATGCGGAATCCCCCTGTTGAGCCGGGTTGAGTCTGTGAATATTACCGTCTCTATAAATGAGACCATCGTCTAATCTTACTGAGGACCCATGTGTGGGACCCGCTTCCTCCGGTGCCATGGTCTGCCGGGCCGTGCCGCTAAAGCTGGTTCTTGGTCCGAAAGCGGTAGGCGATCCGGACATCGTGGTGGAATCTTTGCCGCCAGATGCTTTAAAGTCACTAGCATTAATAAAGCTAGTTCCACCACCGGCACCCCGCCCAGCGGAGCCGTATTTAGCGATCTGCTCGTCGCTTGCTTTTCTAACTATATTAGCAGAAGATGCAGAATCCCCCTGTTGGGACGGGTTGAGTTGGTGAATGTTACCGTCTCTATAAACTTCGTTATTACCTAATCTTATTGAAGGCATTACTTTTCCTTTTTGATTTGATAGTGGTCCCACCTGTGCTGGTGGTCCCGGTAGAGGAGGACGTTGACCAGATTGTGGCTGTTGTGTCGGTTGTGGCTGTTGTGTCGGTTTATTTGTTTCATCCAGTACGGAAATCAGCGGAATATTAGTGTTTATCTTCTTGCGGCTGGGCTGAGTTGGAACGATACGGTTTCCTGAAGAAGGCTTATCGTTCGGTCCTTTAAGCCGGTGTGTCGGTTGTGGCTGTGTTGTAGGCTTCTTAGCAACAGAGGGCTGTTGTATCGTTGGGCCTCTGCCTTTATCGAGGTCCGGGGGTTTCGGCCCCTTAAAGTCACTAGCATTAATAAATTTAGTTCCGCCACCGGCACCCCGTCCAGCGGAGCCGTATTTGCGCCTCTGGGCGGCGCTTGCGGCTCTAATTATATTGCCGGAAGATGCGGAATCACCCGGCGCTGGTTGGTGAATGTTACCATCCCGATAAACGAGACCATTGCCTAATCTTATTGAGGGAGTTGGTTTCCAAACTTTCTGCACTTGATATTCCTTCTTTAATTATCTAGCCGCACTAGAACCAAAATAAAAACTAACGATAGCAGCTAACGTATGTATATATGCAGGGGCTAGTGCAATTCCATCTATGCTTTTCCAAAGTACTTTATCCGCCTGTTCCCAGATAAATGGAATCCACCATTCACCCTTTTCTGTTACCGATACAACAACTGGAATATCAAAGAATGGTGCAGCAAACGGGATAATAACAATACAACCTACACAGATGAATGCAATGATACGTCGAGTAAAGGCGAATTGCTTATCCTTTAAGCCATGCTCTCGTGCTGCTGAAACAGCCTTCTGCTGTTGAGCCATTGCAGCAATCATCATACGATGCTGTTCTGCCTTCGCCTTTGCTATCTGTCCGATTAGCGTAGTTACAAATCCTAAGACAGAACCACCCAATAATGTCATTAAAAGTTGCACGGTTTATTTTTCCTTTAAAGAAGGTTTCCTATCTTCTTCTTTCAGATATTCATCACCAATAACGAACCCGTGATAATTCTCTCGC
>Ga0181372_1000231_pt1 | contig 13908 bp, 11 predicted proteins | sample LowvirmetaG_5_FD_130161 | JGI IMG/M metagenome (GOLD analysis project Ga0181372, IMG submission 130161) | Marine viral communities from the Subarctic Pacific Ocean - Lowphox_08 viral metaG | ecosystem: Environmental > Aquatic > Marine > Oceanic | place: Subarctic Pacific Ocean | collected...
AAGCCTCGAATCCATTACCGCTAGCGTCTAGCATAAAGGAATCGTCAGTACCGCTACTCCATAGTTCATGTCTGCTCTCAAAGCCTGGTCCTGGTGAGTAATTTCTATATCCGGTTATCCCTCCTTCAATACTAATATCTGAATCATTAATTCGGAATCCTGATTTATTATTTCTAAAAGATGCACAAGAAGTTAATATAACTTTAGAATTTCTAATATCAAAACCAATAGAATTGCTATGATTAATTCCGGATGACTGTACATTATCTCCTGATGAGGTATCAACGCATATACCTCTAAATCTTATATGAGATCCTTTACAGTTTTTAATAGTTACACTTTGGAATGCGTTTCCATATGCGTATACTGGGGAAATTTCACTTCCTCCTGTGCCAGCTGCTACAGGTTTTGTAATATAGTGAGTATTAGATCTCATAGGTTCTTGACTACTATGATTAAACTCAAAAGGATTAGCATCAGCGGAAACGGTTACATCATAAAAATTATCATATACATTTCCTTTAAACTTATAAGCACCTGCATCATGGATAAAAGCATTAGCTCCGGAAACAAAAAAGAAAGGCTCTTGGAACATTCCAGATGTTGATAAGTGTTGAGTTCCAAAAGCTCTCACACTCTGATCCCAGGATGCCTTACTATATGTCGGATTACTTGTAATATAGTCCATTAACTGGCGCGAAGTAAATCCTAAAATACTAGTATCTCCCCCACTTACATCCCACGAATATCCGTCTCCCTTTTCTACTTCGTTAACTAGGGAAGGGTAGGGATCTCCTGCTAATGCATATGCGTGATTAAGATTTACAAATTCTAATTTTCCATCACCTCTTGTAGTAATACCTTCTAGATTTAAATGTCCTAAATCTCCGTATGTGCCAATCTGAACTACTAAAGGATATGTTAAGTTTTGAGGTATTCTATCAACAATACTACTTAAACTGCTAAAAGTTCCATCTAAAACATTTTCAGTAGATGACAGTGTTAACCTGGCTCCCGTGACGCTAGAGGAATTTAATCCCATATTATCTGCTAAAGCATTTGTTCTAGTTTCTAGATCCTCTATAGGGATATTATCCTGTTCCCAGTTATAGAAAGAAGAGGCTGTATATTTGCGGATATCAGTTAGAGCATTTTGATTGGGAGGTACGTAAGTGCCACTAGTTGCGTTGTTAATCATAATTTAAAATTCTAAGGTCCATCTAAATGTTAGCGAAAATGAATCGCTTTTTGCAATAGTATTAAATGTTCTATATGCGCATAAGTACAATACAGGTGTAGGCAGTGAAAACGGATTAGTACTGAATAACCCTATCTCGCTTAAATTTTCACCGTTACAAGCATCATCACTTATTAGAATAGTATAACTAATTTTGTTACTCGTAGGGTGTGATATATAAGCTGAATTCAAATGAATCATAGCTTGTGTAGCTGCTGTCGAGATAACGTGTTCACCTATAGTTAATTCTGTATCTCCATACTCAGCAAGCGTTAAAGGAGTTTTGAGATTGGTTACACTAGATGTCATAGTTACTCCAGAACCTCCTAATTGGGCATATCCTATTGTAAAGTCTGTAATAGGTCTGGTAGTATCATCAGTTCCAAACAGTTCAGCAAGGGTAATTCCTAAGCCTATAGTGATTACATTATGATCATCCAAGACTTTTTCTGTAGTCCCATCAGTATATGTTTTAATAATCTCTAAATGTCCTTTAGGATTAATTGACTCAATTAGTGATTTAGTTGCCATTAAAATTTAATACTCCATGAAATAGTGAGGTAGTCTGTATGAGTTCCTGTTCCGGTATCTATTTTTAACCCTCCAGGAAGAAATGTTTTCTTAGAGAATAATCTGAATACTGGATTTTTGGAAATATCAGCTACGTTATATAGGTCGATATTAGCTGTTTGCAATTCATCTCCATATTTTACTAAAGTGGCTTCTCGATCCAAAGTCCATAGTCCTATAGCTCCAATACCTCCATAATAATAGTCTAAGAATTTCCAGTCTTCGTAAGATATGGTTAAAATATATTTAACTTGTCTAGTAGAGCTTACATCCCCTATAGCTGATACGATAAAGCCTGCGCTTGCATCGTAAAGTGTTTGAGAAGATCTAGCTAAGGTAGATTCTAAAATAAATCCATCGCTATTTATAGCGGATGCAGCATTAAGAACTCCAGTTTTAGTTCCAGACATATCGTTTGCTATATTTCCCGGATGGGTGTATCCAAATGTACTTCCATCAAAGGTTATACCTCCAGAGGGGAGGTAACAGCCATGTTCATGTATCTCGTCTACAGTTAAGGCTGGATATAATCCTGAGAAGTTATAATAATTTAAAAAATGACCTTTATTCCCTGGACCACTCTCAGAGGCGGGCTGTACAGTTGTATCTTCAGGATGTGAGATTATAGACTGGATAGAGCTAGGACCGGAATCAGATCTAACATTATAACTATTATAATTCAAATGACCTTTAGGACTTGCTAGTGTCATAGCTTTAATACCAAAATCGGATATGCCAGAAGTAGGCGCTCCAGCAATTGATGAAGAGTTGTTATTTGCTAAAATGTCTGCTACATGAGCTCCGGCTCCATCTACAATTAAATTATTGTCGGAATATATAAGATTATCCTCAATTGGAGATCCTTTAAAAATTTCTAAATAACCTTTCATTAATCGTCCTCCAATTCATATAGTGTACCACTACCCGCGGAATATAGTATATCGTTTGTACCATAAGTATCCCCCCCATAATTATCAATATAAGCGTCTCTAGATCCTCCATTTTCTTGGTAAATACTACTAGTAGTATATGCGTTTCTAGATTGCTTTCCTGTTCTTAACTCGTTAAAGTAAGAATAAATAATTTTTACTTCTTTTTCCGTATAATTAATCTCATCAGAAGTAGAACTTACATAAGTAGAACTTGCGTATAAGCCGCTAGAATCTATAAAATCTCTATGTATACTAGATCCGAATGCGAAATTATTTAAAGTATCTTCTCCGAAATCATCTGTCTGTCCTAAGCTTATAAGTTTTCCTATAATTAATTCTGAAATATTGGATAAGTTATCCCTGAGGACTGTGGTGTCACACCCTATACTAGCAGGGGCTCTACACGGGAAGGTAGAAGATACGGCAATACCGTAGCCTGTCGGGAAGACGGAGGATACGTCGGTTTTCCCTCTTCTGCAATAAGGAAGATAGTATTCAGTACCGGGTCTAGTATTATCACCTATGTACTGACATTCCAAGGATGACATAACTAAATCATTAGATGCATCGTAAACTCCACTAACGGTTCCGGTAGTAGAAAAATATCTACCGGCTGAGAAATTATACCCTAGAGGGATAAATTGTACCGAATTTACTCCTAGGGAAGATACAGAAGATGGCTCACTGCCTCCAACCGTTGGGTATACCTCAGGAAGAGGCATAGATCTTCCGTTGCGGGAGAATGTTTTATATTCTAAGTTATATTTTAAATTTCTCCTACGTCCGGATGTTCTTGGAGAAGTTCCATGGGTATTAACAGATCCATCTTGAAATAGAGTGAGGCTGCTAGGATTAAAATTATTAAGGATTGATTGGTCCGAATCTCCTCCAGTACTTAAATCATATAGATCTCTAGCAACGGCTACACAAAACCTGTCAGCGGATTCATGATGATCATCAAATGTAGTTTCAGCTATTAATTTAAAAACAACATGAAAAGGTATAAAGTTAGTAAATACACTGGATATATTAGTTAATATATTAGTTAGAGATAGGGAGACTCCTTCAACTTTATGCTGTAAGTCGTCTAACTCTAAATGGGAAAATATAAAGGAGCTTTTGGAACACCAAGAATCCATCATACCTAATGATTTTAAATCTTTTGCTTCTTTTAGTGCGGATAAATTAGGAGGAACTTGTAAAGTTTTAGAGTAGGATTTCCATCCCATATTCCAATGATATTCATATACAGGATCTTCTATATTCTCTTTTAGTACTATAGATGATAAAGAAGACGCATATTCAATTGGAATTTCAAATCCTCCACCTGGGACATGTGCGGTTTCATCTTTTCTACCTGCGGTTAAGATGTCGCATATTATTTCCATCTGTGCCTTTGTTACAAAGGTATTACTGTAAAATCTATCGTCTTCCCAGGGTGGTACTTTTACATTAGGTTTACCTCTGTGGAGAAACCCGGGAAAGTTTATATCGGTTGGATCCCAAGTATTGAGAGCAAATTTCTTTTTATTAATGTAAATCGCTCCACCTTCAGGTGTTGTGTTAGTAGGAGGAGTTAAACTATGAACTGCGCTAAGTACATAATCAACTGCTACTCTATAATTATTATCCATATTATCAGGAAAATATTGATCTACCGGAATTCCATCTAAAGTATATGCAGTATAATTTCCATCGTTAAGAACTGGAGATGCGGTAGCTATTAAATAGTAAATCATCCTTGGAAGATATAATTCCCAGTTCTCAGTTAAGTTATCTGATATACTTGTTGAAATTCCGGGAAGGACTAAGTTAATAGCATCAGTTAAACATCTTTTAGTTCCTTTACTTTTGTATAGATATACAGCTTTTCTTAATTGAGCTCTCCATCTATCAACATCTGCGGTTAAAAGTTTCCACCCTATTAAAGATGCTAAGTACTGTAGAAATTCAGGCGGGCATCTTTCTAGATCTACTAAATCTTCTAGTTCTGATATAGTAGTATCGACGTCATAGAAACCTAAACTAATAGCTTGTAAAAATTTAGTAATAGCTCCTCCTTCTATCTGACGTGGTGTAAATCTTTTCTCCGAGGATAATCCTTGAGTGTTAGTATACAATTCAAAATAATCATCTAAGGTAGTTGAAGATTCATCCCGAGGATTATACCATACCCCAAGTACAGTTTTAAGATTATCTAATTGCTGCGTTCCGGATGTGAAAAACTTTTTATCAGCATCGGTAGCGTTTACAGAAAATTGAGCAGGGAGATAATTTCGGTAAGTAGGGTGGAAATCTCTGTTTTTCCACAGATACTCATACAGCATAAAGATTCCTTCTTTTTCTGTAATAATTTTGTTATCGTATAGTTCCGAAAGTTGCGTAGCTACAATGCTTGAAGGTGATACTTCACCGGCTTCATAATTTAAAATGTAAGCCCATGATAAAGTATCTAATAAGAAATCTTTACATGCTGCAGCACTACTTACAGAAGAATCTACCTTTCTAGATACTCCTTGGACAAATCTTAAATTAGGACTATTAGTCGTAATTTGAGGAAGCAAATGAAGTTCTAAATATTTTTTAAAATCAGCTTTATTTCCAAAATCTTTAAATGATTTCCCATCAGCTTTCAAAATTTTATTTTCGAAAATACTAGGACGTATATGCGTAAGATTATTTCGCATAACAAATCTTCTCTGCAAATCTTCAGTAGAGGCATCAACAGGAACTATGTCTGAAATCTCATCCATTGTCCTTAAAAGTTTACCTAAGACAGTATAAAGAATGTCCTCTTGGGTGCCGTAAATAGCATAATCAGTATCCGCATAAAGGTCTGGAGTAAGACCCCTAATAACTTCTACGTAATTATGGTTATAGTATTTTCTAGGCTCTTTACCTAGAGATCCGATTCCGCTCTTTCTTGATGGCATATTATACTAGTACTACGTTTAATTCAATATTATTTAACTGAAGTATCTCATTAAAATTTAATTTAATATCATCAGTTCTCAGATTATTAATTTTAGAAAATCTAACTTCAGGGATACTAAAAATTTCACGATTTAATTGGTCAGTTCTTACTACCTCCCCAAATTCTCGTTTAGATAGATCAAAGAATTGTAAAATTTTATTACTAGCAGCTCTCTTTATATCTTCCTCAAAAGGTTCATAAGTTTTATCTATGTATATTGTAGCTTTAACATCTAAAGTTCTAATTAACCCATCTACAATTGTGATTTCATCAGTTAGCATTTTATACTCATTTAAGTATGAGATAAGTTCACTCTTATAAGTAATAGGAGCTCTCTCTAGTTGAGCTTGAACTCCTTCTACCTCATCAGCAAAAGCTACCGTGTAAATATCAATCATATTTGAACCTGCTCCTGAACTTCTAAGAGCTGCTATTGATTTTCCAGACTGACCTACTGTACTTACGAATTGATTTGCAAAGGTAGTATAATCTTCTCCAGTTACAGCTCTATACTGGGTTTTAAAGAAATTAGGTCCCCACTTTCTAGCATGTTCTATAGTCTCTGAATTTCTCCCTCCAGTTGCTTTAGTAGGGTTTGTAATATTAACAGAAATATCTTTTACGTTATTAACACTAGCAGGTATAGAGAAGTTGATAGATCCAGGAGAAACATTTCCTCTAGTACCTCCTCCTACTCTATAAAAACAAGAATAGCTATCATTAGGATTTGGGGACTTTCCTCTAACGTTATCTCCGAATACTAAAGTGGCTCCGTAATTATCAGTATATGTTTTAGAGAATACTAAATCATCCGAATCAGCTAAAAATAAATTTTGAACTTCGTTATATATTTCTCCGTTAACTATGGCATATAAACTACCTTCTACTACAGGAGAATCATTTAAATCAACAGATTGAAGTGTATTTAAATTTGTAAAAGTTCCAGTTTTAGATTTGAGCTGTCCTTCTAGTAAAATTAAATTAGAAAATGTTGCTCCGTCGCTATTTAAGGATTCAGAGTAATTTAGTTCTATATTAGGAGTAGTTAGGTCAATAGCTCCATTATCAGAAACTTTATATAAGGTGTATGTTAAAAATCCTGTATCTTTATTTGAGTCTACTGTAAAGGATCTATCACCTTGGGATATATTAAGAGTATCTCCGTGGGAAAGAGCTTCATTAGCGTTAACCGTCAACGTAGCTCCAGCTTTTGCGCTTACAGGACCTTTTAAAGTAACACCTATAAGTTGTAGTAATTTTCTTAAGTTTTCTGTTGATTTTACAGAATTAATAAAAGATTCATTAGCAAGCATATCAGCTTTAAATGATAAAACACTTGCTAAGTATGCGAATAATTCAACCAGCATCATAACCATATCAGAATCAGCAAAGTTATTATAATCGTCAGGGTATACAGCTCTTACATAGGAAATTAGTGCATTTCTATAATCTTCAAAGTCATCGGCTGAGTAATCAACCTTGGATGCTTTACTATTTAAGCTTAGATTACCTATACTTAGAAAATCAGTATCGATAGTACCATCGAATGCTGATGTGTTAAAAATTCCAATGATGTCGTTACTCATTATACTACGATCTCCAATCTATGTTCATTATTGAGATCCTCGGAGACTGTGAATTTTAAGGATACAAATATTTGGTTTTTGTTAGAAGCTTGAGGGCTTTCATCCCACGAGATAACTAAAGATGAAATTAGAACTTCTGGAAGATAAATAGCAATTGCTCTAGTAATATCGTTTGAGAGATTTTTCTTTAGTTCGGTATCAAAGTGCTCAAAAACTGATTTTCTTAGAGAGGTTCCGAACTCGGGATTCATTACTCTCTCACCTTTACTAGTAAGTATCAATTGTTTTAGCCCAGATAATAATGTATTAATTCCTTCGGTTTTCGTAAAGAACCCACCCATACCTTCTACAGCAGGGAATGAAATCCCGTTTCTAGTAGGTACTTTTGACGTAGATAATTTGGTTATGTCTTCGGTTGTTCTCATACTTTTATATTTTTATAGAAACCTTTTTGCGCGTTAAAATTTAAAGATACTTCTGTATTAGATAGGGCTCTGGAATATAGCTTAAAACTTCCAATAAACCCACCTAGCCCGCTAGAAGGGGTTACACTATAGTCCTGTTCAATAGGGTAAGATTGTTGAGAATGGGTAGGAGAACCATAAAAAGTGTTAGTATTAAACCCTAAGAATCCAGGGTAATCTACAGCTATAGATTGTCCTCCATAGTCTTTACCTGTTCTGTCTGAGAATCCTCCCCCTAAGATCCAAGGGGTATACCCGTCTCCTAGACTTCCTACTTTGGGACCTGAACTGACTTCGTTATTGAAGCTGGAAACTCCGTAATTGCTTGAGTCTGGGGCTTTAGTAAAGGATGGTATATTTATAGATCTAGTTGATCTTACATCAAAAGAGCTGGAAAGGGAAGAAGTGCTTAATGCTACCCCATCGAAATATGAAGTTATAGAATTTTCTTTGAAGTTAAATACTACAGAAACATGTGAGAACCCAGCTGAGGCATCAAGAATTGATACGCCTTCAACTGAAGTGCCAGACCCTACTACAGTTCCTAGTTCTGTAATACCGTCTTCTGTCAGCGCTCCTGTATTAGTAAATGTTAGTTTTTCGGCGATACATATATTATGTCCCGTATATTGATCGTGTCTGTTTTGGGATACGGTAGGAAAGACTCCAAATTCAATACCACTAGGATGACTACTTCCTCCTTTATCTCTAAACCCCATAATCATACCATGAACTTTATTAGTGTCTAGCCAACCATTACGTGATGTTCTAGAAGCATAAATATCAGTTTGTTGTGGGTTTCCTGCAGATCCTGCTCCTGAATTTTCACAAGCAGCTATTAATCTGTATCTATGGTCATCAGTAAATGTTAGGGATGGTACGTGAACCCAGAAATCAAAGGTAACCCCTCCTCCCGTACCTTTATCAGGATCAAATTCAAGATTAGGAGGATAAAAGAGATCATCAATAGGACTATTTACTAAGCTTCTGTTAATACCATCAGGGGTATAGTTGGAAGGGAGTCTTACGTATGATCCATTTTCATGGGTTCCGGTTAACTTAGGAATAGCTAGTCCGGAAGTAAATACAGCGTCAACTGAAGAAGCTACTAATTGACCATTAAATCTATCAGCAGTATCCGTAATAATATTATCAACTTTAAATAAACTAGAAGATGCGTCTACTACCGATGTAGGTTCTAGAAAATTATACCCTAATACCATCCCACTCGTAACGATAGAAGTGGTAAGAGATTGTACTATTCCCCCTGTTCCGGATACGTGAGAGTCTCCTTGGAAATAAGGAAATGAATCTCTAGGAGTTGGAGGGACATTAAAATGGCTAATATTAGATAAGGGTAAAGCTTTTGATTTTATGAATTTAACGTGTACAGGAGCAATAACATCTTCTAAATCTTCTGAGAAAATTAATAAGTTTTCTTGCTTTTTTAAATTTATATCTAATCCTGAAGTTTTCAAAAAAGAAAAATCGTTTAGAGGGATACGCTCAATCTTAATCCATTCCGGTTCACTTACAGTACCTATATTTTCAATTAGAACTCCAGGTCCTAACCTTAAATTCTTAGGACTATCTTCGTCAGTATCTGTAAATCCAAACTTGTCGGTTCCAAATATGGAAACTAGTTGTAGTAATTTTTTACGTCTTTTAATTTTATTATCATATAAGTCTGCTAAGGAACCCACACTATTATAGTAATTAAGAACTATAGACCCACTAGCATTATACCCAGATGCTGTTAACTGATCTATCTGATCTAGAATTAAATCTATGTGCTTTGCTTTATTTTTACTAAAGGATTCTAGGATATCATCTGAGTCATAGAAGGGTTTTGCTGCCTCTGAACTAGGATCATAGTTATAATCAAATACGGTATCGGTAAAATTATCTAAATCTGACTGAGTATACTTAACACCTTTACCACCTAGATTAGGAGCATATTCTAAATTCCATGTAGAGCTTGCAGCCACTATTCCTGAGACTATAGGAACTCCTCCATTTATAGAATCGTAATACAACCCATCTTCAGACATTATAAATTGACCGCGAACCGAGACAGGAGGTCCATAGGTTAAATCAAATATTGGAGCGTCTTCTTCTTTTAATACTAATTGAGTCTCTGCTGAAAGGGTTTCAAATAGAGCTGAGTTTTCCTTACTAGGAACTACAACGTTATCAACTACAAATTTCTTAAATTTTTCTAGTGTTTCTTGTATATCCTGATCAGGGTTGTTATTAGGATCTAATGCGGCTAAATTAAGTTTAGGCTCCTCTAATTCTCCAGATGCACGTTTTTCTAAAACACTTTGAATATTATCTAAAGATCCTTGAATTTTCAAAGCCGCTACTTTAAGTTTTGACATTGACTGTTCTACTAGTGAGATCTCAGAAAGATCTAATTCACTTAACTTTACCATTATACATATCCTCCTAGCGTATCATAATATCCAGAAATCTTGGAGGCAAATCCTTCTATGTCATCCTCAGTAGTTCCAGCCTCTTCTGTATTAGTTAATACTGGCTCTAAGGTATCGGAGATATCTCCAAAAACGCTAACAGTACTTTGAATTGGACCTATAGATTCTTGGATAGATGTCCCTACTTTAGCTATAGATTGAATAGTATCAATAACAGATTTTCCATCTCCACTTGTAAATGCGCTAATCTCCCCTTTTATTTTATCATACCTAGACTGTAAAGATTGTGCTTGTTCTGCTATTTGGGATAGACTACCACCTAAACTATTCGCTAAAGACATTAGAGAAGTTGATGGAGCTGCGGCACATTCGGCTTCTGATAATTCAGGAACATCAGAGCCATAATCGGTTATGTCGGGTAATTCAAAGTTCATTATTAATAAGTTCTAGATAGTATTTCGTTATTTGCGATGCTAAGGTCAACCTTAATGTGAGTATAAGTATCATCATAGAACTCTTCATTTACAATTACAGTGGGGCTGAAAACATCTCCACTTCCTGATGTCGAAGGTCTTATGTATATAAAATCTTTAGGTTCTAAGTACAATGGAGAAGATAATACATTTAAAGCTGCTCCTTTAGGTATTTCTGCGTTCTGTATAATAGTATGGACTGAACTTGTGGGATAAGTATAGTACTGTTGATGGGTAGATCCATCACCATAATATACAGCATAATCGTTCTCTTTTAGTTTATACTCTACCCAGAATACATCTACATTGTGGGTATTATTCGATTTATTAGCTATTTGGATTGCCTTCACTTCCGCAGATTGAGCGTTTGGATTAACCGCATACGCTAAAGTTTTAACGTTATACGCTGAAGGTTCGAATGATACTGTAAAGTTTTTAGAAGCCATTTGTCTATATTATTTAGTTAATCAGCAAATACTAATTCTGATCCTTGTGCTATTGCGGATAGCCTACATGGAAGAGATCCTGGGGGAGGGATATTGGTTATCGTATCTCCTACTCTAGATAGTTCGATACCGTCTATCCATACTAAAGAGGAGCCTTGATCGACGTATCTGCCAAAGTGATTATACACTAGTATAGGTAATTTAGTAACATCTAGTTGAGGTGCCCATAGAGCTCCTTTTACGGTTGCAGGTATATTATCAATATATAATAGAGTGTTATTTGCAAAAGTACACTCAGAAGGAAGCCAGTTTCCATCTCCAGTACAGATGCAAGATTGATAAGATACGGACATAGCCATTTAAGTATTCTCCGGAAAAGGGTTAGTATAGTTAGGTTGAACTTCCATAGCCGTAAATAGGCTGTATGGTTGGTCTCTTAAATCGGTTACTCTAAATTTTAAATTTGTATATTGAAGATGATCAATTTTTTGATATTTGGTAATATTAATATCGGGTTGATTTAGTATATCTTCATTATAAGTTACTTCAGGAGGATGAATACCATCTCTATACCCAATCATTACAGAATCTGGAGGTAATTCGAATTCACCTGAAATATTAACTCTAATAGCTTGAGCTGTTATATTATTATGAGTATGGTCAAAAAATTCGTGGGATATATTTAGTTCGGGAGGTAAATCTTCACTATTCGCTAGATTAATACCTGTCAGATCGAAGGCTACTCTATTTGGAGGTGTTGTAACTTTAAATCCCCTAAACTCTATCCAGAAGGGGATAAGGGGAGTTGCTTCTACTTTATGGTCTACTCCTGTCGGAGCATTTTGTCCTAAGTCTACCCTAAATCCCAGTAAAGGAGCAAACACGGTTTGTCCTCTACTTATAAAAGTAGGAAGGGTATAAGGATTAGTACCTCCTACAGAAGGAGGTAAATATGTAGAATTTGTTAATATTTGTACGGTATCTTGTGCCATTATCCCCTCTTCATATCGATACGTGCTGCGGTTAATGTAATTTGGGTTGCTTTAAGATCTAAATCATTATCTGATTCTAGAATCATGTTGGAATGTGCGAGAACTTTTGCATCTCCATCTGCTTCTACTTCAACATTAGCGGTAGTTTTTATTTTTACATTCTCGGACTGTAAGTTAATCTCTTTTTCAGCTTTAATTGTTACATCTCCTTCATTACTTCTAATATGTATATTTCCCGAGCCTCTATTAATAAGGGATAAATCTTTAGTACTTTCTTTTCCTACTGTAAGTTCTATCTCTCCTTGATGGCTTGTGATATGCATATTCCCAATACATTCAACTTTAATTGAGTTGGGTCCTGGCTTTTCATCAGGTCCCGTTTTAATAACAATCTTATTCCCATGTTCATCTGAAATTAGTATCTTATCATGATTAGGACCTATGCCAGCATCTAGCTTTATTTGCTTATTATTACTAGTTCTGAGTAATGCGTAATCCTCTTGAGATACAACTTGATTAGCGTTACGAGTAACTTTATCGGCTAGTACTAACTTATGACCTATAGGACTTTTAACGATAGTATGATTAGGAGTATCTGTAGTATGGAAAGACTCTCTTGCATCAGGTAGAGAGGTTGTAAAAATATCTATAAATGGAGGGTTTGGAGAAAATTTAGGCTTATAGAAAGGTTGAGGTACAACCCCAAGCCAAAACCACTCATAGTGAGAGTTTCCTTCTGAATCTTTAGATAGGCATACTTTAGTTACTAAGACATGAGATCCAGGAGATACCCCTCCAAATATACCATTATCCCATCCACCAAATGCCATAGTACATCTAGCAGTAAACTCTTTTTCATTACTTAAAATATTATTAAGTAATTTTACTTTTAGATCTCCTCTATGTTTTAGATCTCTATTCCCATCTGGGGTTACAACAGCTACGTAGGTTTCGCTCAATCTCTTCTCCCTGGAGGTTTAAGTAATTTGAGTTCGGTAGTATAACCTCCGGCTGTATTGATCTCATGTGATATAGCTATAGGTAAATATGCTCCTGACAACCAATGAGTTCCGGTTGCATACTTGTTTATAAGATTTTTAGAATCATTTGAAGGTGAAAAGTCTTCTATATTTAACTTAACTACTCTAGGGGCTGCTATTTCGAGGTGAGTATCCATTATAGGTATTCCTATGCATTTAACTCGAACTTCCCAAGCTTCGGTAATATTCTTAATAAAAAAATCTACTTGTGACTTTAGTTCTGATTTCATTGTAGTGTGGTTATCAAATATATTAGTATTTTTTAGTTTATAAAATACAGGATCTGACTTTTGATTTTTAGTAAGTTCATTAGCATCTAATTCTGATAAAGTATATGGATTACTGTTATTAGGAAATTCATCTATAGTTGCTTCGGTAGTTGACCAATACTCATACGGTTGCAAAGGTGTATAGTTTTCTACAAACTTATCCGTAATATATGATCTCATAGCGATATCTTCTTGGCTATTACCTGCAGTCTGGGTATCTTCTACTACCAATAATTGAGCAATTAATACAGGAGTTGTTATAGCTTCCAAAAATATGTATAAAGATTGTAATTCAGGATTTACAAAGTTGTTGGCAAGACTAAAAGTATTACTAGCTGTAATTATTAACGATTGTTCAATTAGTTCAATAACAACATTTATATCTGCTATATCAGAATCTTCAATTCTAAAGTTACTAGGATTATTTTGAAGGGGATCTACAATCCCACTTTCAAGAATATTTAGAACTGTTTCTATACTATCCTTAGAA
>Ga0181372_1000232_pt1 | contig 13808 bp, 11 predicted proteins | sample LowvirmetaG_5_FD_130161 | JGI IMG/M metagenome (GOLD analysis project Ga0181372, IMG submission 130161) | Marine viral communities from the Subarctic Pacific Ocean - Lowphox_08 viral metaG | ecosystem: Environmental > Aquatic > Marine > Oceanic | place: Subarctic Pacific Ocean | collected...
ATCATTGTAGGTTACAATGGGTAAAATTGACATAAAAAATTAATGTTTAGACTCTAAGTAGGTCTGTAAGATAAGGGCTGCGGCGATTCTATCCACACGTTCTTTTTTTCTTCTCTTTTTTTGGGGTACTCCTATTTCTATCATCACATCAAGAGCTTGATTAGAAGTATATCTCTCATCGACTTTAAAAACCGGAATATCCGGATGTAAATTCTTCAGTCTGTTTATAAATTCCTGAACCATTTGGGTTGCTTCACCTTCTTTTCCATTCGGAGTTAGTGGCCAACCTACTACAATGCCCTCAACCGGAGACCCTTCCACTATATGAGATATTTTATTTATGATCTCATCTGGTGAAAAAGTCCCCAATGGCGAGGCGATAGTTTGTAAAAGATCGGTTTGAGCGAGTCCACAGCGTTTTCTGCCGACATCAATTCCGATCAAGCGTGCATAGTTTTGCACAGTTACTTCTTTTTTACGTCTTCCAGAGGTTGGCGTAAGAAAGATTTCATAAGCTTACTTGGCTTAAAATGAGTTTTACGGTGAGCCGGCACGTATATAACTTCGTTTGTTTTTGGATTTCTGGCCTTAGGCTTAGCTTTCGTTTCTTTAACCTCAAGTACTCCAAAATCTCTGATTTCGATTCTGCATTCTGTATCCGCAGACATCATTATTTCTCTTAAGGCAACGATCACTGCATCTACCCACGGTTCTGCATTTATCATTGCTTCGTCCTGTGCCTCAGCTACACGACGTACCACATCACGTTTTGTATATGTCATCATAGTTATAGTTGTTTAATTTGCGCGAGTATACATACCCGCATTGTCCTTCCTGATCGAGTCGCTATTGACTTTTGCTTAATTTGAAACCTAAAGCGATTTTAATCATTGCCACCAATATACTTACAACTATACATTCTCAAAAATTAATATTGTTAAAGTTATTCATATCTCAGAACATTCTTTACACCTTCCACTCTCTCCAGTCTTTTCATTATTTTTTTAAGGTGTTGTAAGCCATCAACGTAAATTGATATAATTCCTTCGAACATACCACTATCACTGTTTACATTTATACTTTTCATATTGGTTGAAAGTGATTTAGACAATACGTCAGTGATATCGTTAATCATCCCTACTCTGTCTTCTCCAATTACCTTTACTGCACCAAGAAACTTAGTTTCAATATTCTTAGACCAGTCTACATCCACAATACGTTCACCTTCAGTTTTAATTAAATGAAGTGCATTATTACACATTGAACGATGAATTTTTATATCTCCAGTTCTGCTTATAAATCCTATTACATCATCTCCCGGAATCGGATTACAGCAATTAGCATATGAATATTTAACATTACTGAGTTCACCATTTATAATAAGAGATTTTCCATCTCCTACTGAACGAGCTTCATCTATGTATTTTTTCTGTATCTCCTCTTCGGTTACTTTAGTTGTCTCAGTTTGTTCTTCTTCAATACGTCCAGTGCTTTTGTATTTCTTGACTTCACTGAATAATTTATTTACATCAAATGAGCCTGCTCCTATCGCATAAAAAAGATCCTGAGTAGTTGTAAAGTCGTACATTTTGGCAAATTTGGTAAGTTCCTGATCGCTAATTTCAATTTTTCCTCTTTCGGACCTTTTATCCCAAATCGCTTTACCTTCATCAGAAACGGTTCTTTCTTTTTGCTTGATGTACTGCCTGATTCTCGACTTTGCTTTATGAGTAACCACATCGTCAATCCAGTCTACATTCAGATTGATTTTATTTCCTGTCAATATCTCAACTTGATCTCCATTTGAAAGTTTTTGTCGGAGAGGTACCATCTTACCATTAACTTTAGCAGCCATAGCGCGTTCACCGACTTCACTATGAATATCAAAAGCGAAATCAATAGCAGTTGCTCCACTTGGAAGAGTAGTAAGCTCCCCTTTTGGAGTAAAAACGTAAAGCTCTTCCTGATATAAATTAAGCTGAAAATCTTTTACAAAATCTGTAGCTGCATCAGGACGGGGATTATCCAGAACATCCCGAACCCAATTTACAAACTTATCCAGGCTTTCTGATCCTTCCTGCTCTCCTTCTTTATATTTCCAATGCGCAGCAAGACCTTTCTCAGCAATGTCATCCATTTTTCTGGTTCTTATCTGAACCTCAACTTTCTTTCCCTGGTTGGTAATTACCGTGGTATGCAGAGATTGATAACCATTGGCTTTAGGTACTGAAATAAAATCACGAAACCGTTCCGGTATAGGAGTATACCAGTCGGTAAAAATGGAATATACTCTCCAGCAATCTTCTTTGGTATGAGGCATTTCCAAAATTACTCGAATTGCAAAAAGATCGTATATCTCTTCAAAAGGCTTTTGCTGACGTTGCATTTTTTTATAAATGGAATATATATGCTTCGGCCTTCCCTTAATTTCAAATTCCAGCTTTAACTCCTTTAGCTGCTTCTGGATTGGAGTCATAAACTGCTTTATAAACTTTTCTCTCGACTCCTTCTTTTCTTTTAACTTCCTTGCTACAAACTTGAATGAAGTAGGATCGAGTGTCTTAAAACAAAGATCTTCGAGCTCATTTTTAATTCTGAATAACCCAAAACGATGCGCCAGAGGAGCGTAAAGATCCATTGTTTCATTTGCGATCTTTAACTGCTTTTCCCGTTTAAGATGATGGATCGTTCGCATATTATGTAAGCGGTCTGCAAACTTTATAAGCACTACTCGGATATCCTCCGCCATAGAAAGCAGCAGCTTCATAAATGTTTCTGCCTGCTTACTATCGCGACTTTTAAAAACGCCTTCTATTTTTGTAACCCCATTTATAATGACCGCTACCTGCTTGCCAAACCAATATTCAATATCATCCAGAGTAACAAGAGTATCCTCAACAGTATCATGCAAAAGAGCTGCTATTACAGAAACCTCATCAATATTGATCTCTCTGGCAACGATCTTTGCAACTTCAACAGGGTGATAGTAATAAGGTTCACCTGAAGCTCTGACCATTCCGTCATGAGATAAATAGCATAATTTGAAAGCTTTCTCTATCTGCTTTTCGTTTACCTCACCAATATACTCACGGCATTCTTCAAGAAGCTGCTTCAGATCTTGCTTCTGAGCCTTTTTGAGTTTAAGATCATCTAAATCTTTACGTGCTATTTCTTTTAATTCACTCATTCTTACTAACAAACATTCACATAATCTTTATGATTTCATTTTCAGTTAAGTTGAAAATAAAACGTATAAAAAAAGCGGTAATGCAAATACAAAACCGCTTATAGTAGTTAACTAAATTTAAAAACTAAGTACAACCCCAAATATTATTCTTCCCGTCTTGTCATTGACATCGGGAAGCTCAAGATTTCTGCTAGAGAATCTATATTCAACAAATGGTTTAACCAATGGAATAACAGTTACTTTTGCTCCAGCGAATGTATTCCAATAAATGTTAGATTCTTCTTCCTCGCTTGGTTGTTGATTTGGAGGTGGTGGATTTGAAAAATCCTCAGCGCTAAGATCTACAGTTTCTGAGCCCAGTCCTGCACCAACATAGGGTTCTAATAATCCCAAAGTTATTCCGGCATAAGCAGCTAAACCAAAATCATAGTTCTCAATATTCTTATCATACGAAAATGTAGTTTCTTCAATATTATTGGTTTCACTAAAGTAGCTGAAATGAGCTCTTAACCCGAAATTAACTACTGGTATGGAATTTAAAAAACCTGACTGGATGCGAACTCCGAATCCACTCTGAGGTTCCTCATCTCTTAGTTCAAAAGAAGCACCTACTTCAATCTGAGCAAAAGCAGATGATGCCAAGATCAAACAAAGAATAACCGGAAAAATCTTTCTCATCATTAGTATTATTTTCAATTAAATTTCTCTTAAATGTACAAAACAGAAAAATTAAAGCCATCTTTAATTACATAAAAAAAGCCTTGCTGAAACATCAACAAGGCTTTTAGAAATTTAAAATTTCATTTATTGCTCAATTGGAGGAGCATCTGTTGCTTTAACTCTTTGCTCCAATTCAGTTAGTGTAGAGTTTACAAACTGTTCAAAATTGTTATTTACAACCTCAAATTCAGCTTTGCCTGCTTCTACAGTGCTTATATGCAATGGTGTAGGACCATAAGATGAAAACATTGCTCTTATACCGGTAAACATTCTACTGCCCGGTGTTGGCGCTGTTCTTTCTCCAATCACTCCTTTGGCCTCACTACCCTGCATCTGCTCTCTGAAATCTAATAGTTTCATGTGCGCATCATGAAGCTCTTTCATAAGATCAGGATGTGCATTCGTTGATTTGGCCACCGCCCTTCTCATTGCATCTACTTTGTTCATATGCTTTTCTAAAGTATTAGAAAATTGGGTCATATCATTTTGAAAAGCAATCAAGTCATCCTGAAATTTCATTCTAACATCATCAGAAATTCTTTCGATGGTAGGTTCTCTTAATGGAACAATATCAAACTCCATCGGACCTGACAACTCTTTGTATTCACCATTTTCAACAACGGCAAGCGTGGCTGTGTATGTACCTGGTAAAACCGGAAATCCACCTCCGAAAAAACCGCCACCGCCTCTTGGTCTATCTAACGGAACTACACTTTTTGACATATAAGTCATTTCCCAATTTACTCTGTGTATTCCTTTTGAAGCAGATCCGTCAACATGATTGACAATGTTTCCGTTTTCATCTCTTATTGTAATTTTAATGCTAGGTTTTTCCTGCCTCATTTCATCTTCTAGTCCATCCCAACCTGGAAAAGGAACATCAGCATCCTTAGCAAGTTCGCGCTCTTCTTTTTTACGATCTGCTTCCAGAGTTGAATACCCTTCTTTTAAATAATATGTAAATACTGCTCCATGAGGAGGATTGTCAGCTGTATAAAAAGAAGCACCCGGATCTATCTCAACACTTCTTGGCCGATACCAAAAAGCATCTCTGCTTTCAAAAAGTACAGCATCATCGTTAAGTGTCTCTTCATCTATACTTCTGAGTGGAGTAATATCATCAAGAACAAAGAATCCCCGGCCAAAAGAAGCAGCTACCAAATCGTTATGCTCTCTTTGAATAGTGATATCTCTGAATGAAATAGTTGGAGCACCACCTTTTAGCTCAACCCATTCGTTTCCTCCGTTCACAGTAAAGAATACACCAAATTCAGTAGCGGCAAAAAGCAGATCTTTATCCACATGATCCTGCACCATTCTCCATACTAAATGTTTTTCAGGAAGATTTCCTGAGATAGAAGTCCACGACTTTCCTCGATTGGTACTTTTTATCAGATACGGACTGAAATCACCATATTTGTGATTATCCAGGGCTGCGTAAACGGTATTGGCATCATACAGATCTGCTCTGATATCGTTTACAAAAGCAGTCTCGGGTATCCCTTTTATATCACCTACATTAATTCTCGTCCAGCTTTCACCCCCGTTTTCTGATATCTGTATAATACCATCATCGGTTCCTGCATAAAGCAAACCTTCTGCTAATGGCGACTCGCCTAACGATGTGATCGTGTTATAATTTGACATTGCTCCAACATCCCAGGCGTTATCCCAACTTTGTTGTTTACCCATTATAGGTAACATAATTCGTTCCTGATTTTTGGTAAGATCTTCAGAGATCGGAGTCCAACTGTCACCTCGGTCGTCAGATCTCCACACTCTTTGAGAAGCAAAATACAATCTTGTTGGACTATGAGGACTAATTAAGATCGGAGCATCCCAATTGAATCTCTCAAAATCCTCACCCTCACGAGCCTGAGGTTGAATAAATACAACTTCTCCAGATTTTCTGTCTATTCTGTGTAATCCACCTTGCTGGGTTTCTCCATAAACAATATCCGGGTTACCTGGCTCTGTGGCCGTATCGTGTCCATCCGCAAAAAGAATATGCTTCCAGTCTGCATTTCTGATTCCTTCATTCAAATCTGTTCTGGACGGCCCTTCATGAGTTCCGTTATCCTGAGTTCCTCCATACATATTGTAGAATGGCTTTTCATTATCTACGGCAACTTTGTAATACTGAGTTAGCGGCAGATTCGGAATATATCTCCAGTTATCTCCATGATCATAAGTTTCGTAAATTCCACCATCTGATCCCATCAACAGATAGTCAGGGTCGTCTGAACGAAAAGCCAGTGCATGGTTATCAGAATGCTTATCTCTTTCTGAAATATTTTGGTACGTTTTGCCATGGTCATTTGATACAATTGTTCTCACATTCATCAAATACAATCTTCCAAAATGATGTGGGGAAGCATATAATTCCTGATAATAATGAGGGCCCGTTCCACCTGAAACCATATCAGACATCTTTCTCCAGCTGGCGCCGTTGTTTTCGGTCATAAATAAACCACCTTTCGTATGATCCAATTCAATTGCAGCATATACTATGTCAGGATTTTGCGGAGAAATTGCTAAGCCAATTTTTCCAAGATTTGATCCCGGAATACCATTTTTTAATTCCATCCAGGTTTTACCACCATCGGTAGATTTATGTAAACCACTTCCCGGTCCGCCTCCTAAATAAGCTGCGACCGTTCTGTGTCTTTGCCAGGTTGCTGCATACAATACCTCAGGATCTCTCGGGTCGATCACAATATCCGTTACTCCCGTCCACTCATCATCTCCAAGCGTTTTAGACCAGGTATCTCCGCCGTCTTCGGTCATATATAAACCTCTTTCCCCACCTTTTTTCCATAGTGGACCTTGAGCAGCTACCCAAACAATGTCAGAATTCGTAGGATGCACAATTATTGTAGAAATATGCTCGGACTCTTTTAGTCCCATGTTCTTCCATGAATTTCCGTCATCTGTGCTTTTATAGATTCCGTCTCCAAAACCGACATGACGTCCGCCCACATTCTCTCCTGTTCCAACCCAAACGGTTGAAGGTGTACTTGGATCAATGGCAATACTACCTATTGAATAAGAAGGTTGATTATCGAAAATTGGTTTCCATGTGATTGATGCATTTTCTGTTTTCCATACACCACCGGAACCTACCGCAACGTACCATACATTTTCGTTCTCAGGATGAATAGCGATATCTGCTATACGTCCCGAAGCAAAACCTGTACTCACATTTCTGAGCTTGAGTGCGTTATAATTTGTTGATGCTACCTTTGATTTTTCCTGTGCAAACACCGTAAATGTACTCGCGATCAAGAAAATTACTAGCGTAATTAAATTGAATTTCTTCATAGCTGACGAATTATTGTAGTTAGTTAATAGTATAAACTCTTGCTAAAAAGTTATTTAGGAACTTAATTTATATCTGTAGAAAATCAATCCGGGTTAACAGACTTTATCAAATGACGGAGAATCAAAAAAAATCTGAAATACTCTTTGTATAAGAAGAAACTATACCCGTATATTTGAGGCTCTTAAAAACCATGCCCGAGTGGTGGAATTGGTAGACACGTTGGACTTAAAATCCAATTCTAATTAAATTGGAGTGCCGGTTCGAGTCCGGCCTCGGGTACTTTAAAGCCTTGTAGCTCATACATTTATAGAGTTACAGGGCTTTTTTGTTTTGTGCTAATTTTTCCCCTTAAGCTTATCGGGGGTAACACAGGGGTAACAAAAATTCGTTTACCCTACCCTTTTATATGTGCGCAATCATGAGTTTATTCAATTATAAAGGGCTGTTTTTCTCTCGATCAATTTGAACAAGATCTATAAATTCTGATTTCATTTTATTCTAAAACTATAATCAACTTTCATGAAAGTAATAGTTACTACCCAAGAAGAGCTACAAGAACTTATCAATGGTGCTGTAGAGCGTACCTTTAAAGAACTAATGCCTACTGCCATTCGATTAGCTAAGGAAAAGGAATGGTTAACCACTGATGATGTAATGGAATATCTTAGCTCAAGTAGAAGAAGTATTCAATACCTTAGAGACGAACGTAGGTTATCGTTTCATCAGGAAGGAAGAACAATCCGATATCACATCGATGATATTGGAGAATATATGAAACGGAATAGGATTGAGGTGTGGGAGAGGTAAATTAATGTAGTCAATAACCGATTCAGCTTGAAGCCCTTGTTATATGGCGACTAACGGTTTGGCTATTTGAAGTAGCGACCAGCTAGGCGCTATTACTTATATCCGTTGTTGTGCGTGGTATTATTTCTTTTTCTTTACTGTTGAAGTTTGGTCAATTTTCAATTGTTCCTTTACACTTATACCAAGTTTGTTACAAACTCTACTTCGTGTTTTATAATCAGTATCAAACATGTACATGTGATCAATAACTAGATTTTGCAAAACCACATCGCTGAGTTTATTATTCTTCATTTCATCTTTATAGGTCCCAATTTGTTCAATGTTTGATGCAAGACTTGAATATCCAAGCTTAATGGCTAAATCGATAAGTTTAATTGAATTATAGGGTTGGGCTTCCAAAGCTCTATCGAAAGTATTATTAAGTCTATCAAGCCCAATTGAATTTGAAACTCTTTTAGTGATACCGAAAGAGGACATAAAGCATAGCCTGAATACGAAGTTTTTAGCTGCTTCTTCAATACCTTTTTCTAGACTGTGCTTGTCTTTGAAATGCTTCTCTTTAATAATTTGACTTATGTGCTCCACAATATCCTTGGAGTTCTGTTGAAGCATCTGCAAGTAAATATCTAGAGTCTTTAGTCCTACATTGTAAGTCGTGGTAACTAATTTCAGTTTCTGTTCTCCATCTAACTCGCCCCAGTGCTTTTTGGCAACTTGACCTAAAATGTCTATTGTCTTCAAAGCCCTTGTGATTCTGGCGAAAAAATCAATGGTTGAAACATCATCATCTAATGAGAAATGGTCATAATTGCTTTTTTCATTTTCAAGCTCTTTTTCTAGTCTTTCAGTTTCTTCTTCTTCCTGAAGTTCTTCCTGTCTTTGATCATCAACATTTACTATTTCTAATACTTGTTCAGGAATGCTTTCAACAAGCTGGTTTATCTCTTTTATGTCATCTTGAAGCCTTACAATGTTTGCTTCAGGAAACAAGGAGTTAGCAATTTTAATTAGTTCATTAATGATGAAGTTATCTTTTGAAAGGTGGGTGACAAACATGATGATACTGGCATATTCCTCACGGAATACACGTTCACACATTTTTGTTACTAGTTCTTTTATTTCTCGTTTGTTGGCAATCTCATTAGCGATGTATTTTGCCACAAAGAAGTAGTAGACATACTTCTCTTTAATGAATACTCCATTATTTACATAGAGAAGCCTTGCAGAATCGAATGTTTGAAGTATTGTTTCTTTGCGGTAAGACAAATCATGCTTTTCGCAATACATTCTATGAAAAGCATCAAACTCTTCCAGAGAAACTTCTTTAATACCTTGCTCAAATAGATAGAAGCAAAACTGAGTAAGATAGTTGTAGTAAAGGCTTATTTCTTTTTTATCCTTTATAGCTTTACTAAAGCACTCGTTAATAAGCACTTCATAATAAAATCCGTGTATGGAATAATTCGGGTTTTGAACATTACCGCTTTCTAAAGCTTGAAGGATTGAAAGCAAATAGAATGGGTATGATGGAATGTAGTTTTTTCCAATAATTGCCTTTACGTGTGATATGTAAGCATCATTCTTTCTCAGAATCTCATTGTGGTCTGTAAATCTCGTTTCGATACCAAGCGTATTCCATTTGTTGACCAGTTCGTATCTGAATTGTGGGCCAAATTCTAGAATGCTGAAGCTTTTGAAATTTTTGAATGGATCTTGCTTATTCAGGTTTTCGATTAGCATCAGCGAGTTGCCCGTTACAATGATGTGTTGGAATAAACTTTCCAAATTCTTCATAAGAGCTGGCCAATATTTGTTCTTAGCTTTGGTTGCCTTATGAAAATCGTCAATCAACACTATGACCTTGGTCGTATCAATATTTTTGAGTGCAAAAGGAACTTCGTATTGCTCCGTAATCTTTGTTTCAACAATCTTTTGAAGTGATTCAGGACGTATATTGGAGCCAACATCTGAGCCCTTTAAAAGAACTGGGTAAAGTCCAAGTCCAAAATACTTTTGAAACAAGTAATTGGTATTCGCTGATTTCCCTGCTAAGTCATTTCCAAGAAATGCATATTTAATTCCTTCCGCATCTATTGCATCTGTAAGGTCAGACAAGTTTTCGACTTTTACTTTACTCGCATTTTTTCCGTTGCTCAGATCTCTGAGATCCGGTGCAATGTAAATGTCTTCAAGTTGCAGATTGTCAACTTTGCTATGAGAGAAGCTGGCCTGAATATCATTCAAGTAATCTTTGAACGAATCTTTGATTTCAGGAATAACTTGTTTTGTTGATGGTAGCTCGGATGCAGCCGATACTTCTTCACTTTCTATTTCCACTTTAAGGAAATCGGTTATATATCGCTGCAGACCTATTCGCAACTCTTTTTCAAAGTCTTTGGTACTTTCAAAAGATCTGTGATAGACGCCTAAATCTTGAATTTTAGTCTTAAACTCCTTGACTTTTTGAGCTTGCATTAAATCAGCGTCTTGAGGAATAGGAGAAGTATTGAAGTAAAACATAATGTGAATGCCTTTCTTCTTTTCATGCCTTTCATAGGCAAGTTGAAATTCTTCTTCTGTACCTGACCCCGCCCGTTTTGTAGGTGAGCCAAATTTTTTCCACATCACACCAACGAAGATTTGATAGTCACTACCAATTTGCTTGTTGATGATGTCCTGTCCATCTTCACCGACTGCTGAATAAGTGTCTGTTTCCCATTTCAACAATTCGAGCCTGTAGTTATCTCTTGGTCCTGTGGTTTTATTTATTTCATCAATTACATCTTCTGCTGACTTTCTTTCATCACTTGTATCGCCTGGAGAAGCCAAAAATATTTTAAATAATCTCATGTAGTTCAATTTTGCTTTGTATCACGCACAACATTGGCAAACAACCAACGCTATTGAGGTTTTACTTACTTCGTTCGCAAGTTTTTTAATTTTGAAGATAAAGTGAAGAAACATTAGTCAACACCAAAATATGTACTCAGCCTATCTTTGTAATAATTCAGCTTTTACATTAGCCCTATAGCGACCCTGGGTTTAAGGTACTGTGTTAAAATTCAACATTACATTACTAAAATAATTTCCTTAATTCCACCTGAGAGAAAACAGCCATTTCATAGGGCGGCGAAAGGTTTTCGTTTTTTGTGAAAGTAACCAAATTAATTACTTAGCTGAAAGTTAAACTTTGTGGAGCCAATACCCGAGTCCGACTTGAAACGCTTGTTATGTTTCAAAGTCTTACTCTCCCTATATATTCAATGTCTATCAGTTCACCTTTTCCAATTTTCACCTCATCTATTTCGCCATCATCAGAAAGAATGTTTTTTGTTTCAATTGAGTTAATTTTTGCTATCAGTGCTACATTGTTGTTTAAGCCAAAATCCTTAAGTAGCTCTGGATGGTTTGATAGGAAAGTGTCGATAACATTCTTACTTGCTGTTAGTGATAATTGGAGTTCAGTGAAAAAATATTTTGAGTTAAGAAATATATTTTGCTCAATCAATATTTCATATGATAATTCATCAAAACTAGAAATGTCTTTTACCCCTCCCAGAAAGAGAATAGGCTGAGATTTTATCCAAACCTGTTCTAGTTCTATTGTAAGAATTGGATCCATACGATATTCTTCGTTTTTACTCAATTCTTCATCCCAATTTTCAACAGCATCGTATTTCGAAACTAATTGGGCTATGATTGCCTCGGCTTCTTCTTTAGCCAGTTCTTTTTCAACTCTCTCAGCTTCTTGAGTTGCTTTATTGTCTAAATAGGCATTGACAAAATATCCAATCACCAATAGACCAACAATTACTCCAATTATTTTTTTCATGATGCTTTGGTAATCTGAAACATAACGACCCGGCGTTTAAGCGACGAGTCTGGGGATTAAAATTAGACACCCAAACCGCGTTCGTGACCGCTTGAAACGCTTGTTAGGTATACTATATCTAAGGACACTGATCACTCCAATCATTATTTAGCTCATCAAGACCAGTAGTTTGTCCGCCTTGAAAATGCCCTCCATTATTTATTCGGTCTACTAGTTCGGTGAAAGAATTCATTCCGTCAGCAATCCAATTATTTTCCGCAAGATATGCTTTAATTGGAGGTACATCTAAGTTGAAACCACCTTGATGTAATGCTCGGATAAAAGTCTTTGCTAGATCTTCATCCCCAGTATGGGTTATACCTGTTGATAAATTTATAGCATTAGTTAATTGTTCTAACGCCTTTTCGACTTCACAAGGTAAAGTCTGTTGATTAACCTGAGCACCGTTTCCCAATTCTAAGACTCCAAATGCAGATGCCCAATCATCACATTCATCCTGAACCCAAGGAAGTGCAACTATTGCTCTTATTCGATTTATGCATTCAAGATCAAATAAAACGTCTGAATTTTGACCTAGTGCTACAATGATACAATCATTTCCATGTTCATTGAAAGTACGATGAGATTCCAAAGAAAAAGTAATCCCATCTTGAGTAATCCCATTACGAAGTTGATTGGAAGTGTTAGGACCGACCATTCTGTCTGTCCATCCAGTATTCTGAAATGAATGAACATAAAAAATGATGTTAGTTATACCCAATTGATTTGCAGTTACAATTGCTTGCCTTAATATTGCATTTTCGGCATTAGGATCATGTCCACTTGTATCAAAAAAGTATCTTTCCATTTTTTTCCATATTTAGTTTACCTAACATAGTATCATACATACAAGGAAAATCCTTGTATGTATTGATAAAATCCTGAATAGTGTCCTCACTTTCTTCAAACAGCATTTCAGGAATTTTATTGAGATAAATGAGTGCATTGCTAGTCGCAATAAAATCCAGTTAATTTTGTAAGGATCCCTTTTCTCATCTGTCTCACAAGATAATGAAACAGGTAAAAAAACCAAGTAGTTGAGCGTACTTATTTCAATCAATCTAAAAAAGAAATCAAAGCTCCAATAGAAAACTATCAAACTCGACCATAGGAATACCTCTATCCCCATTATGCCCCAACTCAATCTCTTTCATCTCTAGTAACAGCTTAACTCTATTATGGTCTTTTATAGAGACACCTGTATCAATCCACTGAAAACAATGACCAAATTCTTCGGGTTGTAACCACATGATGCAACGAGGGTATTCTAGATAGGCAATACCAAGCGTTAGATCTCCTCTTAAGACATGTACAAATGTGTCTTTCATATGATAATATAATAATTACCCATTCCTTTCCAAGAAGTGCGTGTTACCCTGTACCCTTAGCAAGGTATGAGCTTTAGTTAGTGTTCCTTTTCCGTACCGGTTGTTGATCTGATCAATGGCTTTGAATCTCTCCAGTTCGCGGGCTTCTTCTGAAAAGAACAGATTGAGCTGATCTGTTTTGTCTATTTCTTTAGTGCCAATAATAATATTCCGGATTTCCATATTTGCTCTGGATGCTCCCTCGATTGCCGGAAGTATTCTACTCATACAAGATTCAAATACAACTTTATCAATATTAGTGTATCCATCTATTCCAAACTTGAACCCCACTCCGGGCTGATCAGTACTGTTGAACCCAAACATCCCTGTAAAAGAATTCGCTTTTATTCCATAAGCCCGAAGCCTGTAGCACACATGCTCTACTGCAATCGCAAACTCTCCTTTTATTCGTTCTACATCGCAAGAACCTTCACTAAACGTATGACCATAACTTACTCCCCATTTAGGTACATAGTTATCATTTTCATCCAACACTCTTGCTTGATCTTGCCCCGTAATGGTTTGATATAACAT
>Ga0181372_1000233_pt1 | contig 13744 bp, 12 predicted proteins | sample LowvirmetaG_5_FD_130161 | JGI IMG/M metagenome (GOLD analysis project Ga0181372, IMG submission 130161) | Marine viral communities from the Subarctic Pacific Ocean - Lowphox_08 viral metaG | ecosystem: Environmental > Aquatic > Marine > Oceanic | place: Subarctic Pacific Ocean | collected...
ACGATCTCGCGTACACGACATCACGTGTTGGGGAGCCCCCAGTCCCCGTACCGGTTCCGGGCACACTGTTGTTGCTGGGGCTCGGCTTGTGTGGCCTTGGCGTCACGGCTCGCTGTCGCAAGGCCTGAAACGCTGGTACAGGCCTGCAAGGGCTCGAAAAGGGTAGAGAGCGGAAGTTCTCTACCCTTTTTTATGTCCGTCCACAACCAGTGGCCTGACTGATGCGTCTTCTAGGTTGGTTATGCGCCAGGCACTGATCGGTGTGCCGTTGTCATCGACGATGCTCAGGCGCAGGGGGATACCCAATTCGGGCTTCAGGCTGGAAAGTAATTGCGTAGGTAGCACCCAGCTCACGTAGGCCGGTGCAGCCTCCTGCAGTGCATTGTAAAGGTCGTGCATCAGCGCCAACATGCCCGCCAATGCGGCTCCATGTGGCACTGCATCCGCAGGGGCAAAACACGCTTCGCCCACCTCGGCGCCACTGCTGTGCAACGAGTAGCTTTTGCACGCGATCCCCAGTACGGAATCATCTGCATCCGATTCAATGACGCTATCCACGATGACGGCCGCCACCTGAGCCTCACGCTTGAATAGCTGCGCGAGGCGCAGGCGGCTGACGGCCCGTTGCTCGGGAGGCAGAGTCTCGAGCGAGGCCTCCAGAGCCATCACTTCCGCCGACAGCTGCGTGGCCAGCTCGGCTGCGTTTGCGCGGTTCAGCCGGATAGCCGCGCCGTCTGACGCCGAATAAATGTGCAACGTGTCGGACGCGGTTGTATAGATCCCCTCAAGACGGCCCTCGTGGCTGTAGATGTGCACCTGCTGTTCCAGGAGCATCAAATGGTGGGTGCTGGGTTCGGCAGTACTTTGTAGATCCAGCGTGAGCCTTGTGGCGTTTGAGAGTGCAGCCACCGTCAGGGTCGGGAGGCTGGCGAGGAACAGGGTGAGTAGTAGTGGAGCAGAGAGACAACGCCATCGCGCTGCCGGTGGCAGGGGACGACTAATATCGGAGCGGCAAGATCCGCGTAGTTCTGGCGGTCTGCCGCTCCGCACACAAGTCAGTGACCGGATTACGCGGCCACCGCGTTCCGCCGGTGCATGTAGATCAGGGCGAGCAGCCCAAACAGGAGCAGCCAAAGTGTCATCGGTGCCGGCACGGTGCCGACCGCCGCGCCGCTGCTCAACAATGCGAAGGCGCTGGCGCCAAGCTGGCTATGGGCTGCAGTGGTGGGGTGAATTTCATCCCAGAACACATAGCCGGCGGCTCCCGCACATTCTACTTCCGTGCGCCCCAGGCCGAGGAAGCCTGAGCTCACAACCGACCGGCATTCGCCTGTGGCATTGGTGAAGCCGAATGGTGCCGGGTCGGCGATAATATCGTTGAATACTGAGAACACATCGAGAAAGTAGATGGATGCTGATGTGGTGGCTGCCAGGCCACTCACGCGTTGTTCGAGGCCGGTGTTCCAGGCCGTGGTGACGAAGGTGGCCGATGCGGCCTCGGCCGAGGTGCGAAATTCCGGAATGTTGCCGAGGTCAGGCAGGTTGGGGACCAGCAATGTGCCGGCGCCGCTCGCGACCAGCCCACCCAGTACACCGAACAGTGAATCGAGCGTGGCGTTGATGGCGGCCAGCGGGTCTACGCTGCCCACCAGGTCGCGCATGTCATTGCCACCCGCCCAGGCGACGTACAGTGCGTCAGGGTCTGATGCGGCACCGCCGAGGTCGGCGTTGTAACGAGTCTGCTGGGTCAGGACGCCAGCTGAGACGCCGCCGGCGTTGTCGACCCGGGCGCCGCCATACGCATAGTTATTGCCGCCAGCGGACGAGCGCGTCGCCCGGGGCAAAGCCAGCAGGTCGGCGAGGTACTCGTGCCACACGGGCCCATTGCTGAAGCGTCCGTTAGGGCCGTAGCCGGCAAGTGCTGCCACCGTTCCGTTTGAGCCAAAGGGAACTGCTGCACGGGTATTGCCTGTGTCCGACAGGCTGTCACCAAAAACGTAGATGTCAGAGAACATGGGCGCGGCATACAGCGAGCTGCTGGCGATGGTCAGCGCCGCGAAGGCCGCGCGCGCAGTGTGCTTGAACTGGCAGAAGCGTGATTTCATCGGTTTCTTATTCCTGTGTGAGCAATCGGTGTGAGGGTACACGCGTTTTATACGTCCCGACGCAGGTCGTGATCATGGGCGGTCCTCTCAAATTTGCTTTAGCAAAATTCGGACCATAGTCTAACATGTTGAAATTAAAGGTAAAAAATGGCTGTCTGACGGGGTGGTGTAAGATTTTCCGACACATTTTCAGCAATCGCGACGCATCACACATTATGTCTGGCCTGTGATCCAGTGCGCAAAGCCAGGCGGGGACTTGTGTTATCGTACGAAGATCGATGAGTGAAACATCTCTGCTCGTCGACAAGTGAAAGGGTGTTTTGCCGATTTTTTGTCGAAAATTTTTACAATTGGCCATGTCCAAGTGAGTTTGAGCGATTTATTTTCATTCCAAATCAGTGCCTTAGGATTTTGGCGTGATTTTTGCTGTGTGGTCAACAAGATCGACCAGTTTTGAGACGCGGAACCGCGTACGAGGGTAGTACAGTGAATAATGAGTCGAAGGGCGAGACGCATGTGGTCAATGCCACCCGGCGTCGCCTGTTGAAAGCGTCAGCTGCGGCACCGATAATCGTGTCATTGACCCCTAACGCGGCACTCGCTATGGCGAGCGCGGCACAATGCTCTGGTGGCAGTTTTTCCAATATGAAGGCTGCGAGTCAGGGGAACAGCCTGCGGGGCGATACTGCGGTGAGGCTCGAAGTTCCGTACTTCAAGAAGCAGGGTAGCAGTGTGCAAGGCCTGGCGAATGACTTGTACGACATCAAAGGCGTTTACTACCACAACAGTGGTACCGTTTACGCCACCAATCGTGAAGAACTCCTGGGTCATGGATACGCGGAGTCAACTCGGCATGTGCTGGTTCTTTTTGATGTCAACGGTAGCACCCCAGAGATTGTCGGGTATTGGCCACAGATTCCTGAGTCCGCGTTCAATGAACTCAATGCTACGCCGATGACGGGTTCCTGCTGGACATCTCTCAATCCCTCGAGCCTGCGCACCTTTAACTGATCACCTCTGCGGCCGAGGCTCGTGTTAGCATGACATGATGCACGGCTGGCAACTCACTTCCCACGATACTTTGATCCTAGAGGAGATCGGCGATTGCGTCGCCGTTTACTCCAATGCGACCGGCGAAACTCACTTGCTTGATGCCTTGCCAGCGGAGGTGCTCTCGTGCCTTTCTTCGGGGGCCTGTCTGACGCACTTGGAGCTCGCTGTGGCAGTGGCAGCGGTCGCCGATGAACCATGGGAGAATTGGCTACCACAGGTCTGTAACGTTTTGGAGCGCCTGGCTTCCATGCAGCTTGTCGAGCGCTTCGAACGTTGAAAGTCGGAGATTTGGGTGAGGCGGATTTGTCGCGCAGACTGCGAGAACAGCGCCTGTGTTTCGCCACCGGACCGTTTAAAGTGCGGTTGGGCAGTGATGTGGACAGTTTTTCTGCCACATGGCAGCGATCGTACGCATCGCTCGATGTGCTCCCAGCAGAGGAAATCTGTCACTTCCGTATCGCGGTTGAGCGGCAGCGGGGCGCTCGACGCTGGTATCGTCCTCAGGTGGTATTTCGCATTGAAGGGCTCACGCCTTTTGACCCCTATCCGCTGGATCATGCATTTCCGATGTTCGAGTGGGGCCTGAATTGGTGCATTGCCATGTCAGCCCACGATTATCTGATGTTGCACAGTGCCGTGGTCGAACGCGATGGCTGCGCCGTGGCTTTGCCGGCGCAGCCGGGCTCGGGCAAGAGCACTTTGTGCGCCGCTCTGGTCGGTCGTGGCTGGAGGCTTCTCTCGGATGAATTCGGTATTCTGCGTCATGCAGATGGCTCCTTCCTGCCCCTTCCGCGTGCCGCGCCGTTGAAGAATGCCTCGATCCCTCTGCTGCAGAATTTTGCGCCGCATCTTGGCTTTGGTCCGCGGTACGCTAAGACGCGCAAGGGCGATGTTGTGCACATGTTCCCGCCTGGTGACAGCTTACAGCGCCAGGCAGACCCGGCTCGTCCGCGGTTCATTGTTTTTCCTCGCTATGAGCCCGATGCCGTGCTGCAGCTACACGCGCAGCCTCCCGAAGTCGCCATGACGCGGCTGGTAAACAACTCTTTCAACTACCGGGTGAGTGGTGCGCAGGGTTTCCGTTCGCTCTGTGGACTCGTCAGGGAGTGCGAGAGCTACCAACTGATCAACGGCGACCTCTCCGAAGCCGTGGCCGCTTTAGAAAGCCTGCTGCAGGAGCGGGGCCGGTGAATACACTGATCGCGGTTTTGCGCAATCCGAACTGTGCTCGCGAGTTTAGTCCGTCGCAATGGGAGGCGCTGCTCGGCGAGGGGCGGCGCACGCGAATGCTGGCGCGCCTGCATCATCTGCTGGCCCAGAAGGTGCCAGACCTGGACCTGCCGGTTGCAGTGCGCGATGTGCTTTCCGGGCATGCACGCTACGTAGCACACATGCATGTACTGGTGCGCAGCGAACTCCGCCGCCTTGGGAAGCTCGCGGCCCAGGTTGACTATCCGGTCATACTCCTGAAGGGCGCGGCGTATCTGATGGCGGAACTGCCGTTCGCCGCGGGTCGTGGCTTGAGCGATATTGATGTACTGGTGCCCCGGCATGCGCTGCAGGACTTCGAGCAGCGCTTGCGTGATGTTGGCTGGGAGTTCGACCCCAACTTGACGGCGTACGACAATCAATATTACCGCCAGTGGAGTCATGAGCTACCCCCCATGCGGCACTCCGACTGCTCGCTGGAGCTCGATGTCCATCATAATCTGATTCAGGTCACCAGCCGCAGCGCGCTGGATGTTGCGCCGGTCATTGAGCGCTCGACGCGCGTTGCGGGCACGCCATTTTATGTGCTGGCTCCGACGGACAGGGTGCTGCATAGTGCGCTGCATTTGGTGATGAGTGATGAGCTACGCGGTGGAATACGCGATCTTTACGATATTCATGCGGCCTGCCTGCATGGCGCAGCGCGGGATGCGAATTTTTGGCCTGACCTGCTGGCGCACGGCAGGACGCTGGGTCTGTTGCGCCCGCTTTACTACTGTTTGTCCCTCGCGGGGGATATTTTTGGCCTTGAGCCGCCGGATACTGTCTGGCGCGCAGTGCGTGCTGCGCGGCCTGCATACCCCGTCGATCGATTTATGAGCACATTGATGCGCTGGCACCTGGTGCCTCAGGTGGATCAGCCATGGCGTGCGGCATCTGCAGAACAGTTACTGTATCTTCGTTCTCACTGGGTCCGAATGCCGCCGGGGTTGCTGTTGCGTCATCTGGTTCGAAAGGGCGGATGGTGGGTCAGGGGTGACAGTACAGCGTCGGGCGGTGCGCTGAGTGCCCGTTAGTATGCCCGGATGCAACAGATTGAGGGCTAAGGCGCGTAGTCGATATCATTCAGCTGTTTCACTACAGTGGCGGTATCCTCCACCGCCAACAACCCCTCCCGCACCTCAAACTGGTTCATTCCCGCACTGATCGCCATCTGTTTGCCCAGCGTGATGGTGCGCTGGTCCTGCCCGCGCTGCAGCAGCAGGTGGTTGCCGGGTGTGAAACCGGTACGTGGCGTAATGATGGTCTCCCGCCCCTGCGACAGCCGGTTTGGCGGCAGGATAATGACGCGCAACGAGGAGGCCTGGCTGGCCCCGTCGCGCAGGGTTTGGCAGGCCCAGGATTCAGCCCGCGAAGCCAGGACTTCAATACCGGTGATCGTGCCACTGTTGTGCTGCCGATGTGTCCAGCGTACGACACCCAGTAGCCAGGGATCTTTCTGGTCCCTGCGTAAACCGACCAGTTCACCGTTGCGTACTGCTGCGGGCGCAGTGGCGCCCCAGTCCAGGCAATAGCCTCCTGGGCTGGCATCCACGGTGGTGACCTGCAGAACGCTGAATCCGGCAGGCAGTTCGGGCGCGGCTGTTTTTTCGGTGCGCGCGCGAGCCAGCACATTGATGCTGCCGTCCCGGTTCAGCGAAGAGTGGCTGCGGTCGGTATCGGGTGCGGCGGACCAGGGGTCGTCATTTTTGCGCTCTGCCAGAAAAGGGTTTTCGGTGCTGGGGTTGGCTTTCCGGCCCCCGGGCTTCTGTACCAGCTCGTCGAGGGTGCGCTCGCCGGCCAGGTGAAAGTGCGTGGCGCTGAAGCCCAAGACGGCCTGTAACGGTTCCCGCACAATCACCCTGCGACTCCCGCGCTCGCGCTCGCTGCCGAGGCAATCCAGCAAATGTTCCAGCACCGGCAGGGGAATTCGGGTGTCGCCCAGCAATACGCCGCTGCGGCTCGCCTTGCGCGCGGTGGCGCTGGCCTGTGCCAGTGGTTCCAGCATCCCCGTGGTGTCCAGCACTCTCACCTGCTTGCCCAGGGTCGCCATGCTGGCGCGGTATACCGGCGGGCTGGCACCTCCCAGATCGACAGCGAACAGTCCGGGTTCACTCGCTGGCTGCACGGTGCAGCGCGACACCGAATGTCGCAGGGCCGCGTGAAGCTGGTTGATGTCGCTGCGCAGCAGTTGGCCGGTGTGGCAACAGGCCAGCAGCAGCGGCAGTAGCCAGGTGTTCCGCAGGGTGCTCTCACCACCGGTGGCGGCGGGCACGGCGAGGTCTGCCAGTCGATAGCGCTCGCCCAGCAGGTAGAGTTGATGCAGCGTTGACCAGGTGCGCGATTCGATGGGCAGCTGCAGGTTGAGTGCAAGGAGAACCTTGTGTGCTGCATAGTGCAGGCTGCGTTCCAGCGCCTCGCAGACCAGTCTGGCGGGTGCCCTGCGGGTGACTCGTGCAGGCTCGCGTGCCGCGTGCATGACGCAGATGGAATAGGCAGTGCACGCCAACCCGCCGATCTGGTCGGAAACCGCAGCCAGCGCCTGCATGCGTGGTGGCATGGCCAGGGGCTGGTTGATCAGCATGCGGTCGAGCAGCGTCAGGGTCTGTGTCAGGCTGGGCCGCAGGGTCTCCAGCAATTCATAGCGCAGTTCCGGGTCCAGTGGCGCGCGATTGAGCTCCAGCAAGGTGTCGCGCAGCCGCTGCGCCACCTCGGGTGGATCTGCCATCGGCAGCGCATCGCACCACCCGGCCGCGCCCGCGAGGGTGGTGGCGAAACGTGTGAATGGAGCACCGTCCTGGGGGGGGACGCGTAGCTCGATGGGAACCGGTTTGCTCATGGCGTGGTGTTTGGCTGAAATCAGTGATGAGGTTACCGCAGACCTGCCAATAGGCGCCATACAGCTTGGGTGACCGGGTTCACACTGTTGGTAATTGGTTGAACCAGGGCGCCGCTTTTTCCAGTTGCGCGGCCAGTTGGAACAGCATTGCCTCCTCGCCGTAGCGCCCGGCAAACATGACACCCACCGGCAGGCCTTCCGCGCTCCAGTGCAATGGCACCGACATGGCGGGCTGCCCGGTGGCGTTGAACAGGCTGGTGAATGCCGACACACTGATGGCTTCCTGCTCGTAGCTGGCCTTGTCCTGGTCCAGGCTGAGTTTGCCCAGTTTCACCGGTGGCGTGGTCAACGTGGGGGAGAGCAGTACGTCGTAAGTTTGCTGCAGCAGCGCCATGTCGCGCGTGATCTGCTCCAGCACCTGCATGGCGGAAAACAGCTGCTCCGCGCTGTTGTCGCGGTCGGCGAGGTAGCGCTCCCAGATCAGCGGTTCAAGGTCGCTCTCGGTTGCCTTGCGGCCCAGCGCCCTTTCTCTGGCGTGGACGCGCTCGACGGTATTCGCGGCCATGACCGGACCAAAGGCGGCAAAGAACTGCCTGGGATCAACCGGTAGCTGAATCTCCTCCACGTTATGCCCCAATTGCGTACAGAGTGTGGCGGCGTTGCGCACCGCCGTCAGGCATTCCCCCGCGACCGGGGTATGTGTCAGCGGTGTTGTGACGAGGCCGATACGCAGCGCCCGCGGCGCGCGCATCAAGGCCTCGAGAAAGCTGCCTTCGGATGGTGGCGCAATGACCGTCTGACCGGGTTCGGGGCCGCTGGTGGCGTCCAGCAGCGCCGCGCTGTCGCGCACGCTGCGGGAGACGGCATGCGTGACCGACATCAGCGATGACAGGGTATGCGGCCCGTGGGGTACCCGCCCGCGGCTGGGCTTCATGCCGAACAGGCCACAGGCGGAGGCGGGAATGCGAATGGAACCGCCGCCGTCGGTGGCGTTGGCGATGGGCAGAATGCCGGCGGCAACGGCGGCAGCCGAACCGCCCGAGGATCCCCCTGCCGAGTGCTCCAGATTCCAGGGATTGCGCGTGTCACCGAAGAGGGTGGATTCGCTGCTGCCGGTGCCGCCGAACTCGGGGCTGTGGGTTTTGCCCATGATCACCAGCCCGGCGGCCTGATAGCGGCTGACCACCGTGCTGGTGTAGTCGGCTACGTTGTCGCGATAGAAGCGCGAGCCGTGGGTGGTTACGGTGCCCTCCAGCATCATGCCCAGGTCCTTGAGCAGGAAGGGCACGCCGTGAAAGGGACCTGCAGGCAGTGGCTTTGCAACGGCTGCACGCGCCCGGTCGTAGAGTGTCTCCACGATGCAGTTCAGTGTCGGGTTTACCGCCTGGGCCCGCGCAATGGCTGTCTCCAGCACTTCTGACACTGAGACATCCCCCGCACGCACGCGCTCGGCGATGTCCAGGGCATCCCACTGGCGGTATTCCTCCAGCGGTAGGGTGGTGCCGCTGCTCGCGCGCAAGCTTGGAGTCAGCGCGACGGCAGTGGCTGCCAGCAGGCCCTGCTTGAGCAACGTGCGACGGGAAAAATCTTCCATGGGTGGTGTCCTCGGTATTGGCGATCGAGGCACTATACCGCAGCGGGCGGGCGGGCCCGGTTCAGCTTTCTGGCCCAGGTGCGCGCTTGCCGTCACTCAGCTGCGGCGAAACAGATTCTTCAGGCGCGACCAGAGCGACTGTGCTGCCGGCGTGGTTTTCGGCGTTTGCCGGTGTGATGCGGGCACCCCGTGCTCCGCATACCACGCTTCCCACTCGTGGGGTGTCAGCGTTTTGGGTACGTAGTCCGGGTCGGTGTGTTCAAGGGCGTGCGCCTGCAGGGAGGTGCTGGTTTCCGGATCGCTCTTCTCCTTCGCGCTGCTGTCGTTGGGCGATGGGCGGTTCAGGGCTTCGCGAATCTTGCGTTGCTGTGGTGTTTCCATGGGATAATCACATTGCCCGGATCAGGAGGCCTGTAGAGTGAGTGTAGCAGACCCTGTTTGTTGCCTCCCGCCGCCTGCATCTTTGCGGCCAGAGTGGGGGAGCCCGAAAGGTGCTGCGCAAGATCGTTCACATCGACATGGATGCCTTCTTTGCCAGTGTAGAGCAGCGCGATAACCCTGCGCTGCGCGGTCGGCCCATCGCCGTGGGCGGCTCGGCGGAGCGTGGCGTGGTGGCAGCCGCCAGTTATGAAGCGCGCCAGTTCGGTGTGCGCTCGGCGATGCCCTCCGTCACCGCCAAGCGGCGCTGCCCGCAGCTCACCTTCGTGAAGCCGCGTTTTGAGGTCTACAAGGCGGTGTCGCGGCAGATTCGCGCCATTTTCGACGGGTACAGCAGGCTGGTTGAGCCCTTGTCGCTGGATGAGGCCTACCTCGACGTGACCGAGGATCTTCAGGGCATAGGCAGCGCCATCCGTGTGGCGAGCTGCATACGTCGGGATATTCTCGCGGAGACGGGGTTAACGGCTTCCGCAGGCATCAGTTACAACAAGTTCCTGGCCAAGGTGGCGTCAGACCAGAATAAGCCTGACGGCCAATTTGTCGTCCTGCCCGCGGAAGGCGCCGCCTTTGTTGCTGCGCTGCCTACGCGGCGTTTCTATGGCGTAGGGCCGCGCACAGCAGAGCGCATGGCAGACCTGGGTATTCACACCGGCGCTGATTTAAGGGCTCAAAGCCTGGGTTCCTTGCAACAGCATTTTGGCAAATCGGCCCTGTATCTCTATCGCGCGAGCCGCGGTGAGGATGACCGCCCCGTGCGACCGGACCGGGTGCGCAAGTCGGTGGGGGGAGAACGCACTTATGCGCAGGACATGACATCGAGCGTAGAGCTGTACGCTGCCCTGGAGGACATTATCGACCTTGTCTGGCAGCGTATTGCGCAGCAGGGCGCGCAGGGACGTACACTGACCCTGAAAATGAAATATGCCGACTTCCGGCAGGTTACCCGGGCGCAGTCCCTGCCGGCGCCGATTGTTGACCGCGAGCAGTTCGAGGCGCTGGCACGCTCCCTGCTGGCCGGTCTGTTGCCGGTGCCACTCGGCGTGCGCTTGCTGGGACTCAGTCTGTCCGGTTTCGAGGCGCCCCCAATGCAGCCCACACGGGACATTGCTGAGCCCGCCCCGGCACAATATCCGCTGCAGTTCTGAGCACGGATGATAAACTGGCGGTTTTCGCAGCGGGAAGCCTGAACAATGACAACCATCGGAACACCACTGACGCCCGACGCTACGCGTGTCATGCTGCTGGGCAGCGGCGAACTGGGCAAGGAAGTGGCGATTGAGTTGATGCGCCTGGGTTGCGAAGTGATTGCCGTTGATCGTTATGCCCATGCGCCCGCCATGCAGGTGGCACATCGGGCGCACGTGGTGAATATGCTGGATGGGAGAGCGCTGCGCGCGCTCGTGGAACAGGAGTGCCCACAGCTGATTGTGCCTGAAATTGAGGCGATCGCCACAGACGAACTGGTGGCCATGGAGGCCGAGGGCTGGCACGTGGTGCCGTCGGCGCAGGCCGCACAGCTCACCATGAACCGCGAGGGCATTCGTCGCCTGGCGGCCGAAGATCTCGGCCTTGCCACCTCGCCCTACCGCTTCGCGGCAACCCGCGCGGAATACGAAGCGGCGGTGGAGGCGATAGGGCTGCCCTGTGTGGTGAAACCCATCATGTCTTCCTCTGGCAAGGGGCAGAGCACGTTGCGGTCGCCGGCGGATATCCAGCCGGCCTGGGATTACGCCCAGTCGGGCGGGCGCAGCGGGGCGGGCAAGCTCATCATCGAAGGCTTTGTCGATTTCGACTACGAAATCACTTTGCTCACCGTGCGCCACCGCGACGGTACCCGCTTCTGTGAACCCATCGGACACCGGCAGGAAAAGGGCGACTACCGCGAGTCCTGGCAGCCCCAGGCCATGAGTGCGGCAGCGCTGGCCGACGCACAGCGGGTGGCGAGCGCCGTCACCGATGCGCTGGGTGGCCACGGGATATTCGGGGTCGAGCTGTTTATCAAGGGCGATGCGGTGATCTTCAGCGAAGTCTCCCCGCGGCCGCACGATACCGGGCTGGTGACGCTGATCTCGCAGAACCTCTCCGAGTTTGCATTGCATGCGCGGGCCATCCTCGGTTTGCCGGTGCCGGTGATTCGCCAGTGGGGCCCTGCCGCGTCTGCGGTTCTGCTGGTGGCGGGTGACTCCAACAACATGCGCTACGGGAACCTGGCGCAGGCACTCAGCCTGCCCGATACGGACCTGCGCCTGTTTGGCAAGCCAGAGGTGCGTGGTGAGCGGCGCCTAGGGGTGGGGTTGGCGCGCGGCAACAGCACCGAAGAAGCGGTAGAGAAGGCGCTGCAGGTTATCGCCGCCATTGAGATCAGCCTGTGACCAGTCCGCGCGACCTGTGGCACCGGTGGGGTAGCGTATGACCCGAGCACCGGCGCCTTCGGCAACGCGGTTGCACGAGCTGCTGGCACTGCAGGCGCAGCGCCAGCCAACAGCGACGGCACTCTGGTGGCAGGGGCAGGCGACAAGCTACGCGCTCTTGCAGGCGCGCGTGGTTCAGCTCGCGGGACGACTGGCGAGCGTCGGTAACCCCGGCGACCGTATCGGCATTCTCGCCTTCAATGGCCCCGAATTCATCGAGTTGATGTACGCGGCGGCAGCCAGTGGCCGCATCCTGGTGCCCCTCAATGCGCGTTTGGCACCCCCGGAGTGGTGTTACCAACTTGGCGCGTCGGGTGTCAGTCTGCTGTTTGCCGATGCCGAGCTAATGCACGCGTTGCGCGCGGACCCGGGGGCGCCGCGGGCGTTGTCGGTGGTGGATTTACAGGGCGACTATGCACAGTGGCGGGAGGGACCGCAGGCGACCCTGCCCGCGACGGCGGCGGATGACCCGGTGTGGATTCTGTATACCTCGGGCTCCACTGGCAGGCCCAAGGGCGCGGTGCTGACCCACCGCTCCTTTCTGGCCGGGCTCGAATCCGCAGCCCTGGCCCGACCGGTCCTCCCGGGCGACACCTACCTGTACCCGTTTCCGCTGTTTCACGTTGCGGCGCACAATGTGCTGTTACAACACCAGTATGGTGCCGCCGTCGTGTTGTTGCGGTCGTTTTCCCCCGAGGCCACCCTTCGAGCCTGCCGGGAACAGCGCGTGACCACCCTGTCGCTGGCGCCCACCATGATCGCCATGCTGCTGGATGACCCCGCGTTTTCCCCGACCGACTTTGCCTCTGTGCGCACCATAGGCTACGGCGCCTCCGCCATGCCGGAGACCCTGCTGCGCCGGCTACTCGCTGATACTGGCGTCGGCCTCTGCCAAAGTTACGGCATGACGGAGTTGTCTGGCAGCGCAGCCTTCCTCACTGTGGAGGATCACCAGCGCGCCGTGGCGGGGCAGCCGGAGTTGCTGCGCACCGTGGGCAAGCCCCTGGCGACGGTGCAGCTCAAGGTCGTGGATGGGGCCGGAGCGGCCTGCCCGCCCGGGGTGGCCGGTGAAGTGCTGGTGAAAGCGCCGCAGTGCATGAGTGGCTATTGGCAGCAGCCTGAGGCAACGGCCGCTGCGCTGGTGAACGGGTGGCTGCATACCGGGGATGTCGGCCGCTTTGATAGCGCAGGGTATCTGAGCATCGTGGATCGCAAGAAAGACATGATTATCAGCGGTGGCGAGAATGTGGCGTCGCGCGAGGTGGAAGAAGTGCTGCGCAACCATCCCGCGGTGAAAGACTGCGCGGTCATCGGTTTGCCGGACGCCCAGTGGGGGGAACAGGTGGCCGCGGTGCTGGTGCTGGACGGGGAGGCCAGCGATAGCGAGCTCGCGGCGCACTGCCGCGCGCGGCTGGCCGGCTACAAAACGCCCAAGACCTGGCGACGCGTGCAAGCCCTGCCACTGAATGCGGCGGGCAAGGTGGACAAGCCAGTGCTGCGGGCCGAGGCCCGCGAGCTCAGCTGATGACCCCTACTTGCCGCGCTGTATGGCCGCGCTGACGTACTCCATGAACTCCGCCATATTGGCTTGCTGGTCCGCGTCTACCTGCTTCGACACCGCTTCCTCCGCCATGTGCGCATCCCATTCCGCGAGTCCGGGTACCGCCTGCAGTACGTCCCACTGCAGCTGGCTGGGGCCGACCAGCTTGGGCATGGCCAACGCATAACGCAGGTAGATGTCTGCCAGCGTCATATCGGCCCCACACACCCAGGGCGAGAATGCGGCCAAACGCGCCAGGCCGGCGGCGCCCTTGTCGAGCGTTGCGCGCACCTCCTCCTTCACGCCATCCGCCACCGGGGCATTCGCCAGCACGGCGGGCAGCAGCCGTCGTCCTGCCAGTTCGAGATACAGCTCCGCCACCTTCATGACCTGACGCACAAGGGCACGCTGGTCCGGGTCTGCGGGTAGCAGCGGCGTCTGTGGATAGGCGTCTTCGATGTATTCCACCAGCACGCTGCTTTCAGAGAGCGCCGTGCCATTTGCCGTGGTCAGTGC
>Ga0181372_1000235_pt1 | contig 13680 bp, 11 predicted proteins | sample LowvirmetaG_5_FD_130161 | JGI IMG/M metagenome (GOLD analysis project Ga0181372, IMG submission 130161) | Marine viral communities from the Subarctic Pacific Ocean - Lowphox_08 viral metaG | ecosystem: Environmental > Aquatic > Marine > Oceanic | place: Subarctic Pacific Ocean | collected...
AATTGTGAACCATCTCCTGAGAAGTAAGCTGCTGAAGCAGTGCTTGGGAAGATTATATCGCCTGTTGCTAACGAAGCAGAGATTGTGACTAAATCATTTCCATTTCCAATTCGGAGTTGATTGGCTGTTGCCGCCTCTCCTAAACTTCCTGAACCTATAAAAATATTTCCATCTCCACTTGTTATATTATAACCTGCATAATACCCAACCATTACATTAGAATCACCAGATGCACAAGAACGACCGGCTAATTTACCTAATACCACGTTATTATTAGCCAATCCACCCATTGCATACCCTGCTTGTTGACCTATTATAACATTTGCACCACCACTTAATGCACCAAACCCAGCGGATTCACCAATTATTATATTTTGTTGACCTGTAGCTCCGTATCCTGCATGTCTACCTATACAAACGTTATAACCACTAGTAGAAATAGCTTGTCCTGCTTGCTGTCCTATAATAACATTAACATCCCCTGTGGTTAGTGAGTCTCCAGCATTCATACCTAATATAACATTATTATTGGCACCTGCCTCCATTGAACTACCGGCACCCGACCCTAATACAATATTATCAGAATCTAAAGTAAATGAGTGAAATGAACCCGAGATTGTGAGTGAACCTGTTATTTGAACATCACCAGTAGCTGTTGGAATGGCTGCTGAACCTGACCATAAACCACCTCCTGGAAGGCCTGTTAATTGTGAACCATCACCTGAAAAGTAGGCTGCTGAAGCTGTGCTCGGGAAGATGATATCTCCTGTTGCTAATGAAGCAGAAACTGCAATCATGGATCCAGAACCAATTCTTAATTGGTTATTCATGGTTACATCACCAGGTATTCGTCCAATTATTATATTATAATCACCAGTTACCAAGGCAGTACCTGCACCATAACCTACTCCTATATTATAATTACCTGTTGAACTATATAAAGCATAGGCACCAAGTCCAGAACTATAATCAATACCTGCAGCGGTTTTTCCAGCACTTTCACCAATCATTACATTCTGATCCCCCAGTGATGAAAACCCACCTGCAAGGTGTCCAATAAGAGTATTATTATTTGAATTAGCATTTAATCCTGCCTGTGCCCCTACAAGGGTATTAAAATCTCCACCAGCATTATCTTTCCCAGCTTGGTAACCTATCATTACATTATAGGTATTACCTGAAGTGGTATTTGCTCCTGCTTGTTCCCCTAATATTATACTATTAGTATCTAATTTAAAGGCATTAAGTGAACCTGAAACTGTAAGTGAACCTGTTATTTGAACATCACCTGTTGCTCTTGGGTTAGCAGCACTTCCTGACCAATATCCTGCTGATATTCCTGTTAGATTACTTCCGTCTCCAGTTATTATACCAAATGAACCTGTTCTGGCATAAACCTCTTTCCACTGAAAATCGGATATAAAGGGGAAAACTGCTTTTTGACCTAAATTAAATTTTGCATCTTCTGATGGGAGTAGACTACTACTAAATTTAACGTATACCCCTTCATGATTCACATTAGTTTCACCATAAACCTCATTAATTCCCTCTAAAGATAAATTAGTGGTAATTCCTGTGATTGGGCTTCCTAATTGGATTTCTGCGGGTCCTGTACTACTTCCACTTGTGCCCGTAATCTTAAAAACGGGTTGTGTCTGAGTTCCACCTTCTCCATCATAAATTTGAAAATTATAAGTAAGGTCTTCCCCAATTAACCCACCACTCGCACCTCCCCACGAGAGTAAAATATCTTCAGAACCCGATTGGATTCGAGGGCCTATGTTTGTAAAAGTACCACTTCCAGAAACTGTTAATGAACCAGTTATTTGAACATCACCTTCTCTTGTTATTGTTCCACTGCTTCCTGTCCAGAAACCTGCTGATATACCTGTTAGATTACTTCCGTCTCCATAGTAAGTACCACTTGCACTTATATTTCCAGAGGCTGTTATATTTGTAACATATATTGAAGGTTGACCTGTTAGTCCAGCAGCAGTATCAGCTGTATTAGCATGTGAAGATGATATTTCTTTGATTATTTCATGTGAGGCAGAAACTGCATATGATGCTGTAGTAGCAAAATCTGCATATGATGCTGTGGTAGCATAACTAGCTGAAGTTGCTGTAGTTGCATTAGTTACCTTATATGCATTAAATTTCGTTTGGTCTACAAATCTTACTCTTGACATTATTTATTTTTTTATAAATATTGGTAAATATTATATTAATTTCTTGTTCTTCCATCTTCTGTTGTTTGAGGATTTGCCTCAAATTGAGCAGGATTAGAAGTTGTTTCCATACTAAAGATTATTTTAGATTTCTCATTTATTTTCTTAATTGAAGCAACGTCTTTTTGTATAACATCAGGAACAATATACCCATAAAGGTTTATTACAAAATTACTCCTAACTAATCTATCCTTACCCTGTGTTAATTCTGTTATGGTTGTAAAATTATCAATTGTAGCCCTAAATTTAAATCTTTCGGGATTCCCCCAATATGAGTCAGAAGCATAATTTATAGCTTCAATAATCTTATTTAATTGTTCTATATAATAAGTTTGGATAATGCAGCTATATGTTAAATTAACATAATCTGGAATAACATTAGCTATAAATTGTTTAGTTTGGACTCTATTGTTTAATATATTAAAATTACTATAAAAGTTTTTTGTATTATAAGCTTTTTGCCAAAATGTATATAAATTAGGTTCATTAGAATCTAACTTCTTGCTCAAGGCTCTATTTTTGGATAAACCATCCCTCTTAAACATTATAATGGGATTCATTATAGCGCCTTTTTTATCTCTATAGTATCCATCTTTTTGTACTGATTTCCACCTTTCGGGGGAACCATATATTACAGGCACTGCTATTCTTTCTCCATTTTGTATTACTGAAGGTTTTATTACTTCTTTAAAATAATACATTATGGATTCGTCAATATCTTGTATCCCTATAGAGAAGGGTTTTGTTGTATCCCCCTTAAAAGACATTTTTGTTGATCTATTAAATGGGATGTTAGCTTGATTATCCGGGGAGAATTGGGGTCCAGGAGCAGAATCATTAGGATTCCCCATTTTAGGATCAGTAGGAGTTTGAAGATTCTTACTTATCTCTTTTTGGGATTTAGGTACGGGTTTTCTATAATTTTTAGCCATTTATTCTTGCTTTTTCAATGGAGACCTTATCTGCAGGTGTGTAATGAGTTTTACAAATGATTGAAGTATCCCACCCATAGTTTCCTAATCCGGGGTTTATAGGGTTTGTGGCATAATCATAATCAGGGTCTTTACCTGTGAAGTATTGGTTTCCTATTATATCATCTACTTCAAAATATCCTTCATAATACATAATTATATCTCCTACTTCAGGGACCAAATCAGCCCCATACCAATTACCTTGATCAAAGTCTTGATTAAAGTCCTTAGCTCTACCTAACAAATCATCTCTTAAAAATCTAAAATCAATATTTTGGTTGAAATTTACACCAAAATCATCATCCGGGTATTCTTGAGGGGATCTTTGGACTAGACAGCTCAATAAAACAGAATCATAATAATATTTTGCCCCAGCAGATTCTCCATAAAGGTTAACTTTAGTTTTTGCCAGTTTTAGTTTATAATAGGCACATTCTTGGGATACAATATCCCCCATTAACTCTCGGTTAATATGTCTAAATAAACTTACATCTCTTTTTCCACCAAATAAGGCCATATTATCCTATAAAAATAGTTCGAGGAACATTATTTAATTCCTTTTGCAAAAATTCAGCTTCACTAGATCTTCTTTCTAATAATTTCTGTCTTGAGGTTTCGTCAAAATAAGCTCTTAATCTTTCTATTAAAGCATTTTTCTCAGCCGTTGCCGCTGAAATTAAATCTGCTTGATTTAATGTTACTTCAGCATCGGGGATAGGAATTGTTGAGTATTTTCCTCTAATATACCCCAATATTTCTTTTGATATTGCTAATGTGTATTCAAAAATCCATTGTCTTCCTATTGAATTTATCTGTACATAAGTTGGATTTTCAAACGGAACATTCCCCACATTGGTAATTTTTCCAGCCCCACTTTCATAGGGATTATTTCTATCAGAATTTTTTATATATTCAAAGTATAATTTTGAAGGATTACCATTTGGGATAGGAAATAATCTTAATTGGTTATTTACTAACTCAAAGGAATAATTAGATCTTCTAATCATATCATTAAATTCAATTGCTTGTAGTGTCTGTAGGTCATAATTAATAGGCATCATCAAGAAATTAATTGCTGGGGAATAACTACCCCACCCAAAGGAATCCATCAAATCAATCATTCCTGTTCCTGTTCCTGCATAAGGATCAAAATATCTTGTTATTGCTGGTGGTGCTTCGTAAAATATTCTTTTTATCTCTATTGAATCGTTTGATGCTATGCTGGCACTAGCCTGAGCCCAGGCTTTCATATCGTAGTCTTGTTGAGACTTAACTAAATTAAGTGTACCCTTATGATAAGTTACATTACCCCCAACACCTGCTTCTTCTCCGTATTGATCTGAAATTCTTACTAATGATGCAAAATTCGGATTAATTATTTTATCATTAGGTATAACTGTGTTATCCGTTCCTTCTAAGGATAAATAATTTTCCCTTACTTTGTAAGCATATAACTCATTTCCATAAGTTGTGATTGAATCCTCAAAAGCTGTATAGAAAGAACCCGATTGTAATTCAACATCTGCTAAGGGGTATCCTAACCTTTGGGCACAAAAATTAGCTACCTTATCCGCATCTTTTTTGAAATCTATATCATTATCATAAAAGCCAAAAGGAGTTTGACCTACAGCAAAAGTGGATGTTCCTGTCCAAATAGGTATATTCATAATATATTATTAAGTAGTTACAATAAAATACTCTACCTTAGCATTACTACCACTAGGTTCAACTTTAAGAGATACTATATCATTATATGAAAAATTAATTGAGTTACTCCCAGTAACATCACTTGTGGATAACATAAAAGAACCTTCAGTACCAATTGAATAACTCATATTCTCTTTAGAAGAAGATACTCTTAAATTAATAGGGACTGAAGTGGAATGATTCGTTACCCTAGCATATTTTAAGCTACTGGTTACAAATGTGCCCGCTCCATTTATATTGCCTAATGAAAATAAAGTAATTTCTGATCCTGAGGGCGCATTTAGTATTCTATTATCAAAATACCCTATATCAGATATTGTTACATTATAATCTGTACCTCTTTCAGTTCCTTCAAGTAGTACACGTTCTTTGATTTGTAAAGTAAAATCAGCCATTAGTTTTGGTTATAAATATTGAAAATTTTAAGCAGAACAAAAAAAGACCTGACTAAAAAGTCAGGCCTTAATTTTGGAAATTTCTGTTAGGAAATACTTACTATATTAAGTTAGTATTGCTTACAAATACTCTTCCGTAGAATTCTGGTCGAATCATCTTCTTAGCATATCGAGTTAAGAGACCTTTTCTTGGAGTGAAGGTATCTGGATCGTATACTAGAGGAGTCATGATCAACGGAATATAAGGAGCAAATACAGCGCCTGTTTCTAGGAACTGGTTTCCTCTATAACCCATAAGAATGACATTTTCAGTCATGTAAGGGTTCTTATAAACGTCATATCGACTGTTCATTTGTCCCATTTTCTGGATTCCAAAAGCAAATTTGTTTTTAGAAGCATCACCATCAGAATTTGAAGCAAATCCTGGGATAGACTCAATAACAGTAGCTACTGTAGGTGAAATCACACAGAAGTTAGCACCGCCCCTAAGAGTCTTTTGGTGAATCTTGTTAGAAACTTTTTGCATTTTAGTGCCTAAAGTTTGGAACCACGTACCTTGAGTACTATACCAACCAGCATTTGTGTACCCTGATTTATCAGAATTTAACATCTGGTTGTTTTGTGCATTCCAGTATTCATCAGCAGCAGAAGCATCTTGAATCAACATATCTAGCAATTCCAAGTCAATCTCTAGTGAGATATACTCGCTCATGATAGATGTTAGTTCCGCTTCGGCATCCAACGCTTGGTAAGCATTCAGGTCTTGAGCAAACTCAGGAGTCCATTGTGCTTTCAACTTACGTGTTTTAGCAACAATTGCTTCAGATTTCATTTTTACATCAATCTGAGGAATTGCTAAAGCCGTAGCTGATTCAGCATTTGGGTAACCAGCACCAGAAGCATCTTCAAAGTCGCCTCTGTAATTATCAGTTGGAGCAACATTGTACTGAACAAGCATAGCTGGGGTTGTATCATCACCAGTTACATCATTTGAGTAAACAAAAGTTACAATTGCACCACTTACCGAAGTAAATTCAGGTAAGATATTTGATGTAGTTAGGGTAGTACCTGGCATAGATGAACCCGAAACAGCAACAAATGCTCTAGCACCCTTAAAATCAGGGTTAGTAGCACCACTACCTGTTAAGGACCCCATATTAACTGTAACAGCAGTATAGGTTGTACCCGCAGAAATAGAAGCTGATTTATCAGCTTGATAATCTACTTGAGCCCAAGTTGCAGCAGCAGATGCACCTGTAAATGAAGCTGATTTCTGATTAATTGAATAACCAAACCTTCCAGCACCATAAAGACCATCTGATGGGTCTGAACCAGCACCAGGATTAGTATTACCATACATAGAAGATTGAGCAGCATAAACATCTCCAGCAGGACCAAAGTTCAATTCTTTGTCTTGTCCATATTGAAAATCTAAGAAAAACACAAGTCCAGATGGCAAATTCATAGGCTGTACGCTTAAGAATTCTTTTGAAGCAATCTGTCCAAATACTTTTCGTACCATTGGAAGAGCAACACCTGCCCACTGTGCACCTTGCCCAGCAGTAAATGTAGCACCACCTTGATTAGTAGAAGAAGCTTCAACTACTAATTGCTTAGCTTGGTTCTCAAGGATCATGGACATATTGTTTGTATGGATCTCACTACCGAGACCTTCCAACAAACCTGTCTTTCCCCACTTTTGAGCCAATCTAGCAGCATCACTCTGCATGTTTTTCCAACCATTTGCAGAGCTTTCTAAAAGTGAATTAATTTGTGACATTATTAATTGTTTTAAAGTTATTAATTTAATTTATTTTATACCAGCCAATTTTTGAAATCTAGATACCATAGGATCTGTATCAATAATTGGTTTTTTGGTTCTTGAAATACCAGTTGGTTTTGAAGCTCTACCTAAAGATTCTCTAATTGGAGACTTTTTTGCCTTTAAACCTTCGCTTAAAGTTTCAAATACCAATTTTGATTCTTTAACTGTAGTTGCTTTATCAAAAGCACCTAATACTTTAACCTTTTGACTTTCTGTTAAGTTTTTAGACTTAAAGATTTTATTTGTGTAAAGTAGTTTTGCATTAAGCAAATTTACTTCACTTAGCTCGGAACGAAGAGTATCAACTGCTTTATAAGCTTCATCAAGGTCTTTTTTAGCATCCTTTTTCAATTTTGCTAATTTTTTCTCTTGATCACCAATATCACCTTTCAGTTTCTTGATGTGGTCTCTATCATCTTTGATAGCGCCTTCAGCACGTTTTTGTTCTTCTTTATTTCCTTTTTTAGTTTCAGTGATTTCAACTTCTTCTTCAGCTTCTACATCAACGTCTACGTCATCTTCGACTTCAACATCAACATCTTCTTCAGCTTCAAAGCTTTCACCAGCTTCAAGTTCACCTGAGGAAACCATATCTGAAATTACATCTTCGATAAACACTTTAAGGTCTTCATCTGTCATGTCTTCCAAATCAACTTCTTCAACTTCATCTTCATCTTCGACTTCATCAGCGTCTTCATCTTCACCTTCTTCTTTGCCTTCTTCGTATTCATATTTGTCTACGTCAGCACGTTCAGCTTCAGATTCTTCTGCTTCTGTAATGTCATTTTCTAGTTCAGCTAAAATCTCATCTAAATTAACTTCTTCATCTAAATCTTCGCTTTCCATCATTTTTCTGTCTACAGTATCCTTTTCAGGTTTGTATTCATCTTTTGCTGGTTCGCGATCATCATCAGAGTACTTTTTTTTCTCTTCAAGTTCTTCTTTCTCATCCTCTTCTTCCATTTCCTCAATTCTTGTTGCGAGCATGGATTTAAGTTTGGGTGTAAAAGCTTCTTCAAGAGCTGCTTTTGCATTAGCGATAGCCACTTCTTTTACGGCTTTGGCGTCAGCAATAGCTTCTTTGAGAATATCTCGTTTTGCCATTATTCCTAAATTTTGTTATTGGGAAAATACGTTTATTGAGAAACGTAATAGAATTTAATTATTTTAATGCCATATAGGTAAGAGTGATGGCATATTTACGATTATACGTATATGAGGATTCCTTAAAGTCGCAAGGAAGGGGAGAAAATATTAAACTATTGGACAATTGCCGTTAGCACATAATATTTCTGTAATAATAGAATTGGATTTTTGGTAAGGGTTTATGATATTTTCTTTACCTTCTTTTAAAGGATGCATAAATGAACCTGGATTTGATGGTTGGGAAACAAAATCCCAACATAACAATTCAAAATCATCTTGTACTTCCATTAGGTCACCATTTTGTTCCAATGAGCCCATTCCACGAGATGAAACACCACAGGAGATTCCACTTTCTAAAAGAGCCTTTAATATGTTTCCAGATGGGGTTGGTAGTATTTCTATTTTACCAATTACATTATCCCCGTTCCATTTCATTTCTTTTATGTTATGGGAAACATTTTTTAAGTTAACAACAGAAGATTCAGGGTGATCTAATTCACCTAATGCCCTATTTTCTTTAACTAATTCGTTATATTTTTGAATTTCTCTCTCCCAAAGGTCTTTTGAGTAGTATCTACCATTCCCATTTTTAACTTCAGCAGTTGCTAAAACGCCCTCTACCATTGGGTTGCCTCTGTCAGATACTTTACCCTCGGTTAAACTAGTTGGGGTAAATAGTTGTGTTTCTATAAGTACTTGTTTCATATTAATAGTCTCCGTATTTACCTCCTAAATGTTGTTGTACAAAATTAACTATTTCATCAATGCTTAAACCTCCTTGGTCATATGCTTCTTCTGCAGCATCAGCTAATTCACTCATATAGTAAGGGGCTTGTGTATCTTCTTCAAGTCCTAATGATTTTTGTTTTTCTTTTTCTTTTGTTATTTCTTTTTCTATTGCTAAGTCTTCTTCTGTTGATTCATTGGTGTTTTCTTCACTTACTTCCCCTAATAATTCTTCTAAAGTAGGAGCTTTCCAAGCACCACCAGTTACTATACCACCAGCTAAAGAAATTGTATGTTCATTAATTGGTTTTTTAGTCTTTTTCTTTCCTTCTTTTACCACATAATCAAAATCAGATTCACCTTTAATATCACCATAGCCACTTTCCTTGTATTTACCCTTTGGTTCTTCAGGAACTCCTAAAGAGGGAACATCATCTGTATAACCTACATCTACTCCAAATTGTCCATTTTTGGTATAATAAATAGGGTCTTTTTCTAAATTTTTATATACAATATCTCTAATTTGATCTATAGTTTTATCAGCATTTTTTTCTTGCTTTGCTTCAAAATAAACACCCGTTTGGATTTGGTCAAAAATCATATTATTAGGATTCTTTTTATCCCTAGTATCGTAAGCATGATCTTGATCTTCTTCAACTTCTTTTGTTGTTTTTTTCTCTTCAGCTTTCACTTCGGCTTCTTTTAAGAATTTTTCAAATGCTTTTTCATATCCCTCTTTTTCTTTAACTTCAAGAGGATTATTAATTGCTCCTAAACCAACAAAGTTTTCATTTATAATATTTTTTTGTTTTAAGATAGTAGATGCCTCATTAAATGTAGCACCCTGTCTAACTAAATTAGGGTATAATTTTTTAGCTTCTTTTAGAAAAACACCTTTATGGCCTTTATCTTTTTTTATTAAATTGTATTGTTCAGTTAAAGTTTTCATTATTCTTCTAGGTTTAATAGTTCTATAATATTATTTATATAATCTTCAATCATATCAGTAGAATATACTATATCATATGATCCTGGGTTTTCATTATAGTGTTTTGTGGTTTCTGATTTAGCATTTGATATTAATGGGGAGACTTTATTTAAACTTTCCTCTATCTCATCAAAAGAATTAATTCGTTTTTGTTGAAAATCACTAAATTCATTTAATGATTCTTTTTCCCACAATTGTTTTACTATAGTACCTGCTCCTTTAATTTTTTTTGGGACCGGTTTATATCCTAATTTATAATAATAAATATCGTTAGCTCCTGTAGACTTCTTATTTTTATCAAAAGCTTTTGGTGTCATATATCCTATACCCTCTTCTTCATCTACTATATCTTCCTTTAATCTTAATAATCTTTTATAGGCTTCAGGATATTTTTTTCTTACGTGGGTTCTGAAATTATTAAATAAATCATTTGTTTTAGATGATATATCATCAATAGTTGTATCATCTTTGGCTTCACCTTCTTTTTCTAAAGTTTTTAAAAGTCCTCTAAGTTTATCAAAAGTTTTGTATATGGATTCAAATGCAGCTATATTTTCTACTTCCCAAGTAACAGTCCCTGTGTCAGGATCAACATCCGTTACTGTTGATTTTCTACCCTTTGTGATTTCGACATCACCTATTTCAAACCCTTTGGGTGTATATGAATCTTCTTTTAATTTATACCTATACATTAGCTACTTTTAATTCTTCAATTAAATCATAATATTGTAATAAGTTGATTAAATCATCATCTTTTACCCTAGAAGACTTATCCAATTCATATATAATATTTTTAACTTCATTAACTTTGATTTTAGTAGTTTCATCTTTAACCCCTTTATTTAAAGCAGAAAGTTCAGTTTGTATTTCTTTTACTTGAGAATTATAAAATTCTTTTAATCGTGGAGAATTATCAATTGAATTAATTAATTCTTTTAGTATTGTTTTTTGCCCCTTATTTAAATTACTATACTTACCATTAAACTTTTCTAACAATACTTTATAAGTTAAAATACGTAGGTCTTTATCATACCCAGAATACTCATTTATTAAAGTTGGGTCTTGTTTTTTATCCTTATTTGGGGTTATTAGGTATTCTAATATTGTTAATTTATGGTCAATAGTATGAGTTGGGTTAACATCTTTATTAGAAGAAGTTGATTCTATTAATCTATAAAAGGATGCTTGAACTTTATAATAAGGAAGTTTATGTCTAAAAAACTTTGTTATATCATAATGGTTTTTAATCTCATTAATTAAATTATATTTTTGCCTTCTTAATACTCCCCTATTGAGGTTTATTGAAGATTCTAATAATGTATCCAGTATAACATTAGCCTTTGTTTCTGTAAGATTTGTTTTCTTAGATAGGGTTTCATACAACTTATACTCTCTTCCAAGTTCAGTTTTAACAAAATAATCTTTTAGAATTTTTCTTGCTGGTGAATCTTTTCCATCAAGGGTATCAGCAGTAATCTGTCTTACTAGTAGTTCAAAAAGAATACCGGTGTTCTTGAACTTTGAATGTTTTATACTCATTCCTTACAATTTGGGTTTATTTATAAATATATAAAAATTATTTAATCGCGTAACTGGGAATCGTCTAGAAGTTTTTCTTGGGATTTATCTTGTTCAAACACTAATTGTTTCCCAGTTTTAGGGGGTCTGGGGACTTTTTTTAGCATGTTTTTAGTTTCTAACGCCAGAGGAGAACCCCCTTTAAAGTCATGTTTGATTTTTTTATTATCGTTATAATCTTTTTTCATACCCTTAACACCTAATCTATCTTTACCAAAATTGTTATCTTGAGTATCTCTATTAGTGGATTTTTCTTTAGGTCTTCCTAAAGGTTCTTTTTCATCATATCCAGGAGGAACATTAGATGGGTCTGATTGCATTCTTCCCATTCCATACAATGAAGCTAAATCATGAGGGGTACCATATGATTTTCCTGTAGATGTAGGATCATTACCTTCAGCTTCTATTTGTGATAATCTAAATGCTCGTTTAGTATCTTCTTTAACTAAATCCCTGTATTCATCATATTGGTCTTCACTGAAATGGAAGATATTTTCATAGATCCAATCTGAAGGCATTAATTTACTATCTATCATAGATTGAGCTAAAGTCATTTTTTCAGTCATCAATGCTATTCTTTCTTGATCATAGATAATAGAAGGGGTAGTCATTGATAACTCAAAATTAGTTAAGTTTTCTTCTTTGTAACCTTGGGCATACAAATGTACCAATGCAATTTTATTTAATTCGGAAACAATTATTCTTTGCAATCGTTCTATCGTTCTAGCAAATCTAATATCTTCAGCAGCTAATGTAGCTTTTCCATCTATGTTTTCATCATAACCTAAAAATGCTTTAGGTACTTTAAGAGCAGCAAATAGTTTGTCCCTTAAATATTCTACGTCAGCAATACCATCGTATTGTAGCCCCGGTGCAGTATCTATTTTTGTTGCAGCATCATTACCTCGAATAGGAATATAAAAATCTTCTAACATGTTTTGCATGTTATATTTTAGATTATATTCACCTGTATTTTGGTCAATGTATGGAGTACGTTTCATTTTTGAAATTGTCTTCTGCATGAAATTTTCTACTTCAGCAGGAGCAATATTTCCAACATTAATATAAAAAACTCGTTTTTCAGGTGCCCTTACTATTCTATGAATAAGCATAGCATCCTCCATTAATGTGTATTGTTTAAATAATTTACGAGCAGGTTCTATATAAGATCTTCCATAGGGTAGAAAATTGGTATCGGTAAGTAATCTAAAATGAGCTACTTCATAATTATCAAATATTATTGTACGATCACTTACACTATCGGTGTTTGGAACATTATAAAACCCATAACCCCCAGCAGATATTCCTTCGGGATCAAACCCATATTGGATTGTTGTTGGGTTTTCGGGGTCTTGTCCCTCTAACCTTTCAATGTGATATGCATTATAAGGTATAACATTATAAACACCAAATTTTTCAGATATTTCTAATTTTAGAAAGAAATCACCATACTTACACATATTACGAATCCAAGGCCATAAATTAAATTCTACATTTAGGACGTCATAAAACAAATTATATAGTATTTTTTGGATGTTTTCATCAGAACTTCTAATTGAAAGTACTTCCCCCATATCACTTTTTAGAGTACTTTCATCTGCTATTATATCTAAAGCTGAAGCAATGATAGCATCAGTATCCATTGAGTCATATTCGGAGTATAGTTGTGGTCTTAGGGTTTGGTAATTGAAATTATTTTGATACCCATATAGGGATGTTGGGGAAGTAGTATAAACTCTATTAAATCTATCAACTAGTGAATTTGTTTCATATTTACCTGATTGTTGGATATGGTTAGTATCCATAATCTTTAATTGGTCACCTCCTTGGTTACGGATTATTACATCTGTTGAGAATAATCTCTTTAATCTTGAAAATAATCTTGTATTTGCCATTGTTATATCCTTATATTGTTATAAATATCTAAAGAAGCCACTTTATATCTTCTTTTCCATCAGAATATGGGTTGTCTATTTGAAAGGGATTGTTCCCTTCTCCAATTGGTGTGTTAGAGCCAGGGACATAAACTCCATCAAAAGAAGTACGATTAGTAGCAATACTATCTAACATACTTTTGGTTAAGTCAACACCATGTTGTTTAAATTTAAATGCTGTG
>Ga0181372_1000236_pt1 | contig 13673 bp, 14 predicted proteins | sample LowvirmetaG_5_FD_130161 | JGI IMG/M metagenome (GOLD analysis project Ga0181372, IMG submission 130161) | Marine viral communities from the Subarctic Pacific Ocean - Lowphox_08 viral metaG | ecosystem: Environmental > Aquatic > Marine > Oceanic | place: Subarctic Pacific Ocean | collected...
GAGACGATCGGGGTTCACCCGCGCAACATGGCACTCGCTCGCGCGATGGCCGGTGATGCATCAGACAACTTGCCCGGCATCAAGGGCGCCGGACTAAAGACGATCCAAAAGCGACTGCCGTTTCTAAGCGAGAATAGAGATTGTACAATCCCAGAGGTTATAGACTACTGCGTCAAGAGCGCTAAAGGATCGCGCGTTAAATTTTACGACACTGTGATCGAGAATAAAAATCTGGTGGAACATAACTATAAAATGATGCAACTCTATGCGCCCCAAATGTCTATCCAGGCAAAGCAGTTTACACAGGAGGCAGTAGAGAATTTCGAGTGTGATTTCAATAGGACAGAGCTAATTCGCATGATGCGCGAGGATGGATTTGGTGAGTTAAATTGGGAAGATCTTAAGTCACAGTTAAACAAGATCAACTACGAGTGCGTTGACAACGCAAGTGAATAAAATTTGATCTTACCTTGACATTCGGGGTGGATCGGCTATAATTACAAGACATACAGAGGGCATTAATGATCGCAGAAAAAGCAAACTTCGGAAGGTATGGAAAGACCTTCCAAGAAGGGCTTGTTCAGCTAATCTTTGAGGATAGACCGTTCGCGGATCAGATCACAGAGGTGCTGGATATTAATTTTTTAGAGCTTGAGTATCTTCAGGTTTTTCTACGCAAGATTATCACCTATAGAGCCAAGTACAATACTCATCCTTCTTTGGATGCGATGATGACGATTGTGCGCACCGAGCTTGAGAGTGAGGACGAGGTTACGCAGAGAATGGTGCGAGAGTATTTTGCACGCATCCACACTCGCGAACTTCAAGATAATGACTACATTAAGGAAACATCGCTAGACTTCTGTCGTAAGCAGAACCTTAAAGAGGCGATGATGAAGTCTGTTGGGTTGCTTCAGACGTGCTCGTTCGATGAGATCTCTAAGGTTATCAACGACTCGCTTAAACTTGGATCCGAAAACAACTTCGGTTATGATTACATGGCTGACTTTGAGGAGAGGTTTATGCCTAAGCACAGAAACCCCGTGTCAACTGGCTGGAAAGACATTGATGCGATTGTGGGCGGTGGGTTAGGCAAGAGTGAGTTGGGAGTTGTGATTGCCCCGACCGGCGCAGGTAAGAGTATGGTGCTGGTCCACCTTGGTGCCGCCGCATTACGCGATGGAAAGACGGTCGTGCAGTATACCTTAGAACTACAGGATACAGTAATAGCCAATCGTTATGACAGCTGTATCACGGGCTATCCGCTCTCTGACATTAAAAACTTCAAGCAAGAAATCTATGAAGAGATCAAGGACTTTGAAGGAAACTTAATTATCAAGGAGTATCCTACTAAATCAGCCTCCACTAACACAATTCGCGCTCACCTCTCTCGTCTTATAAAGCGAGGCATAAAGCCGGGATTGATTATCGTAGACTACGCCGATCTTCTTAAGCCTGTGCTGGTGAGAAAAGAGAAGCGAAATGAACTGGAATCTATCTATGAAGAGCTACGCGCCCTATCTACAGAGTTTCAGTGTCCCATCTGGACAGCATCACAGACAAACCGATCAGGATTGAGCGCAGAAGTAATCACGATGGAGCAGATCTCCGAGGCATTCAACAAGTGTTTCGTGGCTGATTTCATCTTCTCTGTCTCTCGCACGATCGAGGACAAGCAAAACAATCAAGGGAAGATCTTTATTGCCAAGAATAGAAATGGCCCTGATGGAATGATCTATCCTATCTTTATGGATACGTCAAACGTTAACATCAAGATTTTACCGAAGCCCTCGGCACCGCCAGGGCAGACACAAAACCAAGTGGTCACTGCGCCCGTTGCGCTAGACCCCAAGGCGCAACAGCAATTGTTGTCAGCAAAATATACCAAACTAAGGAAAGGAAAACGCATATGAGAACGATTCAGAATATCCGCAGATTTAGATTATCAGACACATTTATTGAACCCTATAAACAACAAGAGGTGCCATGGGGTCCGTTGGGATACGTGACCTTCAAGCGCACATATGCAAGGCGCCTGAACGAATTTGATCCTGACGCTACTGGCTCTGAGGAGTGGTGGCAGACATGCCGTCGCGTCATCGAGGGCATGTTCAATATGCAAAAGCAACACGTTTTCTTGCTTGGCCTGGAGTGGAACGATAATAAAGCTCAACGCACGGCTAAGGAGGCATATGATCGCTTGTTTAATCTTAAATGGACACCTCCAGGCAGAGGTCTGTGGATGATGGGTACTAAGTTTGTAGAAGAACGCACGGCGGCCGGCCTATTTAATTGCGCTTTCCGTTCCACCCGCGATCTTGCCACTAAGGGCGGGTATCTCTTTGCGTGGATGATGGATGCTCTGATGGTAGGAATCGGTGTTGGTTTCGATACCGAGGGCGAGAACAGCATCACAATCAAAGAGCCTCAATTTACCAACGACACCTTAGTTATAGATGACTCCCGAGAGGGCTGGGTGGACTCTGTTCATACATTGCTGGATGGTTTCTTTTTCGGCAACAAGGTGCCCAAGTTTGATTACTCCGCGATCCGCCCCGAGGGCGCCCTAATCAGAGGCTTCGGCGGAACTTCCAGTGGCCATGGCCCGCTTAAAGAGCTTCATGAGAACCTCACAGAACTGTATATAGCTAAAGTTGGTGAACCCATTACCTCAGTAGATATTGTGGATACCGAGAACTTGATTGGTCGCTGTGTGGTAGCTGGCAACGTGCGCCGATCGGCAGCACTAGCAATGGGCGCCTACGATGATCGCCAGTATCTTGAGATGAAGAACGATCAGGAGAAGCTTTATCATCACCGCTGGGGTTCCAACAACTCATTCAACGCCGTGGTCGGTATGGATTACACGTGGCACGCAGAGCAGTCGCAGAAGAATGGAGAGCCAGGATACATTTGGCTTGATAATGCGCGCACACGTGGGCGCTTTAAAGATGGCCCCCGTTACGACGATATCAACGTGGCCGGCTTCAACCCCTGCGTCGAGCAACAGCTTGAAGATGCGGAGTTGTGCTGTCTTGTGGAGACATTCCCAGCAAAGCACGATGACTATGAAGATTATGTAAGAACGTTAAAGATCGCGTATCTATATGGTAAGACCATCACACTCTCTAATACACACTGGCCAGAGACTAACGCAAAGATGCTCAAGAACCGACGCATCGGGCTGTCACAGTCGGGCGTTGTTCAAGCATTCAACAAGCACGGTAAGCGCGAAATGCTTAACTGGTGCGATAAAGCATATGAGCATGTGCGAGAGCTAGATCAGGAATACTCTAACTGGCTTTGCATCCCTAAGTCGATCAGAACAACAAGTATCAAGCCTTCGGGAACTGTATCTTTGCTTAACGGCTCCACTCCCGGCATTCACTTCCCAGAAGACGAGTATTATATTAGACGGATTAGGTTTGGAAAAGATTCAGATTTACTTAAAACTTTGGCTGAAGCAGGGTATAATATGGAGGATGATAAATACTCGCCTAATACCGTGTGTGTTGAGTTTCCTGTCCACGAACCTTATTTCCAAAAAGGAAAGAGATCAGTCTCGATGTGGGAACAACTGGAGATGGCAGCACAATACCAGCATTACTGGGCCGATAATTCGGTGTCTATTACGGTGACGTTTAAGCCTGAAGAGGCTAGCCAATTAAAGGATGCTTTAGAAATGTATGAGACAAGATTAAAAGCAGTGTCTTTTCTTAAATACGAGGAGACAGGCTATGTCCAGGCGCCCTATGAGCCTATTACCAAGGCACAATATGAGAAGCTAATTGAAAATATTACTCCAATTCAGCGATTTGATACTGATGAGGGCGGAAGCGGAACTAAGTTCTGCACAAATGATAGTTGTACAATTTGAGGTGAGAAGTGAATTTTAATCATTTAATGGAGAATAAGACTCTCCAGAGGCGCTGTAAAAAAGACGGCGGTGAATGCTATTGGGCCCCCACAGGCAATATTCGTGCGATGGTGGGTGGCCACGTTAATGTGAGTATGTATTGTAAAAAGTGCAAAAGTCGCGAAGAGGTTTTTCTAAGCGAGACTTTGTATCAGAGACAACAAAAGATTTTAGAACAAGAGGTGGGAAATGTTTAAACCAGTTAACAGATATATTCAAATTAAATTGCCAGAAATTGTGCCACAAACAGCAAGCGGCATCGTATTGCCAGAGGACTTTAAGCCCACAGAGGAGAGGTATAGTACAGCAGAAGTGGTGAGCTATGCTTCGGATGTTAGGTTTAAAGAACAGATTGCATATGGGGTGTCTGTGATCATTGATAAGTCAATGATTGAAGAAATTACTATAAATAATAGTAAAATAAACGTTGTTCTTGATAATTATGTAGTGGGTATTATTAACTAAAATGGGAACAACGTGTTATGCCAATAGACAAGAACTTTTACAACGAATCGTCAGCATCGAAGCTTGGATGGGATCCAACTTGGTTTGGTGAAAAGTATTTTGACGATAAACTAACAAGAGCCATCAAGAAATGGCAGAAAGATAAAGGCCTATCAGCCGATGGACTATGTGGGCCAGCAACCTTCCGGCGCCTGTGGACAGAAAGACAGGCAGACATCGATGACTATCAGCCTAAAACTTGTCGTTATTCAAATTTTATTGTCTACCAGGGAAACTTTACGCCCATCGAATGGGGCAAGGTTGTCCTCTGGTCTGAGGAAGGAGGCATAGAGGCGAAGCCTGGAACGTATTACGATTATTCTGGACGTCCTAAGCGCAACATTCGTCTGTTTGTTAACCATTGGGACGTGTGCCTTTCCTCCCGTTCTTGCCAGCGTGTGCTAGACAAGCGCGGAATATCGGTACACTTCCTAATCGACAACGATGGTACAATCTACCAGACATTAGACATACAGCACGGTGGTTGGCATGCTGGTTCCGAGCGCGTAAACCGAGCTTCGGTTGGTGTCGAGATCAGCAACGCATACTACACCAAGTATCAAGACTGGTACGAAAGAAACGGCCACGGCCTGCGCCCATTAGTTGATGACGCCTGGGTTCACGGCAACAAGCTAGGAGAGCATACCGACTTCTACCCTGTCCAGCTTGAAGCGCTCAAGGCTCTCTGGAAAGCAATACACAAAGGAGCCGAGATCCCCTATGAGGCGCCCAAGAACCAGTTCGGATCCACATCCACGAAGTACGAGCAAGACGTTAAATACGGTAGCTTCTCTGGTTTCATTAGCCACTATCATGTGAGCAAGAATAAGATTGACTGTGCAGGCTTGGACATCGTTAAGCTCCTTGAGCAAGTGAAGGACGATTGATACTAGAGTACGAAGACATAGTTGTCGGTAGTAACTTAAGGGCGGTATTGTTTGCCTTCAACAATAATCTACCCATCTTTTTTTCTCAGCCTCACCGTCCTTTTCGATTCGACTTCCTTGCGCCGAATACAGATTTAGGGTGCGTTAAACTTACTAGGGAAAATCTTCTCGAACTCACAAACATCACAGAGGTTAAAGTTGTGGGTCTCCGAGCAGAACTCCTCTGGGAGAGGTTGCTTTTTCTCCTTAACCTCGATGGTAAAGTTCCGCTAGCAAATCTGTGTTCGTCCATGAGATTTGATGGAGAGCATTTGATTTGCTCCAACGAATACTCCAAGATAGGTACGTTAAACTTTAGTAATTGCTTTTATTTCGGTGACGATAACGTTTCTGGGCTGGTGAGAGAGAAAGAGCTTGCTAATCCAAGCTACACGTGTTATGATTGGATTGCATTCAACAGCGGGGGCAAGCACGAAATCGATTACATTTGGGTCGGCGATGATTTCGTTAAGGAAATCTGGTTCTACTCATCTGATCGTATGTGCGGCAACTCTCCCGTCAAAGATGCGTGCGTTGTTTCAACACTCACACAGGATCAGCTGTCTGAGTTTGACTACGGCGAAACCATGGCTAGATTCAAAATGATCTCCGAGATGGAGAAAAGAGGAATGAAAGGAAGACAAAATGGCTACTCAACCAACGGAAACCCCAAACATTATAAATTTCGAACGACACCTATCCGACGAACAAAACGCAGAGATCCTGTGGAGATTACATCAAAAGACGATCGGGTATCGCTTCCGAAAATATCGGAGCGATCTCTTCTTGAGGATCTTGAAGCGTCTTGTGCCACCTACGATAGATTTCTAAAGTATCTGTAAATGCCACAGCATATTCATATGGCCGGCATCATACCTGTTGCTGGTCTCGAAACTGACTTTGATCAACGAATACCAGAGGTTATGATGCCTGTGAACGCAGGCTTTACTGCTATTCAGAAGTCAGTATATGAGTGTGCTATGGTCGGATGCCAGACAATTTGGATTGTCGCCAACAATGATTTGGCGCCGATTATCCGCGATACAATTGGTGAATGGATTTACGATCCTGTTTATTATGATACAAAAACTATATTTCCATCGGAAAACCGCAAAGAAATACCTATTTACTACGTCCCTGTCCATCCTAACGATCGTGATAAGCGCGATTCCTACGGTTGGGCTATTCTTTATGGAGCATATAGTGCGTGGTTAGTAGCGGCAAAAATATCAAAATGGGTATTGCCAGAAAAGTATTACGTTTCGTTTCCGCTATCGGTCTACGATTTACCATCTTTGCGTACACATCGCTTAGAAATTGCTTCAAGGGATTGCAACTTTTTCCTTTCTTACGATGGTAAAACAGTTAAAGATGATCTACCTATAGCATTCACATTTAATGGAGACGATTTTAAAGCATGTCGAAATCACATAAACCAAACAACCTCTCGGGAATATTTACCCCGTTCACCCGGCCAAACTTTCCCGACGCAGAAACTGCCATACGACGAGCGATGGTCAGCCCGACACTTCCCACTGAAGAAGATCTTCAAGAAAGTATCCGAGACAAGCAGAAACCTAAAAAGCGTTGATTGGTATTACGATATATCTAAATGGGATAATTACTGTGCCTATCTCGGCTCAAAAAATCTTATAGATAAACCAAAACACCCATTGACAGTCACCCACAAACACGCTATAATACCATATAGGGTCGAGGAAGGGAATGAAGATACTTAAAGGTCTGTGGCACAGGCTCACGCACAAGCTACGACACTTCAGGCTGTCTCATTTTAAAAAACTATTGAGGGAACACGGAGTGGCGTTCCTTGTCATATTTATTATCTGGGAAATCATTGAAGACATCATGTTCCCGTTGCTATTTATATGGCTTGGCAACAATGTCAACCCATGGTTTCTCACGGGCGCCCCGCTAAGTTGGTTGCTGTGTGTTCACCCTATCGCTGTCCCTATTATGTGGGGCATCTGGATTAAAATTTCAAGGAGGAAGAATGAGTCGAAAGACATCGAAGATCAAGTTTGTGGGCCTTCATGCCCATAGTGTAGCAGGTTCTATTTTTGATGCGCTGGGGTATCCCCAGGCGCACATGGATTTTTGCTATGACAACGGAGGAGAGGCACTGGCGCTCACCGATCATGGAAACATGAACGGGCTAGCGTATCAGGTTCTGCACGCCAAGAAGATGCAGGAAGAAGGCAAGGATTTCAAGCCTATCTATGGGTGTGAGGCGTATTTCATCCCGTCTATTGAAGAGTGGCGAGAGGAATACGAGACAGCAATGGAAGACAAGAAGCGCGCCCGCTCTGTCAAGAAGACCGGCCAATCAGGGGCCACTGTTGAAGACGCCGGTAGTAGCAAGAAGACGCAAGACATCCTTCGCCGGCGCCGACATCTCGTCCTATTAGCACAGAATCAGACAGGGCTCAACAACCTTTTTAAACTAGTATCTGAGTCTTACCAGTCAGAAAACTTTTACAGGTATCCTCGCATTGATTATGCGCTCTTAGAGAAATACAACGAAGGCATCATCGCCGCATCTGCATGTCTGGGTGGTGTATACGCCGGTAACTACTGGGAGAACCGGGAGGAAGGCGATGAAGCCGTTCTTAGCGCTATGAGCGAGACAACCGAGAAGATGGTTGATATCTTTGGTGATCGTTGGTATGCTGAGGTTCAGTGGAACAACATCGAGGATCAACACAAACTCAATCAGTTTGTTATCCAGACCGCACAGAAGCACAACGTTAAACTCTTGAGCACAGCCGATAGCCACTACCCAGACCCTGAAGCTTGGCGAGATCGAGAACTATATACTCGACTTGGCTGGTTAGGCAAGGGTGGCCTTCCCGAATACATGACGTCGGAACTACCCGATGGCGTTGAAGAGGTTGGCTATGAGCTGTACCCCAAGAACGGCGACGAGATGTGGGCGAGCTATAAGAAGTATGCGACAGAAGGCGGCTTTGAGTATGATGATGACTTGGTGCGAGAGAGCATCGAAGAGTCGCACCGTATTGCGTTTGACCGCATTGAAAAGTTCTTCCCCGACAACACTGTGCGTTTGCCAAGTTTCGTGGTGCCGGCAGGCTACACGGCGACACAGGCGCTAGTCCAGTACTCCCTTGAGGGATTGAAGGCGCGAGGTTTTCAAGGTAATCCAGAATATATTCAGAGACTTAAGCACGAACTAGATGTTATTGATGACCGAGGCTTCTCTAAGTATTTCTTGACGATGAAGTCTATCGCAGACGTATCCTCCACGATGATGCTGGCTGGTCCCGGCCGCGGCTCTGCCGCTGGCTCACTGGTGGCCTATGCACTTGGCATTACACAGGTCGACCCCATCAGACACGGGCTGCTGTTCTCTCGGTTCCTGCGCTCTGATGCCACAGACTATCCTGATATTGACTATGATATATCTGACAGCATGGCACTGAAGGAGAAGCTGGTGGAGATGTGGGGCGCCGACTGCGTTGCTCCAATCTCTAACTGGAACACACTGCAGCTACGCTCGCTTATCAAGGACATCTCAAAGTTCTATGACGTGCCATTCACGGAGGCGAACACAGTCACATCTGTGATGATCCGAGAGGCAACGCCCGAGGCAAAGAAGAAGCACGGCATCAAGGCTGGTATCTACGCGCCTACATGGGAAGAGACAATGGAGTTCTCGCCGTCACTGCGCGCATACCTGAACAAGTATCCAGCAGTCAAGGCTCACGTTGAAGGTCTTGTCGGTCAGGTGCGGTCGTGTTCCCGGCATGCCGGCGGTGTGGTCATCGCAGAGAACCTAGACCAGAGCATGCCGCTGATTAACTCCGGTGGTGTGCGACAAGCACCGTGGGCAGAGGGACAGAACGTCAGGCACCTTGAGCCGATGGGCTTCATTAAGTTTGATTTGCTTGGCCTATCTACGTTAAAGATGATGGAAGGTGCCATTGAGCACATCCTTCGCCGACATCATGGCGTTGAGAACCCAACCTTCGCACAGGTGCGAGAGTACTACGATGAGAACCTCCACCCTGACCGGATTGACTTGGATAACCAAGAGGTATACGAGAACATCTTTCACAAGGGCAAGTGGGCTGGGGTCTTCCAGTTCACAGAGCAGGGAGCGCAAGGGTTCTGCACGAAGGTCAAGCCCCGCAACATCATTGACGTGTCCGCTGTGACCTCTATCTTCCGCCCTGGTCCGTTGTCGGCTGGTGTTGACGCTGACTACGTGGAAGCCAAGGAGCACCCACATCAGATCTCCTACCTCTCAGACGATGCATGCGAGATCACACAGGAGACATTTGGCTTCCTAATCTTTCAGGAGCAAATCGCACTGCTGGGTCACAAGCTAGGTGGCCTAACTCTTGACGAAGGCAATATGCTACGCAAGGTGCTGACGAAGAAGGGAACAGGCAAAGGCTCTGTAAAACATAAGCTCCACGCCAAGTTCATCAAGGGTTGCGTTGACAAGGGTATAGCCCGCGACCAAGCGCAAGATCTATGGGACAAGTTTGAGTTCTTCTCAGGCTACGGTTTCAACAAGTCACATGCAGTTAGTTATTCCATCATCTCGTTCCAGTGTGCGTGGTTGTTGAACTACTATCCTGCGGAGTGGATGGCGGCGTTCCTCGACAAGGAGCCCGAGACTAGAAAGGAGAAGGCTATCAATATCGCCAAGAAGTATGGATTTGGTATCAGACCGCTTGACATCAATAAGTCGGGCACAGTTTGGGAGATCAGCGACGATGGCAAGACTATGATTCAGCCACTCACCTCTATCAAGGGCCTGGGTATGGCAGCAATCGATCAGATACTTGCGAACCGTCCACTCAACAGCGCCGAAGAGCTATTGTTCAACGAGGGTATCACATACTCTAAGTTAAACAAGAAGTCTCTGGATGCTCTGTGTCGTGGTGGAGCGCTGGATGATATCATTGATGATCGCTTCACTGGTAGAAAGCATTTCTGGTCTGCATGTATCGTAGATCGCCCAAAAAATCCCAAGAGGTTTTCTGAGAATTTGGAACTTTACCGACCAGAGGGAGATTTCAGCGAATCGGAGATCATCCAATTTAAGACCGAGTTAACCGGTGTATTCCCTATTAACCTAGTGATCCCCCCAGCAACGGTTCAAAGGCTTCAAGAGAAGTTTATTCCTCCGATTTCTGAGTTCGATCCGGATTTGTGCGTATGCTGGTTTATTCCTCGCAAAATCGTTCCGAGAAAGACAAAGAACGGAAAGAACTATTGGATTGTTGAGGTTATTGACTCCAACAACGAACTAACTAGAATAAGATGCTGGGGCATTAAGCCCGAGAAGGATCGCATCCACTTGAACCGCCCATACATGGCTAAGTTAAAGTACGATGAGAACTGGGGCTTTTCAACCTACGCTGTAGGTAAAACATTCAAACTACTAGGATAAAACATGAACATCATTTATACACCGAGTGCACTGCTCAAAGAGGTTAAGTTTAGAAGTGAGAGTTTGCCCGTGGTTATTCGCGTCAATAAGTTTGACGAGAAGGCCGCAGAAGAATTTTCCAAGTCTGTTGCGAGAGCCCAGAACACAGGTCAGCCGGTATTACCGATTATCATTGATAGCTATGGCGGTCAGGTTTATAGCCTGATGTCGATGATCTCGGATATTCAGCACTCTCGCCTCCAGGTCGCAACGATTGTTCAAGGAAAGGCGATGTCCTGTGGCGCTATTCTGTTTAGCTTTGGGCTTGATGGAATGCGCTATATGGACCCTGATGCGACTGTTATGATCCACGATGTGAGTTCAATGGGCTGGGGTAAAGTGGAGGAGATCAAGGCGAGTGCTCAAGAGGTTGAGAGACTAAATCAAAAGATTTATAAGATGATGGCCAAGAATTGCGGTCACGAAGAAAACTATTTTCTTGATATTGTTCACGAAAAAGGCCACGCTGACTGGTTCTTAGACGCGAAAGAATGCAAGCGCCACAAGCTAGCGAACAAGCTTAAAGTCCCAGAAATGAAAATTGGTGTTAAAGTAGAGTTTGAGTTCAAGTAGCCCACGCTATTTATAGTGGAGGGTGAAATGTGTCTCTATCCAAGAAACTTAAATGGAAAAAGGCTCTCAATGAGTTTAAATTTGTGACGGAGGAGCTTAAGCTCACTAAAGACATAATTCGCTCTGCCGGCGCCGAGTTTCAAGAATTCTATGAAAAATATTTAGAGTCTAAAGCACTTGACTTGCATAAATTAAATCAAGAGAATAAGAAACGTATCAACGCACAGGAACGCGCAGATTCACAAGAACAAGCCCCGGCCCCTCGCGAAAATAGTAGCTGTACCGACTTGGTGGTTTACAAACAGATCTATTCTAAAGAAGAGACAGAGCAAGCTGAGGCAGAGAGCGCTCTCACCCAAGACGATATTGAGCTTCATGAGGCCTTCTCCAGGCTTTTTAAAAAAATCGCTCTGGAGCTTCACCCTGACAAGATTAATGTTTATGATTACGACTTTATGGAGCGCCAAGACCGAGGCCGCGACTTTAAGCAAGCTAATAGCGCATTATCGGATAAGCAGTATTTTACGTTAATTGAGATTGCTGGAAGATACGAAATATCCATCCCCCGCAATTACAGCCAGCAGAGTCGTTGGATGAAGCGCGAGATCAAGAAGATAAAGCACCAAATTAGCCAACAAAAGCAGACTTATAATTATATTTTTTCCGAAGCAGAGACTGATGAAGAAAGAACCAGTATCATTCAAGATTTTACCGAACAAATGTTTGGCAGAAGATTATAAAAAATCGTTGACAAACAGATCGTAGTTTGTTACAATAATAAAGTATCCAAGGAGGGATAAAATGGCTTCAACAAATGAAGAAAGAAAGCGTTACGTCAAGGAGTATATTCGCTCGTTGTCGGCAATTGAAGAGTGTATCGAGCCTTACAAGGAGCAGAAGCGAGAGCTACGTTCCGAGTTCCGTGAAAACGGCTGGCTTAATACTGACGAGATCCGTGCCGCTGTCAAGGCATATCGTCTTTACAAGGGCAAGGTAAACATCGATGAGGTTGTTGAGAACTTCAATATGTTCTCGGGAGAAGAAGAGTGATCATCGAATATACTAAAACGCGCCCCGGCGCCCATAGTCCACAGCGCGCCAACCCATCGGACGCTGGGCTTGACGTGTTCTACTCTGCGACTGAACCGCAGCAGATTGTTGCGGTTCACCCTAATCAAAGCGCGCTGGTGCCAACTGGCTTGCGCTTTGGTGTGCCTCACGGCTACATGCTGGAGGTTAAGAATCGCTCAAGTGTGGCGGCTAAGTTAAACTTGGTGGTTGGCGCTTGTGTGATTGATTCGGGCTATGATGGGGAGGTATTCATCAATGTCCACAATGTGGGGCGCGACAGTCGCGTCATCCAAGACGGCGATAAGATCGCGCAACTGGTAATGATGCCGGTTGTACACTTTCAGCCACAAGAAAACACCGAGGGTACGTTATATGACTATCCTAAAACAATTAGCAACAGGGGCACAGGAGCCCTTGGGAGCACTGATGAATAAAGATACCCAAAATTTTACTACCGTTAGGACATGCGATATTTATACGCAAGGAGCCATGGCAAATCACACTGGCTCTATGAATGAAGCAAATGTGAATGACCAACTTCGCTATCTCGGACTACAACCAAAGAAAAGAAAATATGAATCGTTATGGAGCTTGCGATCAGAAGTAGACTGCGATTTGGACAGCCTTGACAATCTTGGAATCTGCGCAGAATATAAGCTTCAAAATGTTCCCGGCACCGCAGATCAAAAAGGCGCAACCGAGCTTTATAATGCAGGCAAGAAAATTGTCTGTGATGATTATGTGTTGGTTTTTTCTGGCTTACACTGGGAAACTGATCGAGGCAAGATGCTGTTTGAAATGTATCAAGGAATAGCAGCTGATTTCAACGCGGTTCCTGATAGGTTTTGTGTAGCCGCAAAGAGGCTTCATGTAATGAAGCGTGATGAGTTTATTAAATTTGTTGAACAAAGAAAAAAGGAGAAACTACAAAATGGATAAAAACACACAAAAGACAATGTTTAGCTCAAAGACAGGAGAGTGGGCAACCCCTCAAGAGTTCTTTGATAAACTTAACTGGCGATTTGGACCATTTGATCTGGATCCGTGCGCTAACCCACACAACACTAAGTGCGCCAACTTTTACACAGAAGCCGAAAACGGTTTATCGAAAGATTGGTCAGGGCACACTACATTTGTTAACCCTCCATATGGAAGGGGTATTGACAAGTGGATCGAGAAAGGCTATAATACTGCTAAGGATGGA
>Ga0181372_1000237_pt1 | contig 13661 bp, 11 predicted proteins | sample LowvirmetaG_5_FD_130161 | JGI IMG/M metagenome (GOLD analysis project Ga0181372, IMG submission 130161) | Marine viral communities from the Subarctic Pacific Ocean - Lowphox_08 viral metaG | ecosystem: Environmental > Aquatic > Marine > Oceanic | place: Subarctic Pacific Ocean | collected...
GATCGTTCGGCGCCCTCTACGGTCACCCGCGGGGGACGGCAAGCGGGGCCTCAGGCTCCTGCCAAATCGACGATCTGGCTGGAACGGGATCACTGCGTCCGGCACATCACCTTACCGAGCGGACTCTGTGCAGCACCGCATTGACTGAACCCGATGTGGCACCCAAGTGAGGCGCGGCGGGCTCGTCAGGGCTTTGCGGGACTGTCTGAAACATGGATGTTTCAGGCAAGCCTACAGGGACGTATTCACGGCGTGTCCCGCAAAGCCCTGACGAGCCCGCAGTGCCGTCCTCACAGAGTCCCCACCAAAGTAGGCGCATCACATCGCCCGGCGCAATACCTCCGCTTTATCCGTCCGCTCCCAGGTGAAATCCGCGTCCTCCCGGCCAAAATGCCCGTATGCTGCAGTTTTACGGTAAATGGGCCGCTTCAGATTGAGCATGTCGACAATGCCCTTCGGACGCAGGTCGAAATGCTCGCGCACCAGCTTCACGATGCTGGCATCGGAAAGCTTGCCGGTGCCGAACGTGTTGATCGAGATTGACGTAGGCTCTGCCACTCCAATCGCGTAGGACACCTGAATCTCGCAGCGGTCTGCGAGGCCGGCGGCAACAATGTTCTTGGCCACATAGCGCCCGGCGTAGGCGGCGGAGCGGTCGACTTTCGAGGGGTCCTTGCCCGAAAACGCGCCGCCACCGTGGCGCGCCATACCGCCGTAAGTGTCGACAATGATTTTGCGTCCGGTGAGGCCGCAGTCGCCCACGGGGCCGCCGATGATGAACACCCCGGTGGGGTTGATGTGGTAGCGCGTATCGGCGCTCAGCCACTCCGCGGGAAGCACTTCCTTGATAATGAGGTCCATCACCGCCTGGTGAATATCGGCCTGGCTGATGCTCTCATCGTGCTGGGTCGACAGTACCACGGCATCAATGCCGACCGGCTGGCCATTCTCGTAGCGCAGGGTCACCTGGCTTTTGGCATCGGGGCGCAACCAAGGCAGCGTGCCGTGCTTGCGCAGCTCCGCCTGCCGCTCTACCAGACGGTGGGCATAGAAGATCGGCGCGGGCATGAGGGTGTCGGTTTCATTGGTGGCGTAGCCGAACATCAGGCCCTGGTCGCCGGCACCCTGTTCCTTGTCGTCACCGGCATCAACGCCCTGGGCGATATCCGGGCTCTGCTTGCCAATGGCGTTGAGGACCGCGCAGGACGCGCCATCGAAGCCGACTTTCGAGCTGTTGTAGCCGATGTCCAGCACGACGTTGCGCACCACGTCCTCGAGGTCGACATAAGTTTTGGTGGTCACCTCACCGGCAATCACCACCATGCCGGTCTTGACCAGGGTCTCCACCGCGACACGCGCATCGGGGTCGTCGACAAGGATCTTGTCGAGGATGGCGTCGGAAATCTGGTCGGCCATTTTGTCGGGGTGTCCTTCGGACACTGATTCGGAGGTGAAAGTCGCGTACTCGCTCATACCGTGGTTCCTGTCGCTGTGTGTGGGTGGCCGAAGAGGCGCACCTGTATCTGAAATCCGTTGCGCTGTGCCAGATAGACGCTGGCGATGTCGGTCAGTCCGGCATCGCTGGCCCAGGCTGCGAGGTCCTCGGGGGCAAAGCCCAGCCAAAGATCACCGCAGTTTTCCCGCGCCCAGGCCTGGTCGTGGCGGCACAGGTCGGTAACCAATACCACGCCGCCGGGTGCCAGGCAGGCGGCAACGTCGTGCAGTATCTGCTGTGGCTGTGGCGTGTGGTGCAGCACCATATTGATGACCACGCAATCTGCCTGCAGGCTCGCCAGACGCTCGTGTCCGGTGTCGCCGTGCACGAATTCAATGTTCTCCAGTGCAGCCGTGGTGCTGCGTGCCCGTTCGAGCATGGCCGCGGTGTTGTCCAGCGCGACCACGTGCCGGAAACGGGGGCCCAGGGTCAGCAGGAAGCTGCCGTCACCCGGGCCCACTTCCAGTGCGGTGTCGAAGCGGGCGAGCGGGGCGTCCCGCAATACCTGGGCTACGGTGTCCGCGTATTGTTCGTAGCTGGCGATAAGGTCTTGCTGCTGGCGGAATTTGTGCGCGTTGTCGGTGAAGAAATGGCGTGAATTGGCCTCTCGCTGGCGTTGTACCTGCTGCAGGCGTTGTTCCAGCAGTTCGGGCAGGGGCACGGCATCCAGCGCATCGAAGATCTGTTGCTGCAAGGCGTCCAGACCCGGCTGTTGGCCGAGCTCGCTGCGGCGATAGAAGATGGAGTTGCCCTCGCGCCGGGAGGCGACCAGCCCCATGCCGGCCAACACTTTGAGGTGGTGGCTCAGCGCGGGCTGACGGGTTGCAAACAGGGCGCACAACTCGGAAACGCCGAAGGAGTCGTTGCGCAGCACGCGCAGGATCTGCAGGCGCAACGGATCTGCGCTGGCCTTGCACAGGCTGGCCAGGGATTCGATGCGCGCTTCGGGACGGGTGTCCAGCGCGTCGGGTTGTCGGGTCGCGGTGAGCATGGCGGCGGAGTGTAGCAGGCAATGCAATCTATATCAAAAAAGTTTGATATAGGTGCGCGTTGCGTCGCGACGGGCAGAATAAGCGCGCAATAGTTGGGTGATTTGTTTGCCGTGGGCCGCCGCTTACGCGAAAATGACGCCCCCTTGTTTACCGGCCTCAGCGCCTAGCCACGGAGCACGCCAATGCCATCCCGCTTTGAACTCGCCAACGCCATTCGTGCACTCAGTATGGATGCTGTCCAGCGCGCCAACAGTGGTCACCCCGGTGCACCGATGGGAATGGCGGACATCGCCGAGGTGCTGTGGAACGATTTCCTGCAGCACAATCCGGCGAACCCGCAGTGGCCCAACCGCGACCGTTTCGTATTATCCAACGGTCACGGCTCCATGCTCATTTACTCCCTGCTGCACCTGAGCGGCTACGAACTTCCGCTGGAGGAGCTGCAGAATTTCCGTCAGCTGCACAGCCGTACGCCGGGGCACCCTGAGTACGGCTACGCGCCCGGCGTGGAAACCACGACCGGTCCGCTGGGTCAGGGCATCAGTAATGCCGTGGGCATGGCGCTGGCGGAGAAGGTGCTGGCGGCGCAGTTCAACCGGCCCGGGCATACCGTGGTGGATCACCATACCTATGTTTTCCTCGGCGATGGCTGCCTGATGGAGGGTATTTCTCACGAGGTCTGCTCCCTGGCGGGTACGCTGGGGCTGGGCAAGCTGATCGCTTTTTACGACGATAACGGCATTTCGATCGATGGCGAGGTCGAGGGCTGGTTCACCGACGACACGCCCGCGCGGTTCCGTGCCTACGGCTGGCAGGTTATCCCCCGCGTTGACGGCCACGACCCGGACGAGGTGCGCCAGGCGATTGCCACGGCCCGCGCCGAAGAAGGTATGCCCACACTGATTTGCTGCAAAACCATCATCGGCAAGGGCGCACCGAACAAGCAGGGCACAGAAGCCTGTCACGGTGCTCCCCTGGGTGTGGACGAGATTGCGGCGGCGCGCGAGTCCCTGGGCTGGACGCATGGTCCCTTTGAGATCCCCGAAGCAATCTACGGTGGTTGGGATGCCCGCGCTGCGGGTGCCACGCGGGAGGAGGATTGGGAGGCCGCCATGGCAGCCTATGCAGAGGCGTATCCGGCCGAGGCGGCACAGCTGCGCCGGCGGCTCGCGGGGGATCTGCCCGAGGGGTTTGCCGCCCAGGCCCAGGCGTGGATTGACCAGTGCCAGGCTGAGGGGCAGAGCATTGCCTCGCGCAAGGCCTCGCAGAATTGCCTGGGTACTTTCGGTCCGCTGCTGCCCGAGCTGCTCGGTGGCTCGGCGGATCTCGCCGGTTCCAACCTCACGCTGTGGCAGGGTGCGCAGGGTGTTACCCAGACCGACGCCGCTGGCAACTACATCTACTATGGTGTGCGCGAGTTCGGCATGTCCGCCATCATGAACGGTATCGCCCTGCACGGCGGCTTTGTGCCCTACGGCGCCACCTTCCTCATGTTTATGGAATACGCCCGCAATGCCGTGCGCATGGCGGCGTTGATGAAGCTGCGCACTATTTTCGTTTACACCCACGACTCCATTGGCCTGGGCGAGGACGGCCCGACTCACCAGCCGGTGGAACAGCTCACGGCACTGCGCGCCACACCCAACCTGCACACCTGGCGGCCCTGCGATACGGTCGAGTCCGCCGTGTCCTGGAGCGCCGCGCTGCAGCGCGTCGCGGGCCCCACCGCGCTGATCTTCTCGCGCCAGAATCTCGCGCATCAGGCGCGCTCTGCAGAGCAGGTGGCCGCGATTGCGCGCGGTGGCTACACCCTGGTTGATTGTGACGGCCACCCCGAGTTGATCCTCATCGGCACCGGTTCCGAGTTGCAGCTTGCCGTGGACGCCGCTGCCCGCCTGAGCGCTGCCGGGCGCCGCGTGCGCGTGGTGTCGCTGCCCTGTGCGGAGCTGTTCATGGAACAGGACGCGGCCTACCGCGAGGCGGTACTGCCCAGCGATGTGCTGGCACGGGTCGCCGTAGAGGCTGCCCACGCCGACTACTGGTACAAGTTTGTCGGCCTCGACGGCCGGGTTGTGGGCATGACCACCTTTGGTGAGTCGGCTCCCGCCGCCGATCTGATGGCCTACTTCGGCTTCACCGTGGATGCGGTGGTCGCTGCGGCCGAAGAGGTGCTGCTGGGAGACTGAAGCGGTGTTGCGTCTCGCCATCAATGGCTACGGCCGCATCGGGCGCAGTATTCTGCGTGCGCTCTATGAGGGGCGGCAGCGTGAGCACCTGCAGATTGTCGCCATCAATGAACTGGCCGATGCGCGCACGGTCCTCCACCTCACGCGCTACGACAGCACCCACGGCCGCTTCGCGCTGCCCCTGAGTGGTGGGGTGGGGGAGCTGCATATCGACGGCGACCCAATCGCCCTGCTCAGCCAGCCGGATGTGTCGCGCCTGCCCTGGGCAGAACAGGGCGTTGACCTGGTGCTCGAGTGCACCGGCGCCTTCAGTGACCGTGCTACCGCGGAACTGCATCTGCGTGGCGGCGCTTCGCGTGTGCTGTTCTCGCAGCCCGCACAAACCGATGTTGATGCGACGGTGGTGTTCGGTGTGAATCACGACACACTGCAGCCCGATCATCGTATTGTCTCGGCGGCCTCCTGCACCACCAATGGCATCGTGCCGGTGATCGACGCACTGCACCGTGCGCTGGGTGTGGCCTGTGGCACCATCACCACCATCCACTCGGCGATGAACGACCAGCCGGTGCTGGATGCCTACCACCATACCGACCTGCGCAAGACACGCGCGGCATCCCAATCGATTATTCCCGTGGATACCGCGTTGGCGCGGGGTATTGAGCGCATTCTGCCGGAGCTTGCCGGGTGCTTCACGGCCCAGGCGTTGCGGGTGCCTACGCAGAATGTGTCGGCCATGGACCTCACGGTGCAGGTGACTCGTGATACCAGCGAGCAGGATGTGAACCGCATTCTGCGCGAGGCCGCAGCGAGCGCTTATCACGGGGTACTGGGTTTTACCACGGAGCCGCTGGCGTCCTGCGACTTCAATCACGACCCGCGCTCCAGTATCGTGGATGCCAGCCAGACCCGGGTCAGTGGCCGGCGCCTGGTGAAAGTGCTCACCTGGTTCGATAATGAATGGGCCTACGCCAACCGCATGCTTGATGTGGCTGCCTGGTGGGGTGGCCGCAATGTTGACTGACTGCGCAGGAGTGCAGAGATGAAGCTGATGTCCGACCTCGATCTGACCGGCAAGCGGGTGTTGATTCGCGAGGACCTGAACGTACCTCTGAAAGCGGGTCAGGTGAGCAGTGATGCGCGCATTCGGGCGGCACTTCCCACCCTCCGCCAGGCACTGGACGCGGGCGCGAAAGTATTGATCATGTCGCACCTGGGTCGTCCTGAGGAGGGCGTGTTCGCCGAGGCGTTTTCGCTCGCCCCCGTCGCTGAGCGCTTGTCGGAACTGCTGGGTCGCCCGGTGTCGCTGCTGCGCGACTGGCAGCAGGGCGTGGCGCTGGACAACGGCGAGATCGCCCTGCTGGAGAACGTGCGCTTCAACCCGGGCGAAAAGAAAGACGACGAAACGCTGTCTCGCGCCTACGCCGCGCTGTGCGATGTGTTCGTCATGGATGCCTTTGGCACCGCTCACCGCGGCCAGGCTTCCACCCACGGGGTGGCGCGCTTTGCGCCGGTGGCCTGCGCCGGCCCGCTGCTCGCGGCGGAACTGGAAGCACTGGACAAGGCGCTGGCCAACCCGGCCCGTCCACTGGTGGCGATTGTCGGCGGCTCCAAGGTGTCCACCAAGCTGACCGTACTCGAGACCCTGGCCGACAAGGTGGACCAGCTGGTGGTCGGCGGTGGCATTGCCAACACCTTTCTCGCCGCCAGCGGCAAGCCAGTGGGGAAGTCGCTGTGTGAGCACGACCTTGTTCCCGCGGCCCAGGCGCTGATGGCGAAAACACATATTCCCCTGCCTGAGGATGTGGTGACCGGCAAGGAGTTTGCGGAATCCGCCGCGGCGGAAACCAAGCCCGCCGGCGCCGTGGCCGACGACGACATGATTTTCGACATCGGCCCGCAGGCGGCAGCGGCGATTGGTGACATTCTGGCCCAGGCGGGTACCATTCTCTGGAACGGCCCGGTGGGTGTATTCGAATTCGACCAGTTTGCGGGCGGCACCGAGGCGCTGGCCCACGCCATTGCTGCGAGCTCCGCATTTTCCCTCGCCGGTGGTGGTGACACGCTGGCGGCGATAGACAAGTTCGGCATTGCCGATCGGGTGTCCTACATTTCCACCGGCGGCGGCGCTTTCCTCGAGTATGTCGAGGGCAAAACGCTGCCCGCCGTTGCCATGTTACAACAGCGCGGGGACGACGCCTGAGGGCGCACCTGCACCAGAACCCATCGAGGATAGACCTATGGCACTTATCAGTATGCGTCAGTTGCTGGATCACGCCGCAGAGTTTGGCTACGGCGTGCCGGCGTTCAATGTGAACAACCTGGAGCAGACCCGCGCCATCATGGAAGCGGCGGATGCCACCAACTCGCCGGTCATCATGCAGGCCAGTGCGGGTGCGCGCAAATACGCCGGCGCACCGTTTCTGCGCCACCTGATCCAGGCCGCCATCGAAGAGTTCCCGCACATCCCCGTGGTCATGCACCAGGACCACGGTGTATCACCCGCCGTGTGCCAGCGCTCCATTCAGCTGGGCTTCAGTTCGGTGATGATGGACGGCTCCCTGGGCACTGACGGCAAGACCCCCATGGATTACGACTACAACGTGGACGTAACACGCCGCGTGGTGGAAATGGCACATGCTTGCGGCGTATCGGTGGAGGGCGAGCTCGGCTGCCTGGGCTCGCTGGAGACCGGCGAGGCGGGGGAGGAAGACGGTGTCGGTGCCGCGGGCAAGCTGAGCCATGAGCAGATGCTCACCGACCCCGAAGAAGCGGCGGCCTTCGTGGCCGCCACGGGGGTGGATGCCCTGGCCATTGCCTGTGGCACCAGCCACGGTGCCTACAAGTTCAGCCGTCCACCCACGGGCGATATTCTCGCCATCGACCGGATCAAGGAGATCAATGCCCGCATTCCCAATACCCACCTGGTGATGCACGGCTCCTCCTCAGTGCCGCAGGAGTGGCTGGCGATCATCAACGAGTTTGGCGGCAACATCCCGGAAACCTACGGCGTACCGGTAGAGCAGATACAGGAAGGTATCCGCCACGGCGTGCGCAAGGTGAATATCGATACCGACCTGCGCCTGGCCTCGACCGGTGCCGTGCGCCGTTTCCTGGCCGAGCACCCCGCCGAATTCGACCCGCGCAAGTTCCTCGCCGTGACCACCACCGCAATGAAAGACATCTGCGTGGCGCGATACGAAGCCTTCGGCACCTCCGGCCATGCCGACAAGATCAAGGTGCGCTCGCTGATTGCCATGCAGGAAGCCTACGACGCGGGCCAGCTGGGCTCGTAGACCCGGTCGCTTACGGCCGCAAGGTGGCTCCCAGCGCCGCAAGCCTGCAGGCACTGCGCAACGCGCTGCCCCGTTTCGGCGGGGCCTGCGACCACTCCGGCCTGGAAGCGTATCTGGCCTTCTACGGCCTCGACTTCAGCGCGCCGTCTCACGCTTACCGCCACCGCGTGGGCCGGGTCGCCTCCGGTCGCTACGAACTGGCCGTCCAGTGCTGGGAACAGCCCGGTGCGCGGCACACCCTGCTGCTGGTGCACGGCTTTCTGGACCATGTGGGCCTCTACCGCCACCTCATAGGCCACGCCCTGCAGCGCCGGTGCAATGTCATTGCCTTCGACCTGCCGGGGCATGGCCTCTCGACGGGCACACCGACAGCAATTGGCGACTTCAGCGAATACGCCGACGCGATCCAGGCGGTGCTCGAAGCGGTGGATGTGCCGCCGCTGCCCCTGCAGGCATTGGCCCAGAGCACCGGCGGCGCGGCCCTGGTCGCCTACGCGCGACAGTGCGCCGCCTGGCCTTTTACCGGCACCGTTCTCCTCGCGCCGTTGCTGCGCCCCGCGGGCTGGCTGCGTGTGCGAGCTGCCCATGCGCTGGTCCACCGGTTTGTGGATACCGTGCCCCGCGGCTTTGCACAGAATTCGTCCGATGCCGGCTTTCTCGCCTTCGTGCGCACCGACCCTCTGCAATCTCGCCGTATTCATGTGAGCTGGGTGGGCGCACTGCGCCGCTGGCTGGCGGATTTGCCCATCGCTGACCTGGGTGTGGGCCCGGCTCTGCTGGTGCAGGGCGATGCTGACGGTACGGTGGACTGGCGTTTCAACCTGCCGCGCTATGGCCAGCTGTTTCCGGGGCTGCGGATTGAGTTGCTGCACGGTGCGGGGCACCAGTTGGCGAATGAGTCACGGGATTTGCGGGAGCGGTATTTGCGGCAGGTGGATCGGTATTTGGGGTGGGTTTGAGTTTTGTGGCCTGTAATTACGGGGTGCCCTGAAGTCGGCTCTGGGGCTGTTGGCGCTCTCAAGGGCACGCCGTGAACCCCTCCATGGGGGCTTGATGAAAACATCCCTGTTTTCAACAGCCCTTGAGAGCGCCAACACCCCCAGAGCCTGGCCTGGGTGGTTCACGGAGCTCTGCGGCACCCGGTTTGTGGCACCACTACTCACCCCCCCGCCAGGTTGAGAAACTTCTGCACCCCATCAAAAAACATCTGCACGGAGATGATCACCAGAATCATCCCCATCAAGCGCTCCATCGCCAGCAAGCCGCGGGCACCGAGCGCTTTCAGCAGCAGCGGCGCCATCATCAGCAATGCGGCACACACGCCCCAGGCGCCCACCACCGCGATCGTCCAGTCCACCATCCGCTCCGGGTCCTTGTGCACCAGCAGCATGGTGATCGCCAGCGCCGAAGGCCCCGCCACCATGGGTATGGCCAGCGGCACGATGAAGGGCTCGCCATCCGGCGTGTCGCCCATGAGGCCGTAGGGGGAGGGGAAAATCATGCGCAGCGCAATCAGGAACAGGATGATCGCACCGGCGATGCTGATTGACTCCTGTCGCAGGTTCAATACGTCGAGCATGGCGGAGCCGGCGTACAGGAACAGCAGCAACACCACCAGAGCAATCACCAGTTCCCGGAAGATCACCCATTGCCGGCGCCGTGGTTCTACATCCTTCAGCACCGACAGGAAGATGGGCACGTTACCCAGCGGGTCCATGACGAAGGCCAGAGTGACAAAAGCAGAAATGGTATCCATGTTAACTCCGAGGCTGCAGCGCGCAGTGTAACCCGCGAGGGTGGCAGGGCAGTAGGGTCGTGGTCAGCGCGTGCAAGGCGGGCCGGTGCTATGCTTGGGCAAAAGGCTGCCGGAGGGTTGAGGTATGCAGCGGCTTATGGAGAAGCTTTTGCGCGCGGGTGTCGGGCTCGCCGCCATTCTGATACTGGGTGCCTGCGTGGCGCAGCCGCCGGTGGAGCGCGCCGTGCTGGTGAGCAACAGCGAGCTGCTGTCGGGAAGCCGGCTGGGCGTGGCGGCGAACGCTCGGGCGCCGGCTGCAGCTCTCACCGCCGTGAATGCCGATATGCGCGATTTCCTGCGCCAGCACGTGCCCGAGGGGCTGGGGGCCACGCGTACCATCGCGTTGATTCTGCAGGCGATTCTGGATGACGGTCTGCAGCTGCGCTACGACAATTTTCGTACCCTGACGGCGGCGGAGGCCTTCGACAGCCGTGAGGGGAACTGCATGTCCTTTACCAACCTGTTCGTGGCGCTGGCGCGTGAGGCAGGTATCAAGGTGCATTATCAGGAGGTGGAGATACCGCCTTCGTGGACCGCAGAGGGCGACACCTGGCGCTACAACCTGCATATCAATGCGCTAGTGAAACTGCCGGGTGCGGAGCAGGTGGTCGATTTCAATCTGGGCGACTACGACCCCGCACTGCACAGACGCGTGTTGACTGACGAAGAGGCGCTGGTGCGCTATCACAACAACATGGGTGTGCACTGGATGACCGCAGGTGAGCGCGAGCGTGCGTTCCTGCAGTTCCGCGAGGCGCTGCTGCTGCGGCCACGCACGGCGCATGTCTGGACTAACCTCGGCACGCTGTATCGTCGCGGGGGTGATCTGGCTGCCGCCGAATCGAGCTACCTGCGTGCGGTGGAACTGGCCGATGATGCGGCGGCCAGCAGCAATCTCGCGCGCCTGTATGCGGAGCTGGGTGAGCAGGCGCTGAGCGACTGGTATCGGGGTCGGGTGCAATTGTTCCGTCAGCAAAACCCCTACTATCTGCTGCACCTGGCGCGGGAAGCCTACGCGTCTGCCGACTATTCGACGGCGGATCGGCTGTTGCGGCGTGCGATTCGCAAACAGCCGCAAGAGCACGAGTTCTATCGCTGGCTGGGCCTTAACGATCTGCAGCAGGGGGATACACGTGCTGCTGCAGCGCATTTCGCCCAGGCACTGGCGCACGCCGACGCCGAGTCGGGGGCACGCTACCGGCACAAGCTGGACCTGCTCGCCGGCCATTGAGCCGCGCTGGGTCGTGCAGAGTTCCCCCGGGCCCTCAATTACGCCGTGCCCTCTGGTAAACTTCGCGTTTTGACGTTGACCGGGGCGGGGAGCTGCATGAGTGTATTGCGATTGAGAGAGAGCGGCGTTGCGGCAGCCTGCCGTCCGGGGGTGCTCGCGTGAGCGGCCAGCCACAGCAGCGCCTGCAGGCGGCCCTGGAGGCCTTGCGTGCGGGGCGGGCGGGTGAAGCGGAGGCGCTGCTCGATGAGCTCACCCGGGCTGGCAACGCGGCGGCCTCCACCTGGCTGGCACTGGCCTTTGCGCGCGTGAATCTGGACCGGGCGGAAGAGGCACTGCTGGCCGTCGACCGTGCCTTGCAGCTGGAGCCGCGCAACATCCGCGCGCTGTTGTTCAAGGCAGACCACCTGGATCGCCTGGGGCGCGATCGCACGGCCCTCGGCTTCTATCAGGGCGCGCTGCGCGTGGCGTCGAGTATGGCGCAGATACCGGAAGATGTGCGGCGCGGGCTGGCGCGTGCCGAAGAGGTGTGCGACCGCTGGGCCGCGCACTACGAGAATTACCTGCTCGAAAACCTGGAGGAGGCGGGTTTCAACCGCGCCGAGTTTCCACGTTTCGCGGAATCGCTCGATATTGCCTGCGGCAAAGCGCCGGTGCAGTTGCAGCAACCTACCCGTTACTATTTCCCGGGCCTGCCACAGCGCACCTTTTACCCCCGGGAGGCGTTTCCCTGGGCAGCGGCGTTGGAGGCACAAACCGCACAGATTCGGGCCGAGCTGCTCGCTGTTATGGCGGACGGTGCGCACTTTCAGCCCTATCTGGAGTCGGACCCGGACCAGCCGCAGTTGAATACCAGCCGCAACCTCGACGCCATGGACTGGAGCGCCTGCTATCTGTGGCGCGATGGTGTGCGTGTGGAGGCGCTGGCGGAGCGCTGTCCGCTGACGTTCGCCGCGCTGGAGCAGGTGCCGCTGTGTCGGGTGCCCGGGCAGATGCCTTCGGCACTATTTTCCCGCCTGGCACCGGGGGCGCGTATCGAGCCCCACCACGGGGCAGTCAATACCCGGTTGATCTGTCACTTGCCCTTGGTTGTGCCGCCCCAGTGTGGCGAGTTGCGCGTGGGCAATGACCGGCGCAGCTGGCGCGAAGGCGAGCTGCTTGTGTTTGACGACACCATGGAGCACGAGGCCTGGAACGACAGCCGGGAGGAGCGGGTGGTACTGCTGTTCGACATCTGGCGGCCGGAGTTGGGTGAGGCGGAGCGCCACTGGGTGGCAACCATGCTGCAGGCCGTCAAGGCCTACGAGGCAACATGAGTGCCCAGGGGCCGGCCGCACACGCGGGCGCCTGGGATACCTACTGGCGGGGCACCCGGGAGCATGCTGCACACCGCGAGGGCGGGCCACAGGAGCCTGTGCTGGAAGCATTCTGGGCGACATTTTTCGCCGCGCAACTGGGCGCGCGCGCAACGCCTTCGTTACTCGATCTCGCCTGTGGTCATGGCGCCGTGACCGGCCATGCCCTGAAGGTGTCTCCGTCACTGCTGCCGCACTGTAGCGATTACTCATTTAACGCCTTGCGGGGCCTGCAGCAGCGCTACCCCAGCGCACGCTGCATTGCGGCCGACGCCAGCAATACCCCCTTTGCCGATGGCGCCTTCGACGTGGTGGTCAGCCAGTTCGGCGTTGAGTATGCGGGCCCCCAGGCAGTGTTCGAGGCCGCCCGGCTGGTGGCTCCCGGTGGCTCGCTGGGGCTGTTGCTACACTTGGCGGGCGGGGCTATTTACCGGGAGTGCGAGTACAACCGCGATACCGTGCGCGCCCTGCGTGAGCTGGATATCTTGAGCCTGGCGCGAGGGGCGTTTGATGCCGGATTTGCGTTGAATGCGGGTACCGGCAGCCCCGACGCCTTCAAAGCCGCAGAGCGGGCTTTCACGCCCGCGGTCAGGGGTCTGGAACAGTTACTGCAGAGCCGTGGCGCGCAGTCTGCGGGAGGGCTTCTGCAGCAGCTGTATCAGGACATTGCGCAGATGTACCGGCGCATGTCGGCCTATGCTCTGGATGATATCCATAACTGGCTCGACGGCATGGACCTGGAGCTCACCGCCTACAGCGGCAGGATGCAGTCGATGCTGGATGCCGCGCTCAGTCAGCAGGCCATCGACGCCACAACACGACGGCTTGCGGCCGACGGGTTTGCCCTGAGGGACTTGTCGCAGCTGCGGGTGTCTGCCGGGGCGCAGCCTGCAGCCTGGGCGCTGGTCATGCAGCGCGACTAGAGAACCAGCCCGGTTGTTTCAGGGGGTGGTCTGACGTTCAGCCGCCCGCAGGGCCGGCGCTCTGTGCACTGTTGTTCTGGATGCTGTTGGTCGCATCGCGGCTGTCCTGTGATTCCTGCTTCCACTGGGCGTCTGTTTTGCACACGCGTGTGCCCAGACGTGTGCCGGTCTTGATGACATTGCGGCAGGTCATGTTTTCATTACTGGCGACGGCCTGGGCCGGTGTCGTGCCGTCGGCTCCGGCTGTTTGTGATGTCCCGGTGCTGGAGCATGCTGCCAACATCGATAGGGCAGCGCCGAGGGCGCAAAGCGCGAATGAACGGTTCATGTTGATCTCCTGAGGTGTCAGCGCAGTCTCAACTGCGTTGTATTTAAGGTAAATCCACTGAAA
>Ga0181372_1000240_pt1 | contig 13544 bp, 12 predicted proteins | sample LowvirmetaG_5_FD_130161 | JGI IMG/M metagenome (GOLD analysis project Ga0181372, IMG submission 130161) | Marine viral communities from the Subarctic Pacific Ocean - Lowphox_08 viral metaG | ecosystem: Environmental > Aquatic > Marine > Oceanic | place: Subarctic Pacific Ocean | collected...
TCGGGCTCTGGTTCGGGCTCTGGCTCGGGCTCGGGCTCTGTATTTATCACCCAGGTGTCGGGGTCGTAGCCGCGCTCGGCCAGCTCCGCGGCAGAGGCCGGCATATTACGGGGCCGTGGCTCCCAGTCCCGGTCGACCAGTGAGGCAGGCACGAGGTCGTCATCCCGGTCGACATAGCTGCCGCCGACTGCGAACTGTGACCACCTGTTGCCTCTCTGCGCCACCCACCTTCCTTAAAAACGGAATCCTGTGGATAAGGAGACACTATCCCGCCAGCCGGCGCAATGCTCCGTCCGGGGTATCGAGGTGGCGGTGCCCCGTTACCGAGGCACCGTTGTCGGCCTTAGAAGAATTTGCGCAGCGTGATACCCACGGTGCGCGGCTGGTTATTGCGGAAAGCAAGACGTGCACGACCACCACGCTCGCGATCGAAGGAGAGCTGGGCATTTTCATCGGTGACGTTATTCACATACACCACTGCTTCAAATGTGCTCCAGATGATACCCGCACTCAGGTTCAGCTGCTCGTAAGCATCCAGCTCAAGGTCCACCGCGGTAACCTCGTTGCCCGTCGCGCCGCCAAAAGGCAGGCCGGAAACGAAGTTGCCCGCCCCTTCAACCTGGTCGCTGGGCTGGGTGAAGCGATCACCGACATGCTGCAGCACGGCGGATACGTACATCTCATCGGAACCAAAGGCATCAACCGGGAAGGTATAGGTTGCAGAGGCGGAAACCTGGAATTCAGGCACCGAAGCCAACCTGTTGCCGTCCTCCACACCGCCCAGCACGGTGCCTTCGCTGTCGACCACGGTGGAATCGAATTCGGCTTCAAGCATGCTACCGGACAGCGTCAGCATCAGCAGCTCTGACGGGTATGCCACCAACTCCCACTCGACACCCAGAGTGTGCGCCTCGGGCACATTGAAGCTGATCCGCGATGAACAGGAGCCGGCGTCCAGGGTGACCTGCAAGTCCTCGATGTCGGTGTAGAAGATGGCCGCATTGAAGCGCACCCGTTCGAACTCGCTCTTGAAGCCCAACTCGTAGTTCCAGAGGGTTTCATCTTCATAGGACTGAAAGTTGCCGAAGGTTTGCAGGTCACCCGCATCGCACAGCGGTACGTTGAGCGGGTCGTTTACGCCGCCCAAGCGAAAACCCTGCGAGGCCTGGGCGTTAACGGTCATGTCGTCGCTGACATCGTAGCTGACGAGCAGGCGAGGATTGAAGCCATCCGATGACGTGGAGTCCACCTGATCGTCACCGTTGGAGAACAGCCCGCCCGTGGTGAAACGACGCTCCTCCTCAAAATCGTAATAGCGCCCGCCCAATGTGACGTTCAAGCGATCGGTGACATCGTAGCTGACCTCACCAAACAGCGCGGTTTGCTCGATATCATAGGGCAAATCGGAATTGTAGGGTGAATCGGGGCCATAGCCGTTGCTGACAGCCACCGCTGTGCCCGCGCCCAGCACCTGGTCGGTCACCACATCGTACCCCGGCGTCGGCAGGCGCTGCGCATAGGTACGCTCGACGTCGGAATAGAAACCGCCGAACACCCAATTGAAGGCGCCATCACTGTTAGACGCGAAGCGCAATTCGTGCGTCATTTGCTGTAAATCGGTGGTATCACGCAGATTCGAAGGCAGCAGCACCGCCGACTCGGGAAACCCGAGATCAACCGATACTGAGCCAGAGAGCGCACTGGCATCGCGGCTGGCGAGAATCTCGCGATCGACGTAGCTACCGGCATAGGTCACATCAACCGCGTCCAGGCTCCAATTGATGACCAGATCAGCGATCATCGTTTCGTCTTCGAACGCCTCATCCAAACGGAGGTACTGCTGACGCTCAGCGAGTTGCACGGGTGGACGAGTGGTGGTGTAGGGGTTGGCAAACAGGTTGTACACCTCTTCGCGGTTGAAACCGTCGGTTTCAATTTTCTGGAAAACCACGCGTGGTGTGATGGTGAGGTTGTCTGTAGGCTGCACAGCAAGCGCTATGCGGCCGCCATATCGCCCACCGCTGTTAACGTCTTCGCTGATGCCTCCGCCTTCACGCAGGGCATCTACCCAGCCGCCATACTCCGTACCATAGCCAACGACGCGCAAAGCGGCGCGATCGTTCATGGGGATGTTGATCATGCCTTTGAAGTGGCCACCCATATCACCGTCTTCAATGGTGTTGAGGTTGGCTTCGACAGACCCTTCAAGTGTTTCGAAATCAGGCTGGTTGGTAATGAAACGAATGGTCCCGCCCACAGAGCCCGAACCGAACAGGGTGCCCTGCGGGCCCCGCAGTGTCTCGACACGGTTCAAGTCATACAGATCGAGGTCGGGCGTGAACAGCGACAGCGAGATCACCGTCTCGTCGAGGTAAACCCCCACTTGCTCCTTGACCCCCGGCTGGTCGCGAACCACCTGGCCTGCCGATACGCCGCGAATGGACACCTGGCTCTGGCCCGGGCCGAGGTTCTGGATTGCCAAACCCGCCACATTGCGCGACAGGTCCTCCAGCGTGGTGGCACCCAGTCGGCGGATATCGGCCTCAGACTGGGCGTTGATGGAAAACGGGAGGTCCTGTGCCGAAACCGCGCGTTTGGTTGCTGTCACCACCACTTCCTCCAGCTGAGCGAACGCGGTTACGGGCAGCACAGCGATGATAGCGGCGGCGAGCAGTGTTTTGCGGAAAGGGGTCATGGCAAGCGTCCTTCTGTTTTTATGGGTATGCCAAGAGTCTAGTTGCTTACCCCAAAAGTTGAAGGAAACAGAAGTGTTACAATTTCACCGAATTCGCGCGGACTGTTTCACTCCTGCGGCCGCGAATGACCGATCAACTCGGGAATCGGCACATCGCGGCGTCCCTGCTCTGCAAGGTCATCGGCAATCGCCTGCAACGAGGGGCCGGGCTGCGGCATCACGCCCTCGGGGCGCAGCGGTTCACCACACTCGCTGCAGGCCAACAACGGCCGAGTGACCTTACCGCAACTGCGGTGCACGTACTGCAGGGGAACGCCCTCCTCCCCTGTCATCCAGTCGTCGCCCCAGCGGGCAAGGCTCATGAGAACCGGATACAGGCCCAGTCCCTTGCGCGTAAGACGGTACTCATGACGCAGGGGCCGTTCGTTATAGGGCACCTTCACCAGCACCCCCTGTTCCACCAGTTTGCTGAGGCGTTCGGAGAGCCGATGCCGCGTGATGCCGAGATTGTGTTGAAACTGTTCGAAGCGCCGCGTACCCAGAAAGGCATCGCGCAGGATCAGCAGTGTCCAGCGCTCACCCACCACCGACAGCGCGCGCGCCACGGAACACAACTGCTGATCAATCTCGGTCCAACGCATCGCCCTTTCCCCCTGCATGCCCTGCAGTTATGATTCCACCTAACGGCGGTGAGCATAAACGACCGCCTCGCGAACGCCAATGAGGAGATTCCATGACTCGAGGTATCGGCGGCTCGGACGCCGCCACTGAACTCGCCCGACTGCAGGATATGAGCGTCGGCGCAGAACCCATCGGCGACGCTGAGTTTGCGGCGCGGCTGCAGCGCGCCCAGCAGCTGATGCAGGCTGCGGGGCTGGATGCCCTGTACCTGAATGCCGGCACCAACCTGCTGTATTTCACCGGGACGCGCTGGTCGCCCAGCGAGCGCATGGTGGGGGCCTTGATTCCGGCGCAGGGCGCGCCACGCTATATCGCACCGGCCTTCGAACTGGGCACGCTGCAGGGCTTTCTGCGAGTGGCAGGCGACGTGCACTGCTGGGAAGAGCATGAAAGCCCCTACCGGCTCTGTGCACAACTGCTGGAAGACATGCAGGTCACGACGCTGGGCGTGGATGAATCCGCGCCGTTCTTCATCGTCGATGGCCTGCAACAGGCTGCAGCCCAGTGCCGCGTGCAAAGTGCCACGCCGATTACCGCCGGCTGTCGCATGCAGAAGTCAGCGGCGGAGCTGGCCCTGATGCAGCGCGCCAAGGATATGACACTGGAGGTGCACCGCGCGGTGGCACGCATCCTGCGCCCGGGCATTACCACCGGCGAGGTGACCGCCTTCATCCACGAGGCGCACAAGCGTGTCGGGGCACCCGCAGGTTCGTATTTCTGCATTGTGCTCTTCGGTCCGGATAGCGCGTTCCCGCACGGTGTTGCACAGCCCAAAGCGCTGGACGAGGGCGATATGGTGTTGATCGACACCGGCTGCCAGTTGCACGGCTACATTTCCGACATTACACGCAGCTACGTGTTGGGTGAACCCAGCGCGCAACAGCGTGAGATCTGGAACCTGGAAAAAGCCGCGCAGCAGGCGGCATTCGAGGCGGCGCAGATAGGTGCCAGTTGCGGCAGCGTGGATGACGCCGCACGCGCCGTACTGGCCGCCGGTGGACTGAGCCCCGACTACCAGTTACCCGGACTGCCCCACCGCACCGGCCACGGCATCGGCCTGGACATTCACGAGTGGCCCTACCTGGTGCGCGACAACAGCACACCGCTGGCGCCCGGCATGTGTTTCAGCAATGAGCCGATGATCTGTGTGCCGGGTGCGTTTGGCGTGCGCCTTGAAGACCATTTCTACATGACGGAAAACGGGCCGCGCTGGTTTACCCAGCCGGCCCGTTCCGTGGACGACCCTTTCGGGTCGTGAGGGTGTTCGGCCTGACGCTCAGCCGAACTGGTTCATGGTGTTGTCCTTGCCGCCTGCCTTGAGCGCAGCTTCACCGGCAAAATACTCCTTGTGGTCGTCGCCCATGTTGGAGCCGGCCATGTCCTGGTGCTTGACGCAGGCAATACCCTGACGGATTTCCTTGCGCTGCACACCCTGCACGTAGGCCAGCATGCCCTCTTCGCCGAAGTATCCCTTGGCCAGGTTATCGGTAGACAGCGCCGCCGTGTGATAGGTGGGCAGCGTGATGAGATGGTGGAAGATGCCCGCTTCGCGCGCCGCGTCCGCCTGGAAAGTCTGGATACGGCGATCCGCTTCCTGGCCCAGGTCGGTGGCGTCGTATTCTGCGCTCATCAGTTTGTCGCGCTCGTAAGCCGACACGTCCTTGCCCTCGGCACTCCAGGCATCGAACACCTGCTGGCGGAAGTTCAGCGTCCAGTTGAAGGACGGTGAGTTGTTGTACACCAGCTTGGCGTTGGGGATGACCTGGCGGATCTGGTCCACCATGGCACCGATCTGGCCCACGTGCGGCTTTTCGGTCTCGATCCAGAGCAGGTCGGCACCACTCTGCAGGCTGGTGATGCAGTCGAGCACGCAGCGTGCTTCGCCGGTGCCGTCCTTGAAACGGTACAGGCCATTGGGCAGACGTACCGGACGTACCAGCTTGCCATCCTGCTTGATGATGACGTCGCCTTCACGCACGTCTTCGGCACTTTCTACAACGTCCGTTTGCAGGAAGGCGTTGTACTTGTGTGCGAGGTCGCCCGGGTCGCGAGACACAGGGATTTTCTGCGTGAGGCCAGCACCCAGTGAGTCGGTGCGAGCCACGATGACACCGTCGTCGACACCCAGTTCGAGGAAGGCGTAACGCACGGCGTTGATCTTGGCCAGAAAGTCCTCGTGCGGCACCGTCACCTTGCCGTCCTGGTGTCCACACTGCTTGGCATCGGACACCTGGTTTTCGATCTGGATGGCACAGGCACCCGCCTCAATCATCCGCTTGGCCAGCAGGTAGGTGGCCTCTTCGTTACCGAAGCCCGCGTCGATGTCGGCAATGATCGGCACCACGTGTGTTTCGTAGTTGTCGATGGCCTGGACCAGCGCCTTTTCCCGCACCTCGTCACCGGCGGCACGCGCCGCGTCGAGGTCGTGGTAGAGGTGACCGAGTTCACGCGCATCTGCCTGGCGCAGGAAGGTGTAGAGCTCTTCAATCAGCGCCGGCACAGACGTTTTCTCGTGCATCGACTGGTCGGGCAGCGGGCCGAACTCACTGCGCAGCGCGGCAATCATCCAGCCGGACAGGTACAGGTAGCGCTTGTTAGTGGTGCCGTGGTGCTTCTTGATGGCAATCAGCTTCTGCTGACCGATAAACCCATGCCAGCACCCCAGCGACTGCGTGTACTGGCTGCTGTCAGCATCGTATTCGGCCATGTCGCGGCGCATGATGCCCGCGGTGTAGCGCGCAATGTCCAGACCGGTGCGGAAGCGGTTCTGGTGCTTCATGCGCGCGGCGTATTCGGGGTGGATATTGTCCCAGGTGCCGCCCTGCGCAGCGCGCAGTGCAGCGAAGGATTCGACGTCTTTCAGGTAGTCTGACATGGCTGGCCTCTGTCTTGCGAAGTGGGTATGCAGCGCATCTTAGCCATCAGTGGTCCATAATTGAAATAAATAGAAAGTATTTTTACTATTCATTCTATGAATCAGGTGCGCGCCGTGATCACAGCTCCCAGCGGTTGCGACGCAGCCAGACACAGGCCCACAGCAGCAGGCCGGCAACCAGCAGGCCCGCGACCACGGCGAGGAAACCACTGCCCTGCCAGGGCAGACCTTGCAGGAAAAAGCCGCCACTGGCACCCTGCGGCGCCAACGCGGGGATACGCGCCCAGAGCGCATCAACCAAGAACTGCGACCCCAGCAGGACTGCTTCCAGCAGGGCCAGCACCACCAGAGGCGTTGCGGCGAGCAGCGCGGGCGAACGGCGCGCCCCGGCGGAGGCGAGCATGATCCAGGCATAGAGCGGCAGCGCCCAGAGCGCGCTGGCCAGCCAGCCGAGCACCTGATCCAGCAACACGCGACCTATCTGCACATTCGCCAGCACCACGCCCAGTGCATCCACCTGTATCCGGGAGGACAGCACCAGCGCCACCAGCAACATGGCCCACTGCGTCAGCACGGACGCCGCAATGAAGAAGGCCGGCGCCACCAGCAATGCCACCGCAAGCTTGGCCAGCACCTCCTCCCAGGCCGATACCGGCATGGATTTCCAGAACAGGATACTGCGGTCCTTGCGATCAATATACAGGCAACCCTGCAGGTAGTTCACGCTCACCAGCAGCAACACCAGCAACATGATCGCGTGCACGCCGTAGAGCAGCGGGTGCAGGCTGGTTATCGGGTCGGCGGGTGAATCCGTTGCATCATCTGGCCCATCAGCGGGGACGGTCGGGTTGAAGTGCCAGTCAGAGGAAAACTGCCAGAAGTGCTCGTCCGCCAGCTCCGGTGCCGGCGTGACTTGAAAGTCCTGGCGCAGCGGTTCAGCGCCGGCCGGATTGACATCTGTGCTGCGCGTGATGATTTCCGTGACGCGATTGCCGTCTTCATCGATAGATACCTGCACATTCAGGTTCAACCCATCTTCATCCGGCGCCTGGGTGATGGCATCGAGCACCACCTCGCCGAGATAACTGAACTGGTTGGCGACAAACAGGCCCGCCAACATCAGCAACGAGAGCAGTACCGCGGTCGCCAGCGGCGTCCAGACCAGTGAGACACGGTACTCGCGCAGTTCGCGCTGCACCAGTGAGAACCAGCGTTGGCTTTTGCTATCAGTCATGCGCATTGTCCTCAGCCACCTTCGCCACAAACAGATCCGCCAGCGCCGGCGTGCGCAAGTCACCCAGCGGCGCGAGCAATTCCCTGTTCACATCCTCGTAAATAAGCGCCTTGCCCCCGAGCAAAGGCCGCTGGCCCAGGTGCGGGATACCGGCCGCGCGGGTGGCAGCCTCGCCGACAGCACGCAGTTCGACGTAACGTTCTTCCACCGCCAGCATGGAGTCACAGAGCAGCGTGCGCCCACGGTTCATGAACATGACGTGGGTAAGAATATTCTCCACCTCTTCCACCTGATGGGTAGAGATGATGATGGTGCGCTCCTCGTCGAAGTAATCATTCAGTAGCTGCTCAAAAAACTGCTTGCGGAACAGGATATCGAGGCCCAGCGTGGGTTCGTCGAGAATCAGCAACCGCGCATCGATTGCCATGACCAGCGCGAGATGCAGCTGCACAGTCATGCCCTTCGAAAGCTCACCGATGCGCCGCCGCAGACCCACCTCGGTAGCGGCCAACAGGTGTACCGCGTGCGCCCGGTTGAAGCGAGGGTGAACACCGGCCGTATAATCCAGCAATTCATCCACCCGCATCCAGCGCGGCAGGACGGCGGTATCGGCGATAAAACAGGCTTCCTGCATCAGCCGCGCATGGTCTCGCCGCGGGTCAACACCCAGTATCGTCAGCTCGCCCTTGCAGTGGGTGAGCCCGAGCAGCGAGCGCAGCAGCGTCGTTTTCCCCGCGCCGTTCGGCCCGATCAGGCCGAGCACAGAACCCGCTTCCAACTGCAGGTCAACCCCGGCGACCGCCTGCTGGTGACCAAACCGGCGCTGCAGCCCCCGCGCCTCTACAACACTTGTCATTTCCCCTCTCCCTCTTGCAGCAGGCGCGTGGCCACCTGCTGGATATCCAGGCCCAGGTTGCGCACCCGCTCGGCAAACGCCGGCAACTCCCTGGCAAAAAAGCGTGCCTGCTCATCGGCAGTCAGTGCCGAGCGGGCACCGACGGTAACGTACATCCCCAACCCGCGGCGCTTCTCCAGCAGGCCCGTTTCCACCAGTTCCTGGTAGGCCTTGGCCACCGTGAGGTGGTTAATGCGGTAGTCGCTTGCCACCTGGCGCACCGAAGGCACCGCGTCACCCTCCGCAAAAGAGCCGTCCATGATCCGCTCCACAACGAGGTCGCGCAGTTGTCGATAGATGGGCTGCTCGTCGTGCCACTGCACCGGCTTATTCCTGCTGTAGCTGGCCGGAGCCAATCACGTTCTGGTCAATGTCTGGCTCACCGGCATAGGTGATGTCGCCGCTGCCCATGATGGTGGCCTGGAGCCGCGAGCTGGGCCCCAGCCGCACGCCGCCGGAGCCGATCACAGTGACATACGCCTCACCAATGTCCAGCCCGGAGAAATCGACATCGCCGGAGCCCACCACGGTGACAGATACCTCCGCGGTTCGGCCTTCACCGGCTGCGGCAATATCGCCCGCCCCGTTGACCACGGCTTCGAGTGATTCGGTTTGCAGGGGCCCGAGTTGAATGTCGCCTGCACCGGATAGCCGCAACTGCAGTTGCGGCACTGAGAGCTCAGCCACCTGCACATCGCCGGCCCCGCGCATGTCTATGCGCGCTTTGTCAGCGCGCAGGGCAAAGAGATGAGCGTCCCCCGTGCCATCCATGCGCAATGTAAAGGTAGCAACCTCCAGCGGACGTACAAAGACATCACCAGACCCGGCAATCAGCACTGATTCCAGCGTCGGCAGGGTCAGTTTGAAGGCGACTCCACCGGCGGCCTGCGTACTGCCCGCCGGTGTGCCCAGCACCAGCGTTTGACCGCGCACATGAAAGGGCTCGGGGCTCAAGCTGGCAGGGCTACCCCGCAACAACAACTCGGCGCTGGCACCCTGGCTGATCTCCACGTCGACCGCACCCTGTACTTCCACGTTGCGGACATCGAACCCGGTGACCCGCAGCACGTCCGGACTCTCCCCGGCACTGACCACCGCCGATACGAGCAGCAGACAGAGGCCAAATGCCGTGCTACGCCCAAACAAAGCGGTGAACGTGGGCAGCCGGGGATGGCGAACAGGGTTCAGAGTGAGCATGGCTTTCGCCTCATTGCTATAGTGTTATACATAACTATAACACTTAAATTGGAATGCGCAAGCACTGCAATGCGAGGAGCGTACCCCCAAACGGGGCTCAGCCGGGCTCAAGCCCCTGCTGCATATTGCCGGCGATTGCCGTTGCCACGCGCTTGGCGCGCTGCGCACGGGGCCCTGCGTAACCCGCATCCACAGTGGCAATAAACAACGCCAGCCAGCGCTGGAAGTCATTGGCCTGTAGCGGTTGCCTGGCGTGCAGGCGGCGGTGAATGGCCATGGTGTGGCGGCGATAGCGCTGCTCGCCGAGCAGCAGCTTGCACCAGTAGTCCTTGATGTGCGGCAAGTGCACGTCGAGGTCAATCTGCGCCACGTCGAGGAAAATGGGGGCAAGCCGGGGATCGGCAAGTACCCGGGCATAGAACTGGTCGACAAACCCTTCTATGGTCGCGCGATTGTCCAGATCCGGTTTACCCATGGTATCCGCGTCAGCGTTTTTTCTTCTTCTCGTTCTTTTTCACGTGGGCCATCAGGCGACGCTTGCGCTGCACCTGACGCTGCGTGAGCTGGTTGCGCTTGTCCGCGAACGGGTTGTCACCGGTACGGAATTCTATGCGCACGGGCGTGCCGCTCAGCTTGAGCTCGCGACGAAACACCTTTTCCAGGTAGCGCTGGTAGCTGTTGGGCACACTACCGGTCTGGTTGCCGTGTATGACGATCAGGGGAGGATTCTGCCCACCCGGGTGCGCGTAACGCAGCTTGATGCGACGGCCGTTCACCATGGGTGGCGCATGATCAAACACGGCCCCTTCGAGAATGCGTGTCAGCTGGTTGGTGTTCAGCTTGCGCGTGGCCGAGCTGTGCGCACCGAGGATGGACTTGTACAGGTGCCCCACCCCCGTGCCGTGCAGCGCGGAAATGAAATGGGTATCGGCGTAGTCGGCAAATATCAGCCGCCGGCTGAGCTCATTGCGAATCCAGTCCCGTTGGTGGGTTTCGATACCGTCCCACTTGTTCACGGTCAAGACCAGGCCGCGGCCCGCCTCGATACAGTGACCGAGCAGGTGCAGGTCCTGATCGACAATGCCCTCGTGCGCGTCCATCACCAGCAACACTACGTGCGCGTCATCAATGGCCTTGAGGGTTTTGACGATGGAGAACTTTTCTACCGTCTCACGCACATTCTTGCGCCGCCGCACGCCGGCCGTGTCAATAAGCGTGTAGCGCTGACCATCGCGTTCGTAATCGATATACACACTGTCGCGCGTGGTACCCGGCTGGTCGTAAACGACCACGCGCTCTTCCCCCAGTAAGCGATTGACCAGTGTCGACTTGCCCACATTGGGCCGCCCGACAATGGCGACACGAATGCTGTCGCGACGATCCACCTCGGCCGCGTCTTCTTCAGTATCCTCCGGGAACGTGGCGAGCACGTCATCGATCATCTGGCGCACACCGCGGCCATGGGACGCCGCAATGCCATGCAGTTGCTCTACACCCAGGGCGTAGAAGTCACCCAGCACCACGTCTTCATTGAGACCGTCGATCTTGTTGACGATAACGTGGAAGGCCTTGTTGCGTTGGCGCAGGTGGCGGGCCAGCGCCTGGTCCGCCGGGTTCAGGCCCTCCCGGGCATCAACCAGGAACAACACCGCGTCGGCTTCCTCAATGGCCAGCAGTGACTGCCCGGCCATTTGCGCCTCGATGCCCATTTCGTCACCGCTGATACCCCCGGTGTCGATGACCATGAAGGGCCTCGAACCAATGCGTGCCTCACCGTATTTACGATCCCGTGTGAGCCCGGCAAGGTCGGCGACCAGCGCATCGCGGCTGCGGGTGAGCTGGTTGAACAGGGTCGACTTGCCCACATTGGGGCGGCCGACCAGGGCGATTACGGGAATCATCATTGTTACCTGGAGGTGGAGCTGAGTTCGTAGGCTTGCAGATCGCCGCTGTTACCGAACACGTAGAGCACGTTGCCGTCACTCAGCATGTCGGCGCGCACGCCATCGCTGTCGGGCCGGAAGCGGCCGACAAAACTGCCATCCACCTGGGACAGTAGGTGCACGTAGCCTTCGAAGTCCGCCACGGCCAGGTAACTGCTCACCGGCACTGGCCGGCCGAGCCCGCGCCAGCCCAGCGCTTCCTGGGTCCAGCGCTGGCCCTGACCGGTGCGCAGGAAGGCTATGACCGCGCCGTCTTCATCCGAGGCGTAGACGTTGCCGAAGCCCTGTGAAACACCGGACACCGAAGACACCGGACGCTCCCAGAGCTTGCGCCCCGTGTTGATGTCGATGGACACCACGAAGCCCTGGTAACTGGAGGCAAACAGCTCGTTGCCGACCAGCGCCATGCTGCCGTCCACATCGACAATACGCTCAATCTCCGAACGACCCTGAGGAATGGCCACCCGGGCCTCCCACTCCACCGCACCAGTGGCCGCCTCGAAGCCGACTACGCGGCCATTGGAGAAACCGGCGATAACGCGGTTACCCTGCAGAATGGGCGTGCTGGTGCCGCGGATGGTCAGCACCGGCATGTTGCTGTCATAGGTCCACAGCCGCTCGCCGGTGGCGAAGTCCAGGCCGTGCAGCTTGCCGTCGTAGGTCTGGGCGACGACCACTTTGCCGTTGCCCTGCGGCGGAGCCAACACTTCGCCGGTTACCGCTGCGCGCCAGACCAGGTCACCGCTGCTGGCGTCGAGACGAATGACAAAGCCATCGCTGGCCCCGAGGAACAGACTGTTTTCGTACAGACCCACGCCACCGGAAATCGGCAGCTCCAAATCCGCGTCCCACAGGCGCCGACCGTTGGCAACGTCCAGCGCCTTGACTTCACCGTCGGCGGATGCGGCATAGATGCGCCCGTCACCGATCACCGGCTCAATCCGGTACAAGCCGTCGCCCTGTCCATCACCCACCCCGGTAGACCAAAGCCGCTTGGCTTTCACCGTTTGCTCGAACTTTTCCAGCTCCACGGGCTGGCGTGGATCCTCGTCATCATCGATTTCGAACCAGCCCTTGATGGTGCTGCAGCCGCCCAGCGCCAGTAAACAGAGCAGCAGGACACTGCAGCGTGTTGCGGCAACCCTCATGCGTCATCCCCTGCGGTTGCGGCGGCCAGGCTTTGCAGCTTGGCGGCCAGGGTTTCCAGGTTGAGCTGCGCGGGATAGGTCTGTACCAGTGCCTGCGCTTCGCGGTAGGCGGCGAGCGCTTCTTCCGCACGCCCGGCCCCGGCAAGCACATCACCCCGCGCCATAGCGGCAGCGGCCTGGTACTTGCCCATTGCTTCCGGCGCCAGCAGTGCCAGCGCCTGCTCCACATTGCCCTGCGCGGCAACCACCCGGGCCAGACGCAGCTGCGCGACCAGCGCGGTTTCACTGCCACCGTCAGCCTTGCCCAACACCCAGCGCAAATCCGCTTCGGCAGTCTCAAGATCCTCGGCGATCACCGCGACACGCGCCTGGTGCAGCGCCGCAAACTGGGCATAGCTGGTGCCGGCGAAGTCCCTGCGCAGCTGCGTGGCCAGCTGCGACACCGGTGCGGCCGTCGCCGCACCCTCCTGCGCCCGCGCGGCAGCCTCCAGCATTTGCTGATACAGGTCCGATGCACTCGCCGTACGCTGCGCATCGTAACGCTGCCAGCCCTGCCAGGCGAAGGTCCCCGCCAACACCAGCACAATGGCGACCAGGGTGGAGCGGCCGTTCTCGTCCCACCAGCGCCGCAGTGCTTCTACCTGTTCTTCTTCTGTACGATATTGTTCCACGATCTAGCTTCCTTCGGTTGTGGTGTCGGGGGTACGACTGCGCAAGAGGAACGCGGCCACATCTGCCAGAGGCAGCGTCGCCTGCGCTTCGCCCTGCTCGCGCAGCGGCTTGACGGTGACCGTGGCAGCGGCCACTTCATCGTCGCCCCAGATCAGCGCCCAGCGGGCACCGCTCTTGTCGGCTTTTTTCAGTTGGCTGCGGAAA
>Ga0181372_1000248_pt1 | contig 13321 bp, 10 predicted proteins | sample LowvirmetaG_5_FD_130161 | JGI IMG/M metagenome (GOLD analysis project Ga0181372, IMG submission 130161) | Marine viral communities from the Subarctic Pacific Ocean - Lowphox_08 viral metaG | ecosystem: Environmental > Aquatic > Marine > Oceanic | place: Subarctic Pacific Ocean | collected...
ACAGCTGCTACTTACTACTGGTCCCGCGCTCCCGGTCTTTTCGTGAACCGTGAGACTGGTGTTGAAATCGGTGCTAGCTCCGCTGCCCCTGACTTCACAGGTACAGTGAGCGAGTGGTATGAGACTCTTGCTGAGACCATCAATGATGTGTCCGCACAGATCCACAGAAAGACTCTTCGTGGTGGTGCTAACTTCGTAGTCTGCGGACCCGAAGTTGCCAACATCCTTGAGTTCACTGCCGGATTCCGTGCTAGTGTCACTCACGATGATGAGACTGGCTCGATCGGCGCTGTTAAGGTTGGTAGCCTTTCCAAGAAGTTTGACGTCATTGTTGACCCATACTTCCTGCGCAACGTGATTCTCGTTGGACGTCGCGGTTCCTCTTTCCTTGAAAGCGGATATGTGTACGCACCTTACGTGCCACTGCAGACCACACCTACCATCTTTGGACCAGAGGACTTCGTGCCCCGTAAGGGCGTGATGACTCGCTATGCCAAGAAGATGGTTCGTCCTGATCTCTATGGTATCGTGGTTGTTCGCGGTCTTATCGGTGAAGCCGGCGCAACTAGCTAAACACTAGTAGCAATATAAATGTAAAGCCTCCGTCTTTGACGGGGGCTTTCGTTTGCCTGAAACTAGTTATAGGCGAGAGGAGAAATCCTTTCGTTAATTGACCTTAACAATATTATATAAGGAGAAATATATTATGGGAACAAAAAGAGTAGGTTGGGCTAGAATTAAGAGCCTGATTAACGAAAATCAAAATGCGCTTCAAATGCGGAAGCAAGCGACTAAGACGACTACCGCAAATACAACTTTAACTGCAGCCGATTCGGGGAAAATTATTTTCCTTGATGGTTCGACTACGCACGATGTTACTTTGCCTTCTGCGGCAACAGGACTTACATTTACGTTTTGGCTTGTTGATGCTACGGCCGATGTGGATATTGTTCAAGCCGCTGCCACCGAAGACTTTGTTGGCAACATTACGGCTCACAACGGTAAAGATACTGCCAGCGCTAGCGATACGAAGATTATCTTCGATCAAAGCGGAGGAGCAGCGGTGGGCGACTGGGTTCAGCTAGCATGCTATAATGGTGACGACTGGATGGTGGTGGGCCTTTCCAACACCGCCGCGGCCGTTGTTTTTGGATAAGCCGATAAAGAAATACTAAATAAAATATATTTTATATTTAATCCCCCCTTTCTTCGGATTGGGGGGTTTTTTTGAAAATGACGATCTGCTCATTTTTTTCGCCCGCAAATTTTTGAGATTTTCGCTTTTTTAGACTAATTACTACATAAAACAGGAGTTTTTTATGGGCAAGAAAAGAAGATTGCTTACAACCAAAAAGTTTAACGCAAAACACTCGGCACATCCGAGAATGAAGATGGCTATGACCTCAATCGCAGAGACCACCTCGACCGACGATGTGCCCCCGGCTAAAAATACGGCCATCGACGTAACACCTACAGTTGAGATCCCAGAAGCTGTGGTTACTGCACCTACTTTAACGCAGGAAGCACCCGAGGCCGTAACCACAACCCCAACAATGAAGAAAACAACGAAGACAGCAACTCCTCGTAAGAAGACCGCAACGAAGTCTACTACGAAGAGAAAACGAACCACAAAAAAGAAGACAACGACTGCAACAGCATAAATAATTTTCCTTTTAACGATGAGCCTATACTTGTGTAGGAATTTTGTTATTGAGATTACTACTTATAGTGAGGGAGAATATTTGAATGCCTACTAACCTGAGCCCTAGATCGCAAACTAGCGCGATAGTCCTTACTTCTACTGGTTCCGCTGCGCAAGTAGCGCAAGCATGTCCATTTGGGGTTTATAATGCATCGATTCCGTTTTTAAGCGGAGCATCCCTTCAGGTTAATTATGTGTATAAGAAATTAGGGGGAGACGTTGTTGATATTGAGCTAACCCCCTCTAATGTATACGCGGCCTACGAAGAGGCGGTTCTAGAATATTCTTATATGATCAACCTCCACCAAGGAAAGAATGTTCTGTCCTCCATTCTAGGATCTCAGACGGGAACGTTTGATCATAAGGGAAATAGAACTTCAGGTCCGACCAGTGCGAGCCTTCAATATGCGCGCTTTTCATTAGGTTATTCACGAAGAGTGGGTGATGGTGCCGCTGCAGCAGGAGGCTTTGGTGGAACCTTTCCACAATATTCTGCATCCTTTAAACCTGTCACAGGTCAACAAGATTACGATCTTCAGAAGATCATCAAGGCGGCATCAGATACTGGCTTGGATGATGGGGGCAAACCGGTCCCTTACGCTGGAAAAGTGGGCAAGAAGCGTGTTTTGGTGACAAGAGTTTTCTATCGCTCTCCACGTGCTATGTGGCGCTTCTTTGGGTACTATGGAGGCATTGGCGTGGTCGGAAATATGTCCACCTATGGACAGTTTGCTGACGATTCTACTTTCGAGGTTATCCCTACGTGGCAAAATAAAATGCAAGCCATTATGTACGAGGATTCCATTTTTACTAGGACGTCACACTACTCTTATGAGCTTATAGACAATAAGTTGCGCCTTTTCCCCACACCCAGTAATTTTGGTTTTGATGACTATAACGATCGCATGTGGGTGAAATTTTATGTAGATATGGAGCCCTATCAGACCGGATCTTATGACACTGGCATTCAAGGGGTCAATAATTTAAATACGGTTCCTTTTGATAATGTGCCTTATGCAAACATTAACTCGATGGGCAAACAGTGGATTCGAAAGTACTCTTTAGCATTATGTAAGGAGATGCTTGGTCAAATTCGAGGCAAGTTTACCACAATGCCGATTCCAGGCGAGAGCGTCACACTAAATCATTCCGAGTTGCTCTCGCAGGCTAAAGACGAACAGACCGAACTGAAGGAAAAGCTTAGGGAAATGCTTAAAGAGGTGGAATACCCGGCTCTGGCAAAGCAGGATCAAGAACTTACAGATGCGGCCACGAACGTACTCAAGGTGACTCCGTTACCCATTTTTGTAGGATAGTTGAACTATGGCCGATGACTGGAAAAGACCAAAACAGCCTCCTCCGCCTCTCTTCTTAGGTAAAAAAGAGCGAGATCTGGTAAAACAGGTCAATGATGAGCTTATTGAGAAAGTCATCGGTCAACAGATCTTGTATTATCCTATCGACTTAGAAACAACTAATTTTAATAGCCTATATGGGGAAGCGATTGAAAAGACCTATTTGCCCCCTGTCAGGGTTTATGCGCTTGTTGAATTTACCGAATATTCAACGAGCTATTTGGAAAACGCCGGAATTGATAAAAGTTGGGAGATTGCGGTCCACTTTCATCGTCGTAGATTGACCGAAGATCAAAACTTGTATGTACGAGAGGGCGATTTCGTGCTTTACGGCGATTTCTTTTACGAAATTGTAAAACTCTCGGAGCCTAAAAAGCTATTTGGCCAAGTAGAGCATAGTTTTGAGATTGCGGCTACTTGCAAGAGAGCTAGAAAGGGATTATTCGATGCTACCTAAAAACTTTGATTTTGCTTTATTGCCTACTGACAAGGCTAACTATACTTTGAGTGAGATAGGGATGCTTGGTTCTTCTATGGAAGATATTGATCAGGCATTTGTAGATTGGGTGAAGCAGATTGGACTGTCCACTAACTCTAACGAAGGCTTTGGAAAAATAAACATTTTATGGCAAGCGCCCGAGAGAGCATATCAAATTAAGCATAACAAGGATTTAAGAGATGACGCCGGCGCCCTTAAGCTTCCCATAGTGAGCGTAGAGAGAACCGGCATTACCAAGGATCCGTCCCGCAAAGGCTCCTTTCAAGCTCAGATCTTTTCCGATAATCTTAATGGTCGGTCGGGCAGGCTTGTTATTGCACAAAAGATTGTGCCTCGTAAGACCCAAAACTTTGCTATAGCCTCTGGGATGCGAAGTACCCTTGGTAAAAGTAACAAGCAAAAGTATTATCCGAGAGTTAATACTAAAGTGGTTATCAAATCTCTTTCGATTCCGATCCCGGTATATATAAACGTAGATTACAAAGTGGTGATCAAGACTGAGTATCAGCAACAGATGAATGACCTAATGACTCCGTTTATAACACGAACAGGGCAGATTAATGCTTTTGTTATGCGACGAAATGGGCACTTGTATGAGGGATTCGTTGATCAAGGGTTCTCTCACAACAATAATGTTAGCAATTTAGGCGAAGACATGCGCATGTTTACTAGTGAGATCACAATTAAGGTTCTCGGATACTTAATAGGAGATGGCCCTAGTGATGATAGACCATTAGTGAGAGTGGATGAAAATGTTGTGGAATATCAGTTCCCTTCGGAATCTACAGTGCCGAAAGGAAATATAACTTTTTGGGAAGACTAGTTCCTGAAGTGAAAAAGATGTTTTATTAGTAATGATAGAGCTTTTTGAGGTGGAAAATACTATTTAAATAATGATTGACGTATCAATTAAGTCATTTTTTAAAAGAGGAACACTGTAATGTCTGTGAAGAGCTTTAAGTTTGTATCTCCTGGAGTGTTTATCAATGAGATAGACAACTCCTTCGTCCCCAAATCTGCTGATGCTATTGGCCCAGTTATTGTTGGCCGCTCCACGCGCGGTCTTGCTATGCAACCGGTGCAAGTAGAGTCTTATTCGCAATTTGTGGAGTTATTTGGAGAAACCGTACCGGGAAACCGGGGAGGGGATGTTTATCGAAACGGTAACGCCCAATCGCCAATGTATGGAACATATGCCGCAAAGGCATTCTTGAGAGCAAATGTAGCTCCACTTACGTATGTGCGTCTACTGGGTACCCAGAACACCAACGCATCCACCACTGGACAGGCAGGTTGGAAAACCTTAAACAGTCCGGCCACCACCCAGCTCACACAAAACGGTGGCGCTTACGGAATGTTTGTTTTCACTTCAGGATCTGATGCGACCCTAGGAACTGGAAAGCTTGCGGCCATTTGGTACGTAGATGCATCGGCCTCTGTTTATTTGAGTGGCACCCTTCGCGGAGGCGGCAGTGGAAGATCTACAGTCGCAGCAGCCCGCTCTCAGAATGAAGCAGGCGTTGGAATGGTTATCGGATCCGATGCTAATGGTCTTTATACCGTTCTTATCACTGGATCCTGCACTGGTGCTAGCTGTGTTGGGGTACAGGAGAAGATTACATTCAACTTTAGTGATGACTCTGAAAACTTCCTGCGCAAAAAGTTCAACACGAACCCTCAGTTGGGAAATTCCGCCGCGTCTAGTTTTTACGCCGCTTCTGCTGAAAAGCTCTATTTTCTCGGTGAGTCGTTTGAGCAAGAATTACGAGAAGGCCTTACGGATAGCTTAACTGGAGGTGGCACCGATGTTACTTCCGCTGAGACCCAGGCCGTTATTCTTCCTCTTGGTTCTGGTTCTAGTGCTCCACGTGGGCCCGCCGGTATGAATGGCATCAGCTATAATGAAGCCGTCGCAGGTTGGTTCATCGGCCAGGATCTTGGCGCCGCCGCTAGCTATCAGCCCACTAGCGCAAAGAAGCTCTTTAGACTAGTCGGCCGCGGCCATGGTGCATGGCTAAGCAAGAACTGTAAGGTCTCTATTGAGAATATTCGAGTTGCTACCAGTACGACAACAGATTATGGAACGTTCTCGGTTGTGATTCGCGCTATTCTGGACACTGACAACAACGTTCAAGTATTAGAAAGATTTGACAACCTCAGCTTGGACCCCACTTCGCCCAACTTTATTGCGCGCCGAATCGGCGATGTATATCATCAGTGGGACGAAAGTGCTAGAGCACTAAAGCAGTATGGCGAATATCCTAATCGGTCCAAATATGTATATGTCGACATAGATGACGATGTAGAGGCCGGCGGAAGCGATGCCACGCTTCTTCCATGGGGCTATTATGGTCCTCCTCGCTTCAAGAGTGTTACAGACTGGGTTGGCTTGACTGGATCTGGTGGTGGCGCTGGAGTTGTTGCTGAAGCCGCCGGCGCAGTCAAAAATGCCTATATTTATATCGGCACAGAAACCCCGGTGGGAACGCGAGTTTCCACGATGCATAAAGTATATGGAGGCAATCAGACCAACTACTTATCGGGAGGCGTTAGGCTTTCAAAAGACGGTGATGGCGCCGGCGAGCGTAAATTGATGACCGGGAGTCTCGTATTCCCTCGTGATCGCTTACGGCTTTCGGCTTCTGATGGTTCTTTAAGCGACCAGACGAATGCTTATTTCGGCTTTTCTACTACACGCACACAAACCAGCACACGCTCCGATCCGAGTGTTGCTGACGCGCACCGACTTTGGCTTACGTCCTTGAATAGTGATCCTATCGGAAGTACTGTCTCGGCTGTTGACTCGTATTCGTATATCTTCACCATGGATGATATTCAGTACTTCTCGAATGATGGCGGATATGCTTTCGTATCTGGTTCTCGTAAGTTGGACGTTAGTTATACTGCTGTTAACGGCGCGACCGCATTGCTGGACACAGCCGAGCTGAGACGTTTCACCGCTCCTTTCTGGGGTGGATTCGACGCAGTAGACATTTTCAAGCCTGATCCTTTCTACAACAAGTCACTTAGCAACGCTTCTACCCAAGAGAACAGCTACGTTTATAACACTTATAAGCGCGCCATCGACACAGTGGCAGATCCAGAATTTATCAATATGAACCTTCTGGCCGCTCCTGGGCTCACTCACGATTCGCTTACAACACATATGATAAACGTCTGTGAAGAGCGCTCGGATGCCATGGCAATTATTGATCTTGCTAACGTTTACATTCCTCCACATGAAGAGAGATTGGCGAAGACAGCAAGAATCGGAACAACACCACAGGCCGCCGGAACAGCTCTGAGAGATCGTAGAATTGATTCGAGTTACGGTTGTACGTTCTACCCATGGGTTCAGACACGCGACGTCAGTACTGGCCAGCTTGTTTGGATCCCGCCCTCTGTCGCAATGATGGGCACACTGGCAAGCTCACAGAAGAAGTCTGATGTCTGGTTCGCTCCAGCAGGATTTAATCGCGGTGGTCTTTCCGATGGCGCAGCAGGAATCCCGATTGTCAATATCACAGAGAGATTGACGTCTAAACAGCGCGATACGCTCTATGATAATCGAATCAATCCAATCGCGTCTTTCCCATCTAGTGGAATTGTGGTGTTTGGACAGAAGACTCTCCAAGAGCGCCAAAGCGCACTAGATAGAATCAACGTGAGAAGGCTCGTCATCTACTTGAAGAAGCAGATTTCGATTCTTTCCACACAGGTTCTTTTTGAGCAGAATGTAGAGGCCACATGGCTTCGTTTCAAGGGCCTTATTGAGCCTCTGTTGGCTAACGTCAAAGTTCAGTTTGGTATCACAGACTATCGCTTAATCTTAGATAGTAGCACTACCACTCCCGATTTAATTGATCAGAACGTTCTTTACGCGAAGATCATGGTTAAGCCGGCGAGAGCAATTGAGTTCATCGCAATTGATTTCGTAATCGCATCTACGGGTGCATCTTTTGATGACTAAAAAACATTAGAAATACTAGTTAAAAATATAGGAGTAACAAAATATGCCATTCTGGACCGAGGCCCATGATTCTACCACAAAGGATCCCAAAAGAAAATTTAGATTTCAAGTGAGTTTCAACAACATCACTGATCCAAACGGAAACGGAAGCGTGCTGTGGTACGCAAAGACTGTTTCTAAGCCAGCTTTTCAGCTTTCAACAACTGAGCACAAGTATTTGAACCATACATTCTATTATCCTGGTTCGGTTACATGGCAGGATGTAAGCTTAAGCCTTGTAGATCCGGTCAGCCCCGACATGACAGTCACATTGGCTCGAATTTTAGAGCAGTCTGGATATGTTGTGCCTGGAAACGCTATTGATCCAGCGGCTTTGGCCACTATTTCCAAGGGCCAGTCTGTTGGTGCACTCGGCGATGTAACTATTACTCAGCTAGATGCTCTCGGCGCGGCTATTGAAACGTGGAAACTGTGGAATGCATTCATTACAGAGGTTAAATTCGGAGATTTAGAATATGGCTCCGATGATCTTATCCAGCTCGATCTGGTACTTAAATATGATTGGGCCCGAGTTGAGGTCGCTGGTGGCGCATCCGCATTGAATGGTGATGCTTCCCAGTCCGCATTTAACATTAGTAGCGGAACGTAGTATAATATTTATATATAATATATAATATAGAGGTGTATATTGTCAAGAAATAGAGATCGCATGGGCCAGACCACCCCCCAGGCGACAGATCCGGCCCCCCAGGCAACACAGCAGGCGGCCTCTAGTGGTGGTTTTTCATTTGTAATTCCTACTGAGTTTGTAGAGTTACCATCGAAAGGTCGATTTTATCCCGAAAGTCATCCCCTCCACAATGAGGATACGATCGAGATAAAGCAAATGACAGCTAAGGAGGAGGACTTACTCACTTCTCGCGCCTTGTTAAAGAAGGGAATCGCGCTTGACCGAGTGGTTCAAAGTTTGATTGTCAACAAGAGTATTAATCCAGATTCCCTCTTAGTGGGAGATCGTAACGCACTTATGATTGCGGCAAGAATTTCCGGCTACGGAAACGAGTACAAGACGCAAGTTAACTGCCCTAGTTGCGACACAGCACAGTCCTATTCTTTTGATCTTTTTGATTCTAATATCACCGATGGTGTTGTAAGTCAAGAGCTGGGCGTCAAAGAAGAAGAGGGAGGAGTCTTCTCCACTGTGCTTCCTAAGACCAAGTTTGAAGTCACCTTTAAGCTTTTAAACGGATCCGACGAACGCGCGCTGTTAGCGCAAATTGAAAACGCGAGAAAACGAAACAAAGAAGAGAACACAGTAACACGCCAACTTAGACTTATTACAGTAGCTGTTAATGGCGATAACTCTCCCGCAGCATTAAACTATTTTGTCGATAACGTCCCGTCTTTGGATGCCCAGCACTTACGCACTGCTTATGCTCTGGCAACCCCCAATATTGATTTGACCCAATTTTTCTCTTGCAATGAGTGCGGCTTTGAGACCGAATTGGAGGTCCCGCTGACTGCGGACTTTTTTTGGCCTAAGCGATGAATATATGGAAAATGTCTATGAGGCATTTTTCTTTTTAAAATATTCAGGAGGCTGGTCATTTAGCGAGGCATACAATCTGCCTGTGGGCTTAAGAAAGTGGTTCGTTGAGAGGCTTGTTCGCCAATTAGAAGAAGAGGCCGCCGCCATGAAAAGAGCGTCCAAGGGCGAGAGCGCCGACGCTCAGCAGTTAACTGCGCATAACCAGCCGATGCCACCCCCGGGAATGCGCAAACGGTAATGATACGAACGTTTGCTTTTTTAACTTAAAACTATTTAACTATAGTTGTGAGGATTTTTTATGGCTGAAGAAGAAAAAGAAAAAACACCTGCCCAAATAGCCGCCGAACTCCAAGCTTTAACTGACAAAAAGAAGCTAGCTGAAGAAATAAAGAAATTAACAGAAGATCAGCTAAGAGCCCTAAAGGATTTGGGAGGCGTTCAAGAGAAAATAAATGTCGCAGCAGAGGTAGAGCTTAATAATCGCCAGAAGAGCGTCAAGCACCTGGAAAAGGCCGTAACTACGACAAAAGCTTATTTGGAGCAGGTCAATAAGCTGGGAAATGGCCTTGAAGAAAATAACCTCAAGCTTCAGGCCGCCCAAGACTATCATAGAGCGGAGATCGCTCTCCGCATAAAGGCCATCAAGGAGGGCGACAAGAACGTTCAACAGTTGCATGCAGAGATCAAGGCGCATGAAAAGATCCAGACGAACCTGCAAAGACAAGCAGATGCCATGTCCACGCTGAAGGCTAACCTAGATAAGGTTAACCCTATGACTTCTAAGCTTGTCCAGAGCTGGCGAGTCATGGAGCAGGCCCTCGCAGCCGGCCCTAAAGAAACATTTATGCTTTTTGCTAGCATGGCCAAGGGCCCCGCACTCAAACAGTTGAAGAAAGGCTTCAATTTGCTCAGGAAGTCCATTACTGACGTGTTCTTCGCGGTCGATAATGTGACCCATGCATTCCAGCGTCAAACTGGAATGGGCGATAAGTATAACGCAGGCATGAAGCAGAGCTACCTTGAGACGCGCCGTTTTGGCGCTACAATGGAGGATGTAAGCAAGCAAACGCAAACTTTGATTGGAACAGTTTCAGACTTCTCCCTAGAAAGCGCACAAGCCGGCACACGTGTTGCACAAACGGGCGTATTGTTAGAGAAACTAGGTGTTCAAGGCGAGGATTTCGCGAAGGGCATTCAAAACTCGATGAAGATGTTCGGTCAAAGCATGATGCAGGGCGAGCAGACAGCAAGAGAGCTTCTTGAGACCTCCAAGGCGCTGGGAATTGAGCCTAAGAAGCTCGCCGGCGACTATGCTAAAATGGGTGGTCAGTTAGCTAAACTTGGCCGCGACGGCCCGCAAGCTTTCAAAGAATTGGCCCGGGTCTCTAAGATTACCGGCATGGAAATGGAGAAGGTATTAAGCATTACAAACAAATTTGACACATTTGAATCTGCAGCCGAAATGACCGGTAAGCTAAACGCCGCACTTGGTGGCAACTTTGTGAATGCCATGGACATGATGATGGATACTGATCCTGTTTCGAGATTTGAAAAAATGCGTGACGCAATCAGCCAAACAGGCCTCACCTTTGACGATATGTCATATTATCAGAGAAAGTTCTATGCCGAATCAATGGGTCTTTCAGATGTGGGCGACTTAGCCCTCATGATGTCGGGCAATATGGACATGATGTCGGGCGCAACTCAAAAAAGCGCCGCTGACTATGAAAAGCTAGCCGAAGAAGCTAAGGCCACAATGAGCCTTCAAGAGAAGTTTAACTCATTTTTGGCGCAAGTGGCTCCAATTTTAGAAGATTTGATGGTTGAAGCTCACATATGGATGGACTGGCTCCAGAACAACAAGCCTTTAATCAATAGTGTTTCCGGCGCGATCAAGTTCATGGCAGGGATCCTGGTTACCGTTGCCAAAAACTGGGAGATAGCCCTGATCGTCATGGCCGGGGTGCCGTTGATCTTCGCTGGGGTATCATTCGCCATCAAAGGGCTAACTCTCGCGACAAATCGCCAAATTGCCGCTAGTTTAAAGAAAATTGCCACAGCACCGCAGGAAATTGTCGCCAATGAAGGTGTTGGAAACTCAGCTTTGCGCTCAGGTCAGAAGATGCAAATGGGCTCTAAGGGCGCCGGCGCGTTTGCCCTAAAGATGTTAGCTGTTGGTGCGGCAATCGGCATGATCACTGGCGGAATCGGGTACATGGCAAACGGCCTTGCCAACTTGTTTAATGCTATTAGTGGAGAAAAGATCGCCATTTTTACCGCTTTTATGTCCCAAATAGGTCAAGGAGGAGTCCTCGCCACGGCTGGGTTAGCCCCCCTAGCTGCCCTATTCGGCGAAATAGCGGTTGAGCTAGATAAGGTTGATGGGAATAAGCTAGATAAGTTAACTAATATTGGGAAAGGCTTCGAAGCTTCCGGTGGAGAGGCGCTGTCAACTATGCTTACACAGATTGCCGGCGCAATGGCTGAAATACCAGAGGCAAAAGCCGAAGCATTGACAGCTACGATGAGCGCCGCCAATCTGGCGGCCAAGTCGGCCGAGATTCTGATTGGTCGAATCGATGAGAAGAAAAGCTCTACCGCCCCTAGTCCGGCGTCTGGTGCCAGCGCCGGCTCCCTTCCTGGTGGAGGCCTCCTGGGTACCATTAAATTAGATTTTAATACCGATTTATTTGACAATAAGGTAGTTAAATTAAGTCGCGACACAACGGGCAAGCTTGTGGTTGAAGCGATTCAGAGCGCAGAATAGAAGGAGAATTATAAAATGGCCATTGACATGCTGGAGGAGTATCTGAAGGACTTTAACTCCAAAAAGCTCACAAAAGATCGCACAAAATTTAATAATTTTGTCGACACAACCGATGCATATGCCAATTCGGGATTACAGCTTGGCTTTGAGCATGTTCCCACGGGAAAAACTATTAATTTCAAAGCATATATAACTGCTTTTAACGAGACTTTTTCCTCTGATTGGGCGACTGAAACTGTTTTTGGACGCGTCGATCCTATCGCCATGTTTAAGCAGACTACTCGCAACGTTACTTTATCGTTCAAGGTGGTGGCTGCTACCCCGAGTGAGGGCTTTGAAAATCTATATCGTGTTGATGTACTGCGATCTTTTTTGTATCCCACCTATGTGGACACCGGCAACGCCATCACGCTAGCACAGAGCCCATTAGTGAGGGTAAAGGTAATGAACCTTCTGACCGATGGAGCCGAGAGCAACACTTATGATCAAATGTTTGGTGCGGGACTGATGACTGCTATGCAGGGCGCCCTCACTATTATCAAAAGCATGTCTGTCGCTCACAATCTGGACAATCCCGATGTCGGCGTTTTTCATCCCGGAACTTCCGGACAACTAAGTGAGACTGATGCTCGCTTGGCTGAAGAGCTGGGATCCCCTCAGCCCCAACTTGATCCCACCAGCGTAACGGGCGTTATTCCTAAAGCGATCGACATAGCTTTAGATTTTATGATTATTCACGAAGACAACATGGGCTGGCGGAACAATAAGACGAATCATGTGTATGGCATTGACATGGAGAAAACGATCAACCCGGAGGAAGATTCGGAACCCACTCCCACTCAATCAGATTCTGATAGCGAATCCGGCGCCGCCTCCCAGGCCGCCACAGATACTCGAATTGCCAAGTGGGCTCAAGGTGTAGAGGCGCGCATGGATGCTCGCGCTTCAGCCCGCGCCGGCCGCCAGTACGACAGGAGCGTCGAGAGCGCATACGACAACTTTGATCGCGATCAGGCGGCCGCAGCGGCGGCGGGACATCAGAGCTGGATGGATCAGGCACGCGCAGGTATGTCTGCCACTCAAAACGAGGCTCGTTACGACCAGATGATCACAGAGGATCTCCTCGCCGGCGTCTTCGGTGCAGGTAGCGATTAACAATGCCAAGATATATAGGCGATAGAATATTCAACAATAATCTAGAATTCTATGAATTCTTGAGAGAAAAGCGAAATGGCGTGAGATCCATAACCCAGTACGCCACTCCGCGACTAATCAATCCCTCTGTTTTTGACAGAGCTTCAATAGCTACTATCCCGCATATTTGGAAATATGGCGATAGATATTACAATTTAGCCCGACAACATTATGGTGATCCCACCTATTGGTGGGTGATCGCATGGTGGAACGCGCGCCCCACCGAAGCTAACGTTTCGCCTGGAAATGTGATAATGATTCCTCTGGATCTTGAAGCAGTGCTGG
>Ga0181372_1000251_pt1 | contig 13134 bp, 20 predicted proteins | sample LowvirmetaG_5_FD_130161 | JGI IMG/M metagenome (GOLD analysis project Ga0181372, IMG submission 130161) | Marine viral communities from the Subarctic Pacific Ocean - Lowphox_08 viral metaG | ecosystem: Environmental > Aquatic > Marine > Oceanic | place: Subarctic Pacific Ocean | collected...
ACTATACCCCGATCTGTCGTGACCATAAACAAGAGCGAGTTTCTTAAAATTGGCAACGTCGGTCTTCTGAATATCAAGTTTACTCAAATGGTGAAAGTTGACAAAATAAAATGCTTTGCCCTGTCCGGTGTATTGATCGAAATAGTTTTCTGCCTGTGTTGCAGAGATACACCATCTTGTACCTCTTCCATAATAACAGGAACCCTCTTTCGCGTAAGGGCGAACCATCATATAGTCTTCTTCGTCGGCAACTATATCGCTGGTTTCTTTGGCTTCCTTCTCATAGCGTTTCATCATCTCCGCTTCTTTAACTTTTCTCTCAATGGAATTAACCAAAAGCTCAAAGGACTCCATATTGTCGGCATCTTCTGGTTTCCACTGATCGATGCCGCCTTTTGTCATACCCATCTCTGTGCCTTTATCAAATAGTATAAGCCTGTCTGCTAATCTTTCGGCGCGCTGTTGGATCATACTGATAGCGTTCCCAAGAATTTGTGCTCGTTGTTCGTCAGGATCAGCATCACGAGTTACACTTCCAAGTTTATCATATCTTGGAACTCTGGTGTAGTGCATCTTTTCGGAGTCGTAGTGGCTAACCTGCAAATATTCTCCAAGCTGACTGACCAAGTATCTCGCAGACCACATAAGGTATTTATTCGTTTCGGAAGGATCTCTGCTGGACATATATTTGATAGATAATGCTATCTGTTTCTTTAACTCGCCAACATGCTCTTCTGGAATTGATTTAAGAACATTTCTCGGCAACCTCTTCTTGAAGTTGGAGGCAGTTTCAATAGCCTTGTCTAAGCGGCGCTCAATTAAGAGTTGTTCTGTTAAATATGCTTTCCAGCTTTCAAATATATTATTCATTCATTTTTACCTTTAATGGATCATATCACATATAAATAGTTCTTTTTATTGTTAATAGAATAAAAAAAGGGGACATAAATGTCCCCTTATCCAGCATCGTGGATAATTTAATTAATGTTCGTATAAAGTAACTCTATGATCTCTTTTTAATTCCGCCTCATTAACAATCATAAGCTTAGAATAAGACAGCAACATATTATATTTAATATAGTCGATAGTTAAGACTTCTTGCCCCGTTTTTTCACTTACTGAAGGGGGAGTTAAAACAATTTCTTCCATTATTTCGACGTAACGACGATTAATAGCATATAATTCAGTTAGCAACATCATTAATTTTGAATCCCAAGCTTCATTATTATAAATATTATCCTGAATATAACATTTAAGAATTTTTCTTATCTCTAAACATTCTTCGATGCGTTCATAACAGTCCTCTATTGGTAAGTAATAATATTCTTTTGTTTCTGTCATTTTCTTCTCAACTTGGAAGGCATTTTAACTTTTCCGTGCTTATCGCCTTCTCCCCAGAAGTTTTTGTTTTTCCCTTGGTCAGTAGTCAATCATCTTCCTCTATCACTCCTAATGATTCTGCAAGTTCTGAATATCCACCGACAAAACTACTCTCTACAATCGTCACATGTTTACCCTCCCATTGTAAAGTTTGTTCCCATATAATTGGAACTGTTTCCCAGTTCAATTGTTCCTTCGTAATATCCAATAGTTTTTCAGCATTTCCCATATCTGTATATGCGAAAGAAAGTTTGTTCTCTTTCAAAATGGTTATAGCTTTTTCGCAATAACCACAAGTGCCTTTTGTAACTAACATATAGTGTTTCTCTAGCATTTTTTAACCTTTTAATAATTGCTCTGTGCCTAGACCTAATTTTTCTTGGACGTATGATGGCTCACCAACAACCACAACATCAATGCCAGATTGGCCTCTGTTCATATATATTCTGGTGAAAGCTTGACTTTTATTTAACTCCCCTAAGTGATTTTCCATTAAAAGTCTTTTATACTTTTCATCTTCTCTTAAGCATACTATGTGCTCTGGATTAACAAAGACCTCTCTGTAAGAATATGCGGGGGCTGAGTGTCCTTTGCCTGTTTCATATATTTCAGTTAATTTTATAATCATGCTTCTTCTCCGTAAATATCTCTTTCTTCAGCGTACCAATACTCACCATTATATAATACTTTGCAGTAATTGTCAAATGTTTGTTCCAATAATAATACTTGACTTGGTTTATCGGTGACGACATGTTGCGTAACAAACAACGGAAGACCAACGGAACCTTCGTCTGAAAATTGCATCAATCTAACGCTCGAAGGGATAAAGACCAAATCACCTTTTTTGTGACTAGTCAATAGAATCTCCGTCTCCAGTGTTTACAGCTGGCTCAGGAAGGATGACGATTTGATTGTCTTCAGCTGCTGTAGCTTCTTGCCTTTGTTGCTCAAGAATGCTGTTTAGGCCGATAAGAATTTCTTGACAATCAGACATAATAGTGTCTGCCTTTATCATCTCTTGTCTGATTGTGTTAATTTCTCTCCAGTAATTCTCGAGTCTATCAGCGTCAAAGTTATTTTTTATATTTTCTGAAGTTTCTCTTACCTTCTCGGCCTTGTGAGTCAATTCGTTTTCCACTTTATTTAGAAACTTCGCTATTTCATTTGGTATCTCACTATCATCAATAGTGTAAGAAATTTTAACCTTCATTTATGCCTCCGATTTTCTGGTTTTTCTTATGTGCCTTTCTTCGCAAAAAACTGTTTGTGTTTTTCCGAAGGGCAGTAATTCATATAATTTAGCACCCTTTGCTGCGCTTTTGACGGGAGCAGCATTTACTTTAATTATTGAGAACAATTGGTTTTCGACAATAACAGGAGCATTTTTTCTTCCTTTAACAATCGTTCCCACTTCAAATTTTGGCTCAGATCTCGTTGCTTCAATGACCTTAGCAGTAAATTTATTCTCGCACATAGCAATATATTGCCTTTTCGAAGGAACAAATTCATTGTCATTTAATATTTTATCTGAAAGATCTGCAAAATAAGGTGGATTGTTCCGATAATAGTTGGCGCAAATCTTTGCTATTTCTTTTTCATCGTTTCCATAACTCGCAACCCAGTCATTATACTTCTCAATCGTTTCAGCAGAATTCTTTACTTCTATCTTTTTAACGGCTTCAATTTGCTTTTTCGTCAACTCTCCAACCTTTTCGTATGATTGTTTTATCGATAGGAGAAAATCTTTCGTCCCTCCCAAGATCCATGGAAGTTTTAAAAGATTGTTAACTATATCAAAAGTATTATCATCCTTAATCTTTGGCTCTGAAGACATTTTTTTATATCTACTATAGTATTTTTTGACGAACATTTCTTCCTACATATTGCTCAGAACTTGATGCATCCCTAAGCCAATCAATGTTGTTACTATGATCCAGATCAATTTGGACGATTGCTTTTTAAATGCTTCTAATTCTCTAATTCTGGCATATATACCCTCATCTGGGTTATAGACAGCTTCCTTGATTTTAACAATATCCTCTCCCATCTCCATTTGTTTTTCTTTAACTGTTTCTATTCCGTCCATCATTCTTTCTAGTTTTCCATTCATTTCTATTAAAGCCTGTTTTGACTGATCCATGACCATTTGACCGCTTCTCCTATAACATAAGTAAATAGTGAAGCACTAGTGATCGCCCTCAACAATCGCATAATTCGTTGTGATCAATGTTGAGGCTGCCGAAACAGCATTCTGAAGGGCGGTTTTTGTCACTTTGGCCGGATCTATAATACCAGTTTCCATCATATCAACAATTTGTCCAGTAGAGAAATCCCATCCATTGTTGCCTTCCAGACCCTCAACTTTAGAAAGTATAAGATCGGGGGATTCGCCCGCATTGATTGACATTTGTTTGATAGGAGACTTGACCGCTTCACATATAATTCTTTTTCCGATCTCTTGATCCTCATTATCAAGCTCAAGTTCCAATGCGTGGGAGGCTCGAGCCAAAGCGACGCCGCCTCCGGGAATGATCCCTTCTTGCTGTGCCGATTTAACTGCTTCAAGTGCATCTTCGACCCGGTGTTTCTTTTCTACCATTTCTATTTCTGTAGCTCCTCCAACTCTAACTACTGCGACACCACTAGCAAGTCTTGTGATTCTTTCTTGAATTCTTTCGCACTCATAAAGAGAATCAGTATTTTCAAGTTCCACTTTTAAATTTTCAATTCTTCGTTCTATTTCATTGAGATCTCCGTCGCCTCCAATAATAGTAGTAAAATTCTTAACTACATCAATAGTTTTCGCAGTTCCAAGATCTTTAAGCTTTACATCTTTGAGTTGCACTCTAGATTCTCTAGAAACAAAAACTGAACCAACGGATACAGCAAGATCTTTAAGGATGTTTCTTCTCTCTTCCCCGTAACGAGGGGCTTTAATTGCTGCGATCTTCATTGTTCCACGAAGAGCGTTCATAATCAAAGCCGCGAGGGCTTGACCTTCAACATTTTCGCATACAACAATTAAGGGCCTATTTTCCCTAGCCACAACCTCCAAGATTGGAAGGATTTCTTCAACGGAGTCGATCTCATAGTCTGTTACAAGAATCAGAGGATCATCATATTTAACTGCCTGTCTGCGCTCGTCTGTAATAAACTGAGGAGAGACATATCCTGAATCAAATCGAAACCCCTCTACGAGATCTAGGCTAGTTTCAACGGAACGGGCATCCTCAATTGTGATTGAACCGTCTTTACCTGCTGCATCGACAGCATTAGCAATTAGTTTTCCAATTAATTTATCTCCATTTGCAGAGATTGTAGCAATATGTTCGATGTCTTCAACGCTAGAAATAGGACTCGACATCTCCTCTAAACGCTCTACAATGGCCGAAACCGTCTTATCCATGCCTCTCTTTATCTCAACGGGAGAGGAGCCAGCTACGATGTATTTCTGGGCTTCTCGCAGGATGGCCCGGGCCAATACTGTCGAAGTTGTTGTACCGTCTCCGCATTCATCAGCAGTTCTGGCTGCTACTTGTTTAATAATTTGCGCTCCCGCATTTTCAAAAGGATCTTCAAAGTCAACAAATTTGGAGATGGTTACTCCGTCCTTTGTGATAATCGGATTAGAACCCTTCTTATGCAGAATAACGTTTCGTCCGCGAGGGCCAAGTGTTGATGCTACATTGTCTGCTAATACATCAACTCCTTTTAAAATTTTCTCCTGTAAAGAAGAACTAGAGTCATATTTCTTCGCCATGTTCAACCTCAATTATTATATACATTATAAGGTATTATACACTAAATGTCAAGTGTTTTTTAAATTATTTTTCAGCTTCTTCAACTGCCTGAACTGCTTTGTCTGTCGCGGATTTTAGTTCAGTTGTGTTTTTTATTGCAGCAACGCCGTATTGCTTTCTGTCTCTATCTTCTGAAGTAGTTCCGAGAAAGTAAGAATTTATGTTCTGTGTGAACATATTAAGCACTCCGTAAACAGGGCGAAGAGTATTGTTTAACCGCTCTCCGTAAAGTAACCAAGTCTTTTTTAATTGCGCCTCGCTAATCGGCAAGGTTCCGATATGCTTGAAGCTTTTAATGCCCTTCTCCACTTGATCTTTTGTAAAGACAAATTGCATTGGTTTTTGGTATCCGGGAGTCTCTTCCAACGATCTGAAAATTTCCTCTTTGTTGCCTGATTTTATAGCTCTCAAAACCTGTTCTACAACTGCATAAGAACCAAATAGTTTCTCAGCTTTTGTACCTTCGAATTTGGCCTCGGCATATCTGATTTCAAAAGGGGCGTATTGTTGAAACTCTTCTGGATCCATATTGATAAGACCATTAACAAAAGATGACATCCCTTCATCATTTAAGGTACCTTCTTGTAACGTTACTCCTGTTTTTGGCGCATATTGAAAAGTTAACCATTTTGGGTGTCCGGGCGCTAGGCCCTTCTTTCCAACTGTAATTTTTTTTATAGCCATGCCCTCATCACGCAGCCTAGAAATGAGAGATTGAAATTCTTTCGCATTATCGTATGTCTCTGCTTCTTTTTTATCTACAACTTTAAGGAATGGCGTCACGAAAACGTCCAAGAAACTATCAAGAGTAATTATAAATTCTCCAAACTGTAATCCTTCGCCTGTCCTTCTGGCGTCGAGATAAATAATATGATTCTTGACTCTGAAATGCTCAATCATATTTTTAAATGAACCCTTAACGTTGGTTCCTGAGCCCAGAAGCTTAAGAGAATACTCCTTGTCGCCTATACGAACATCAGTGATTGGTTTACCCGTAGCGCCCGTGTCGTCATCTTCACCGCCAGTAATCTGAACAGCATTCTCGCCAAACAATCCGGCCAAGAAGCCCTCAAATATAAACCCGCCGGCTGCTTCAGTGAATTCATCTAAAATAGAATTCAATATTTCAATCATCATGAGAGTTGATAAGATCTCGCCAAGAGAGGGGTTATCAGCTTCGCCAGAAAGAATATTGCTTATAAATTGTAATTTAGCCTCAACAGATTCACCTTTAATTTTTCTAGTGAATTCCGTAATGATTTCCTTATCCTTTGAACCTTTCTTACCCCAAGCCTCTGTGATCTTGATAGTAGGCAAAAGATCGCTAATACTATCTCCCTCATCAAAGCCCAGGCTATCTTCTTTTAAGGCTTCAGCTGGCAACTCTTCCATCACCTGTTCAACCAACTTCAAAAGGTGGTGCGAGCTTAGTTCTTTTTTGTTAAAAAATTTGTTGAGGTTTTCTTTAATATCCATGCCTATAATTAGTTCCCACTAGACGATTTCGTCCGCTATTCCTAAATCTACTGCCTCTTGTGCGGTAAGATAAACATTCATTCTTTTGTCCAAGAGTTTCTTGATATACTTCTTAGTCATATTAGACTCTTTGGATAGGCAATGAATTAGTCTATCTTGTGTCCATTGGGCCTCTGCCATTTCATTTTCAAGATCTGTGAGGTTGCCGTGTTGACCTGATGTAACACCGTGAAGCATAAGCCTGCAGTTCTCTCCAATCTTTCGCTTACCCTTTGTTCCAGCAGCAAGAAGCAATACGCCCGCAGACATAACCTTACCTAAGCCTGTAGTACAGATTTCAACGTCTTCCCTGACGACCCTCATTGTGTCGTAAATAGAAAACATATCGGCGGCTGAGCCTCCCCAAGTTGAAACAACGAAATCAATAGGATCGTGTACCGTTTTAGTTTCCTTTGATTCGGGATCATCGGGATCGACCAACTCTTCTCTTTTTCCCATAGCTTTGAGAGCCATTAAAGAGAACGTGGTCTCAGCTGCCCTATCCTCATTCACCTCTCCGTATAAGCCAATCAATCTAAGCTTTGCCGGCTCGGGGTTCATATCATTCATCAATAAGAATTGAGAAAGATCAGGCAACGCTGGCTCTGGTTGGATCTCTTCCTCTTGTATATCTCCTGTTTCAAATTTACCCAATTTTAACTCCTAGTTAATTTTTTTAGTTTTGCCATTTTTGTTGATCTCTTTCAACTCAAATGGGAATTGTTTTGCCCACTGAATAAAAGAATCTTTATTTTGGAAGACTCTGGAAAACAAGCAAATTTCATTTTTCCCATTTCTTTCCCAACCGTACCCTACTTCTTTCCACTCTTTTAGTTCTGATAATATTTTCTTTTTTTCGCTTAACGAGATATCACCTTCAATCTGAAGTTTGTAAATATAGTTCTTATCTGCATCTATAATTTGATTCCAAGCAACAATTGTCATTTGATTCTCCATATTGTGTCCCCCCTATCATACAATATAAATAAAGAAAAGTCAACTAATCTTTTAAATTATCTCTATGACTATTTCTTGCCTCTCGCCAATTATTAAATGTCAAGAGATCCTTATAGTATTTAGGCCACTGAGTCTTCAAACGCGAAATTATTACTTCTTTCCAGATGTTCGCCATTTGTTTATCTTTTTCTATCGTCTCCTTCAATTCATTTTCATCGATTTTGGCAGAGCGTAGAGATCTATGTTTCATGTCTTGTGCAGACTGTATGTCTTCTTCTAAAATAAAAAGAAGCTTAAGGATATCTTCCTTCAACGAACTCATGAAGACGTGCATGTGTCCGTAGTTTAGAAGAGAAGCAATAATCCTATAAGAGAACACTCCTATTATAAACCACAAAAACTGTTCCATGCCATCCGGCATTATAGCCTCTTATTTTTTAAGAGAAGAGAAGATTCGCTCAACAATTACATCAGTAAGTTTGTTGATTTTTGTTTCTTTAAGTTCTTCAGCCTGAACTTCAGCGTCAACGTCAGCTGCGTCTTCCTCTTTAAGCTCTTGTTCTTGTTGGAGTCGTGCAGCGACCTTCTGAGTGATTTTCTCAAGAAGATCGTCTTCGTTAAGCTCTTCTACCTCTGGAGTGGATTCTGTCTCTTCTTCCATCGGTTCCATATCCATCTCTGGTTCTTCCGCAGGCAATTCCATTTCTGGCTCTTCTTCCGGCATGTCCATTTCTGGTTCGTCACCTTCGACATCCATTGCCAAATCAACACCATGCGTTGAAGCCACTTCTTCGACTGCAGCTGCGATAGCTTGCATCATGTCCGTAAGAGCATCTCCAAGATCTCCCTCTCCTTCGCCTTCTGGCTCCATGCCCAACTCTGGTTCCATGTCCATTTCTGGCTCACCCATTTCATCATCGTTCTTATAGGGGATATCCATGCCACCTTCAGCAAGCTCTTCGTCGCTAGACTCTTCTTTTACCTCTTCGAGTTCAGTCTCTTCCTCTTCCTTAATTTTATCAACGAAGGTTTCGGCAAGAGGTGCAATTGAAGCCAGCTTCATAAAGCGGCGAATTGTATTCTCGGTAAGAAGTGTTTTTTTATTGCTCATGGGTGTTCTCCTATAACGTTATAAGCTATATATTTCAAAGTAAATAGTATGTCGACTAACAAAAAGTTCATTTAGATATCATTTATTTGTATTTCTTGCAGCTGCAATTTTTTTATTGCTTTATCTTGTATCTGCTTGACCCTGACGAAGCTTATTCCCATCCTATCCGCAACTTCTCTTAAAGTCATTTCACCATTTTTTTCTATCGCGATCAAAGTACAGTTCAAATCTTCTTTGTAATCAATCCAATGTTCGCATTTCCGCTTAGAACACTTCTTTGTGTTGAATATGCATGTGTTACAACATTCTCTCATAGTTCTGGGTACTCCTTTTCTAGTAAATCGAATATGTTTTCAACTTCGTCGGAATCCAGAGCGAAGGTTGTTTCAAACTCCCTTCCTTTGTCAATTAATTGTTTAGATCTCTTTCTATTCTTTATACTCTGATTTCCTTTTTCTTCTTTATATTCATCAATAATCTTCATCATGCTTTCATCCTTGTTAATATATTTTTTCATCATCAATCTGAAAAATTCATTTTGTCTCAAACCATCGTAGTGTAATCTGATTTTTAAATCGGCATGGTTTTTATCAAAGTCTTCAAAGCAGACTTGTTTTTCAGCTTTCCTATGATAATACGTCATTATCGCCTCAAAATGTGTGTTGAACTTTCAAGTTGTCCAGCAGGTGTCTGCCTAATGAAAGTTGCCTTTGATTGAAGGATCTCGAGAGAAGTAGCCCCTGTATAAGAGAAACCGCTCTTGATGTTTCCTGTTATGTCCTGAAGAATCTCAACAACAGAACCTTTATACGGAATTGTCGTTGATACTCCTTCAGGTGAAGATGACTTTCCTCTCCACTCCATTTGAGCAGATCTGGAAGCCATTCCTCTATAAACTTTATATTTCTTATTCTCGCTTGTAAAAATCTCTCCAGGCGATTCGTCAGTGCCCGCAAGCATTGAGCCAAGCATAACGAAGTCTGCCCCTGCTGCTAGGGCCTTTACGATGTCGCCGGCATTCTTAATGCCGCCGTCAGCAATTAATTTGGCATCTCTGTCGGCACGGGAACAATCCATGATTGATTGATATGTTGGAACTCCGTGTCCCGTATTAATTCGCGTGCTGCAGATTGAACCTCCGCCGATTCCTACTCTAATGCTGTCGGCTCCCCAATCTGCCAAGTCATTGAAAGCTTCAAGCGTTGCAACGTTTCCAGCCATCAAATGAACTTTATCTCCAAGCTCCTCTCTGAGTGTCTTCAATGCAATGCGGACCAATGCGTGGTGACCATGGGCAACATCCAAACATAGAATACGGCAGCCTGCTTCGACCAAAGATGCGGCGCGGGCTTCGTAGTCACCAGTAACGCCTACTGCGCAAGCAGCTAAACCCTTTACCTTCTTAGCAAGGGCAACTTGCTCTTCAATAGTGTTGTACCTATGAACCACGCCTAGGCCACCAGACGTGCTTACAGCCGTAGCCATCTCAGTTTCAGTAACGGTATCCATAGGGCTTGAAATTACAGGTAATTGCAGACATGTCTGCTCATCCAAATAACTTGATATATCAATTTGGCTTCTGCTTTCTATCTCTGAATATTTTGGTTGTAACAAAACGTCGTCAAAACTTACTGTCTCACCTATAACTCTACCTTCTGAGTCAATTATCATTTATTTCCTCTTGTATCTTCTTGACCATATCATTGGCTCTATCCCAGCATTCAGGGCAATATAAGCGTACTTGTTTTTGTTCTTCCCTAATAATAACACACCATGATTGTACCATTTCTTTATTCTGTTTGTCAAATGGTTTTTCACAAACTAGGCAATAATCTTCAAGTCTTGAAAACAAGCCAATTTTTTCTTTCATATCTTTTTCGGCTAGCCGTTTTTTAGCTTTCTTCATATTTCTTTCTATCTTTTTTGTCGCTTTCGTCATCTGGCCTCCATGGTTGAAATACCAACGGCACCACCAACAGCTCCACAGCCATGTAAGTTTTTAAAAACAACAATAGCTGACGGAAAGGGAGCAGAGTTGTTTCCAGCGTTATCATTTTTAAATTTAAGGCGGCCTTTAACAAAATTTATCTTCCAAGCTTTCATACAATATTCGTGCCAATACTTCGTATCTGTTCGCGAAGGTATCAAACAGACCACTACCGTATTTGGTTTTTGCCCTTCCTCATAAGCCTTCTTGATCCATTTTTTAATATTTCGACCATATGGAGGATTCATAAAAACTTTTTCGCCTTCCCAACTTTTATTAAGGCCATCATCTTCCACAGTATAATATTTTTCACACTTCGCAGTTTTATGAGTAGCGCACGGATCAAGAGTAAACCTATAATCAAGATTTAGATAATCATACAATTCTTGCGGAGTTCCCCATTCTTCAGATTTGGATGAGAACATTGTTTCCATTGTCTTTTCGTTCATAGTAACCCCGTGCTTCCAAAGCCACCAGCCGACCTTGATGTTTTTGTATCCGATGGATCATCGGATGTTTCTTCAATTCCACATGCAACAACGGGAACGAGGACCGCCTGCGCTACTTTTTGTCCCTGTTGTATTATTTTGGTGGAGCCGCCGATGTTGTGAAGGTTTACAAAGATTTCTCCGGTGTAACCTGGATCGACAACGCATGCGCCAACAATTAACTTTTGTTTGTGAGCTATGCCTGATTTGTTTTTAATCTCGAGCATATAATTTTCTGGGACTGATACTTTAAGTCCAGTTGGGACCAAACAAGATTCCCCTGGTGGGATTCGATATTCCCCTTCGGGTTCCCAAAAACAACCAGCTTGCTCGATGGGATCGTGACAATAGAATAGGTCCATCCCCGCATCAATTGAGTGTGCTCTGACTGGTATCTTTGCCTCTGTTCTAATTCTGTAAAATTCAAGTTTCATTGTATATCTCCTTTATACCATTAAATTTTGTAGTTGTCAAGTATTTAATAAAATTTTTCTCGTGGTAGACCAATTATCTACTTTTATATATTTGCCGCCGGCAGCTTTAACAGCAAGAGCTAAGGCATAGTCATTTCCGCCTTGATGAATTCTGTCTCCAATAAACGTAGCATCTGAAAAATCCACTCCATATCTATCAGAAAGAAATGGAACTACCTGCCTTTTATCATAACCATGATTACAGATGTCTATTGAAATATCGCCGCCTAAACTGGTTTCAATTACTCCTCCGTATCTATTGTTTAAATAGCTAGAAATCGCTTGACGGGCCTGAATCTCATCATCCCATTCTTTAAAATGTTTTCGCTGTTCCACATCAGCATTCCTGCCAACAATAGAGAAGTTCCAAGCTCCCGTTCTTTCCTCGATATGATTTCCTGTGCGGATTTTGTAAGAAGAGTTATTTAAAATTTCTTTTAAGTCTTCCTCTAAGCCATACGGTGCTATAAATTCTTTCTTATATACTTCTTTATCGCTCTCGTGATAAGCATTCGCCATACAAGTGAATACGCCATATACATTATTAAGAATTCTAGGACTTAACTGCTCTTTTAGCTTATCAAGATCGCTACCTGAACATAGAAAAGTATTGTTTTGTAGTATCCAGTCATAAAAGAATTCTTCGAATTCTTCATCAATCTCGCAGCGTGATGGGGTTAGTGTCCCATCTACATCAAAAATCCAAGTTTTCAACCTAGCAGTCTCCAATTGTGTTTTATAGATCTGGAAGAAAATCCCCATTGTTCGTTGTAGTCAATTTTACACATATATGGGCGATTGATTTTAATCACATCTTTTTCTCGCACACCCCAACATCTAATTGTGGTTTGATTGCTTGTTGAATCAATCACGTTCACAATCCAATATTCCTTTCCGTTCTTTGTTTTTCTTTTTATAATCTCGCGAGGGATAAACCACACCACTTGAAGGTCTTTATCATAATCAGCAATGGGCGGAACAAAGTATTCTTCAAGCTTGCTTTTAACACCTTCGTTCAAAACAAGATCAATTGGAAACACTCCTGTTAGATTTGCTTTGTTTGCAATCCTTTCCTCGACTGTAAAGTCGCCCTCTGGTCTATAAATTTCAATGTTGTCGTGTAATTGCTTTTCTTTTTTGGGGCGATCAACAACCGCTGCTGACCAGAAATGTTTCATCCCTGAAAACCTTTCATCAATTAAACAATCCAAAGTTCCGCTGCGAACAAGAACATCCAATGCCTTTTTATTTAGTTTGCTATAAATGATATCATCATTAAAAAGTAATTCTTCAATAGTGTTGAACGGCCTGTGATTAATAATCTGTTCAATTGCTTTGTCTCCTAACCCTTTAACAGAGGTTAAAGGTTGAATAAGAGTTTTGCCATCTTCTGAGATTTCCCATACAGTTCCTGAAGAATTAA
>Ga0181372_1000253_pt1 | contig 13063 bp, 8 predicted proteins | sample LowvirmetaG_5_FD_130161 | JGI IMG/M metagenome (GOLD analysis project Ga0181372, IMG submission 130161) | Marine viral communities from the Subarctic Pacific Ocean - Lowphox_08 viral metaG | ecosystem: Environmental > Aquatic > Marine > Oceanic | place: Subarctic Pacific Ocean | collected 2015-12-05
CCCTCAACCCAGGCGACGCCAGCGATGTCGAGGTGCGCCCATTTCACGCCCTCTTTCACGAATCGCTTCAGGAATTGCGCCGCCGTGATCGAGCCAGCGGCCCGGCCACCAATATTGCGCATGTCTGCAAATTTGGACTTCAGCAGCGAGTCATATTCCGGCCCGAGCGGCAGGCGCCAGACGCGCTCGCCTTCGGTCTGACCTGCTTTGGACAGCTCGTTCGCCAGATCGTCGCTCTCGGTGAACAGGCCGGCATGATGATGGCCCAGCGAGATCACAATCGCGCCGGTCAGCGTGGCCAAGTCCACCATCGCCTTCGGCCTGAAATGCTCCTGCGCATACCAGAGCACGTCGCACAGAACGAGACGGCCTTCAGCATCGGTGTTCTGGACCTCGATGGTCTGGCCGGAAGCCGACTTCAGAATGTCGCCGGGACGGATTGCATCGCCATCCGGCATGTTCTCGACGAGCCCGACCAGACCGATCACATTGACCTTGGCCTTGCGTTCAGCGAGCGCCCGGATCGTGCCGGTTACAGCGGCCGCGCCGCCCATGTCTCCGCGCATGTCTTCCATGCCCGGTCCCGGCTTCAGCGAGATGCCGCCCGTATCGAAACAGACGCCCTTGCCGATCAGGATCACCGGGTCCTCGCCTTCGGCGCCGCCCATCCATTTCATGATGCCGAGCTGGCTTTCCTTGACGCTGCCCTGACCGACGCCGAGCATCGAATTCATGCCAAGCTTGGCAAGCTCCGCCTCACCCAGCACGTCGACCTGAACGCCATACTGGCCCAGTTCGCGGCACTTCTCTGCAAAGCTGGCCGGATAGAGGTCATTCGGCGGCATGTTGACGAGGTCACGCGCGAGCTTGGTGCCCTCACCGCCCGCATTCAGCGGCACGAATGCAGTTTCTGCGCCCGGAACGTCTTCAACAATGAACGTCACACTCTCAAGGCTCGGTTTCTGATCGTCCTTCAGCTTGGTGAAGTAATTATCAAACCGATAGCTGGCGAGCTTTGCGCCGAGCGCCATCCGGGCAGCATCATTAGCCGAGGCGGCATGAACGGCCAGGGATTTGAACCCGCTCGTGGCGTGTGACTTGAAGAGGTTTGCGCCCAGGCCTTCAAGAACCCGCGCATCGCGCTTGTCGGTCTTGCCGGCGCCGATCAGCACCACGCGCCGGGCTTCGCTGCCCTTGGGCAGGACGATAAAGGCCTGCTGGTCTTTCTTGCCATTGAACCGGCTGCCCTGCATGGCTTCGGACAGCAAACCGCCCGCGCTCTCGTCCAGCCCGGCTGCGGCCTTTGGAAGATCGCCGTCCTCATCGACCAGAAAGGCAATGATGTCAGCCTTGGCACTCTCAGCGAATGTGATTTTCATGTGTGGATTCTCCGTTTGCAGCGGAAACTAAACGTCGACGCGCGTTGCGCAACTCGTTAGCTAGGGAAATATCACCCCTTTCTGAAGGATTCTGCGAAAAGCCTGCTGATCGCCTTATGACCAAAGTCCAGACATACCTGTTTTTCGAAGTCCTGCGGGCTGTGGTCATCATCATTGGCGGGCTCGCCATGTTGGCCCTGCTGGCCCAGGGCCTGTCGCGTACCGACCTGATCCTCGAAAACCGCCAGTCTGCGATCACTTATTTCTATATTGTCATGTTGGGCGCGCCACAGATCATCGCGCTGCTGACCCCGCTCGCCCTGTTTGTCGCCAGCGTCTGGTCGCTCAACCGCATCCACAAGGACAGCGAGATCGTCGTGGCGCAGGCCGCCGGCATGACCCGCTGGCAGATCGCCTCGCCCATCATGCGGCTCGCGGTGCTGTGCCTGGTCGCGCATCTGGCTGTGAACCTCTGGGTCCAGCCCATGGCCCAGCGCGCCATGCGGGAGACCGTGGCGACCGCCCGCGCCGATCTCGCCGCCGCCCTCATCCGGCCGGGACAGTTCACGTCCAATGGCGACCGCCTGACCTTCTATGCGCGCGAACAGGCTGGCGGCGAACTGCGCGGCGTCCTGATCTCGGACATGACCGATCCGGAGAACCCCACAGACATTCTCGCGCGCAGCGCTGCGCTGATCGAGGTTGAAGGCAGCCCGACTCTGCTGTTGCGAGATGCCACCAGCCAGCAGCTCGACGCCAACAACCAGCTGTCGATCCTTGAATTCGACCAATACCTGTTCGATCTGACCGACTTCATGAAAGAAGACTCCGATCTCGTCCTGAAGGCATCGGACAAGTATCTGTATGAATTGTTCTTCGTCGACCGAACCAATTATTTTGAACTGAAAGACGCGGACTCCCTGCTTGCCGAGGCCCACAGCCGCCTGACCACGCCCTTGCTGAACATTGTCATGACCTTGCTCGCCATCTTCGCCGTTCTGGGGGGGGATTTCAGCCGCAAGGGCTATACCAAACGGATCGCCTGGGCCACGGCTGGCGCGATTGGCGTCCTGATTGTCCAGTTGGTGCTTCAGTCTGCCGCCGCCAATGACCCGGCGCTGAACCTTCTCCAATGGCTCGCGCCGCTCAGCGTCATAGGCGCCTTCAGCTACATTTATTTCGCCCGTGGGCGCCATCTCGGCAAGATTGAGCGGCCACCGCTTGAGCTGTTCCGTAACCCCACCGGAGCGGCCAGCTGATGCCCCTGTTTTCGAAGATCCAGCGATACATCCTGAAAGAATGCCTCCAGGGTCTCGCCCTGGTGCTGGGCATCCTCCTGCTCGCCATTCTGATGATTGATGTCGTCGAACAACTCCGGACAGTGGGCGGCGATGTGCGCCTCAGTATTCTCGGCGCCGTTAACCTGTCCCTGATGAAGCTGCCCCAGATTGTCGAGCAGACCCTGCCCTTCGCGCTGCTGATCGCCTCCATGATGGCCTTTACCCGGCTCAATCGCCGGTCTGAACTCTCTATCATCCGGGCCAGCGGCATTTCCGCCTGGCGCTTCCTGACGCCGGTCATGGTGCTGGGTGTGGTCCTTGGCCTGTTCACCATGATGGTCCTGAACCCGTTCGCAGCGAAGCTGTCGGAATCCTTTGAACAGACCCGTGACCGCCTGCTGAATGAAGGCCGCCCGACCCTTTCGGTCTCTGATACCGGCATCTGGCTGCGCCAGGGCGACGAGACGAACCAGATCGTCATCCATGCCAAGCGGGTCGGCGAAGGCGGGGTGAACCTCCAGGATGTGAAGATGATCCAGGAAGAGCGCCTCTACGCAGATGGCCGCCCGACCAATGATTATGCCTTTGCGCGCCGGATCGATGCGGACAGCGCGATCCTCCGCGATGGCTTCTGGCAGCTGGAAGGCGTCATCGAGAACGTCCCGAACCAGCCCCCGGAATTCAAGGACAATCTCGCCATCCCCACCACGCTGGATGCGGTCACCCTGCTCGACAAGTTCGCTTCGCCAAACACAATCGGCTTCTGGCGTTTGCCGCATTTCGTCAACCAGACGCAGGCGGCAGGGCTGGATGCATCCCGCTACAAGATGCGCCTGAACGCCCTTATGGCCCTACCGGCGCTCTTCGTGGCGATGGCGCTGATCGGCGCGGTGGTCTGCCTGCGCCTCCAGCGCATGGGCGGAAATTCACAGCTTCTCGCCATCGGATCGTTGGCGGCGGTCGGGCTCTACTTCTTCACACAGTTCTCCTCCAGCCTTGGGGCGACGGGCGCTGCGCCCCCCGCCATCGCGGCATGGAGTCCGCCTCTGTTCGTGCTGTTCTGCACGCTCACCTTCATCGCCTATCGGGAAGACGGCTAATCACACCCCGGCCTTGACACGGCCCGTCTCCCGAGCCCATCTCTCGCCGCCTTAAAGAGGTAAGCGCATGAAACTTGTCGTCGTCGAGTCGCCCGCCAAGGCAAAAACCATCAATAAGTATCTGGGCAAGGACTATAAGGTCCTGGCGTCGTACGGCCATATCCGCGACCTGCCTTCGAAGAATGGTTCGGTCGACCCTGATAATGATTTCGAAATGGTCTGGGAGGCGGATTCCAAATCCTCCAAGCGCATCTCGGAAATCGCAGCGGCCTTGAAAGAGGCCGACACGCTGATCCTCGCAACCGACCCTGATCGCGAAGGCGAAGCCATCAGCTGGCACCTCGTCGAGGCCCTGCGCAAGCGCCGCGCCCTGAAGAAGGACACGCCGGTTGAGCGGGTCGTCTTCAACGCGATCACCAAGAACGCCGTCACCACCGCGATGGAGCATCCCCGCCAGATCGATGGCGAACTGGTCGATGCCTATCTCGCCCGCCGCGCGCTCGACTATCTGGTCGGCTTCAACCTGTCGCCGGTCCTGTGGCGCAAGCTGCCCGGCAGCCGCTCGGCTGGCCGCGTCCAGTCTGTAGCGCTGCGCATTGTCTGTGACCGCGAGAACGAAATTGAACTGTTCCGGCCGCAGGAATACTGGAATGTTGCCGCGAACCTTCGGGCCCCGGACGGCACGGATTTCGAAGCGCGCCTCTACAGCCTTGATGGCGAGACGCTGAAGAAGTTCACGCTTGGCAACAAGGGCGATGCCGACAAGGCTCTCGAAATCGTCCAGGGCGGCGGATATTCCGTCACCTCGGTCGAGGCCAAGCCGGTCAAGCGCAACCCGCCTCCGCCCTTCATCACCTCGACGCTGCAGCAGGAAGCGTCCCGCAAGCTCGGATTCAACGCCAAGCGGACCATGCAGGCCGCGCAGAAGCTCTACGAAGAAGGCCGCATCACCTATATGCGGACCGACGGCGTGAATATGGCCGAAGAGGCCTATGTGGCCGCACGGTCGATGATCCAGTCGAACTATGGCGCGCGCTACCTGCCGGAAAAGACCCGCCGCTATTCCTCCAAGGCCAAGAACGCCCAGGAAGCACACGAAGCCATCCGGCCAACCAATTTCGACCTGCGCCCGGAAGATTATCATGGCGATGGCGACCTGAAGAAACTCTATACGCTGGTCTGGCGCCGCGCGGTCGCCTCGCAGATGGAAACCGCCCGTTTCGAGCGCACGACCATCGACATGACCTCGAAAGACAAGCGCGCCGTCCTGCGGTCAACCGGCCAGGTCCTGGTGTTTGATGGTTATATCAAACTCTACACCGAAGGCCGCGACGAAGGCGATGATGGCGATGATGACGAGAACCGCCTGCCCAAGATGGAAGAAGGCCAGCATGCCGACCTGCTGAAGGCCGAAGCCAGCCAGCACTTCACGACGCCCCCGCCGCGCTTCACCGAAGCCTCGCTGGTCAAGAAGCTCGAAGAGCTCGGCATTGGCCGCCCGTCCACCTATGCCTCGACTCTCTCGACGCTGGAAGACCGCGACTATGTCCGCATCGAGAAGAAACAGCTGATCCCGGAAGACAAGGGCCGCCTAGTGACAGCGTTCCTCGAGAACTTCTTCCGGCGCTATGTCGAATATGATTTCACGGCGGGCCTCGAAGAGAAGCTCGACATCATTTCTGACGGCAAGCTCGACTGGAAAGCCTTCCTGAAGGAATTCTGGCAGCAATTCGCCGCCGATATTGATGAGACGAAAGACCTTCGCGTCTCGGCCGTGCTGGACGTGCTCAACGAAGAACTCGGCGCCTATGTGTTCCCGCGCCAGGATGCCGAAGGCAATCCGATCGAGAACCCGCGCCAATGCCCGCTCTGCAAGGAAGGCGAGCTGTCAATGAAGCTCGGCCGTTTTGGCGCCTTTGTCGGATGCTCGCGCCATCCCGAGTGCAAGTTCACCCGTCAGTTCAGCGCAGATGGCGACGCCGCAGCAGCGATCAATCCTGACGGCAACGAGCTGGGTCTGCACCCTGACAACGGCGAGATGATCTATCTCAAGACCGGTCGGTTCGGCCCCTATGTTCAGCATGGCAAGACCTATGCGAACCTCAAGGATCCCAACGACGTCTTCACCATCGGCCTCAATCATGCCGTCACGCTGATTGCCGACAAGCGCGCCAAACAGGGAGCACGAGGAGGCGCCGCCGCGCTGAAATCCCTCGGCGATCATCCGGATGGCGGCGCCATCGAGGTTTTCGAAGGCCGCTACGGGCCGTATGTGAAGCATGGCAAGACCAATGCGACTTTGCCCAAGGACGTGACGCCGGATGTGGTCACGCTGGAACAGGCCATCGAGCTGATCAACGCCAAGGCATCCAAGGGCGGCAAGAAGGCGCCGGCGAAGAAGAAAGCACCTGTCGCCAAAAAAGACTGATCTGGAATTCAGCCAAGGACCCTGCGCGGCGGGGCAAGCCTCGGTTGATCCAATCCCTATCGAGTGGTTTACTGTTAACGTATCGTTGGGTGCCGGTTTTTGGCCATGTCCACCATTGAGAAATTCGCCTTTCTCGGAGCGGTGACGCTCGCTTCAGTCCTGATCGCACAGGAACTGGACAAGACCGTTATGCCTTCCGATACGGCCCTGACTGTCATTGAGGTCGTCGAAACGAAACCGCCCGCGCCCGAGCCGGTTGTTCCGCCGACCATCCTGTCGCTAGCGCCCAGCCCGGCTGGGTTTCTCGACAGGCTGACGGCCTGCAAGGGGCTGTCGCCCAGCTTCGGTTCCAATGTCGACAGCGACCTCGTCGTGACCGACTACAAACCTTTCGTTCTGGCGGAAGGCACGGTCCGGCTGGCCACCGCCCCCGTCGGCGGCGGATGCCTGTCATCGGTGTTCGGGCCAAGGAATGGCGGCGTGCACAAGGGTCTCGACTATTACAGCCAGGAGGCGGTGCCCGTCTTCGCCGCTGCGGACGGGGAAATACGCCGGCGGCGATATCGCAGCGATTATGGCAACATGATCGTGCTGGATCATGGCCGCGGTGTCTTCACGCGCTATGCCCATCTCGAAACCTTCGCAGACCCGGACGAAGGCGAGCGCTTCATCGCAGGGCAATATCTCGGCATGATGGGCAACACGGCGGGCTATCAGATCCCCCGCCACCTTCACTATGAAGTGCTGACCGGGAAATGGGGCGTACAGGCTGGGTCCTTCGCCCTTACACCAGTAGATGTGATGTCCCTACCGGAAGCTGTCGACTGACCCTGAAATCGCGCGCTGCATAAAACCCCCGCGCATTTTTCCGCGAGTCCCCCTATATGGGCCGTATGAGTTTCCCAGATAAGAAAACAGTGCTCGATTTCATTCGAGACAATCCGAACGCAACGACCAAACAGGACATTGCCCGCGGCCTGCACGTAAAAGGCCGCGAGCGCGCCGTGCTGCGCGAAATCCTGAAGGAGTTGGAGGCCGATGGCACGCTGGAGCGGACAGGCAAACGTGCCTGGTCCCAAGCGGATCGCCCCCCTTCGACCGGCGTTGTCCAATTTACCCATACTGACGAGAATGGCGACCTGATCGGCAAGGCCCTCGGTGACAATGGCCCGTTTGGGCCAGACATCATCTATTCCGGCCTGTCCGGTAAGCAGAAAGGCGAGGCAACCGAGCCCGGCGAAGGCGACCGCGCGCTGTGCAAGATCACCCAGGTCGATGGCGACTGGCAGGCCCGCGCGCTGACCGTGCTGGAAAAACAGCTGACCAATTCGTTCGTCGGCATGTATTCGCAAGGCCCGCGCGGCGGGAAGGTCACGCCGGCCAACCGCAAGGAACGCCGCGAATTCCTGATCCAGGAAGCCGACCGCAATGGCGCCGAGGATGGCGATCTCGTCATCACGACGCCAAAGCCACAGGGCCGCCGGCAATATGGTCCCAATCTCGGCGTGATCCGCGAAGTGATCGGCCATATCAGCGATCCCCGCTCGGCCAGCCTGCTGGCCATCCATGCCCACGGCATTCCGGTCGAGTTTCCGGAAGCCGCGCTGGAACAGGCCCGCAATCCGAAGCCTGCCCCCGCCGAGCGCGAGGATCTGACCCAGATCCCGCTGATCACCATCGACCCGCATGATGCGCGTGACCATGATGACGCTGTATATGCCGAACAGCTCGACGATGGCTGGCGCGTGATCGTCGCCATCGCGGATGTCGCCGCCTTCGTCACGCCGGATTCGCCGCTCGACCGCGAAGCCCTCAAGCGCGGCAACTCCACCTATTTCCCGGACCGCGTGGTGCCGATGCTGCCGTTTGAATTGTCGGCAGATGAATGCTCCCTGCGCGAGGGCGAGCTGCGCCGCTGCATGGCGGTGGAGATGATCTTCGACAAGTCGGGCTCCAAGCGCTCGCACCGCTTCATTCGCGGCATGATGAAGTCCGCAGCCAAGCTCTCCTATGAGGAGGCTCAGGCCGCGATTGACGGCAAGCCGGGCGGCAAAGCTGGCGACATGCTGGAAACCGTCCTGAAGCCGCTCTGGGGCGCCTATGCGGCACTCTCGAAGGCACGGGACGACCGCTCGCCGCTGGACCTCGATCTGCCTGAGCGCCGCATCCTGTTTTCCAAGGATGGCGAAATTGAAGGCATCATCACGAAGGAACGCCTCGACGCGCACCGCCTGATCGAAGAATTCATGATCCAGGCGAACGTGGCCGCAGCTGAAACCCTGGAGAAGCAGAAAAGCCCGCTGATCTATCGGGTCCACGACACGCCGACGGATGCCAAGATCGCGGCCTTTGCGGAATTCCTGCAAACCATCGACATGAAATGGAATATCGGCCAGCGCCCGCAGACCGAGAATTTCAACCGCCTGCTGGGAGAGATCCGGGAAGGCGACTATGACCAGATGGTCACGCAAATGGTGCTGCGGACGCAGGCTCAGGCGATCTATTCGGAAGAGAATCTCGGCCATTTCGGCCTCAACCTCGTCCGGTATGCGCACTTTACTTCGCCCATCCGGCGTTATGCCGATCTGATCGTGCACCGCGCGCTGATCGCCTCGCTCGGGCTTGGCCCGGACGGCCTGTCCAAGGACATGTCGGTACGGCTGGAAGAAATGGCGCAACACATTTCCGATACCGAGCGACGCTCCATGGCCGCCGAGCGCGAAGCGACCGACCGCTACCTCGCCATCTTCCTCGCAGACCGTGTCGGCAGCGAGTTCGAAGGGCGGATCACCGGCGTCACGGGCGCGGGCCTGTTCATCGCCCTTGCGGGCTCCGGCGCGGATGGGTTCGTGCCGATCTCGTCCATCTCGGATGATTACTGGGTGCTGGATGATGCCGCGATGCAGATCTATGCGCGCGGGTCCGGCAAGACCTATGGCCTCGGCCAGATCGTCCGCGTGAAGCTGAAAGAGGTCACACCCTTGCAGGGCGGCCTCCTGCTGGAAATGTTGTCCGAACCCATGCCAGCCCCGGAGGGCCGCCGGGAGGCCCGTCAGAGCCACAATACGGGCGGTGGTCGACCGCCTCGCCGGAAAACCGGTCCTGGCAAGCCCACCGGCAAGGGCCCTGGCAGAGGGAAGTTCAGCAAGAAGACGCTGCCCAAGCACAAGCGCAAGAGCCGGAAATAGCGTGGACATGAATTCGAATCCGCATTCAGATACGCTGATGGGCTCTGCGTTTGACAAGGAAGACGATGGCGATGTCATTGAGACTCGCAAGCGCAGCCCCCGCCCGAAAGATGCGGCAACCCTGATCCTGGTGCGCCGGGATGCAGCGCAACCCCGCGTCCTGATGGGCAAGCGGTCGGCCCGACACGCCTTCATGCCGGACAAATATGTCTTTCCCGGCGGGCGTGTGGATCCACAGGACGGCAAGGCTGTCTCCTATTGTGAGTTTGCGCCCCCGCAGGAGCGCCTGCTGCGCATCCAGACCCGCCGGAAGCCACGCGCGTTCGGCCTGACGGCCATCCGTGAGACGTTTGAGGAAACAGGTCTTCTGGTCGCGCGAGAAGCCGAGATGCCGGAGCGCTATGTGGAGGGCTGGAAACGCTTCCACGCCCTCGATGCCGCGCCGCATCTTTCGCCCCTGACCTTCATTGGCCGCGCCATTACGCCCCCCTATAGGCCGAAGCGATTCGATGCCCGATTCTTCATGGCGAATGCCGAAGAAGCCCTCATCGACGAGCGTCCACCTGTCGACGGCGCGGAATTGTCAGACCTGCAATGGGTGACACTGAAAGATGCGCTCGCGCTCGATCTGCCCAATGTTACCCGCTTCATGCTGGGGGAAATCGAGGAAAGACTGGACAAGCCGTCACTGAACCGCGGCCCGCCCTTCTTGCGCTGGACCCGCAGCGGACATTCGACCGACCGCCTCTAGCAGCAATGGCGCTTGACTTCCGACGCGCACATCGCCATTAAGCCGCTTTCCAGTTTCAGACGCTAACACAAGCGAGCATTCGTCATGGCCAAACCAGCCACCATCAAGATCCGCCTCAATTCGACGGCCGACACCGGTTTCTTCTACGTGACGAAGAAAAACCCACGCAACATGACCGAAAAAATGGTCAAGCGTAAGTACGACCCGGTTGCCAAGAAACACGTCGAGTTCAAAGAAGGCAAGATCAAGTAAGATCCTTGTTTTCATGCATTGTTTCGAAAAGCCCGCTCCACAAGAGCGGGTTTTTTGTTGCCTAGTCCTCCGGCACGCCATGATGCAGGTCACGCGTCTTGCGGATGCCGGGGAACAGGACTGACCACGCCGCCGCGACGCCCACCGCCGCGTAGCCGCCCGCCACGACCGTGAAGACGGCGCCCCATTTGGCGGCCATGAAACCAGCCCGAGCTTCGCCCAGCTCATTGGACGCCCCGAGGAAAATCGAATTCACTGCATTCACCCGCCCTCTCACCTGGTCGGGGGTCCAGAGCTGCAGCAGGATTTCGCGGATATAAACTGACACCATGTCGAATGCCCCGACAAAGACGAGCGCGACAATCGAGAGCCAGACGACATTCGAATAGCCGAACACGACGGTTGAAATACCGAACAGCGCGACGGATATGAAAAGAATCAGGCCGGCATGATCCTTGATCGGAAACGCCGTGATGATCGCCAGCATGATCAGCGCGCCAATGCCGGGCGCCGCCCGCAACAAGCCAAGCCCCTCTTCACCGATCTCCAGAATGTCCCGCGCATAGATTGGCAGCAGGGCGACCGCGCCGCCGAGCAGTACAGCGAACAGGTCGAGGGAAATCGCCCCCAGCACGACTTTCTGGTTGAAGACGTATTTGAAGCCCCCCAGCAGGACGCCGAGCGTGGTTGGTTCGCGTTCAATACGCTGGGGAGGCTTCGGTATGGAGAAGATAAGGATGGCCGCTACCGCGAACAGGCTGACAGCCGTGCCATAGGCAAACCCCGCCCCCACGCCATAGAGCAAACCACCCGCAACCGGCCCCAGGATCGACGCCGCCTGCCACGATGACGCCAACCAGCCGACGGCATTCGCGAAGTCCTCACGCGGCACCAGGTTGACGGCAAGGCTGGACGAAGCGGGCGTGTAAAATGCCCGGGCAACGCCAAACACCGTGAGCGTCGCGAGTACGACCAGCGGGTCGAACCGGCCCGTCAGCGCCAGCCCAAGGATCACCCCGGCGCACAGCAACTCCACACTGACCGACGCGCCCATGACGTTCCGGCGCCCCAGCCGGTCAGATGCTACGCCCGTGACAACGACCAGCAGCAAGGCCGGCAGGAACTGGACGAGGCCGATCCAGCCGAGCAGCGCCGCGTTCTGGGTGACATCATACATTTGCCACGCCACGGCAACCGACACGATCTGCGCCGCAAGCGAGGTCATGAAGCGCGACAGAAAATATCTGCGATAGGAGGAATGGCGAAATGCCGAGAACCGGTCAGTCATGTGCAGCGCATTGGGGCGCGCCGCCCGCCAAGTCAATCAGGCGGCAATACTTTCGACGCGGTTACGTCCGGCGGCCTTGGCCTGATAGAGGGCCGTGTCAGCGCGCTTGATCAGGTCTGCAATCGTGTCACTGGCCCCTCTGATGGTCGAGACCCCGGCGCTCAGCGTGATCGAAATCTCGCGCGCGCCGCCACTCACCACAAAGGGTTCTGCGGCGACCGACCGGCGGATCCGCTCCGCCGCGGCGCAGGCCAGATCGCCCGGCGTATCCGGCATGATGACCATGAATTCTTCGCCGCCCGGACGGCAGACCACATCCATTACCCGGCTATTGGTCTTCAGGCGCTTGGCCATCTCCTGAAGCACTTCGTCACCTGCATCATGGCCATAGGTATCGTTCACCGCCTTGAAATGGTCGATGTCGGCCATGAGCACGGAGACAGGACGCCCGCCCATCAGAGAGCGCTGCATCAGCTGTTCCAGCTGGTTGTTCATGTAACGACGGTTATAGAGCCCTGTCAGCTGGTCGATGACGGACAGTTCGAGACCGCGATCCACACGATCCCTCAGCATTTCGATATAGCGGGTGCGGCGCGCCTGCGTCCTAACCCGAGCCAGCAATTCCTGTTTCTCGATGGGCGCGAAGATCACATCGCTCGCGCCGAGATCCAACCCCTTGCCGGCGCGCTGGCGATCATCCGGGTCGCAGATCAGCAGAATCGATATCGAGCGGGTCGCCTCATTCATCTTGAAGTGTGCGCAGAGCTTCAGCGCATCATACCGGTCGCTGAGCATGGACAGGACGAGAATGTCCACGCCGAGTTCGTTCAGTCCCTTCATCCCTCCAGCTTCCAGCAGCGTGATCGCGGTGTGGCCACCGGACCGCAATGTGTCAGCAATGCGCGTTGACGTTCTTGGATTGTCATCCACCACGAACAGACGTGCCGGCTGGTCCTTCACATGAACGCCGTCACCCCCGTCGATGCCGGCGCGCAAACCGCTGGCCTGGCGCTGGCGCAGCTCCGAGGCAACCGCATTGTAGCGGGTCAGCGCCCCCATACGGGCCATCAGGGCAAAATCATCAACCGGCTTGGTGAGGAAGTCCTCTGCGCCGACCTCGAGGCCCCGGACACGGTCTTCCACATCATTCAGGGCTGTCACCATGACGACCGGGATATGATTTGTGGCGGGATTTTCCTTCAGGCGGCGACAGACTTCATAGCCATCCATGCCGGGCATCATGACGTCCAGCAGGATAATATCCGGCTCGCTCCGCTCTACCATACTCAGCGCTTCGATGCCGTTTTCTGCCAACATCACTGTATAGTATTGCGCTTCCAGCTTGGCCTGCAGCAGGCGCCGGTTGGCTTCGATGTCATCTACGACAAGGACGCGCG
>Ga0181372_1000256_pt1 | contig 12967 bp, 11 predicted proteins | sample LowvirmetaG_5_FD_130161 | JGI IMG/M metagenome (GOLD analysis project Ga0181372, IMG submission 130161) | Marine viral communities from the Subarctic Pacific Ocean - Lowphox_08 viral metaG | ecosystem: Environmental > Aquatic > Marine > Oceanic | place: Subarctic Pacific Ocean | collected...
GCAGGGGCAACCAAAAGCGTTTTTTCATGGGGGAAGTCCGAAAGCGTAAAGGTAGTCGCCGCTGCCGCGGTTGAACATGTGATGGCCGCCGGCGTTGACGACCACGTACTGGCGCCCGCGGTAGCGGTAGGTCATGGGTGTGGCGGTGGCATCCACGGGCAGCGTGTAGCGCCAGAGGGTGGCGCCCGTGTTCACGTCAAAGGCGCGAAACTGGCGATCCATGGTGGCAGCGATAAAGAACAGCCCGCCTGCGGTTGCAATGCCACCCCCCAGGTTGGGGGTCCCCCACTCAATGTGGAAAGGTGCTGTTATTGGCCCCATTTCGTGCACGGAGCCCAGCGCTGTTTCCCACAGAATGCGGCCGGCGTAGAGGTCAACGGCGATCAGTTTGCCCCAGGGCGGGGGGTTGCAGGGCAAACCGAGGAAAGACTGCAGGCTACCCAGTTCCGCGGCATAGGGTGTGCCCTCCATGACCACGCGAAACTGTTTGCCGGCCGCAGGCGGGCCGTTACCGGCGGCGGGTTGCTCGCCAAGTGGTACCAGGCGCCCGCTGAAGGCCACGTTGTTGACGTTCACCAACAGCACGCCGCGCTCATCGAGCAGCGCACCACCACCCCAGTTGGGCCCGCCCAGGCTGCCCGGGTACATTAACGTGGGGGTTTCGCTGATCGGTGTGAACAGGCCCAGGTTGTGCAGGTTTTCCAGTTGCCGGCGGCAGTCCGCCCGATCCACTGGCGTGAGGCCCCAGGCGTCATGCGGCATGAGGAAGGAGTCCAGCAGTGGCGGCGGCGCGATGGGTTTGGGCTGCGTGAGGGCCGCCTGCTCGCCGGGAACCTGGGACGGTGGAATGGGTTGCTCGGTGATCTCCCACAGCGACTCACCGGTAAGCCGGTTGAGGATGAACACCAGACCCTGTTTGGTCAGCTGCACCAGCGCCGGAATATTGTCACCGTCGCGCTGCCAGTTGAACAGGATGGGTTGGGCTGGCGTATCGTAGTCCCAGAGGTCGTGGCGCACATGCTGGAAGTGCCAGCGCAGCTCACCGGTATTCAGGTCCAGCGCCACGATGCTGTTGGCATAGCGATTGTCGCCCGGGCGCCCCACACCGTAGTAGTCCGGGGAAGGCGAGCTGGTGGGCAGGAAGACCAGCGCGTGTTCGGTATCTACCGATAGCGGTGCCCAGACGTTGGCGCTGCCACTGTCCGGGTGGCCCACCAAGGGATCGAAACTCCACCGGGCTGAACCGTCGTGGGCGTCCAGAGCCTGCACCACGCCGCGCGGCGTATGCGCCCGGGTAAAGTCGATAACGGTGGAGCCGGTGATGACCACGCCTGCCGCAACGACCGGCGCCGAAGAGTTACTCACATCGCCGGGGGCATACCCGCTCGCGCCGTAGAGGGCAACACGGCCGCCATTGCCAAACCCGCTGCAGGGTTGTCCATCCCTTGCGTCCAGCGCCCACAGGTGGCGATCGTGCGTGGACAGGTATAAACGGTGTCGGCAGTGTGCGTTGGCAGGGCTTTGTGCGTCCTCGGCATACGCGACACCCCGGCAGCGAAAGGGCCGGTCACCGCCGCGGTTGATCTGCGGGTCAAAGCTCCAGCGCTGTGTGCCGTTGCCGGGGTCCAGGGCGATTACCCGGTTGAATGGCGTGCAGTAAACGAGGCTGGCACCGGCCGCCTCCGGCAGCAGAATGGGCGTGGCCTGGGTGGAAGTGTTGGCCATGTCCGCACCGTACTGCGCGCTGTCGCCGCTGCGGAAGGTCCACGCCACTTTCAGCTCGGCCACATTGCCGGTGTTGATGTCATCGGCCGGGCTGTAGTGGCGCCCCCCGTCATCGCCACCGTAGACCGGCCAGTCGTTCGCCAGCGACGCGCCGGAGAGCGCTGCAAGCCAGAGCCACAGGCCCGCGCTGAGTGCAAGCACGCCGCTGTGTTTCACGGAGTCGGCGGCGTAATGCGCAGCAGGGTCGGCTGGCCACCTTCGGTCTGCCAGCTGGGGAAGTGGGAGTTGCTGGTGTACACCGCACCGTCCTTTTCGGACACCTCGACATCGCGGGTAAAAAAGCGTTGGCGGGGCATGGGGTAGACGCGCCAGTCCTCGGTGGCGATGTCAAAGCTGAGCAGGGTATCGGACTGGTTGCCGTTCACCCACACCACGCCACGGTCGCGATCGACGTTCAGGGCGTAGGGGATTTCATTGCGTACGGGCAGGGGGTAGTCACTGAACTCGCCGCTCTCTGGCGCATACTTGACCAGCAGTGAGTCCTGGAACGCCACGATCCAGAGGTTGCCCTCGGCATCCGCGCGCAGCCGGCGAGGGCCCGCGTAGGGGAAATCAATCATGCGCACTTCATCGGTCGCCGGGTCGATCACGGCCAGGTCGTTGGCGTACAGTCGGGCAACCCAGATGCGTCCGTCGGGTGCCACGTCAATGCCGTAGGGCATGGGTAAACCGGTGCCCTCGCGGTCCGGTGCCGGTTGCGGACGGTTTTCCGGATCAATGCTGAACAGCAGCGGCAGGGACTTCAGCACCAGCCATTCCTTGATACTGCGCGCCGGCAGGTCATACAGCGTGAACTCGCCGTTCGTGCGTTCGAACTTTGCCACCTGGGAAGACAGTGCCAGGGTAAACCACACCCGGTCCTGCTCATCAATGCGAATGGTGTGCGGGTAGTAGCCTTCCTCCATCTCGTGGATAGTGAAGGCCTTGGTGGTGGGGTTGAACTCCAGCAGCGCCTGTTGCATGGACGGGGTGATAAAGATGTTGCCATCCCGCGGTGACACCGCAAAGGAATGCACGCCCATGTAGTTGTCCATTTTCGGGAACACGGTGAAGCGGTTACCGAGAATGCCGCCGACTTTATCGTCCGCGCGGTGGGGGACTTTGTACACCGTGTATTCGCCGCTCTCCGGGTCAACCTCGTAAAGACGGTCGAACAGATTGTCACCCACATAGATCATGCCGTTGGGGTGCAGCAGGAAGTCGTGCATCTGCGAGAAGCCATCGCCGATGGGCCACTCTGTCATGCTGACTTCGGCAAGGAACGCGTCCCAGGCACGCGGTTCCGGCACGGTCTGCGGTTGCTCGCGCAGTGTCCGCAGCTCGCGTTGCAGGTGCTCGGCGATTGCCTGATGGTCCTCGGCGGGCAGTCGCGCGCCATAGCTGTTCATGCGCGCGAATACCGCCAGCCACTGCTCTACGGTGCGTTCGTTACGCATGAAGGGCGAGGCCTGCTGGTGGCAGAACGCACAGTTGAGCTGAAAGGTCTTCTTCAACTCGGCATCACCGCCGAACGTGAGCTGCGACAGCCAGACATTGGACGGGAAGCTGGCGATGTGCTGCTCCGGCGTCATCTTTTGCAGCACGACGGTTGCACTGGCAGTGTCGGTGTCGGCGCTTGTGGTGGCATCCACGAAGCCCTGCGCGCGTACGCGAACCAGCCGTGCACTGTCGGCCTCCGGCAGCGTGGCAACGCCCTGTGCATTGGTGAAGCGGGTAACGGTCACCGCCGCCGTGTTGGTGACACCGTGGGGCGGGTAGCCATTGTCGCTTAAGTCCGCGGGCGGTGCTTCAAGTGGGCTGGCCGTGACCATGGCCGTGGATACCGCTGCTCCCTCATGGTCGACAACCCGGATGTCGGTGGCGTGGCTGATGCCTGCACTCAGCACCATCAACACGGCAGGGACGATTCTGATCATTATGCTTCTCCCTTTGCGTCAGCGCATGATAGCGCGCACACCGGGCGAGCTGAAGTGGTTACGGGCAGTGCGCTTTGCGCCCAGTTCGCGGTAGCCGGCAGTCTGTGCGTAAATTGGCGCTATAACTCCCGCCACGCAGGCGCTACAATCCGGCTTCGTTATCCGAAAAACACAGGTTCTCTCATGGCTACATCGTCGCTTCGCTCACGTATTCACATTTCCCTGGCCTCGGTCGCTATTGTTCTGCTGGCCGCCTGCGCCAGTGCGCCGCCAACCCCATCGGTGGACTACAACGCCGCGTACGACTTTGACGCCGTGAAGACAGTCGCGCTGTATCGCGCGGCTGAAACCGCTCCGGGCGAGGATCCGCTGAAAATGAGTGACATGACGCGCGACCGTATCGAGAGCGGACTGAGAAGCGCGCTTACTGCGCGGGGTTTCACCCTGGTGAACAGCGTAGAGGAAGCTGACCTGCTGCTGAGCTGGCACCTGGTGACTGAAGACAAAATGGATGTGCGCAGCTACGAGGTGCCTTCCGCCACGACCATGGGTATGTACGGCCCCGGCTTCTATCGCTACAACACCTACAGCATGTACAGCTGCTGGTCCTGCATGTCCAGCCGCACCGAAGTGTCTGTGCACGAGTACACCCAAGGCACATTCGTGGTGGACATGATCGATCCCGAGCAGCAGCGGTCGGTTTGGCGCAGTGTGACAACCTCCCGGCTCAAGGGAGAGCTCGGGCGCGAGCAAAGCAAGTACGATGAAGCAGCCAATCTGGTGCTGGGCTCATTCCCGCCCGCTAACAGCGCTCCCTGAGGTCCCGCAGGCCTGACCCGCCGCTAGGCAGGCAGGCCGAAGCGCTCGCGCAGGAAGCGGGCAATGCCGTCCTCGTTGTGGTGGCCGATAACCGCGCTCGCGGCGGCCTTCACGTAGGGTTTGGCGTTGTCCGGTGCATAGCATTCATCGGCCAGGGCAAACATGCTGAGGTCGTTGTCGCTGTCACCAAAGCACAGCACCCGCTCTATACCCAGTTCACGCTTCAACACTTCCACGGCGTTGCCCTTGCTCGCATCGCTGTGGTGAATATCAATCCAGCTCAGCGCTGCCCCCTCCAGTGCATCGCCGCTGTAGGCCACCAGATTGGCCTCAGCCTCGACCATGTTGGCGATGGCCTGGATGCGGGCCGGTGGACCCAGCGCGCTGATGTTGGTGATGTCCGCGTCGGCGGGCATGCGCTCTACCGGTAACACGTCCACTTCCGAGCGTTCTGCAAAGGTCTCCGACAGCCGTCTTTCCACGTCGTTGCGCAGCGGGGTATGGTAAATCGCGTGGTAGTTGCCGGGGGCGAGGGTGAAGATGAAAGGTGTGACGTCCTGCGCCATCACCGCTTCCAGCACGTGCTGAATTTCGCTCTGGGTGAGAAAGCTGGTGTGGCTGTAATCGGTGGCCTTAGGGCACCAGATCATGGCACCGTTTTTATAGATCTGCGGGAGTGCAAAGCCATGGCCATCAATGATGTTGCGAGATGCGTGCAGGGTGCGCCCGGTCGCCACGGTGTAGGCGATGTGCCGTTCCGTCAGCATCGCCAGTGTATCGCGGGTGTACGCACTGATGCCCGATTCGCTGTTGAGCAACGTACCGTCGAGATCAAAAACAACCAGTTCCACTGTCGGTCCTATTCGCCCTGGGGCGCAAGTTTCACAGGCGCGCAAGGATAGCCGTTTGCCGCCGTGAGGTCGAGAAAACCGCCGTATGCACCTCGACGCGATTGAGGCAGGCCGCAGGCGCCGGTCCGCCTCCGGGGCTCAGGAAGCCGGGCCGAAAGCGTAGGCGCCGCCTTGCTCCAGCGCGCGGCGGTAGGCGGGCCGCGCATGAATGCGGTTGCGGAAAGCCGCCAGGTTGGGGAACGGGTCCAGTGTGTGCAGTAATGGCGCAACCTCGGCGACAAACGACATCTGCACATCGGCGCCGGAAAAGCTGTCCCCGACCAGCCAGCTGTTGCCTTCGAGCGCGCTGTCGATATAGCCCAGATGGCGATTCAGTTCATCAGTGATACGGGGCTGCAGCGCTGCGCCCTGATCGGGCAACCGTGAGGTGTACATGCGCAGCATGAGCGGCAGCATGGCGCTGCCTTCAACGTAGTGCAGCCATTGCAGATAGTCTTCGTGCGCAGCGCTGCCGGGGGCGGGCAGCAGGCGGCCGTTACCGTGCCGGCGCAGGATGTAGTCGATGATGGCGCCCGACTCCATGATTATCTGCTCGCCATCAGCAAGCAGGGGCGACTTGCCCAGCGGGTGCAGTGCTTCCAGGGCCGGCGGCGCGAGGTTGGTTTCCGGGTCGCGCGTGTAGTGCACAACCTTGTAGGGCAACTCCAGCTCTTCCAGCAGCCAGAGCACACGTTGTGAGCGGGAGTTGTTGAGGTGGTGAACGGTCAGCATAACGGGCTCCGTAAATGGTGCTGTGTGGCCAGGTCAGCGGCCTGGCACGGGTTACCAGTCGATGGGTTTGTTGTCCCAGTCGAGGTAGGCGAGGGTGCCGTCGGCGCGGGCCTGGTCCATGGTGCTCAGCAAACGCTGTGCGACGAAGTCGGCGCTGAACAGCTTGTCTGTCGGTACTCGCGCCTGAAACGGCTGTGACAGGGGCGTGTCTGTGGTGCCGGGGTGAAAGGCGATCAGTTTGCTACCCGGCGCGCGCCGCGCCAGCTCCACCGCCGCGGTTTTCAGCAGCATGTTGAGCGCCGCCTTGGAGGCGCGATAACTGTACCACCCGCCCAGCTGGTTGTCGGTAATGCTGCCCACGCGGGCACTGAGTACCGCAATCCGGCAGTCCTGCTTGCGTGCCAGTTTGCCGGCGATGGCCTGCAGCCAAAGCAGTGGTGTGATGGCGTTCGCCTGCAGCACCGTCTGCATCCAGTCGGCATCCAACTGTTCCAGTGACTTCTCCGGTCCGTGCTCGGCATCGTGCAGGATGCCACTGCAGATCACCACGTGCGAAAGCTGCGGCACCTGCGGGGCAATCTGCTCACCGGCGGCCTTGATGGCCGCGGCTGAGCCGTCACAGTGCAGCCAGCGCAAACCGGGCTGCTGCGCGAGCTCGGGCGGCGCTACTGTCGCGCGGCTGATGCCCAGCACGCTGTGAAATTGCTGTTCGTCGAGCAGGTGCCGTATTACCGCGCTGCCGATGCCGCCGCTGGCGCCGATGACCAGTGCCTGATTATTACGGGGCATGCGTCAAGGCCTCCCTGATGGCTGAGATTTCTGTGTCAGACCACGCGCCCGCGGCGGGCAGGTTGCCCCAGACGGGTTGTGGCCAGCAGGGGTCGTCGGGGCGACGGCCGACGATGTGCAGATGCAGTTGCGGCACAAGGTTGCCCAGCGCGCCAAAGTTCACTTTCGGGTAGGCATGCACCTGCTTCAGCCACTGGCCGATGCGCTGACAGTCCTGCATGACCAGAGCCAGGGCGTCGCCGGGCATATCCAGCAGGTCGGTGGCCTCGGTGTCGGGCACGACAATCAGCCAGTGCAGGCTGGCATTGCGTGACAACAGCAGGCGGCCAGAGGCAACTCCCCCGAGGTCGTGACAGTCCGCCTGCAGCTGCGGGTGCAGCTCAGGCATCGACATAGCGCTTGATCACCATTTTCCCCAGTGCCATCTGGTGCACCTGGTCCGGGCCATCGGCCTGTCGGCACCAGCGTGCATAATTGAAGGCGTCTGCCATGCAGTAGTCCTCTGTGAGACCGCCGGCGCCGTGAATCTGCATGCAGCGGTCGATCACGTTCTGCATCAGCAGAGGCACCGTGCTTTTCGCCGCGGCGATGTAGTCGAGCGCGCCCTGTGGGGTCAGCTCATCCATCTTGGCGCAGGTTTTCAGCAACAGCAGACGGCCCATCTCGATCTCGGAAAAACAGCGCGACAGATCCTCCCGCACCGATTGATGCTGGCTCAGTTTGCGCCCGAAGGTGGTACGGCTTTCGGCACGCGCGCAGGCGAGTTCCAGCGAGCGTTGCGCGGCACCGATCAAGCGCATGCAGTGGTGAATGCGGCCCGGCCCGAGGCGGCCCTGGGCAATTTCAAAGCCGCGCCCCGGGCCGAGCAACATGTTCTCTGCGGGTACCCGTACGTTCTCAAACAGCACCTCGGCGTGGCCCAGCGGCGCATCGTCGTAGCCCAGTGTGGTCAGCGGTCGCACCAGGGTGACACCGGCGGTGTCCCGCGGCACCAGTATCTGGCTTTGCTGCAGGTGACGATTGGGGTTCTCGGGGTCGGACTTGCCCATGACAATGAAAATTTGCGTGCGCTCATACATGGCGCTGGTAATAAACCATTTGCGGCCGTTCAGCACCCAGTCGTCACCGTCCCGCTCAATGCGCAGTTCCACGTTGGTGGCATCGGAGGAGGCGACCTGGGGTTCGGTCATGGCGTAGGAGGAACGTATCTCGCCGGCCAACAGGGGACGCAGCCAGCGCTCCTGCTGCTCCGGGCTGCCGTAGCGCATCAATACTTCCATATTCCCGGTATCCGGCGCATTGCAGTTGAACACCTCTGGTGACCAGAGCACACGACCCATGATTTCCGCCAGGGGGGCGTAGTCGAAGTTACTGAAACCATCGTGATCGCAGAATTCCGCCTCGTGAGGCGAGATAAACAGATTCCAGAGCCCGGCGGCCTTGGCCTTGACCTTCAGTTCATCCATCACGGGCAAGGCGGCAAAGCGTGAAGGGGAGGCATGCAGCTCGGCGGCGTAGCGCTGCTCGTTAGGGTAGATATGTTCGTCCATGAAGGCCTCCAGCTGTTCCTGGTAGGCGTTGGATTGCGCGCTGAAACTGTACATGTGGGTCTCCATGCGATTGGCAAAGCGCTCAAGTGTAGCGCTCCCCCCCGGTTTCGCAACCGTATTTGCCCTCATTGGACCCCGCCGGCACGGCGCGTTCAAGTCAGTGACGGAAGGTCTTGCCCCGGTCGATGGAGTCGGTTTACCGTGGCGCTCGCCAGGCGCGTCAGGCGCGCGTTTGCGCCTGACGGGGCCAGGTGTTTTCCTGCGTCAGCCCGCGGTTTTGTCCGGGAATGCGTTATGCTTTGGCAGATCAATGTTTTGGGGTTGCGCGGTATGCACGGTCGATTGAAGGTTCTCGGTGGCCTGGCAGCAGGGTTGTCGCTGATGGCGAGTAGCGCCGTTGCAGGAGAACGGCAGGTACGCTTAACCGGCAGTGACGGTAACCCGGTGCCGTTTGCGGTGTTGACCGTGCCCGGCGCGGAGGCTGCGCAGCCCGCGCCACAGGCGGGTGCAACGGTAGACCAGCGCGAGCGTCGCTTCGACCCACTGGTGACCACCATTAGCCCCGGTTCCGAGGTAACGTTTCCCAACAGCGATGACACGCGCCATCATGTGTACTCGTTTTCGGCAGGTAACGCGTTTGAACTCAAGCTGTTTCGTGCCAACGACGCGCCGCCCGTCGCGTTCAATACGCCCGGTGTGGTGACGCTGGGCTGTAACATCCACGACAGCATGAAGGCCTACCTGTACGTCAGCGAGAACCCGAGTGCGGTGGTGTCCGACGCGCGCGGCGTTGCCAACCTGCGTTGGGGGGGGCGCGCCACTGAGCTAGAGGTATGGCATCCGCAGCTGGCGGCGCCGTTGCGATTTCCACTACCGGAGACCGATGGCGAGCTGGCCCTTGATCTGCCGCTGACCTGGCAGGATCCGCAGGGAAGCAAGACAGATTCCGAGCTCGAAAACATGCTGAAACGTTTCACCCGCGATGCGAGTTAGCTTTCGCAACAAGCTACTGTTGTTTATCGGTGGTCTGCTGGCGGTCACGCTGGCGAGTAGCCTGCTCGCCGTGTTGCGGGCGTCCAATACCGCGGTTGAGACGATCGTGCGGGACGAACTGGAAGTGGTGGAGCGTGTATTTCGCTCACTGCTCGAAGTCGACCGTGAACAGCTGCGCAGTCGCGCCCAGGTGCTGGCAGGCGACTTCGCGTTCAAACGCGCCATCGCCACCGGTGAGCAGGCCACCATGCTCAGCGTGCTGGCGAACCACGGCGAGCGTATCGCGGCGGATTTCGTGGTCATGCTCTCGCGTGATGGCGATATCCTGCTCAGCACGCACGAGCTCGAGCGCCTGCCGGACAGCGCAGCCAGCGCACTGCGCAGTGAACAAGCGAGCGGCACGGCAATACTCGCCCTGTTCAACGAGCAACCCTTCCAGCTGGTGCTGGTGCCGGTGTTTGCACCGGACCTGATGGGATGGGTGGGTCTGGGAACAGCGGTGGACGACTCTATGCTGGAAGACCTGCGGGCCCTCACCAACGCCGAGATTACCCTGCTGGCGCAGAGCGGTACCCAGGCCCGCCGTGTGTTGCACTCCACGCTGCCTCCGGCCCTGAGCGCGGGTCTGCACGCCGGTGCGCACTCCGGGGAGGCCGAAAAGGGCGCAGTCGCCACACGGGCTGATGGCCGCTGGGTGACCCGCGAGGTGCTGTTGCTGGACGAAGAGGGGCAGCGCCTGTCGGCCTTGCTCTCGCAATCATTGCAGCAGGCGCTGCAGAGTTACCGACCTTTGCGTCAGCAAATGATTCTGATTGGGTTGGTTGCCCTGCTGCTCGCGGTTCTCACGGCACTGGTGATAGCGCGCGGTGTAACCCAGCCCATCTACGCGCTGGTGCGCGCTGCCCGGCGCATTGCCGACGGCAACTACACGCACCGCATCGACCTGAAATCCGGGGCGGAATTCGGTACGCTGGCCGATACCCTGAACCTGATGCAGGACACGGTATCCGAGCGTGAGGCGCGCATTCGCTATCAGGCGCAGCACGACACGCTGACGCGTCTGCCCAACCGCATCCACATTACCGGCACCTTCAACAACCGTATGGCGGAGCCAACAGCCGCGGCAAACTATGCAATGGCCCTGCTGGAGTTGGGTAACCTGCGCGAGTTGACCGACCTCTACGGCAGCGACTTCAGTGACCAGGCCCTGCAGGCTGTGGCGGGCCGGGTGACAGACAGCCTGCGCCGGGGTGACATGGCCGCTCGCGTCGCGGACTCGCAGATCCTGCTGTTTTTCGATGCGCTGACCCGCGCCGACGTCGACGTGGTGCTGAGCAAGCTGCGCGCCGATTTTGCCGCGCCGTTGTCGATAGAGGGTATTCCGGTGCGCATCGAGCCGCTGCTGGGATTCGTGTTTGCCCCGCAACACGGGCAGGGCTTTGAGGAACTACTGCGCCGCGCCCAGATTGCGCTCGGTAACGCGCGCTCAACCAAACATGGCTACTCGTTCTATGAAATCGGCCAGGATGAAAATCACCTGCGCCAGATCACACTGGCACATCGTCTGCAGGCGGCGGTGGAAGCAGAGAGCTTCCGCATGGTCTATCAGCCCAAGTACGATCTTGCGGACCACAGGGTTCTGGAAGTTGAGGCGCTCATGCGCTGGAATGATTCGGAGCTGGGAGAGGTGTACCCGGATGAGTTCATCCCGGTGGCAGAGCAAACCGGCATCATTACAGACATCAGCATGATCGTGCTGCGCCTGGTATTGCGCCAGCTGCAGGACTGGGAGCGCGCGGGGCTCGAAGTGACCGTGTGTATCAATCTGTCGGGGGCGGACATACTGCAGCTCGATTTCGTGCGTCACGCCATCGACCTGTTGGCAAGCGCCGGCCTGGACAGCAGTGCCGTCGTGTTCGAGATTACCGAAACCATGATGATGGCCGATATGGACCTCGCCCTGGCGAACATTCGGGAGTTCGAAAAAGTGGGTATCCGACTGGCCATCGATGACTTCGGTACCGGGTTCTCCTCCCTTGCACAGCTGAAAATACTGCCGGTACAGGAGCTGAAGATCGACAAGAGCCTGGTGCTGCAGCTTGACCAGGACGCGGACGACCAGCAGATCGTGCGCTCGACGATCGAGATGGCACACTACCTGGGGCTCAAGGTGGTCGCGGAGGGTGTGGAGAATATCGCGTCCCTGCGCCTGCTGCAGGCGATGGGTTGCGACGCCGTGCAGGGCTACTACATTGCCCGCCCGATGCCGGCGCCCGAGCTCGCGGCGTGGCTGGACGACCTGCCGCCTCCCGTACTTGCCATCGCGGGTCACTCCCATGCGTAACTGGCAGGCACGCCTCGCTGTACTGGCACTTTTCATGCCCTTGATGGTACAGGCTGACAGTCGGCTGCTGGCCACCGGCGGTGCCAGTAGCATTGAAGGCCAGGCTGGCGGAGGCATTGCCCCCTGGGCCGTGATCAGTGGTTACGGCGACGTTGGCGAGTGGGGCGGTGCCCTGGCGCTGGGCAGGGTGAGTGTGGACGACTTCCAGCTTGATGTGCAGAGCGTCAGCGTAGGCCTGGAGAACACGCTCGAGTTCAGCGTGAGCCGGCAGGACCTTGAGGTGGCACCCTTGGGCCTGAATATCCGTCAGGACGTGTTCGGGGCGAAAGCGCGTCTGGCTGGCGACCTCATTTACGGCGCACTGCCGCAGCTTACCGCGGGCCTGCAGTACAAGCGCAACCGCGACATGGGCGTGCCCCTGGCCTTGGGTGCGGCACGTGACAGTGGCACAGACCTTTACCTTGCGGCGGGCAAACTCTGGCTCAACGGCGTATTGGGTCGCAACGTGTTTGCCAACGGCACACTGCGCTGGACCGCCGCGCACCAGACGGGGCTGCTCGGGTTCGATGAACAGCGCGAACTGGTCGCGGAGGGCAGTGTGGGTGTGTTCCTTAACCGGCATTGGGTGATCGGTGCGGAATACCGGCAGAAGCCCGACCAGCTGCAGAGTGTTACCGAGGATGACTGGGCCGATATGTTTGTCGGCTGGTTTCCCAACAAGCGCTTCGCTGCGGTGCTGGCGTGGACGGAGCTGGGTGATATCGCCGGGCTTGCAAGCCAGAGCGGTTGGTACCTGTCGCTACAGTTGAGTCAATAGGTGTTCGTCATGCCGCGTTTCTTGTATCTCTGGTTGTGGCTCACATTACTGGTGACCGGGTGTACGGGTCAGCCGGAGCGAGGCGACTCGCTGTATGCGCAGCTCGGCGGTGAGGCAGGTGTCGACCGCATCGTTGCCGGTTTGCTTTGGGAGATTGCCGAGGACGCCGAGACGCGCGCGCTGTTTGTCGATACTGACATCAAACGCTTTCGCGACAAGCTCGCGGAGCAGCTGTGTGCCGTCACCGATGGCCCCTGTGTGTACACCGGGGACAGCATGCGGGAAACCCACCGCCATCTGCAGGTTACCTCCGCGCAGTTCAACCGTCCCCC
>Ga0181372_1000257_pt1 | contig 12919 bp, 19 predicted proteins | sample LowvirmetaG_5_FD_130161 | JGI IMG/M metagenome (GOLD analysis project Ga0181372, IMG submission 130161) | Marine viral communities from the Subarctic Pacific Ocean - Lowphox_08 viral metaG | ecosystem: Environmental > Aquatic > Marine > Oceanic | place: Subarctic Pacific Ocean | collected...
CGCACTGTATGCGAACGTACTCTATCAAAACCTATACAGTAACAAAGAAACACTTGACATATAACTTACACTCACTTGACAAAAGCTTTACACTCACATGACACTCACACAACATATACTTGACATGTAACACACACTCACTTGACACTCACTTGACAACCTCACGTGAGCTTAAATGTAACACCGTTTGATTGTGCAGGTTGAACCTTGCATGTGGGGGTACCCTCCCCCTACCCCCGTACCGGAATATATGTCTCGACACTTGACAGGGCGCGTCAGGCGTGCTTGACCCCTTTTCGATCTGCGCCTAAAAAAATCCTAAACTTTTAATCATAACCATTTTAAGATTATATTTAGTTTAAAGCCGGGAGCTACATGTCGTGTCCACAAAAATACCCAAGGAAAAATTGCAAGACTTGCTTGAACGCAGCGGATGTGGTATAATGAGCCCAGAGCAAGCGGCTCACTGGCTGCCGGCCGTGTGCGAGTATGCGTTAACACTTGTGCGAGAGAAGGAGTCTAGGGAGAAAATGATGGAATTAGTGAAGAAGGTAGATAGGCTTAAGAAGGAAAAAAGAAATGAGCATCAAGAATAAGCGGCCGTCGGAGTTCGAGATTGGGGATTTAGTCACCAGACATTACGCGACCCCACATAGAAACACCAGTACGTCTTCATACGGCATTGTGTTGGAGTTGCGCGCTAGCGAGAACAAGCGCAATACCCCAAATGCATTAGTGTGGTGGTTTAAGGATGCAGATACGTATATCGAGAGAACGAGAGTCAACAATACGCGCTTTTTAAAGCTGCTTAGCAGTTCTACACAACATGAATAGAATTATCAGAGCATATGACAGCGATCCTAATTATGACTTAGTGCCGCTGTGTCCGCAGTGTAGAGCCAGGATTTATTGGAGGGGGTACGGTATAGGCCCGGGCGAAGCCGGCACGGCTACGTGCTCTAGAAGCCCGAAGTCCACGCAGATTATGTTTGATCCGGAGACTGCTTACATGTGTACATGGGAGGGTATCGCTAAGCGCAATGACGACGGTACTGTGACTGTGTACGGTCATGACGGGTCACGTGTACCGTATAGGATTATTAAACGAGGATTATAGTACTTCAGAGATTAAATGCTGAAAATCTGTTGATATTTAAGTCGTCTCATTGACATTTGGTACTATTTATGGTATGATTTCTAATATGAATACAATTCGCGACATCATCCGAGAGGAACTCACTAAAGCCGATAAAACGGAAATCAAGTCCATGATTTCCAAAGAGTTGGACAAGTCCCTCAAAAAAGAACTCAAGAAAGCACTCGAAGAAGAGCTTTCAAAGGCTTTGAAGTCCAAGGCTACGAAAGAGGAGATTGGCGAAATTACCAAGAAGGTCATCAAGAAGCTTTATAAAGACCTTTCTTTCCATCATCCGTATATTATTGATCGGATTAAGGTCTAACGTGGATCCATTTTGTGCACAATTTGATTTGGCCGCCAAGGGCGATTTTATAAAAGATCTTACGCCCCAAAAAAGATCACTTGGTTTTGTGATGTTGGTTGATGAGGAAACGAATATGATGCATGTCAAATTTCCGAAAATTAATGCCTTAAATTGGGTAGTTTGGCAAAATCATGGGCATTACGCAATTGTATAAACTATATATGTGACATTTTTAATCGCTTTTTTTGCGATGGAGTACAAAAAGATGAAATTTTTTACCACGCTTGGCATCGGAATTGCTTTGCTTTTGGGCATTACTAACTATGTTGTGAGTGCAGAGCCCACACACATTGTTTACACCCACGAGCCAATCCCTTCGAAGATTGTCGACAAGAAAAAACCTGCCCCAATCAAGGTTCCGCACGATGACTGCATAGTTAGTGTTGGGAGCGAGGCCGAACTTACGGAAATTGCCATTGAAGAACTTATGGCAACTTGTGTAGGGGAACGAAAGTGGCTTAAAATTAAGCTTGTACGAGAAACACCCGCATTTTGAACCCGGCGACATTGTTTTAGATACGATGAACGGTGACGTCGGCGTTTTGTTGCGACGGTACAACTTATTTGAGCATGGCTACTATGGCTCCGAAGATGAAGTCCTTACTATGGTGTGGGATATCTATTGGACTGGGCCTGAATTAACTCCTGTTGGCGATCATTTTCAAACTTACACGGAAGAGGGACTAACTTTGCTGCATACTTCTGGTGTTTTAAGTCTTTTTAAAAATACTTAGTGTATGATTGTGACTCATACATTGCGTGAAGAATTAGATACAATTAGCTTCTCTCCCGGGGATGTCATTATTGAGGCATCAACTGGCAACATAGGTTTCTTAATTAAGCGTCAACGGCGAATTGACATTGAACTTGACGATATGTATTTCTGGGAAGTGCGATGGTCAGATCAAACGTTGGTGAACGAATTCAAAACTTTCTCACAATTTAGAATTTTAGAAGAAGATTACTTGAAAATTTCCATTATTCTTGGTATAATAATATGGCAGTCAATTGATGATTAGTCATTACTAAAGGAGGTACTTTGAGTTATAATTGGAATGTATATAAACTGTTTAAGAATGGAAGGCGTGCAAAAGCGCCGTTTCATGTGTTTGAATATGATGACCCCGAGAGCGTGGGGGACTATTTTAACGCGGAAGTTAAAGAAAATTTTACCGAAAAAATTCGGCGTTCGAAGCTTATGGTGCTTCGGAGTGATTTGCCGCAAGATCAAAAAATCAACATGGGTGACGACCAAGCGCTTATCAAACAAAACCAATCTCGCGTTTTTCGAAATCTAATCAAAAATTTAGGGGCGCGCGCCGATTTTGATGTGCGCCGCGTCACCGGGGGCTTAATTTTTTGCAAGGAGACGTCTTGGCAATGGCAATGGGCCGCGTTGGAACTTGGCACATCCCAATATGTGAAGGGTCTTTCGCCCCTTTTTGAGTCGTATGACGATGCACACGGGTGGATGCTTGCGGAAATTGACAAACTCTTATGAACCGCAGCGGGATTGTGTGGGAAATTAAAAAGGGTGATTTAGTACGTCTTAAAGATTTTCCGGGCGGAGAAGAGATTGATGTTGTTTGGGTGACCGGACTCGTAATAAGTGATATCATCCATGGAGAACCACAACGACGACTGTGGCCAAGTGTTAATGTGTATATTTTTAAAACCGGGGCTAAACGAAATTGCGGGCCCGGGATTTTAGAAATTATCTCCTGTTCATAATAAAAACCCCTATCTACGGTAGGGGTTTTCTAATTGTGCTCAATAAAATCTTTTTTTATACATGTATTGCCGGGATCGCAATAAACATATGTTTGTTTACCGTGGGAACTTACACTCGCGATATCGGACTTCAAGGGCTATCTCTATTAAACATTTTATTACTTAATTTTGTTTTCTTGCGAAAATAGATGTTTCATGAGTAGTTACAGATATGGGACTACGATATGTATTTATGCCGCTCCTGGCCATATTGATGGCTGCGGGGTGTTATAGTGATTTTGAGCTTCACCCCATTAAGGACAATATAGGAGAACCCACCGAGGCGCCGGATATAACAGTTACGCCAGGAGAGGTTAACTTCGGGGCATTAAATGCCGACGGTGAATCGGCTACAGAAGTAATTACCATTGGAAATGATGGCACCGATACGCTTTATATTGATGCCATCGAACTTAATATTGCCAGCAGTGTTTTTAGTATTACAGCTTTGGACAGCGCCGACTCCTTAGAGCCAGACGATTTTGCTACCTTTACGGTAACTTACGATCCCAAAACATACGAGTTTAATGAAAATTCAATTATTATTCTTTCAAACGATCCCGATGAATATGAATCTTATGTATGGATCGATGGTTCCGGTGATGCGCCAGTGATTGATGTTAGTCCAGTTAATTATGATTTTGGCAACACATTAATTGGCTGCGAAGAAGTGGTCGAGGTAACTATTTCGAACATTGGTAACGTCGATCTCATAATAGATCGGATTGACTATTTTGTTACTTTTCCGGCAGACTTGGGTATATACGATTTTGAAGCTGTTTATGGACCTTTGCCCTGGACACTAGGGCCCGGGGAAAGCATGGTTTTAGAAATATTTTATTATCCCACCGACGTCGATATTGATTATGGTTCAATTGAAGTATATTCCAACGACCCACAAACTCCACTTGCCGAAGCTGGCCAGGAAGCTGTAGGAATCTACGACGGACTCTATGAGGAGACATTTGAGCAAGACAACATTGACGCGGTTGATATCATGTTTATTGTCGACAATTCCTGTTCTATGAACGATAAACAAACACAACTAGCAAATAATTTTGATACATTTATGAATGTATTTATCGCTTCCGGAATCGATTATCATATAGGGTTTGCCACGACAGATAGCGGCGATATGGAAGGGACTCTTATTACACCATCGACAGTAGATGCGTCTGGGGCAGTAGCTGATATCATCGATGATATTGGTACTGCCGGCTACGCCATTGAGAAGGGGATTGATAATGCATATGATGGACTACAAACAGGATCGGATTTTGGACCCGGAAGCACTTTCTGGCGTACTGATTCTAAATTAATTGTAATTTTTGTCTCGGACGAAGAAGACAGTTCAAGCACCACCCCCACAACCTTTAAAAATTATGTAGTGGCACTAAAAGGCAGCGTTGATTACGTCACAGCCCATGCGGTAGCCGGGGATTACCCAGGAGGGTGCACTACCAATGGAGGGGCTCAAGAAGGTTACATATATTATACAGTTGTGAACGAATTGAACGGTTCGTTTTTATCCATTTGCGCAGATGATTGGGGAACACCCATGGAAACGCTAGCACATGATTCAATTCTTAAAAATACTTTTACTCTAACTAAAGATGCCATCGAAGACACTCTCTACGTAGAGGTTAATGGCGTGGGTTCTACCGAGTGGACTTACGATCCGGCCACTAACTCAATTAGTTTCAACGACGGACACACCCCTCCACACGGAGCAACTATATATGTAAGTTACAATCCAATTTCGGAGTGTCCACCGTGAAATTTAAAAATATAACATTTAAGGAAATTAAAAAAATGAAAAAATTAGCTATTCTCTTTTGTTTATTGTTGTGTGTGCCGGCCAAAGCAACACCAAGCGCAAGCCTGGATACAACTTTAAATACAGCACCGGTGCCTGTTAGTTCAGTGATGACCGATACCGAACAAAAGGTCCGAAGTGCAGCCGTAAAAGTGCTTACAGTCCATGGCCATGGCTCAGGCTCTCTAGTAAAATATAAGGGACTCACACTTCTGTTTACTGCCAATCACGTGGCCAATGGAATGTTAGGCACTGTATATACTGCCTCAGCAAATGGAGAAGTTAAGATGGCTATGTTGATCTATGCCGACCCGGCACACGACATTGCGATTTTATATATGCTTGAAGAATTTAGCACTGTGAAGCCATTGAAATATTCTCCTCGTGAAAAACTAATTGAAGTTGGAAAAGAAATTACTTACTCTGGATATCCCTCTTCTCATCAATTAATGACCTTTAGGGGAAGAGTTGCCGGCTATGAAGTATTGACAGAATCTGGCACTCAAATACTATTACATACCCACGGGTGGTTTGGTTGTAGTGGCTCTCTTGTATATGATTCGGAGGGGGATATAGTTGGTATTTTGTGGGGTGTCGACGTTGAGAAGCGCCCAACCCTTCAAGTGGTGGGCAGTTTAATCTGGATTCAACCAATTCAAGCACTTAATATTGATTACGCTTTACAAGCCTTATGCGCTTCCGATAAAATAAAAGCACGTGCTTGTCGATAAATTATGAAAAAATGGCAAAATTTTATAGATGAAGTGAAAAAAAAGCACAAAACGATTGCCAGTGTCATTTGTGTAAATGAGAATAATGAAATTTTACTCATTAAGCGCTCCAAAACCGATCCGTCGAAGCCCGGATATTGGGATTTGCCAGGGGGTCATGTTGATGATGAGGATAAATCAATTGAATTGGGCGCAATAAGAGAATTAAGAGAAGAAACAACACTCGAAGTTGATGAAAAAGATCTGATTTATGTTGTAAAACAAGAAAGAGAGGGCGCCTCCAAATATATTTATGCAACAACTATATGGTCGGGGAGCGTAAATTTTGTTGAAAACCCAAAATCTGGCATAGTCGAGCATTCTGATTCGCGATGGGTCACAATTGACCAAATAAAAGACGATGAATCTCTTGAACTAAGAACATTTCCAGCCTATTTATTAGACGAAGCGTTGGAAAAACTTAATAATGATCAAGATTCGTAATTTTTGGAAGGAATTCTGGAAGGACAGTCGAGATTATTATGGAGACCTTAAGGCTTGTGTCCTATATTTGTCTTTTACGGGTTGTGAGGTGCTTTTTGTGGTTGGAATTTATTGGTGGACGGATAAACTATGAAAAATTTTAATAATTCTTGGCGAAAATTCTTAAATGAAAGCTCGCGGACAGAAAATGTCCCCTTCGAGGACACAAGAATTCGAATAAAGCTTGAAAATGACGAGAAATTGCTTCGAGAAGTCTCCGAAGATGAATTTGAACATATTCAAAGAGCTATTGATGAATTGTCGTACGAACAATTGGCCTTTCATGATATTTTTGGCGATAAAACGCGACTTATCATTGATTTTCCGACAGCAGATAACCGATCTGAGCTTGGTAAATTTTTAGGGATCTTTAAAGAATTGGGATATGAAGTAGATTGGGCGAGGGGTACCCTGTCTGCAGAAAGAAAGATTGATGATACATCTCCCGCAGGAGTGGCGGCTGTGATGTTTTTAAACCCCCGATCTGCCCGGGCACTGACGGGAACTAAAAAAATCAATATGAAAATTGGTAAGTGGTTCAGAAGATTACATGGATATTTGCTTAAATATAACAAAATTGACAGTCAAATACTTGATTATGCACGTGAACATGTAGATCCTAAGATAAGGAGGGCGATGGTGACCGGGAAGGTGACCGACGAGGCTCTCGGTGGAGACGAAAGGGCAATTGCAAATTATTATAGACTTGGTGATTCAATTAAATCACTAACCTATTCCGAACATGGGCACGGGCCAACGGAAGGATGGACACTGGACAAAGTTGAAACTTTGATGAATTACTGGCAAAACAACGCAGATTACATTAAAAAGAACGTTGGAAGTGCATACTCCAATCAATATTCTATTATTATCACTCGCGATCCTGTCGATGTCTGGCGCATGTCTGACTTTGAAAACATTACCTCTTGTCATACTCCTCCTTCTAGGGGCGGCGGCGGTGAGTACTATAAATGTGCAGTTGCTGAAGCCCATGGGCACGGGGCCGTCGCGTATGTGGTTAAAACTGAGGAACTACTATCAAACACAGCTGCGGAGAGTCTCGAAGAGGCAGAGGCGGATATTCAGCAAGGCGAAGTATTTGGTGATGACGCAAGATTTGGGGGCGCAGGATTTGATATTATGCCCCTCCAAAGGTTGCGATTACGCCAGCTTCGATATTATGATGCCATCGATGCAATCATCATCCCACATTCTGCAGCGCCGAAAAGATGGGATGAAGGTACCCAGGTAGCTGTTCCTGAAAAACGTACATATGGGGCAATGATTCCTGGCTTTTATGATAGAGTATTGAATTGGGCAAGAGAAGTACAAAAACCACAAATAGAAAATGCGCCATGGCGCGGTGATGAGCTTGAGCTTGATCGTTTTATTAAGTTCGGCGGGTCACATAACGACAATCCAATGGGCTTATTATTGGCTAGCCTGTTTAACATCAAAAGCAATAGAACCGCCGGATATGTCAGGCAAAACACCGAAACAGAAGATAATTTAGATGCAAATCTGATGGCCGGGCTGATGGGGCGCTACCAGACTGAATGTGACGAGTACTCAGAGGCGTGGAATAATCGGATGGGACACACGACAGTGGAAGGAACCGCTGTCGACGATGGTGCTGATTCTGTGTATATTGTTTGCGCCGCCACCATGCAGGTCATCTGGGATGCAGATGAATGGGCTAAGATGCCCGGGATCGAGATGATCCGCGCGGCGCTTAATGAGGTTGAAGAATATGGAATTAATTGGGCAAAATCTGATTATCCGTATGTGATCAAGAAAAGAGGGGATTTTAATCAGCATCAGCAGAGCATGCACTGGGTTTTACCTATCGACATAGAAAATACGAAGTTAGTTCAGTTTCACGGACAGGAGTTTGCTTATGCTCCAGATGATTATGAAAATTATTGTAGTGTCATTGATGATGAGGTGGACGATAAATACGAGGCCGTAAAGCAGATTCTAACTAATTTCTTTAAGCGAGAAGGCTATATGGATGGTGGTGCGTTGATGAACCTGGGTCGAGATGTGATGAATGATGACACGGGACTCTACCACTGGAAAGCTGAGGCAGAAGAAGGTTACGAATTAGATGAATATGAATTCATTCAATTCACCGCACATCCCGAAGTTTGGTACAAAGATCTAGGAGCGACGGAAGAACAGGCTATGAAGATTATGAATGATCGTAATTTCTGGCTTGAGATTCGCAAACGTATGGCTGCGCCGGCATTTCAAAACACCGGTGGTGAGATGTACCCACAAATGCCTTTAGATATGGATATGTTTGGTATTAATGGGACAGAAGGTGAAAGCCAAGAATTAAACATATACTTATCGGTGCACGATGACGCGCCAAACGAACAAGTTGAAGTCCTAAAAGAGTTAGTTGAGATCTGGGATGACCAAGATGAAATCAACCGGGTGGCCAATGAGGTGTTTAAGGAAATGTTCGCCGGAGCAATCGAAGGCAATGAAAACCCAATTGGGTCGCTCCCGGGGGATTCATCAGTTAGTGAAAGCTATAAAAGAGAAGAACTTGAGGCTCTAAGAATTGAAAGGATGTTATCGAGGTTATGATGGAACTAATCTCAACACATATCTGTAAAGGTAAAGACGTTGGAGTCCACGGAAATCTATTCGGTGGCACAATGTTGGCATGGCTTGACGAAGCAGGCGGAGCATTTGCCTCTCAGTCATGTGATACACCGCGCATAGTGACCGTCAAGCTCTCTGAGGTGCAGTTTAAAAAGCCAGTGAGAGTAGGACATATCATTAAAATTTACGGCGCTGTAACGGGCTGTGGGGATACATCCGTGACTATTCATCTTGAGGCCCGCAGACATTCTCCGTACAACGGAACACAAAGATCTGTGTGTGAAACCAACATTACGTTTGTACGTATAGATGGCGATGGAGAAGCTATCCCGTTGAGCGAAAAAGTTAAAAAGAAATTTAAGGAATTAAACAATGAAAATCACCAAATCACAACTTAAACAGATCATCAAGGAAGAGCTTACAGTGCAGCAAGAAATAGAAACCATTAAAAAGGAGCCAGAATGGGAAGCTTTTGATAGTATCGCATACGGTGGCGGTATTGACCACGAAAAACCGGGCGGGTATTATATACTTAACCGGCGCCCAAGTTATGCCGGGCTTCCTTTTGACGACCCCAAGAGTCTCCGTCATGCTGTTTTTAAAACGTTAGGCAGCCTCTCCCGCAGTATGCTCATCAGAGCACGCGAGACTGATGTATTGGCGCCCTACATTGACGAGATTGTTGAGATAGGGGAGAAATCAGGCGACGATCAACGCTTTGATCGCCCAGAAAAGAGGAAGGATCCGAATTACAAGTGGGCCGCATATGTGCAATATGGAGACTGGATGGACGAGGTAATGAAATGAAACTCCTACTTGAAAATTGGCGAAAGTATTTGAATGAAAGCGAAAGAATGGAAAAGGCTAAGGCAGAATTTGAAAAAGCTGTCAAAGCTGGCTACGTAGGCCCAGAACTTAGCTTTATGGACTGGCTCAAGGGTGCTGCTTCAATTTCCGCCGACGTACACAAATGGAGACAGCATGCCCGTACCAAAGAGAGAGATCTTAAAACAATATATAAAAAGCACGCCGACAGAAATTTTCTCGATAGCCTGACATATATTCATTGGACGCTAAGTGGAAACCCAGCCAGATATCTTACAGCCGGGAGTAAACATCAAACTTCTGCTGAAGGATATACATCCCATGACCTCGTACGACAACACTTCCCTCAAGGTTTTACGCATCCGGGCGTCGGGATTCAAATTCGCGGGTTTGTTGTATTTGGAAGCAACGCTAATCTTCAGTCGCACGGTGGCACCAGCGCTTATAAGGCGCAGCCCGGTAAAGAAGCTTCTGGTCATGTAAAATCGGTACTCAACATAGCGGACGAAGGTGGCCCCGGATGGCTGGATCCTGAATGGTCTGGAGGTGGCCGCTTTAGTAATTTAGTTTTTGATGAAGAAACTTTTGCTGCAAATACGAGCAGATTTAAAATGAATAATGAATTTATTTTAGACAACTGGGAACCTATTGCTATTGTGGTTGTCGGAGGTAGAGAAAACAAGCATTTTGATGAAGCACTTCAAGCAGCCCAAGAAAATAACCTTCCTATGATCGATGAAAACCAAAACCCAGTAGAACTGGAGGATTCAAATGAAACTCCTACTTGAAAATTGGCGAGGCATGTAAATGTTGACGATAGAACAAATGAGGCGCAAACAAAAACAGATAGAAGAAAAAATGCGTCTTGAGGCTGAACTTGAGGCTGAAAAGGAAGCCGAACGAGTTGCTAAAATAGAGGCTGAACTTCGCGAACAGGAAGAGGCGATGGCCCGGGCACAACTTCTTGTGAAACAACAGGATGATGAACGTCTTCATCAGAGGTATATTAAAAGAAAGCAAAAACTGGCAGAACAAAAATGGGATAATCAGTTTGACGCCTTGTTGGCCCAAATAAAGGGGCGCGCCCAAAAAGAGGCAAAGCTTGAAGAAATAAGGATTATACTCCAAAAGCGTGAACCCTCTCTTCAACAGCTTGATTGGGATATGTGGTTATCCGATCCTCTCAATTTAAGGCTCGCTGAATTAGATTTTGAGCGAGCGATGGAAATGTTCAAGCGTGATAACCTGATGGCTGCGCGTCGTAAGAAAACGCACGGAAAGCCGAAGAAAGTCGAGCGCAAATATGCATTATCATTTGCCGGAAATACAGGAGACGCCGCGCGAAGTTACGTAACAACTGACTTTAATCCTGATGATTATAGTCTTAATTTGGGATTTACTGTTTCTTATTGGGTTAGACCAGATGAAGTAGGTTCTACTATGTTTGCATTTGGTAGAAGGCACAGCACTTCCCAACGATTTACATTTGGCATTAATAGACCAAATGCAATATTCATCGGGATTGGTGGAAATAGGAAAAGATCTACATGGGCTTCAATGGGAGTGGATCCTTCACTGCTGGATGGGTCTGACATAAAAATAGACGGTACTTGGTATCATTTTGTAGTAACATATGCAGACCGTGAAAGTACATCCGAAGGTGGTGTATCTCGTAAAATATATTTAAATGGCGAACTTCTGGCGGACGGCAATATAAATTGGAACAATACAGGTGGTGGAACTGGTGGTATGATGTTTGGTGGTCGCAACCTAGCTGGTACAGGATATGACAATGGATGGGCTTGTGCTCTTGATCAGGTAGCCATTTTTGATACAGCAAAGGATGCTGCTTGGGTTGCAAGTGTTTATAATACCGATAAGAAAAAACTAGATTTATCAAATGAAAGTGGTCTTGTGGGATATTGGAAATTTGATGAAGGTAGCGGAACTACTGTTAAAGATCATTCAGGAAATGGTAATCATGGAACTTTTGCTGCCATTTCTGGAGATACAACAGCTTATCCAACTTGGGAATATCTCGGCAGCGTGGTGACTAAATGAAACTCCTACTTGAAAATTGGCGACAATATGTAAACGAAGAAATCACCGGAACCGGGACTGCCAAACTCGCTGGTTCTCCAAAAGAACAGATGGAAGAAGATGAAAGGCGGTGGTATGAGTTCACTGAGAGTCTCGGCTATGAGGTTGCTGGAAAATTAGGGGAAGGCGCAATGGGTGATGTTTATCTTGTAAAAGACAAAAAAGGAAGTCCACATGCCATGAAGGTTGTTACGAAGGCGCTCTATGGAGGGCCGCGCAGTGCCAAGAGAGAATATGAAAATTATAAATTTGCGATGGATCAAAAGAAATTCATACCAGAGAAGTATGCCAAATATATCCCAGATGTTGACAACGTTGTAGAAGGCGATAAAGATTATTTCTTTTTTATGGAGCTTTTAGAACCACTCCCCGAGCGTGTTAAAACTGATTTGTTTGCTTTAAGTTATGAGGATGAGGATCTAGATCGTGAAGAAAAATACAAGAGAATTTTGCGAGACCCAAGTGCAATTTGGATACTCATTAAGACGGCTATCGCTCATAGTGGATTTCTCCGACAAATTGACGACGAGGAATTAATTCAAAATAATAATCAAATTGCCAATGCTGCTTTGAGCAGAGTGTTGGATATCCCCAGCGATTCTCTTGGTGTCGCCGGCATTGCTACCGCTGCCATGGCCGCTATCATAGATCATATTACCAAACACCAAGATGAAAGCAAATATTATGAACTCGTTAAAACTGTTCTTAAAACCAAACATTGGGATATCAAAGATTATCTTGAAAGCGATATAAGAGAACAACTTAAATATCTGTTGAATAAACAAATCGTTCCCGTAGACATTGCTTTAGGGCAGGAAATGGGCGCTGGAAGTTCTGCAGAAGAGGTGGTACAAAACTTCCCAGAAGCTGCAGGTCTTATCGATGCAATGAAATATCTTTATGACCATGAAAACTGGACTGCGCGAGATGTGCATTCCGGAAATGTCATGAAACGACCAGGAACTGATAATTTTGTGATTACCGATCTCGGACTATTTAAATTCAGGGAACAAAAATGAAACTCCTACTTGAAAATTGGC
>Ga0181372_1000258_pt1 | contig 12907 bp, 29 predicted proteins | sample LowvirmetaG_5_FD_130161 | JGI IMG/M metagenome (GOLD analysis project Ga0181372, IMG submission 130161) | Marine viral communities from the Subarctic Pacific Ocean - Lowphox_08 viral metaG | ecosystem: Environmental > Aquatic > Marine > Oceanic | place: Subarctic Pacific Ocean | collected...
CACTTCATCAAATGCTCTTGGACTATCAATAGGAATATAAGAACAATTATAACCTGCTACATTCTCACGTTCTAATGCTTTACCTGATGTCATTAATGCTCTCATAGATGGCATAACTTGTAATGAAATAATAGATTCTTCTAATTCAATCCATTCTTTATTTGTAATAACTCCATCATAATTATTTTTTATATGTTCTTTAAAGAAAGAAACAAGTCTACTTACTGTTTCACTCCAACTCTCTCTTCTCCCTTCATCTTCTAACCAACGTGAATACCTAGACATATGTATAAATGATTGGTACTCAGTAGGTAAATAATTACTACCCATTAATGATGCCATTATTTTTCCTCCCCATATTTTAATTCTAAAATTAATTCTGCATAATGAATAACTTTTCTTATATCTTCTGCTCCATTTTTCTTTTCATGGCGTGAAATATATTTTATTATATTTCCTTCACAAAAGTCAAGTTTATTTTTTGTTACATATTCAATAGGCATAATTTTAAAATCTTTATAATGAGTACCACCTACTTGTTTATTCGTAGCTCGAGATACTCGTTCTTCTTCTTTAAGCATTTGTTCTTCAGCATCTCTTCTTTTCATATAATCTCTATAACTTTCTTGAGACCATCCTCTATCTTCTTTTAAACCATTATCTGGTTTTTTTGGATATACATAATCGGTCATAATAGCTCCCTTATTTTTTATTGTTATCTAATAATTTATTAATTCTTTTTCTTACAAAAATTATTTCTTTAGACTTTAAAACTTTATATGCAAAAGTTCTAACATAATCAGAATCTATACTGGCATTGTCACATATATATTCAAAGTTATCACACGTAACACCAGCATTACAAAAGAACCATGCAGTAGCACGTTCTCTTGCTTGCAATGAAGAGTCACTTTCATTATTTGTTTTAGGTTTAGATGCGTCTAATAAGGCTTGTAGAATTACAGCCAAGAATAGTAATTTTTCCCTAGAACTTTTAGTATGTGAGTTCGTTAAAAATTTTGTGTATAGTAGTGCTTCGTTTTCTTTCATCAATCCAATCTTCAGGTATACCTTCTCTTATAGAACAATATTTAAATCCATACTTATCACACCAACTTCCATTCGTCATCTTACCTCTTTTATAAAGTTTAGCTTTTGGATTCGTAAATATAAATCTTATATCTAACCAAGGTTTTTGTTCTTTAATAAATAAATGTTTTTTTCTATCTTCAATTTTAAATCTTCCTTTTACTTCTAAAATAATTCCATTATCTAATAAGAAAAAATCTGGTATATACTTTTTCTTTTCATACCATTCATAATGTACTTTACTATTTTCATATTGGTAAGGAATATTTTTTTCTTTTAATATATTACAAATATCTTCTTCTGCTTTTGATCTAAACATGTGCTATTTCTAAAACATCAGGCGTTCTCGCAACTTTTGTAAGATAACGTATGCCTTTTGCATATTGGAAACCACGAAGTCCTTGACCTCCATTAGTATCAGACCAGCAAGAATGCTTATGTGAGCAATACACGCAACCAATAGGAAGCTTATAGTTCCCACTTGTACCATCAGGTATAGACTTATAACACCGACTAGGTGGTGTATCTTTTTTAACAATCTTTTTAAGATACTCAACTCTATCTTCTGCATTAATCATTTCCATTTCATGTATCTTTAATAAAGTTAAATTACCATTTTGTTTATCAATAACAAAAAATGCAGCTTCTTTATCTTGATTGTCTTCTGCATATGCAGAGAGCTGTCCTATATAACCAAATGGATCATCTTCACTTAACCTACCACTAGCAAACTTCTTAAAAGAATTACCAGATGCACTCTTAACATCAACTAACATTCCATCTATACGACAATCTTGATGCCCTAAAACTCCTGCAATATTTATTTCTTTTTGTTCTTCTGTTACTTCATGTCCAGCTAATCGTGTAAGAGTTAATAATAAACTTTCTAATAAATGTCCATATAAAAATTTAATTCGTGTTGGTGAATCAAAATACTTTTCTTTTTTCCCCTCTTGTAAATCATACCAGAGTTGTCTATCTGGTTTACCTATAGCTGATAATCTTAAATTAGATCTTTCTTTAGGTTCTGAAAATAAATACTCTTGTAATATTTCTTTTACTTCATTACCAAATTTATTTAAATGATTATCTATTTGTTTTTGAGATAGTTTACTTTTATTATCTACTTCAAATAATTTATAAATGTCTTCTACTAATGTATTAATATTTTTCATATCTATAAAAAATAAAGGGGTAGTCACCGATAAAAACCACCCCTTTACTCCCTCTATTAAGTTAAAGGATTAAGCAAATGCTTCAGAAGGATTAGCTGAATCACTTGCATATCCATCAACTTCGTCAAAATCTTCTTCAACACCTGAACTATAAGGTATTAAAGTAGTTACTTGTATAGACTTCAAGTCTGCTGAAGTACCTTTACGTCCTTTAAATTCCCAATCATATGTGGAATAAAGAACATTGACATCTGAGCCATTACCTATCATTGTGTTACTCATTTGTCGTTTCTTTGCATCTACTAAATCAGGAGTACGATTCATCTGACCATCTTTTCTACGTACTTTTCTTTTAATAGTTACAAAATCACCACGATCATCACCTTTATTCTTGACAGTTAACCCATCATTTTTTAGCTGATCAATTGCAGCTTTATCTAAATTACCTACATCTACAGTCCATACACCATCTGGATCAAATGTTGTATTTGGTGTTGCGATAGATGCCCAATAAGCTTTACCTGATATTACCATACTTAACTTTCCTTTACTATTTAGATTAATAAGACTCTCTCGAAAGAGAGGATTATTAATTGATTAATTAATAACAAATTATCTCATACTTTTAAAATAATGTCAACCCTTAATTTTAATTAAATTAGCTTTTTCTTTTTCGATATGAAAAAAAGGTTCATTTAAATGAGGTGCATTAGTTCTCCATGAATTTTGTATTGTTCCTACTTTAGATTTATCTACAGTATCTCCATCAATAAACCAGGCTTGAGTACAATCTGTATTAAAGACTACAAATATTAAATTATATGTAGGATATTCTTCTTTCCATTTTTTAATAAGTCTTTTCTTTCTTTCTGGTATTCGTATTTCTTTCCATGAAGGATTCCATTTATCACCCCATTGATTTTTAATTTCTACTTCAAAGAAATAATCTTTTTCTTTTTTAGCAGAAATATCAAAATAATAATCTTCTTTAGCTACAATATCTGTATAACCTTCTTTAGTTAAGTATTCTATCATAGCATCTTTAGCTCTTTTATCGTGACTTAAATAAGATTCTTTATTAAATTTTCTATTATTGTGTCTCATTAGTGTGTACTCGCCCAAGTTTTACCTACCTTCCATTCACTATCTAACTCACAATTAAGTTTTAATACTTCTTGTGTTTTCTTCATAGTTTCTTTAGTTATTTGACCAAAGGTAGTTATATCATTATTATTAACTTCAAATTGGTATTCATCATGGATGGAAGCAACAAGCTTGGCATCTATTCTTGTCATTTTAATTGAGGACATTATCTCAAGAAGCCAATGCTTGCAGACTACAGCTCCTGCACCTTGAATCAAAGTGTTAAGTGCACTATGTGAACTACGGATATGTAGTAACCTCCCATCCAATCCTCGAATGATACCATTTTGAGATGCTTTTTGAACTTTCGTTCTCAATGCATTCAATGCTGGCATATTCGATAAAAATCTATCTATTAATTGCTGACCTTTTTTAGCACCACCACCAACAATCTTACCTATTTTTGCAGCTCCAGCTCCATAAAGAAATGCATAGATAAAAGTTTTAGCTTGATCTCTATTAGATAATCCTGCCATTTCCATATTAGCTGTATGTATATCTCCTGTAAGTAACTCATTAGTAAACTTTGTATCATTCATATAATGAGCTAAACATCTTAATTCTAAACCACTTGCATCTGTACCTACTAATGAGTACTTATTTATATCAGAAACAGTCCAACAATCTCTACACTCTTTACCATAAGGTGAGTAAACAGCTGGTACTTGAGCCATGTTAGGTGAGTTGTGTGCCATACGTCCTGTAATAGTCCGTAATGTCATAACTCTACCATGAACTTTATTATCTTTATCACATAATTCTATCCATGATTTAATTTGTGCTACTCTTTTTTGTAATAATAAATATCTTGAAAACATTTTAGCTTCTGGCATATTAATACTTTTTAATACTTCTTCATTAACAATAACATTACCTTTATCTGTTTTCAGTTTAGGTTCCCATCCTTTTTCTATAAGTCTTTCAGCTATTTGTTTACGACTTCCTATATTAAATGGAATGTATTTAACTTTAGTTTTAAGTTGTACTTCAGTAGGTGGGAATAATTTTTGTGCTTTATCTACTAAACTATCTGCTTCATCTTGTAATGTAGCCATAAGTTCTGATGCTTTTCTTAAATTTAACGTAAATCCATTTTCTTCTTGTTGATCTAATATAACTCTAATTTTATTTTCTAATAATAAAGATTGTTTAGAAAAGTTTTTACTTTCTTTTTCTAAATATTTAGCTACTTTAAAAGTTAATTCAACATCTTGCTTACAATATTCAAGCATAGCTGGTGTATAATAATCAAAGCTTTCTACATCTCCTTTATTAAAGTTTAATCTTTCACCCCATGCTTGTAAGCTATGCCCTTTATTTCTAATAGGATTAAATAATTGTGACTCTAATAAAGTATCTCGTATTTGATTTGACTTAATAGATGAATTAGTAAACTTATTTAATAATGGTGCATCAAAAGATAATCCATTATGCATAATAAAAGTATCAACTAATTTAGACCATTCACCAAACTCTTTACATTCTTCTTGCACCCAAGTTTTAACTTTACCTGTTGTATATTCTTTAGCTACAATACAATGTATTTCTGTAGCATTATCTTTAAATCCATTTGTTTCTATATCAACTACTGCTATTGTCATTCCTACAATCCTTTTCTATATTACTTTTTAATTTCTCACCACCAAATAATTTATCCCAATCATTATCTTCCACAGCTCCACACCAATTACATTCCTCCCCTTTACCAATCCTCATATCTGATTCTTCTATAGGACAATAATGTTTCCACATTTTAGATTGCAAAGCTTTCTCCACAACCACAACTAGATGTTGCATTAGGATTAGTTATTCTAAGAGATGATCCAGCTATATCTGTTACATAATCTATTGTAGTATTAATTACACTTAATGTAGCTGTTGGATGTATATATAAAAAACCAGAATCTAAAATAACTTTATCTCTATCTTCTAATTCTTTATCTTCTTCAATCAATTCCCACTTATATCTTAATCCTGCACAACCTCCTCCATCTACAGCTAACATAACACCTTTAACTTTTTTGTCAAGTATTAAATTAGTTAAATGTTTGTCAGCTGCAGAAGTAATTTTAACTATATCATTCATTAAACAACCTCAAATTCATTAATAGTTTCATCTAATAATAGTTCTTTTTCTTTCATCCGTCCTGTCTTACTATCATATAACAAATTAGTAGCAATACCAGTATCACCTGTGTATCTATTTTTAAGTATACGTACTACAGTTGTATTAGCTAATATAGGATCAGTTGATTGTTGATTTCTTTCTAAAGCTACTACACAATCTGATAAGTGAGCTATAGATGCAGAGCCACGTAGATGTGAGAGAGTAACTTCTCTACCATTCTCATGTCCTGTATCGCCTGATGGTCTACGTAAGTGAGATACTAATAGTAAACCAACACCTGTTTGTTCAACAAGAGAACGCAATTTAGTCATAAGAACATCAATAGATTTTCTTTCGTCATCACCTTCTTGACCACTTACTAGAATAGATAAATGATCTAATATAATCCATTTACAATCTAATGCTTTAGCCATGTATTGAACTCGATTTAATATTTCATCATTATTAATAGAACCAAAATGATCAAAGGCATAAAATCTACCTGTACCTATAGTTAAATCTTCCCATTCTTTTAATCTTTCTTTATCAAACTGATCTCTTATTTCTTTAATATATAATCTTGCATTAGCTTCTACTGACATAATATTAAATGCAGTTTTCTTAATGCTTTCTTCTAAAGCTAACACACCAATATTATCGTGTGTACTTTTTAGTATATGGTGCATTAGTTCTCTAGTTATAGATGACTTACCCATACCAGCACCAGCTGTAAAAGTTACAAGTTCTCCTGTACGCATACCATATGTTTTGTTATTAAGTCCATCCCAAGGATACATACAAGTTTCACAATATTCTTCTTCATATAAACTATTTTTAAGATTAGCTAAATTAACAATACCTGCTGGTGTATATATTTCTGCATCCCACCAGGCTTTATTAAATTCAGTACGTTTATTAGCAAGTAAATATTCATTTGCATCTTTTAAATCTAAAGAAACTATTTTACATTTATTAGGTTCAAATAGTTGAGCAACTTTCGCAGCAGCTTTCTTTCCTGATTCATCATTATCAAAACAAATAACAATATTATCAAATTTATTTAAGTATTCATAAGAAGTTTTGCAATCTCTAACTGCACCAGCTGCACCTGTTTTAATAGATACAGATGCCCATTTCTCACCCATCATCTGGTAGATAGACATAGCATCTATCTCCCCTTCTGTTAAAGTAACATACTTACCACCTGCAGGAAATAAATTCTGACCAAATAAACCAGCATCTCTTATAGAACCTTCAGCCCAAAACTCTTTATCATTAGTATTTCTTAACTTATTAGCTACATGTGAATTATTAGAATCATAATATTTATATATATGTTGATATACATTAGCATTATTATCTTGTTTAACTAATACATTATATTTTTTAGCTGTAGATTCTTTAATTTTTCTATCATAAATAGCTGCATAAACACCATCACTAAAGTTAGTTTGTATTATACCTTGTATTGGTGCAGGTTTTATATTATTACTTTCCATTTTATCAGTTCCTTCTGGTGGTTTAAAAAATTCACAAGAAAAACAATATCCATGTCCATCATCATACAACGTATATGCATCACTTGACTCACATTCTGGACAAGGTCCTTGTTTAATCATTTTTGATTCTGTATTCATATCGGTATCCTTTATATTAATCTAATGAAGTTAGTGTATCATCAAATAACTTATTTGTTAAGTCTTTTTTTTCAGCCATTACTTCATCAACTTCTTTTTTGGCTAATGCTTTTGCTTCAGAATTATTATAACCTTCTTCTTTATATTCTCTATATAAATCCCAAAACATAGTATTACGTTCTTTTTCCCATAGTGCTTTAGTCATTAGTACCTTCTTTCTTTTTAAATGCTCCAAACATATTTAGAGCTTGATCTTCATCTATAACATATCTTTTTTCATTTCTATCTTCAATAATAAAAGGACGTTTTCTTGCTTTAGTTTTATATCCTACTAATTTATATTGTGGATGATATCTATCTAAATCTAAATCATATAAACCAGAGTCTATAACCCATTTAAGATTACTCAATTCTTTTGTATCAGCTCCTTCAATTCTTAATTCTAATTTAAATGTTGCATTAGTAGGATCATAAGAACAATTACCTATATTTACTATAATATTTTTTAAAGAATCTTTAAGGTTATTTTGAAGTTGTTTTCTAACTGCTTCTAATGTAATTCTATTAAATTCTTTAATCATTTTTAGGTCTCCAAGCTTTAGGATCATCAGACCATACATGATCACTCCAATGATTTGGGTAATGATCTCCATCATTATCAGTATGTTCAGATACTGTAGGACTTATATTAAATAAGTCTTGCATTTGATTAAGTTTATCTTCAAGATTACTTAAATCCCAAGCACTTATATATCTAATATTAAAGTCTTGAAATACTTGATTCCCTGCATTAAATAAATCTAATAAATGTTCTTTTTGTTCATTAGTTAATATGTTATCTTTATCGGTTTTCTTTTTCATTTCTTTATCCTTGTAATAATAATTTGATTCATTTTCTAACCATTTAATAAATGTATTGGGCATTTTATTCTCCATTAATTTATTACATGATGTCTTATAAATTGTCCATTGTCATATACTTCAACTCTTTTACCTACTTTTTTATAAGTAACAGTTTTAAACATATACCAAAGTCCTTGGTGTGCTTCTATAAAAGCATCAATAGTATTATAAGTATTGTCATTCATTTTCCTTATCCTCATTTAAGTTTAATTTAAATTGTGAATCATCTTCTTCGATATGTTCTGCATCTGGATTTTCATTAGGTAATTCAGCCCATTTACTATCTGAATTTCTAGGATCAAACGGATTTAATTCTTTTTTTAATTTATAATTATCATCCGTTAATATTTTTATTCGTTGATTAGCATTAACTAATTGTTCTTGTAAATCTTTAATATTTTTTCTTAATATTTTATTTTCATTTAGCATTTTCTTTCCTTTCTTAATGCATTCTTAATAAAACTATAGAAGAATTTTGTAAATCTCTTCTATCTATATCTATTTCTTTTAAAAACTTATAAGCAGCAGTAGAAGTTTTAAATTTAATTACATTTTTATCTTCACCTACCAGGAAATCAGGCATTACTTCTAATGGATCTTTTTGTGCAATTACATACATGATATATTCCTTTATGTTAAATAAAATTATTATAACATAAGAATTAATGGGTAGCAACAGTTAATTACTACCCATTATATATCACTATTTTATTATGCGAATAGCATTGCTACTTTTGTAATTAGGATTGTATCCTTTTACTAATTTTTCAATAGCTTTGTATTCAGATGTATATTTTCTACGTATACTATTAACAGTTTTATTAACTACTTTCGTAAACGTATCAGCTACAACTTTTACATCACCCTGAATACGAACCCATTCACCACGCTTATCAGTAATATCTAAATGTTTACCAAATGTTTCAAGAACTTTACGTTCTACATAGTAAACCATACCTTGTAAGGGCACACTAGTAACATAAGATAATTTTTCTGGCGAGTACGTTTGCATTTCAAATACTCTGTGATTAACATTATTGCTTACTCCAATTTTATACCAACCTTGACTTCTTTTGACAAGATAAATATCTTTCTTCCATAATGTTCTGGAACCTGTTAGTTCAATATTATATTTTTCTTTTAATACTTTATTTTTTAAATCGGTAATCTTCATTTACTTAATCCTTATTTTAGTTATTGTTAAAAAAAAAGAGAATATTTTTTCTCTCTCGAAAGAGAGAAAAGATAGACTCGACTTGCTTATTAGTATTCGTATTAGTAATTCATATGTGAAAAGATATGACTTAAAATATCTATAGTCCATCCATTTCCAATCATTTTATATCTTTGTGTATTACTTACACTTTCTGTATAATTATCTGTAATAGTTTGAGCTCTTTCACATTCAAGAGGTGTTATATATCTTAATCCTAATGTATCTTCTATAGCAAAAAATCTTTGTGAACTACATCCTTTATAATGAGTAGCTTCAATCATTTGTACTTTATCATTATCTTGTTGTATACGTAATTTTTTATTCTTTCTTTTACTATGTCTATCTATCCAAGCTAACATTTTTTCGGAATAGTAAAATCTTTTATCTACATTAGTTTCTTTAATATCTTTATATAATATATTCTTAATAGTAGGTGGTGTTATATTAGGTATATTTGTCCAATATAATCTTCGTCTATTTTGTGCAGATACTAAAGAACTATTAATTAATATAGGTTTAACATTTAAATATTCTGATATAATATCTTCAGATTTTTGTATCATACATACATTTTCTAATAAAAAATATTTAGGTTTTAATTCATTATATATTCTTGAAAATTCAAAAAATAATTTACTACGTGGATCATCAAAATTTAATTGCTTACCAGCAAAAGAAAATCCCTGGCAAGGTGAACCACCTATTAGTAAATCAATACTTCCTTTCTCAAAAATATTATAACCATAATTATTAATGTTAATAACATCTCCTAATTGTATTGTATTAGTAAAATTCTTTTTTGCTATTTTCATAGCAAATTTATCAATTTCTGCTGCATAATATTTATCTATATGAATACCTGATTTTTGTAAAGCAAGTTGTCCACATGACATACCATCAAATAAACTAAGTACTTTCATTATACATTCTCCTCAAATCTATCTGGGTTACATTTAGGTTTACAATCATCACATATCCACTCACCATCAAGTGTTACATGACACTCTAAAGTTTTTTTATCACACATATCACACTCTACCATCTGACATTCAGCACACATATAGTTGTCATCAGAGGGTATGCGATTAACAAACCTACTAGATCCAAAACTAGTATCTTCACCACATGATGTGCAGTCATTAGGTTTAAGCATCACAATCTCCCTAACAACTCCACCATGTTGCCATGTGCCTATGACATCTTGATTAAATTCTTCTGCTTTATATTCTCCATTAGCTAGTTCTGATAAGAGTTCTGGTATATCTGTATCAGTACCTAACCAATACTCTATCATTTCTTTTGTTACTTTACTCATGATCAGTCTCTTTCTGATCTTCATGTACTATGCTGACATCAGACAAATATCCTTCTATAACTTCAACATAATTATTAAACATATCTTGCCCTGCTTTAGTGTAATTTATTACTCCACTTTCATCTTCATAAATATACTTATCATATTTATCACTAAGTTTTTCTTGCATTATATAATCTGCAAGTTCACTTGTTACTTCTAAAAAACTAGAAGCATCTATATAATATTTATCACTCATCTTCAATCTCCTTAACAACTCCATCATGTTGCCATGTATCTATGACATCTTGTTTAAATTGTTCTTGTTTATATTCTCCATTGGCTAGTTCTGCTAATAGTTCTTGCATATTCGTATCAGTACCTAACCAATTATCCACCATCTCCCATGTTACTTTAGGCATTATCATTCTCCTTTTCTACAGCAAAGTCTACTGTATATATCCATGTTGTACTATCTTCTTCTACCTTTTCTATACTTTTATGTTCTACTACAGGACAAGTGTCAAGCCAATCCATAAATTTTTTCTGTGTGTCAACCATCATTAACCCTCCACTTTTATTTCATAATCTGGATTATCTTCTTGTAAATATTCCTTTGCATCATTTGTAAAAGTAGTTACATTAAAATAAATTACATTCTCACCATCCTCATCCCATTGAACATACTGATTAATATCAATCGTTAGTTCATCCATCTGCTTTCTCCCACTTATTTATCTGGTTCAATAAACTCTCGGCAAGTTCTTTTCTACCTTCAAGTATTCCGTCTTCTAAACTTGCAATAGTTTCTATATCAACATATGGAATGTTACCGACTTCTTCCTGTAGATAGTCTTTAACTTTCTGTATTAGCTGATTAGCAAGATCATCTGGATTATTTCTCATCTACATTCTCCTCTATATGTAGTCCATAATCATCTTCTAGTTCTACTCTGGTTGCTTTTTTTCCTATGGCTTTTATTAAAAACTTTTCAGCATCATTAACAGTATTAAAAAGCATAATTTCTTTTTTATCCATAGCAAACTCTTTGCCATTTAATCCAATGCCTTCTGGGTGTCTATATATTCTATATTCCATCTACATTCTCCGTATTAGTTATAATCGTATTAGTAGTTTCTATCCAAACTTTAGCACCACAAGATAAAGGTTTATCAGGTCTATAAATAAGCTTACTAGTACCTTCAATAGAAATCGCATTAGTATAATATGTTTTACCTTTAAACTTAATAGTAAGTACAGGTTTTCGTTCACCTGTTTTATTATTCTTTTTGATTACATGCTGATTAACATGTATTCTTTTTAATCCTTTTTCTAATTTCATTATTTATTCTCCTTTTCTAATAACTTCATTGCTTTTTCTAATCTATCTGTAATTGCATCTAAACAATCCTCTATCTCAGAAATGCTTAAAGTAGTTAAAGAACAATGTACTTCTTCAATTTCATTCCATGCTTCTTCTTTACTCGTTTTCATTCCTCTATATTCTGCTATTTCAATTTCATTCATTATATATTCTCCTGGATTTAACCATTCAGCAATACTCATTTAATTAATCTCCTTAATGTAATATCATTTTTCTTTTATATTTACGCAATAGCATTTGTAAAACTTGTTCCCAATAATTTTTAAAGTCTGGGCATTCAGCTCTATCTCTTGCGTCAATACAATTATCTATTCGTTTATGAAATATTTCATTATCACCACCTATTAACATAATGTTCCCAATCCTAATTGTTCAGCTTCTAATTCTTTTCTTTGAATATAATCTTTAGCTGCTTCTTGAGTAAAATGAATTTTAAATCTATCTGTATTATCACTTATAAATTGTTCAGTATTAAACGCATTAGCAAATTCTCTAATAGTATAAGTGTCCGTATTAAAATATTCTTCATCTGTTACAAAAAGAAACATGTTATCAGTTAAAGTACTAACAAAAGTTGTTACAATTTTTTCATCTATTTTTTTAAACATTTTATTCTCCAATAAATATGTGTTAGTTTTTTATACAGGACTAACACAAAACCTGTCGGAGAAACTTGTTTCCATTATATTTACCAATATGGTAATAGTATATAGGCAAGAACTCGGTCTGCGTTTAGTTCAGTTCTTATTAAGTGAATCACACCTAGGATTATTAACCTATCACACCTATATATTATTATATTAATTATTAGCTAATTCTAAAGCTTTCTTAAAAGCCTTTCTTTTTTCTAAAGCTGCATTGCCATACCAGTTACTTCTTAGTCTGCTTTCAGTATTGCGTCCTATCTTATGGTCATATAGATACGTAACAGTATTGAATGCATGCCACCAAGTACCAA
>Ga0181372_1000260_pt1 | contig 12856 bp, 8 predicted proteins | sample LowvirmetaG_5_FD_130161 | JGI IMG/M metagenome (GOLD analysis project Ga0181372, IMG submission 130161) | Marine viral communities from the Subarctic Pacific Ocean - Lowphox_08 viral metaG | ecosystem: Environmental > Aquatic > Marine > Oceanic | place: Subarctic Pacific Ocean | collected 2015-12-05
AGACCGAGAGGTGCGTGTAGCCGTGGCGGCGAATCGTCAAGCAGGGGCGACCGTCTTCGAGAGCCAGGCGAAACCGGAGTATAGGCGCCGGATAGCGCTCGAACAGGTTGCGCACCGGCTTGCGCCAGCGTTCATCCTCAGTCCAGCCGAAATAGGCGAGGAATTCCCGTGTTTCACCCGCCTGCAGGGAACCCGCGTCAAACGCCGCGAGGTTCACCTCGTCATCCGGGCCGAGCGTGAGGTCACGCAGATCATTGATCGCACTGACGCTGGGCAACACCTTGTGTTGACGCGCCTCGGCCAACAGGGAACAGTAATAGCCCCGGCTCAGGTAATACTCGGTGTCGCAAAGATTGATAAGCCGGGTCTTGGGCTCATTGCGTTTGGGGAAATCGACCAGATAGCGCTCGAAGGAGACAACCTCAAGGTCATCTGTGGACAGCGCGAAATCTTCTTCATCAACAACGATAATGGTTTTGTACATAGGGCAGCTCCCTCACGCGAGGTTGGCAAGGTCTTCTTTGCGAAAAGCGCGTACCCGGGCCAGGTCGTCCGCAGTCACACGCTGCACCCAGTCGGGGTTGGCAATCAGCGCACGTCCCACCGCCACCAGGTCGAACTCCTGTGCCTCCAGCCGACGCAGCAACTCATCCAGGCTGGCGGGTTCCGCTTCGCGAAACGTGGTTTCGCCGGGCTTGGGGATAAAGTCAGCATTGAGCCCGACACTGCCTACCGTGATGGTGGGCTTGCCCGTTATCTGCCGGGTCCATCCTGCCAGGTTCAGCGCAGAACCTTCGAACTCGGGCTCCCAGAAGCGGCGGGTGGAGCAGTGAAAAATATCCACGCCGGCCGTGCTCAGGGGCGCCAGGAATGCTCCGAGTTCGGCGGCGGAGTGCACCAGGCGCGCACTGAAGTCCTGCTGTTTCCACTGCGAGAAACGGAAAATAATGGGGAAATCCACGCCGACAGCGGCGCGCACCGCCTCGATGACTTCCACGGCAAACCGGCTGCGTTTGGCCAGGCTGCCGCCGTAGGCATCCTCGCGCTGATTCGTTCCTTCCCAGAAAAACTGGTCGATCAGGTAGCCGTGTGCGCCGTGCAACTCGACCGCGTCAAACCCACAGGCTCTCGCATCAGCCGCCGCGCGGGCAAACGCGGCCACCACGTCGTTGATATCCTGCTGGGTCATCACATGACGGCTCACCTTTCCGGGCACATTCATGCCCGACGGCGTATGACCCGGCACATCCCCTTCGGGCATGACGCTGGCACTGCGCATGCCGCCCACGTGCCAGAGCTGCGGTGCAATCTTGCCGCCCTCGGCGTGTACCGCATCCGCGACACGACGCCAGCCGGCGAGGCGCTCCTCACCGTGGAAGTACGGCACGTCCGGGTAGCCGTTTGCCGCAATGTGGCCGACGCAGGTGCCCTCGGTGATAATCAGGCCGGTACCCCCTTCAGCCCGGCGCCGGTAGTACTCGACCACGCCGTCGCCAGGCACATTGCCCGGTGAAAAATTGCGCGTCATCGGCGCCATCACCACCCGGTTGCGCAGCGCGAGATTTCCCAGGGTAACCGGTTGCAAAAGGGCATTACTGGTGGTCATGCGGGGCTCCAGAAGGGCTAGGCGTCTGCGCGGCAGCGTATACCAGCCATCCCGGCAACACCAGCCGCGAAAGAGCAACTATGACGGCAAACCGCGGCGCGCCCGGGGCGCTTTGCGGGCAATCCCCGAACGCTCCAATTGCTATCGACAATCTACCCCCGGCTGACTTGCGTAAACCCAAGACATCCCCGAAAGTCGGAATCATGCGCGAACTTTACTGGTTACAGAACGACCTGCGCCTGCAGGACAATCCCGGGTTGCTGGCCCACACCGCAGCTTCGGAGCTACTGCTGGTCTACATCTGGCAGGAACCGAGGCCCTGGTGCAATCTGCGTGGTATCGGCAAACAACGTCAGCGGGTAATACTCGAGCATTTGCAGGACCTGCGTGAGCAGCTCGCAGCGCTCGGCCAGGACTTGCTGTTCCTCGCCGGCCAGCCGGAGACGCTGCTGCCCGAGCTCGTTCGCCAGTACCGCATCGACCGGGTAGGTACCAGCCGCTGTCCCGGCGTGTATGAAGCACAGCAGCTGGAGCGTGTGCGCGAGCGCCTGCCCGTTCCCTTGCAGGTGCACGGCGGCAACACCCTCTTCAACCGCCAGCAACTGCCCTTCGCGCTCGAAGACCTGCCACGGCAATTCACACCCTTTCGCCGGGCAGTCGAGGCGCTGCCGGTTGACGCACCGGCCAGCGCGCCCACGCAGCTACCGCCCCCACCCGGGGGCCTCGCCTTTCCAGCCTTGCCAGCCTCCCCCGTGGCCCCACACACCGCACTGCCCTTACGCGGCGGCAGTGCCGCCGGGCAGCGCAGGCTGGCGCAATTCACATTCGGCGAGCAGGCCATCAGCCGCTACAAGCTCACCCGCAATGACCTGGACCCCCTGGCAGGGTCCAGCACCCTCTCCCCCTGGCTGGCCGGCGGCGCGCTTTCGGCACGGGAAGTGGCTCACACCGTGTACCGCTTCGAGCAAACACACGCCGCCAATGAGTCCACACAATGGCTTATTTTCGAACTGCTGTGGCGCGAGTTTTTCCACTGGCGGGCCCTGCATGACCATCACCTGCTATTCCGTTTCGACGGCCTTGGCACGGGCCGCAACAACCGGTTCTGCACCTTCGACCCGCGGGCCTTCGCGCGCTGGTGTCAGGGAGATACCGATTTCCCGCTGGTCAATGCACTGCAGCGGCAACTCCTCGCCACGGGCTGGATGAGCAATCGTGGGCGGCAAATCAGCGCGAGCTGCCTGATACATGAGCTCGGCCTGGACTGGCGCTACGGCGCGGCCTTCTTCGAGAAACATCTGATCGATTACGATGTGGGCAGCAACTACGGCAACTGGCAGTACATCGCCGGAGTGGGCTGCGACCCCCGCGGCGGGCGTCGTTTCCATCAGGAAAAACAGGCCGCCGAGTACGACCCCGACGGTCTGTTTACCACCAAGTGGGGCGGACACCGACCCAAGCAGCCGCTGTATGTGACCGATGCCGCTGACTGGCCGCTGCCGCCCGACACCGCAGGAAACGGCCATGAGCCGGACTGAGCGGCCCAGCAAGCTGTGCCCGGTCTGTGAAAGGCCCTTCCAGTGGCGCGCGCGCTGGCGTCTCAACTGGGAGCAGGTGCGCTACTGCTCACGCCGCTGTGCCAGCAACCGGCACACGATCAAGACGCAGGTTCCAGCAGCTGCTGAAGCGCCTGATCACCCCAGGCGACGATAGCCTCGCGCTCGGACGCTTTCCGCTTGCGCCAGTTCGCGGTAATCAGACTCATGCGAGGGTTCTGCGACAGAGCATCCATGTGCCGGTCGATAAAGCGCCAGTACAGGGCGTTGTAGGGGCAGGCACCTTCCCCTGTCATGCGCGAGGGTGAGTAGCGGCAGTCCTTGCAGTGATTTCCCTGGCGCTGGATATACTTGCCGCTGGCAGCGTAGGGCTTGCTAGCCATCACGCCGCCATCCGCGTGCAGGGCCATGCCAAGGGTATTGGGCAGCTCCACCCACTCAAAGGCATCCGCGTACACTGCCAGATACCACTCGCACACAGCCTTTACATCCAGGCCCGCCAGCAGGGCAAAATTGCCGATCACCATCAGCCGCTGGATGTGATGTGCGTAACCGAGCTCCAGGCTCTGTTCCAGCGCGCGTTGCAGGCACCTGAGGTCGGTTTGCGCGGTCCAGAAAAAGTCGGGCAGCGGGTTGTGGGCGTCGAGGCTGTTGCCCTCGGCATACTCGGGCATCAACAGCCAGTACACACCGCGCACATACTCCCGCCAGCCGAGTATCTGGCGGATGAAGCCCTCGGCGGCAGCCAGGCTGCAGCGATCGTCGCGCCAGGCCTGCTCCACGTCACTGCACAGCTCCAACGGCTCCAGCAGGCCGATATTGAGGTACATGGAAATCTTGCCGTGAAACACCCAGGGTGACTCTTCCACCAGCCCATCCTGGTAGCGACCAAAATCCGCCAGGGCATACTCGAGAAACCAGTCGAACTCCGCGCGGGCCTCCGCGGCCGTGCAGGCATAGTTGAACTGCGCGAGGTCACCCGGGTTGTCCGGGAAGGCCTTGGCGACGTCGGCGAGTACTTCCCGCGTGACAGCGGACTGCTTCAGCGCACGACGCGGCGGGATATCCCGCTGGCCGCGCCAGCCAACCCGGTTCTCCTGATCGTAGTTCCAGCGCCCGCCGGCGGGTTGCCCATCGGGCTCCAGCAGCACGCCGTAGCGCTGGCGCATGGCGCGGTAAAAATACTCCATACGCAGCTGCTTGCGCCCCGCCGCCCAGTCGCGAAACGTTTTGTGGCTGGCAAGAAAACGGCTGTCTTCGAGCACTTCAAGAGACACGCCCAGAGCCTGCTCCCAACCTGCCATCACCTCGCGCAGGCGGTATTCACCCGGCTCACAGACACGCACCGCAGTGCAGGGATGGCTTTCGAGCACGCGCGCCAGCGCCGCCTGCAAACTCGGCACACCCTCTGCAAAGCGAATGTAGTGCACCTGAAAACCGCGATCGCGCAGGGCGTTGCCAAAATGCCGCATGGCGGAAAAAATCAGCGCAATCTTGTGCCGGTTGTGCGGCACGTAATGCGCTTCCTCCGCCACTTCCGCCAGCAGCACCTGATCCGCGGCAGGATCAGCGCTGGCAATGGCGGGATTGGCGAGGGACAGCTGGTCACCCAGCACCAGAATGAGTCGTGGAGTAGACATGCCCTTGCTACGCGGCCCGCCAGCGGCCAGACCACTGACGGGACACGGGCCGCCGGCTACTCCTGCAGCAGCAGCGTCTCGCCAATCTGGCGCGCCGCGATATCCGCCTCACAGTAGGGGAAGCGCACCCACTGCTTGTTCGCATAGAGCTCGGTTTGGTCGGCAAAATGCGGCGATGCAGGGTTAGTGGACTGTGAGGGCACCAGAATCACATCGGCTATGGGGCACTCCGAATCATCCCAGGTGACAGCCTGAATGTAAGAATTGCCGCTGCGGGGGTTCACATAGCCCGACTCCACCAGGTTCGCGCTGATCGCGCCATAAACCCCCATGGTGCCGGAGCCTCCGTGAATCGGCACACGCACACCGTTGCGCTCCAGCACCTGCACCTCACCCCAGGGCGCATCCAGCGGTACACCCGCGGTGGCAAGTCGCTCACTGGCTAGCGTCAGGGCTGCGACCACCCGCGTCGAGTTGGCCGCGACGGCCAGGTCTATGCCGGCGGGAGTGTGCAACGGATCTTCCGGATTGAAATCCAGCGCCCAGAACTCATCGCTCTGCACGACATTCTGGAAGCTGTTGCCAAGCTGGTCAGTGATAACTTTCCAGAACTCGGTGAAAATCTGGGCACCGCGGCTGTCCGCATTCACCCGTCGGTCCCAGCTCGCGAGCACATTGCAGGCCTGCAGCACGGGCGTTGCGGCCTCGGTTGCACACACCGCCAACACGTCGTCCAGCACCACCTCGGCACCGTACACACGGTTGGCGTACATCAGGCCCTTGAGGGTCGTCAGGTCGAACAGGGGCTCCGGGTCCAGGCCGTCCGTTGCCTGCTTGCGCTCCTCTACCATGATGTGCCCGATGCGGGTGCGCAGGAACTGTTGCTGCCCCTCGTGGCCCACAGGCCCCATGATCACCGGGAAACCCTGCAGCGGATTATTGGCATCGGACAACCAGTAGCTATTGTTGCTGTTGCCAACGTAGTCTGTGGTTAACAGTTGCGGCAGACTGGATCCGCCATAGAGATTGCTCCCTGCGGGGGCCTCCGGGTCCGTACCCCACTCACAGGCCGGATCCGAGCCATCCAGCGATAGAATGACATTGGTGGTTGCCGCCGCCAGCAAGGGTCCCACCACACCGTTAATGCAGCGGTCCAGCTGGGCCTGGGTGACGAACGGTACTGCCGAGAGCTCGCCATAGAATGCCTGACCGGCTCGATCAGCCGCCAACTCATGGAACACCGGGTTACCGATGCTCTGCAACGCCTCCACATATTCCGCGATGGATCTGGCCTGCCCCTTGTTGATCCACTGCTCTATGCCGCGGATGCCGGTGAGAATATTGGCATCACGGAAGGCGAGTACCGAACCATTGAACATTGGCCAGCCGTCCAGCAGCGGTGTCACGCCCTTGAGATTGACCACCGGCCCGTATTGGGAGACATAAAACACCTGTTCCCGGTCCTGCAGGCTGCCGTCCGGCTGGCGCACCTGGATGGTGACGGTTTGCGGATCAATATCACGCCACTCGCCGTCATAGTCATACTGCAGGGGGTTATCGGGGTTGAGCTTCAACTCGTACAGGCTGAAGCGGTTGGCTAGCGATACCGTGTGTGTCCAGGCCACGTCCTGGTTGAAGCCGATGCCGATGAAGGGAAAACCGTGCAGCGCCGCGCCGGCGACATCGTAAACACCGGGCAGAGTCAGGTGCGCCTGGTACCAGGCGCCACTGCCGAACCAGGGCTGGTGGGGGTTACCCAACAGCATTCCCTTGCCGTTGCGCGTGGCATCGCGTCCCAGCGCCAGACCGTTGCTGCCACGATCAATGTCGCGCAGCTCAGCGGCTGCGGCTTCCAGCGCTCGCGCAGCCTCATCCAGCGCATCGGGTGCCGGGGCAGCGCCCTCATCCGGGCCCGCAGTGGCGAGGATGGCACGGCGGAACAGACCCTGTTCCGAGCTGCCACGCAGGGCTTCCCGGCGCAGGAAGAGAAAGAGGTCGACACTGTCGATGGGGTAGACCCAATCCGCGTTGCGACAGCCATATTCCCCCTCGGGCAGGTTATCCAGCCCCGTTTCTTCAAGGTACCGGTTCATACCGCGGCTATACCCGGCGGCGAGGTCACGCGCAAACTGCGGCAACGCCGACACGAACTCCTCGGCAAAGGCATCTTTATCGCCGTTGAGAAAGCGGAACAGGAAGTCCGACTCGATATTGCCCATGTCCTCGCCCATGAGTTCCGCTGAGCGGCCCGCGGCAAACACGATTTCACGCATGGCGACACAGTAATTGTCCTGCGCATACGCGTAGCCAAAACCATAACCGAGGCTGCCCCAGTCCTCGGCGCGGATATGCGGAATGCCGTACTCGGTACGACGAATCTCAGCGGAGTAGGTGAGCTCCGGTTCGGGAGGGGGCGGCGGGGGCGCCACCAGATCGTTGCCATCGGTGCAGGCAGCCAGCACGCAGCACAGGGAAAGTCCTAACAAGGCACGTGAGCGCATGCATAACCTCTTTTGTTATTGGCGGTTGCACCGAAATGGGCACCGATATTTGGCGAAAGCATACCACTAATGTACGCTAGTTTACTCGTGCCCGACCTCCTCTAGCCGGGCGCAATTCGGACAGGACACTGGGCCATGGACACCGCAACAGCTGACCGCGCGATTAGTGCACCGCGCCTGTTTGACGGCGAAAAATGGCATTACGACAGCGCGCTGTTGCTGGCTGGCGAGCATGTCACCGGAGTGCTGACCCGTGCCAGCCTGCCTCCCACCCTGCCCTGCGAAACGCTGCGTGAGGGCACCCTGGCGCCCGGGTTTGTTGACCTGCAGGCCAATGGCGGTGGCGGCCTTCTGTTCAATAACGCGCCTACCGTGGAAACCGTGCTGCACATGACTTCCAGTCACCGGCGCTGCGGCACGACGGCGCTGCTACCCACGCTGCTCAGCGATACCGCCAGCGTCATGCGCGCCGGCGCAAACGCAGTGCGCGCCGCTCAGGCCAGCAGTGAAGCCGCCGCGGCCGGCGTGCTCGGACTGCACATCGAGGGGCCATTTTTCGCCCCCAGCCGTCGCGGCACACACCGCGGCGACCGCTTGCGCAACTGCAGTGCAGAGGACATCGCATGGCTGAGTAGCCTGTCCGATCTGCGTTGCCTGCTGACGGTCGCCCCGGAGGTCATGGCGCCGGGACAGATCCGCCAACTCTGCGCCGCGGGGCTCACGGTGTTTGCCGGCCACAGCGATGCCTCCTACGAGACGGTACAGACCGCGCGCGGCGAGGGCCTCAACGGCTTCACCCACCTGTTCAATGCCATGAGCCCCCTGTCGGCCCGGGAACCCGGTGTGACCGGCGCGGCACTGGATGGCACACCAGACTGGCTGGGTATCATTGCCGATGGCCACCACGTACACCCGGCAAGCATTCGTATCGCACAGCGCTGCGCCAGCCCCGGACGCCTGTTTCTGGTCAGCGACGCGATGGCCACCGTGGCGGGGGGGCAGCACTGGTTCACGCTGTACGGGGAGCGGATCGTGCAACGCGACGGCCGCTTGGTCAATGCAGAAGGCGCCCTCGCAGGCAGCGCCATCGGCCTGGCGGACGCCGTGCGCTACTGCCATGAGGTGGTGGGCCTGGCACTTGATGAGTGCCTGCGTATGGCCTCGCGTTACCCGGCGAGGGTGGTCGGCGATAAGACACGGGGTCACCTGCAGCCCGGCGCCCGTGCCGACATGGTACTGCTGGGCACAACGCTAGAGGTTGCGGCAACCTGGTTGGGCGGCGTGCGCCAGGACCACGCCACACTGCGCTAGGGCGTGCGGATATGCTCCGCCATGAGTGTCGCCACATCAACGCGCGCCCGTAGCCGGTGCGCGAGCATAAACAGGCCACCCAACTTGCGATGGAAGTAGATGGCATCGGTAGGTGGCGCCTGCCAGAAGTCGCGAAACCCTGAAACCGACTGGCCCAGCTCCATCAACCGCGCCGGCATATCCGACGCACCAAAGTCATAGGCGCCCGGGTGCCGCAGAGGCTCCAGCGCCAGGAGCAGCATGTCCAGCACCAGCTCGCGGTAGTGAGAACCAGGGTCCCCCATGGCATATCCCACCCGCTCAGCTGCCCGCGCCAGACCATCGCGGTCCTCAGCCATTGCTGCGGCGGCCAATTTACCGTAGTCGCGCACGAAGCCGGCGCGGAAACGCCGGGTGGCGCCGAAGTCGAGCAAGACGATCGCACCATCGCTGGCGCGGTAGCGGTAATTGGCAAAGTTGGGATCGGTTTGCACCAGGCGCAGGGAGAACAGCTCCGTAAGCAGCAGCTCGATCAAGGCCGTCATCACCCGGTCGCGCTCCTCCGCAGGCTGCAGCGCCAGGGTCTCGATGGGCTCCCCCGCCACATAGGTCATCGCCAGCACCGTGCGCCGGGTCAACTCGGGGAGCACCTCGGGCAGCACGAAGCGCTCATCGTGCGCCAGAGCCCCGCGGAAACGCTGCAGGAACTTCGCTTCGCGCAGGTAATCCGCCTCTTCCCGCAACTGGGCCCGCACGTCCACCAGCAGCGGCTCGATATCGAGCTGCCGGGGCAGCAGGCCGGACATGCGCAGCAGGCTCGCCACGTTATCGACATCACTATCGATGCTGTCTGCCACACCCGGATACTGGATCTTGAGTACCGCCTGGCGCCCGTCGGGCGCGCGAATCCGGTGTACCTGGCCAATGGATGCCGCCGCCAGAGGTTGCCAGTGGAAATCGTACAGGGCGGGATCCCAGCGCTTGCCGTAGGCACCCAGCAACGCGGCTTCAAGTTGCTGGCGCGGCATGGCATCCGCATCGGCGCGCAACCGTGCAAGAATTTCCGCGAGCTCCCGGGGCAGCAAGTCACCGGTATCCATGGACAGAATCTGCCCCAATTTCATCGCCGCGCCACGCATGCGAGAAAGTTCACGGGTAACGCGGCGCGCGTTGCCCGGCGTCAGCAGCATGTCGCGCACCTTGGGGCGCTTGCCAGCGCGCAGCTGGCGCTCGCCCTCTGCCAGCATGCCCCCCGCGACACCGCCGGCGAGACGCGCCATGCCCGCCAGACGGCGCAGGCGGCCCGCGGGCACCGGGCGTTCCTTGTCGCGACCCGTCATACGCCCCCCCTGCGCCAGCGCGCGATATGCGGCGCCACCAGCGCGTGCCCGTTGAACTGTGCGTCGAGCACCGCAATGAACGTGAACACCCCGGTGAGCTTGCGGGCGATGAGGGCAAAATCACGGGAGGGGGTGGCAAAATCCAGCGATGCGGCTGAACTGGCGGCGCGTTTGCCCGCACGGCGCAACAACTGCGAGCGACCCCAGCAGTAATCGCCCTCCGCGTTGAGGTACTCCGCGGGCAGTTGGGCGGGGGGACGCAGCGGCTCCAGCAGGGCAAAACAGAAATCGATAAACGTATCCCGCGCGTAGGCGCTGCTCCCTTCGTTCAAACACCCCAGGCCTATGAGGCTGTCGAGCAAGGCCTCGCGATCTTGCTCCAGACCGGCGGCAATCGCCCCGCCCAGGTGCTGCAGGAAGTGTGCTTCGCACTCAAGCGTGGAGCCGAAGTCCAGCAGCACCAGCTGGTCGCTGCGCGCCTCACGGCGAATCAGGTAATTGCCGAAATTCGGGTCGGTCTGAAGCAGGCCCCAGGAATAGAGTTCGCGAAAGAACAGATCAAGCATACCGCGGCCCAGCGCGTTGCGCCGGCGCTGCGACAGCCTGCTCACCGCCGCATCCGTCACCAGATGGCCGTCGATATACTCCAGCGCCAGAACGTCGCTGGCGCAGTAACGCGCATGGCGCCGGGGCACATGATAGGCACAACAGCCGGGGGCGGCACCCGTTGCGTTCACATGGTGCGCCATCAGATCGCCCAGCCGGGCCTCGCGCTGATAGTCAATTTCATGGTGCAGGTGCTGACGCATGGCCTCCAGCCAGTCATCCAGCTGACGTCCTGCCGGTAACCAGCGCGCCAGAAGCAACATGCGCACCACGGTGTCGAAATCGCTGTCGATCACATCGCGCAGGCCGGGATACTGCACCTTGAGGCAGATATGCTCGCCGCTTGCGCGCACGGTTGCACGATGCACCTGGGCCAGGGAAGCGGCAGCCAATGCCTCATGCTCGACCTCGAGCTCATCCAGGCGCACACCGAGACTGGCGCGCAGCGCGGGCTCAATCTCAGCCCAGGGCAGCGGTTCGGTGGCGGCATTCAGCTCCTGCAGGGCATCCGTCAGCGCACGGGGCAGAAAGTGCTCCCCCAGCAGTGCGAACATCTGGCCGATCTTCACATAGGTGCCCTTGAGCCGCCCCAGCTCGGCGACGAACCGGCGGGCCTCGCGGCGCAGGAATTCGGAGTCGCCGGCTTCCGCTTGCGCCTCACCGCCCCGGCGCAGGCGCGCCAGCGCGCCGTCAAGGGCGAAAGCGCCACCGGCTCGCAACCCCGCCAGCGACATTGCCAGGCCGCGACCCATGCCCCCGCTGCGAATTGACGATGTCGGTTTGCGTTTACTCATGGGCGTAATACGTCATACCTGCGCCACCGGACTGCCGGCAACGTTTGCCAGCCTCAGCGATCAAGCAACAAGTGGGCGAGTCTTTTCCGGTGATGCGGGGCATCGCCAAAGGCCTGCTGCACCCATTGTGCGCGACGCAGGTAGAGCTGGGCATCGCACTCCCAGGTAAACCCCATACCGCCATGAAACTGCACAGCGCGGTCACCGGCGTATTTCAGCGTTTCGGTAGCCTGCGCCTTGGCCATGCGGCAGGCTATTTCCGCGTCAGTATCCAGCGCGTCTTCTCCCAGCAGGGTCGCAGCGTGGTAGACAAAAGACCGCGTTGAATCCACCGCCATCAGAATATCCACACAGGGATGTTTCAGGGCCTGATAGGAACCGATGAGCTTGCCGAACTGCTTGCGCGTCTTCAGGTAATCGACCGTGGTATCGAGGCAGCTGGCCGCACTGCCACCCGCCTCCGCCGCCAGCAACAGGGCGCCCAACAGACGCACATCGTGCAGGGCACTGGCAACCGCGGGGCCGCGCAGCACAGCCTCCTCACTCACCTGAATACCGGTGAAATCGATAGACTGGGCGCGCCGCGTGGCATCAATCAGCACGTGATCACGCCGCACCGCCCGGGCGACCGCAGTGGCCGGCACCACGGCCAGCACGGGTGCGTTATGCTCCTGCGCCACCACCACAAACCACTCAGCTGCCGCCGCCTCCATCACCTGCTGCTTAACACCGCGCAGCACTCCATCCTGCAGCTCGCAGCGGATACGTTCAGCGCCCCAGTCGGCGCTGTCGAGCAGCGCGATCGTCGCGGGCGCCCCGGCGGCGATCGCCAGCAGCGCGTTGTCATCCGCCTCCCCCGTCTGGGCCCGCAGCAGCAGCTGCCCTGCCAGCAGGCTCGCCATAAGGGGACCGCCCAACAGGGAGCGCCCCATTGCCTCGAATACCGGCACGGCGGCCGCAACACCGAGACCGGCGCCGCCCAGCGCTTCCGGTAAGGTCATGCCGGGCCATCCCATATCCACCATTTCCTGCCAGACGGCCGGGTCGAAGCCGGCGTCCGACTCCAGCAACGCACGCACGCTGGCCATGGGTGAGCGGTCGGCACAGAAGGCCCGGGCCACATCCATGATCATCGCCTGGTCTTCGCTGAAACGCAGTGCTGTATTGCCAATCACCGACACCAATCTCTCCTCACTTGGGCAAGCCCAGAATGTGCTCTGCAATGATGTTTGCCTGTACCTGGCTGGTGCCACCGCCAATGGTGGCGGAAAAACTGTTCAGGTAGGCCCGCTGCCAGAAACCGCCCTCCAGCGCGCCCTCGTCGCCTACGTACAAGCCACCCTCCGCGCCCTGCAGGTTGATCGCCAGCTGGCGCATACGCCGGGTACTCTCGGTAAACCGCAACTTGTTCGACAATGGCAGCGAGAACGGATAATCCGTCGTCAGGGGCCCGATCCCGGCGCGTCGATCACCGAGCACCACCGCTTTTTCTTCCATGATCATCTGTACCAACTGGTCGCGTA
>Ga0181372_1000263_pt1 | contig 12826 bp, 2 predicted proteins | sample LowvirmetaG_5_FD_130161 | JGI IMG/M metagenome (GOLD analysis project Ga0181372, IMG submission 130161) | Marine viral communities from the Subarctic Pacific Ocean - Lowphox_08 viral metaG | ecosystem: Environmental > Aquatic > Marine > Oceanic | place: Subarctic Pacific Ocean | collected 2015-12-05
AAAATGGTATGCTGATTTTCTAATAGCATCATTTAATTCAATTGCTTGTAATTTTAAAACATCAAAATACATTGGCATTAACATAAAGTTAACACCTGGTGAGTAATTACCGAATCCAAATGATTGCATTAATGATTGAATTCCTGTTCCTGTACCTGCGTATGGGTCAAAATATCTGTTGATTGCAGAAGGGGCATAATGGTAAACTCGTTTTAAATATACTGCTTCTGAACCACTTATAGTTGAGCCTACATCCGACATTAAATCATAACTTTGTTGACCCGCTACTACATCTAGTGTTCCTTTTTCTAATTTGTAATTTCCACCTGCTCCATCAGCTTCACTACCATATTGTTCGGCAATATTAATAGTATTCCCTAAGTTAGGTGCAATAATGCTGTTGTTTAAATCTGAACCTGTGGCTGTCCCCTCTAATGTGTGGAAAGAATTAATTATTTGGAAATGGTAAAGTTGGGAACCATATTCATTTATTGCTTCTTCAAAGCAAGTAAATAAATTTACTGCTTGTAGTTCAATGTCTACTAAGGGATAACCCATACGTCTAACGCACCAATCTGCTACTTTATCTGCATCAGATTGAAAATCAGTATCTGTGTCATAAAACCCAAATGGAGTTTCTCCTGGAAAAAATGATGATGAGCCGGGCCATATAGAGATGTTTGCCATAATTTAGTAGATTTGTTCCTATATAAATATAAGCAGATTTTAGATTAATGTGGGGGTTTAATCAAGAAGTTGACTTTCTATATTTGAGTTATCTTCTACACCTGTTTCAATATTCCCAATTAAAGAATTATTAGGTTCAATAATATCACTAGGGAACAAAAAACCATTAATTTGTTCTGTTAATTTGATTTGATATCCTTGACCAGGTATAAAATCACCTATACCATTAAAACCCCATTCAGGTAAATAAGCAGCACCATTATTATCTTTAATTATGCCTACTTTTGATAATATACTAGTATTATAAACATACCCATAGCTATAATAATATTCCGTAGTACCTATGTGGGAGGGGTAGTTGGTTAAAGTTAGCGATGTATCTGATTGAATTTCTGCTATGAGTGATGAGTATTTCTCACCATCAAGATCATATTTAATTGTATCTTGATTCGTGAAATCTTGGGTAAATTGTGTACCAACGCCTGTGACTGTTTTGGTTATCCCTATAGTAATACTACCTATTAATGTTGATTCATGATTTATTTCAGACGCAAAACCTTCAATGCTGACATTCTTTAATACATCTACTACATCTTGTTTTAATAATCTATTATACCCAATAATACTCCACCCTGAATCTAATATAACTCTATTGTTGTTTTGAATGGTAATATAATCACTTTCAGAGTTTATATCAAAATTATTTGCCTTAACTGCAAAAAACTGCGCCTGTGGGAATGAATTCTTTAATTTAACTTGATATCCTTTACCTGGAATAAAGTCTCCAATACCGTTAAATTGGAAATCTGGCATGTAAACAGATCCACCATCATCTTTTATCAGTATTAAATTTTCTTCGTTTATTTCATCTATATTTTTATCTACTATCTTTTCATATATAGGAAAATAACTTGAAGAAAGGTAATTGGCTAATGTAGGGTTGGTAGAAAATTCAACTTCATTTATGCCCAAATTGGAATTGGAATAAAAATCAGGTTTAAATGATAATCTATAATATCTAAAGGGTGATAAGTTGTCGAATATAAATAATCTATTTGGGTTGTTAGACACATTTTCTTCTTCTGCTATGGATATCCATGTACTTCCATCTATAGATCCCGAAATTTGGACTTGTTTATGGGAATGGTCTAGATCAAAAAATGATAGACTAGCAGTAGTTATTTTTTTTACATTGGAGGGACCAAGTGGTGATATTAAATTATTGTTATTATATAAATATCCCCCCACATCTAAATCCAAATGATGTAATTCATTAGAATGTGTCCCCACCCACCCATGAGTAGAACTATCACCATTAAACGCTAAATAAGGTGAGGATCCCCCACCCAGAGTTGAACTTGTTATGTAAGTGTCATCTATTTGGGTGTTTAGAGAGGTATAAAGGGGCGGTGTATCTAAGCTATTAACCAAATTTACACCATAAGGAATAATTTCATCTTGTATACCCCCATAATCTAATAAATGATTTGCTAACTCTGGTATGTTAAGGGCCCCAGGGACGAAAATGGAAAACATCATTATTCTCACATTATATGGATAAGGTAATGTATATCCCATATAATTCCACCCTTTATATAAATTCGTTTTTGGTATTACTTTAGCCAAAGTAAAAGTATTACCCGTACCCGAAGATAATTCTGTGATGGTTGTATTATTTTGGGGATGGTTTACAATATCGGCATCTGCAAAAGGTTCATTATTATCAAGTCCCGCAGTAAGATCCCTTTCTGTTCTTCCCACAAAATGTTCATTTACAAATGATTGTTGGTTTTTTAAACCCATATTATATTACTATCATTAAAGTTCCACAATTTACGTTACTTGTTGATGCATCATTTTTACTTCCTGAAACCCACACTGAACCTGTAGGTAAACCTGTTGGGTTTGTAGGTAAATTACTTAATTGTAATGAACCAAATGAGGCTGTTGTAATATGGCTACCACTTATATTGCCTGAGGCTGTTATGTTACCATTTAGATTAATAGGAGAGCCCACTTGGGTTGATATATTAGAACCTTGTAATGTAGTTGAAATTGATGTATCACCAAATGTTAAACCAGAATCTGCTAAATTGGTTACAATTGTTTTATTAATAGCCCCTGCTAGGTTTTCAGCTAGGATTGATTTTTGTGAGCGGAGTACAAAATTACTGGAGGTAATCGAGTTGGCTATTATAGCCCCACTTGCACTTATATTACCTGAAGCTGTTATATTTGTTGTAGTTACATAATTATCTGCTTTTAATCCCCCATTATGTATTCTAGTTTCAAAACTTTCACTTACTGTAAATAATTGGGTACCAATACCTGGAATAGCTGTATTACTGTATATGGCAAATTTAGCATCAGGTCTTATGCCTGGTGAAGTACCATCTAATAAAATAGCAAAACTTCCTGAGCCTTGTTGAGTAATTGAGCCCATCCTTTGATCACCTGATAATCCTGTATGTTCTGCTCTAAATATTGTAGAATATTTACCAGGTTCTGCATTTACAGCTATAAATCCTTGAGTTGATTGGCCTATTTGGACTGATTGGGCTGAAGAATCAGTACCTAAATTAATTTCTGAAGCGCGTATTTTATTAAAAGAACTACCTGTTTTAAATTCTATTTCATTTGATGATGAATTGATTGTCATTCGAGCTACCTCTAATGAACTAGAATAAGCATCACTACTACTATAAAAATATATAGTACCTCGTTTTATATGCATTTCATCTATGGGAGCATTTCTATCACCTAATGTAAGTCTTTTACCATCTGGGGGGATAATTTTATCAACTTCAATATTAAGTTTGGAACCTGAGGATGGTTTTATTGTGTCCGCTTTAATATCAAGTTTGGAACCTGAGGATGGTTTAATTTCATCTTCAATGATATGAACATTTCCAAAAGTACCCCCAAGACTTGTAATATTACTATTTGAAATAATATCCCCATCTGTGGTAATATCTTCAACATTATATTCAAAATGGAGAGATAAAGAAACTGGGAAGGTTTGAGCATTTACATTGTTTCCAAAACTAGCAGAAATATCTACTATACCATTTACCATAGAAATAGATCCTGTGTTAAAGTTTAAAGATGAAGGGAATGTTATACCGGATGCTGTAACATTAGTACCTATATTAGGGATAATTTCATGATAAGAACTAGGATCTGATAAAGCTTCATCTAGTTCTGTAATAATTTCTTGGCCTCCTATTTTTAAATTAAATATACGTTCATAATCTTCTTGAAATTCTGCAGTAGTATTGCTATCAAGGTCCCCTTTTATAGACATAGAAACTAATGTTATATTTCTACTTCCTATAAAGTCTGGGTTTGTTTTTAAATTTAAAGAACTTGAATGAATATACCCTGATGAAGTTAAGTAATTTGGAGTATGTGTGGGGCCCCCTTCAGGTGGATTACTATATGGTTCTCGTCTGTCTTCACCATTAGGGAATACAAATTCAAAAGAACCACTTTTTATTGTTGGGGCAGTAACAACAATTTTTTGGTTAAGAGATTTTAATTCACCTGATGATGTATCAAATACAATAATCCCAAAATCTCTCCCATCATCTTCTGAATGTGTAGGTAAAGTAGAAGGTACAATTTTTAAACTTGAAGATAATGTAATACCTCCACCTATGTCTTTTTCTTCTAATATATTAGTTGATATAGTATCAAAAGTATTATCTGTACCTGTATCGCCCCCACAACTAGAAGTGTAATAGAATGTTCCTGTTGACACATCATAATAAACTACACTTGCATTTGAACAGTCAGTATTTTGTGGGAAGCCTTCAGGTAAACCTGGAAATACAGGAGAGCCCGAACCTATTATAATAGATTGAGTAGTAAATGATCTAGTAACTGGTTGGATTTCAGCTACACCAGCAAAATTATTAGGATTATGACTACCTGAAAATTCTATAGTATAGTATTTTGATAGAGGGTTTCCATTTGCATTATTAAATGTTTCTAATGATATGGTTTTTTCAGTGTCAGTAGAATCAATTGTAGTTGTACCTTTAAAAGTACCTGGATAATAAGCAAACGGAGCATATATAGTGCCTGTTCCTTGGTCGCCTTCCCCCTCTTGATTAGAATATATAGAAATATATTCTGGATTAAAACCTGCGGCCTCTCCTTCAGTAACTTCTGTAGCTTCAAAAAAACCAATTTTAAAGAAAGAAGTTTCACCTCCTAAAAATCTAAATCTATAAAATCTAAAAGGTGTAGTATTTTGGAAATTACTATTATCTCTAGTAGTAATGGGGTTTAATGAATTTTGAGGATCAAATGTTTGAACTGTTGTATATAAACCATTAACAACATTTTCATAAGTTGTAATGTTCATATTTACATCTATCAATGTCCAATCTCCACTACTAGTATCATTACAAGCTTCAAAAACCATATCTGTTATCATATGATTTTTATATTGATGGATTTGATATTTATGTATTATGGTTTCATTTCCTTCACCAAAATCATATCCTATATGTAAACCTCCCTCTGGGTTAGTAATATCAAAAGTAGCTGCTGATAAACCATTAGTTGATTCGGCACCAAATACTACACCTCTATGATTTAAGGGTAATCCTGTATTTGCAACAAATGTTGCAAAATCTGGATCTATTTCATATGGGTCATCATTAGTACCTTCATAAAGGAAATTAAAATTAGAATCATCTACTAAAACTCCTAATTTATTAGATGTAAACCACCAATTTCCTACTCCTGAATTATTTGGTATAACATTAATATTATCAAGAGCAGGGTCAAACTCTGGAAAAAGTGATGTAAACTCACTATGTCCACTTATTGCATATCCTGAACCTACATCATCTGCGTTAGTAAATAATTGAGTACCATCAAGAGACATTGAAGTTTCTGTGTAATCATATCCTGTAATGGTTCCCCCTTCTGATGGGAAATCGATTTCAAAACTATCAATTAAAACAGGTTCTGGAAACTTAAATTTTACAAAGAATGAATTTGTTTGGTGTACTTCTATAGCTACATCATTTGTGGATAAAGGATATAATGGATAAGGACCTTCACCTGGTGATGGAACTGTATATGTACCTAATGTGTTTTGATTTACTATTATAGAAGTAGCTGTTTGAGTGTCTACTAAAGACTGAGTGCTACCACTAGTAAATGCAAAATTTGATGATGTTAATTTTAATTTACCTCCTGCGCCATATAAATTATCCCAGTATACGCCTGTTAATCCTTGTCTTTTTTGTACTGATAAGATTTCAAAATCATCATATGATTGGGTTGTACTACCAGTAATAATAGAAGTAATTATAATAGGACCTGTTGTATTGATACTTCCTGATGGGGGTGTAGATGATGGAAGGGTTCCAACTTCTATTGTATTAGTACTTAATGTAGTGGTAACAATTTGATTAGATTCTAAATATCCTATATTAGCTGAAATTGCATCTATATTATTTATATTTTCTATAGAATAATTATTCATATCTAAATTTCCATGGAAACTTACATTACCACTTACACTTAATGAACCTGATATGACTGCTGATCCACTAAATGGAAATCCATTTACTGCATTATTAGTAGTTTCGGCAAATGTTGCATAACTTGCTGTACCCTCTAAATTATTAACAACTATTTGTTCACCCTCTATAACACCATCATTAAATGATGTAGTGGTTCCTTGAGTAAATGATCTTGTAAATGGGGTAATTTCTTGGAATATTGTTCCTAATTCGTCTCCTTTGCCATCTGGAAAACTTCCCGAATATCTTAGTCTATAATATTGAAATGAAGAGGTTAATGATGTTTCGGTAATTGAAGATGTTCTTCGTATATTAGCTTGTTGATTATTGGGAGCTTCAAGAGGTTGAATTGTTCCCTCTCCAAAGGGGTCTTGTGATACAAGATTATTAGCAAGAGGAATACCACCATCCGTATAGGGATGTGGTTTGGCTCCTTGTGCTAATAAAGTTCCTTCTTCTGCACCCTCCTCAAATGGGCTATTTTGACCATAAATTTTTACATTTTTAGGTAAATAAGTAGTACTATCATTATTATAAAATCTTTGTCTAAATTCAGATACGATAACTGGTTCCTTAAAATTAAATATTATATTAGCAGCATCTTGATCAGTACCAGAACCTCTAGGGTATATTTTAAAATAATCATAAGGTATATTTTCTATACCATCAACTAAAGAACCAGAATTTCCAGCAACATCATTATTAGTGGAGGATCCAGGATTATTTTCACATATATTTCCACCATCTTGTTGTACTTTAATCATTTCTACAGAACAAGAGTAAGATTCATCTATTGGACTTACTGATAAAGATTCACTATCCGTAATTGTAAACGTAGAAAGATTTTGTTGTTCTAATTGTCCTGAAGATGTATTATAAGTTACAATATTACCATGGTTATTTTCAGGTAATCTTGCATATAAATGACCACTGGCACTTATATGACCCGAAGCTGTTATGTCACCCCCTACATATACATCACGTGAAGATGTTACTCTGTTTTTTGTATCATCTACAAGCCAATCATTATCCTTAAATCCTTCAATGTAACTTGCGGTTAATGTATTTGTAGCCCAACTTGAGGTTGCATACAATTTTCCATCAACTGTTAGATTATTATTTAAAAATACGGAACCTGTAAATTGATGTGTGTCCGACTGTTCATTTCCAAATATAGTACTTGCTGAAGTGACTAAAGCTGTTGTGCTTTCAAATGCAAAACCTTGAATGTTTGCGGCTCCATTTAAATATAAATTACCACTAGCGCTTATGTCTCCTTCAACTGCTAAAGCGGTAGGGGATTTAATTCCTGCCCCTACACTCATAGAATTAGGAGAAGCAATAGCTACATTTTTATCAAAAAATGTAAATTCCCCTACATGAACATCATAGTCAGGTTTTCCTTTATGTAATCCTAATTTACCATCTTGGAGTATAGTAATTATAGGGGTTCCAATAGTATTGTTGTTGTGATTTATAATTCCAAAAGCACCTGCGTGTGTTTGGGTTGTACTGTCGTATACATTACTACCATTACGGAATAATTGTGTACCATACTTACCATCACTAGTTTGTTTTAAAAATATGTTACTTATAGTAGCATTGTTATCTCCATAAGATTCCATAAGGATTCCTTCAGAATCAGGATTATTATCATCTTTTACATTAGAAATTAAAACACTACCACTAACATTTAACGTTTTAGATGTGTCAGTAGTTCCTATAGAAATATGATTTTTTCCTGAATTGTCAAATATTTCTAAATGATTCTGGACAAATAATGAACCTGATATTCTTACATTAGTGTTTAAAGAAGAAGTTATAGATCCATCTACTGAACTTGTAGACCATAAAGTACCATTATTGGAAATATCCGTATAATTATTGATTATATCCCCACCGAAAGCATCTGATGATGTTGTAAAGAATTGTCCTGTAGCTGAATTCCATACTACGGGGGCATAACCGTTGTCATCATCTTTAGTAAGTCCTCTAACAAATAAATCTCCACTAGCACTTATATCCCCCTTTACTGTGAGAGTTTTGGTTGGGGTATCTGTTCCTATACCCATACAATTGGCTGATGCGGCGCCCGTAAACCCATTATTCTTAATTACTACAGGTGTATCTGTTTCTATTTTAAAAGAAATTTGATCATATTGATTATTAGTATTACCTATATTAAGTATACCATTATTATTTTGGAATGTATCAACTTCATCTAAAATAATATGTTTGTTCGTATGAATTTTTAGATCACCTTTAATCCATACACCTTTTGAGGATGTAAGGGTAGTACCTACATCGTGCCATAAATTATCAGGAGCATAACTTGCTGTTCCATATAAATTACCATATATACCATCTACAGTTAAAGAACCTGTATTGTTAACATCTATAGTTGAGGTATAATTTAATTCATAAATTGATAAATCATTAGGGTCAAGGACGGGGTTTGGATTTTGATGTAAATTTTCTACATCAAAAAATAGTCTATACCATTTATAGGGGGTTGTGTTTGTAAATGAAAATGTGTCTACTTGGGCACTATTTGTTAAAGGGATTTCTAATTCAAAATCTGTAGATTTTTGTGCTATTCCTTCCCAGTTTACACCATCATTAGATCCAGATATTTGGGGGCGTTTATGAGAGGAAAATTGGTAATATGTAATATCTACTGAATTAATAATAGGTGTATAACCAAATTTTGCGTAAAAATTATAATCTAAAGATAATCCTAATGCACTTACGATATTAGTGGATAGAAAAGTAGCTGTATTAAATTCTTCAAATCCAACTGTTGCGTTTGAAGTATTCCCATCATGTATTTTAAGTATCAAAGATGCACCTCCTTCAGGAGTTAAACTTGAGGTAAACTCTACAGATGGTGGAACGTTAGTATCAACTATATCTAAAGGACCTCCAGGACCTATATTATCACCTGTTATTCCTAATGAACCTGATATAGCTGCATCTCCTATAAAGGGAAAACCTGCACCCGTTCCTCCACCACCGTCTCCTGCAATTGAAGATAAATTAACAGTTCCTCCATTTGTTAAAGATAAAATAGTACCATTTAATGATAAACCCTGAGTATCATTATCAGTTGTTGAAAAACCTAAAGCTGTAATTTGAGATGCACCAGAAATAAGGGTATCTGAACCATCTGTTGTAATTTGGGCTGAGCTACTAAAAGCTCCATCAAACACACCATAAAATGTACTAGCACTCATTTCACTTGCTGAAACTATACCATTAGTAATAATGTTTCCACTTGCTGAAACCATACCATCAGTAGAAATATTATCACTTGATGAAATTGTACCATTAATAATAATGTTTCCACTTCCTAAAATACCTTGACCATTTAGATCAAGATATGTTCCTGTTAATGTTCCATTATTGATTGAAGTTAAAGTGTCTGCAGTTGCATCTACAACTAAAGTACTTCCCCAATATAAATTACCATCGTAATTATATAATGCACTACCTGTATTTTGATTTAGAAAGTGATTAGCTTCTCCTGCATTATTTAAAATAATATGTGGGTTTGCAGTTAACTCATCTAATGTATCTTCTCCTATTTTAAGAGATCCTGTTATAGAGGCTGTTACTGGATTTGCATTACTATTTTGATCATGAGGAAAACCAGAGCCTCCTCCTGCAGTAAATACGTCCCCATTAAGTCTATATCCTGATGCATTTATAATTCCACTTGAACTAATATTACTTGCTGTAACTTCACCTTGTAGGTGGATATTTGAGCTAGTTAAATGAATTAAACCTTCTGTAGGGTTAAGGGTTTGAATTCTTTGTTCAACATCTGAAATATTATAAAGTCTATAGGCATCTATATATAAATCACTAACATTGTTGTCTGTATAATGGCCAAAAATTCTTCCTGAGAATTGATCTACACCCGTTTCGTTATCTGATGCTTTATTAGTAAAAAATATTGGGTTTAAAGATTCTAATATTATAGACCCACTTGGTATTGCAGTTGGAGGGGTATTTCCTAGATATATCCCTCCTGATTGAATTAAACTTCCTGTGTTAATTATACCATTAGTTATAATATTACCACTATTTTCAATTGTAGTAGAATCTAATAAATTAACATTATTTAAATTATGTTCATTTATGTCTAAATCTTGTTGGGCTATTCCTGCGATTACTGCGTTGTCTGCCGGTTCTATGATTACTAATCCTGCTGCTGCTAATGAATTAGATACTGCAAATTGAAAATTAGTTAATGCATCAGGGTTTAATGATGTATCTGGGTTAACATTTGAGTCAAAATTAATATTAATTTGTTTTCTATTACTTCCCGTAATATTTAAATCTTCAAAAATATCAATATGGTGTAAATATTGGACATAATCTCCATCAAGACCCACACCAAAATATCCCCCACTTATATGAAGTTTATAAAATTTATAAGATTCATTAGTTCCTAAAGTTGCAAAATTATTAGTAGTATATTTTGTTATGAGTTTAGTGGTACCCGATAATAAATTTTGTTCTTGGGATGTTGGGGTTATATCCGTTGGGGGAAATTCTGGATCTTGTCCTATTGTAAGCTCTAAAAATTCAAAAGTACCACCTTCTATAGGATTACCTGATCTTGAAGATGATTCTTTATTGATTAGATTGATTTCTTCATATAAACCTGTCCAATCACTCCCGTTATTACTACCCGAAAATTGAATAGCTTCTATACTTGCGGTTTCAAGGGGATTAATTAAGGTTTCTTGATTTCTACTATAATAAATACTAATTTTAGGTATTACTTTAGAAGATGATAATTCAAAACTATGAGTTGTAAAAGATGTATTTGATGCTGTGAAAGGAGCATAACTAGAAAGAATAGGATAATCTTTACCACTTTCAGAACCTGTAAAAGCAAATAAATCATAATTTATAGTACCAATATCAGTAAAATCAAATGTGGTAAAGGAAGGGTCGGTGTAGAATATAGGTGATGAATTACCCATAATTGTTCTATCCGGTAATGTTTTTATTTCTTCAGCTGAAGATTGGGAACCAAAAAGAATAACATAAGAAGATGTACCTAATGAACTTGATAATTCTAAACCAAAATCCGCTTTATATTCCACAATGTCATTAGTATCTGTGGGGAATAGTGTTGTTTTATTATAATTACCGTGTTCTGTAGATGATGATGGGTTTGGGAAAATTGATGTAACTATTCCTGGAGCCCCTGTTCCTCCTCCTGATGTGTTTTCTCCATCTACATATAACCCCCCAGAAATATAAACTGAACCTGTAAAAGAATGGGATAAAGCTGTTGATGTAAATAACCCACCACTAATATTAACTGAACCCGTAAATTGATGTGTGTCCGACTGTTCATTTCCAAATATAGTACTTGCTGAGGTGACTAAAGTTGTGGCACTACTAAAGGCGAAACCATCTATTGAGATAGTATGTGCATTTATATCACCCGAAGCACTAATATTAGAGACATTTATATTACCTGAAGCATTAATATTGGAGGCTGTAAGATTACCTTCTAATTGAATGTCATTATTTACCTGAAGAGCAGAAGCTGTTATAATAGCATCTGGGTGAGAAAAACCTGTTGGGCCTATGTATCTGTAGAGTTTAATCCATAGGGGATGGGGTTTTGGGGTTAAATCAGGGTAATTACCTGATCCATTACTTCCATCAGAATATGTAGGTCCTTCAGCACCAAATAATATTATTCCTGTTTTATAATCAAATATCCATCCTTCACCATCATTTACTCCACCGTATTCGGGTGGGGATTGTGCATACCCAGGTCTAAGATTGTCATTAGATATTATAATATTACTATTAAATATATCTCCCTGATCTATTGTGGTGTTTGAAGCATAAACTTCAGCTTTATATCCTAATCCGAATTTAAAAGGGGATATAAAATTATTTAACATAGAAGATTGAGATTGAGCTAAAATAGCATAGTTATATTCTGTAATATTACTAACATTAGTTTCTGTGTAATTAGCACTATAATATGCACTTGAAGCACTTTCATAACCTAAAATTGAATATGCTTGTCCATTAGTCCCAGCTATTTTAACTAAGGGACATATAATTTTTTCTACAAATGGGTTAGCTCCTGTGCCATCAAAATTTGAAGATGAAAAATATCCTCTAGCTAAACGTTCTTCAGGAGTATAGCTACCCCCACCGAGCGAAGCTGTAACCCAAGTTCTAATAATTTTTGGTTTTATGGTACCATCAGTACTACTATTAGTTTTTAAAATTTGATCTGAGTTAGTAATAATATCGTCAGAATATACATTTATTGGTTTTGCAAAAAATTCATTTGATATTTGTTTACCCGAAGTAGTATTAGCTACCCCTAAAGAAGCTTTGAAAGATTGTATTCTTTTTTCTAATTCAAAAAACTGGTTTTCGTTTATAGCCATTTTTTATTCTTTGTTTATTATAAATATGCAAAATAATTAAAGGTGGAGGACCTCTAATTTACTAATATATGTAGATGTACCCAACCCTGGTTTATATCTAATTCTAAATAATAATACTCCTGTGGATGTTGCTATTGTTTTATCAATTGTATTTAATGT
>Ga0181372_1000270_pt1 | contig 12771 bp, 11 predicted proteins | sample LowvirmetaG_5_FD_130161 | JGI IMG/M metagenome (GOLD analysis project Ga0181372, IMG submission 130161) | Marine viral communities from the Subarctic Pacific Ocean - Lowphox_08 viral metaG | ecosystem: Environmental > Aquatic > Marine > Oceanic | place: Subarctic Pacific Ocean | collected...
GCCTTCAAGACAGCACTGCTGGAATACATCGAAGCGGACGGCATCAGCCATGGCTTGGATCTGCACACCAAGGCCAAGGCCGAGTTCCTTGAAACCTTCAACGAGAAAATCCTGAAGCCGCGCGATCTGGAGTTTGTCGTCCAGTTTACGGGCCCCACCGGCACTAACGCCGTAGAGGCCGCGCTCAAGCTGGCGCGCAACATTGCCGGCCGGGAAAACGTCATTTCCTTTACCAACGGGTTCCACGGTGTAAGCCTGGGTTCTCTGGCTGCCACCGGTAATTCGCATCACCGCGGTGCTTCAGGTGTGAGCCTCGGTGGCAGCAGCCGCATGCCGTTCGATGGCTACCTGGGCGATGGCATCGACACCACCGCCTACCTCGACAAAGTCCTTTCGGACTCCAGCAGTGGTATCGACGCACCGGCTGCAGTCTTGGTGGAAACGGTGCAGGGCGAGGGTGGCATCAATGCGGCCAGCTTCGAGTGGTTGCGCAACCTCGAAGCGGTGTGTCGCAAGCACGATATGCTGCTGATCGTGGACGATATTCAGGCGGGTTGTGGTCGCACGGGCACGTTCTTCAGCTTCGAGGAGGCGGGTATCAAGCCGGATATCGTCACCCTGTCGAAATCGCTCAGTGGTTACGGCCTGCCTTTTGCGGTTGTGCTGATCAAGCCGGAGCTGGATCAATGGAAGCCGGGAGAGCACAACGGCACCTTCCGCGGCAACAATCTTGCGTTTGTCACCGCGAAGACGGCAATCGATACGTTCTGGTCTGACGACGCGTTCGCGAAAGACGTGCAGGCCAAGGGGCGCTATGTTTCGGAGCGGCTCGAAGCGATTGTGGCGCGCTATGGCGAGGGCAACTTCAGCACACACGGCCGGGGCATGTTCCAAGGCATCAACTGTGTCAACGGTGAAATCGCCGGGCGTATCACGCGCAAGGCCTTTGCCAAGGGTTTGATGATCGAGACCAGCGGTGCGGACGACCAGGTCGTGAAGTTCCTCTGTCCGCTCACGATCTCGCAAGAGAACCTCAAGCGTGGCATCGACATCGTCGAGCAGGCCATCGCCGAAGTGTGTGCCTCCGAAGGGGCCATTCCCGAAGTCGTCGACTTTTTCGAGGATGAATACAGCGTCTCCGACGACGACCGGTTCCGCAAGGCAAGCTGAGCGGCACGCGGCGGTCGCCGCAGCCTGGCGTTATTATTATTCAAAGCGAACATAGGACATCCACATGATTGTACGAGATATGGATACCGCGGCACGTGAAGGCCGCATGATCAAGGATCCCGGTGGCAACTGGGACAGCACGCGCCTGTTGCTGAAAGACGACAATATGGGCTTTTCCTTTCACATCACCACGATTTACGCGGGCGCGGACTTCCGCATGCACTACCAGAATCATCTGGAGTCGGTGTACTGCATGTCGGGTGAAGGCGAGGTCGAAACACTGGCGGATGGCAAGGTCTATCCCATCGCTCCAGGCACGCTGTACATACTCGACAAGCACGATGAGCACAAGCTGCGTGCAACAACGGAAATGAAAATGGCCTGTGTGTTCAACCCGCCGTTGCATGGCACGGAGGTACACAACGCCGAGGGCGCTTATGAACTCCATGCCGAACGCGTGGGCGCCTGAGTATCGTGGGTGAGGTATCGAATATCACACAGGTAGCCGAGCCCGGCGGGCGCAGTGCGAAAGTGCGCTCCGGGCACAATACGGGGGAAGCAGTGAACAAGCATACCGTGGAGAAAATCGGCGGCACGTCAATGAGCAACTATGCCGCCGTTCGAGACAGCATCGTTTTCGGTCAGCGCAATGGCGAAACGCCCTACCAGCGCGTTTTTGTCGTTTCCGCCTATGGCGGCATGACCGACAAGCTGCTGGAGCACAAGAAAGATGGCAAGCCCGGCGTGTACGGCCTGTTCGCCAGCAGTTTTCAGGACCGCAGCTGGGAAGAGGCACTGGACGCGGTGCGCGACAGCATGTTTGCGGTTAACGCCGAGCTATTTACCGATGCCCAGGCATTGCTCGAAGCCAATGAGTTCATCGGCGAGCGTCTCGAGAACGCCCGCAAGTGCCTCGAGGACCTGCATAGCCTGTGTGGGCACGGTCACTTTTCGGTGGAAGACCATCTGGTGACAGTGCGCGAAATGCTATCCAGCGTGGGCGAGGTCCACAGTGCCTGGAACATGGCGACCTTGCTGTGCCGCGATGGGTTGAATGCGCGCTTTGTCGACCTCAGCGGTTGGCAGGGCTCGGGCAGTCAGCCTCTGGACGCGTGCGTGCAGCAGGCGTTTGCCGATATCGACCTGGAGCACGAGCTGCCGATTGTCACCGGGTATGCTCACTGTAGCGAAGGTCTCATCACCCAGTTTGATCGCGGTTATAGCGAGATGACTTTCAGCCGTATCGCCGTGCTTACCGGCGCCCGCGAGGCCATTATCCACAAAGAGTTCCACCTCAGCAGCGCGGACCCGCGTCTGGTGGGTGAGGACAACGCCGTGCCTATCGGGCGCACCAATTACGATGTGGCAGACCAGCTGGCCAACCTGGGCATGGAAGCCATTCACCCCAAAGCGGCCAAGGGCCTGCGCCAGAATGGCATCCCTCTGCGGGTGAAGAACACCTTCGAGCCGGAGCACACGGGTACCCTTATTACCGGCGACTACGTCAGCGACACGGCGTGCGTCGAGATCATCGCGGGTTGCCGGGGTGTGTATGCGTTGGAGCTGTTCGACCAGGACATGGCGGGCATCGTGGCCCACTACGACACTGAGATCCTGCGTTGCGTGCAGCGCTTCAAAGGCCATATCGTTGGCAAGGATATCAATGCCAATACGGTGACCCACTACCTCGACGTCAACCTGAAGACCGTCAAGCGCATAAAGAAGGCGTTGCAGGAGACGTTCCCGGAAGCGGAAATCCGTGAACAGAAGGTGGCGATCGTATCCGCCATCGGCAGTGTCATGCAGGTGCCCGGCTTGCTCGCCCGGACTGTGGCGGCCCTGTCCAGTCACGATATCAGTGTGCTGGCCATTCACCAGTCGATGCGTCAGGTAGACATCCAGTTTATCGTTAACGACGATGACTACGAGCAGGCCATTCGCGGCTTGCACGCGACCCTGGTGGAACCCCATGACCACGGACGTGCGATCTGCCTGGCGTCCTGATTGTCCTCCTTGGCCGCGCGCATTGCGCGCGGCGTTGACCGACATCAATGCCCGAGTTCCAAAGCTGCCTTAATCTGTGCCCAGGGTGATGGACACCCTGGTCCACATTAAGGAGTTAATGATGAAAAAGGTAACTAAACTCGCCCTGGCGGCAATGGTCGCGGGCATGGCAGTTAACGCTGCTGCCTACGAGCAAGGTGATTGGATACTGCGTGCAGGCGCCGTGACCGTGGCGCCAGACGAGGACAGTGACAACATCGTGTTGCCCACGGCTCCGCCCACCGTACTCCCCGGGGTTTCTGTCGACAACGACACCCAGCTCAGCATCATTCCGGTTTACATGCTGACCGACAACTGGGCCGTGGAAGTGCTGGCGGCAACGCCGTTCGAGCACGACATCACGGTCAATGGCGTGGGTATTCCTGCCGGCTCAATCAAGCACTTGCCGCCTACGGTGAGTATGCAATGGTATCCGCGTGGCGGGCAGCAAGGCTGGCAGCCCTATGTGGGTGCCGGTGTGAACTACACCTTTATTTACGATGAGAAAGTCGACCCTGCACTTGCCGGTGCGTTGAATGGCCTGATCGGCGCAACGGAAGCGGACCTGTCGCTGGATGATTCTTTCGGTCTGGCTGCCCAGGCGGGTGTTGATATTCCGCTCTCCGAAAACTGGGCCGTCAACCTGGCAGTCTGGTACATCGATATCGACACCACGGCCAAGATCCGCACCGATGTGGGGACCGTGGCGTTCGATGTGGACATTGATCCCTGGGTTTACAACGTCGGCATCGCGTACCGTTTCTAAAGTAGTAGCGTCTTGGGGGTGCGCGCCTGCTCACCCCCGTGTTTTTTCCGGCCCCGGTTCTTACCGTTGTCGTGTGCCTGCAAATTTTCTCCGCTCAGTGATGTTGGCTGTGATCCATAGGTGTGTCATGTTGCATGGCGTGCGCGCTGTGTTGTGCATGGGCCGCCGTCAGGTAGACCGTCCAGCAACCGGACACCATCAGCAACAACCCCAATGTAACCTTCAGCCCCTTGCGGCGCAGGGCTGATTGCACGGCGCCCGCACCGAAGCTGGTGGCCAGCATGGCGGGCAGTGTGCCCAGGCCAAAGAACAGCATCATCAGTGCAGACTCGCCGGCGTCCTGGGCGGTGGCCGCCCAGGCCAGGCTGCTGTAAATCAATCCACAGGGCATGAGCCCCCAGCACAAGCCGAGGGCGATTGCCTGATACCAGTGGCGCAGGGGAAGCAGGGCGCTCGACCAGTGCTGCACTGGCCGCCAGAGAATGGCACCCCCGCGCTCCAGCCAGGTGAGTACGCGCCACCAATCCGCTATGTACAACCCCATGGCAATCAACAGTATGCCTGCCAGATAGCGCAGGGCCATGGTCCACGCCGCGATATCAATGCTGCCGGCAGCAAAGCCCAGTGCGGCGCCCAGCGCGGTATAACTCGCGATACGGCCACCGTGATAGGCCAGCGTCATGCCGGCACTCTTCACACCGCCCAGCTGCAATGCGGCAGCGATACCGCCACACATGCCCAGGCAGTGTCCGGCGCCTGCCAGGCCAAGCGCGAATGCGCTACCGAGTTCCGCGATCATCGGGTTCCTCCCGGTTGCTGTTGTGCTCTTCATCCATGAGGATACGCGATGCCTCCTTGTCCAGGTCCTCATACTGGCCGCTGTCGATAGCCCAGATCAGCAGGCGAATGACGATGACACAGAACACCAGAGCAATGGGTATCAGGAGATACAGGCTTTCCATCGGTGTTGCTACCTCAGCGCGGCACCCGATTCAGGCGCAGCGAGTTCATGACCACAATCAATGAGCTTAATGACATCCCCAGGGCCGCCGCCCAGGGTGGAATATAGCCGAGCGCGGCGAGGGGTATGCCAAGGCCATTGTAGCTCAGAGCCCAGACAAAATTCTGGCGGATAATGCCCACGCACTGGCGGGCCTTGGTGTGGCTGCGGATGACGGCGTTGAGGTTGTCGTCATCAACCACGAAGTCGGCCTGGGCCCGGGCGAGATCGGTGGCGCTGGCAACGGCGAAAGAGGCGTTTGCGAGGCCGAGCAAGGGGGCATCATTGAGCCCGTCACCGACGGCCATGACCACCTCGCCTGCGCCCTGCCAGGCGCGTACCTGTTGCATCTTGTCTTCAGGGGAGAGCCCGGTGCCGACGAATTCGAACCCCAGTTCACGGCCCAGCCGGGCCCCTGCGCTGGAGCTGTCGCCGGTGAGGAGCGCCAGTGACATGCCTGCTGCGCGGGCAGCGGCAACCACCTCGGCGGCCTCGGGTCGCAGCGGGTCGGAGAGCCCGAACCAAGCCAGCGGCTGATCACTGCTGCAGAGCGCCACCCAATAGAGTTCATTGTCTGGTGCATTGGGCAATGTGGGGGCGAGCTCACGGCAGAAACGCTCGCTGCCCATGCGATAGCGCTGGCCGTTCCAGCTCGCCTCGATGCCGGCGCCGGTGACGTACTGGGGCTCGCTGATACCTGTGATCGCCGTGCCGGTAAAGGCGTGAGCGATAGGGTGATTGGAATGTTGCTGCAATGCCGTTGCCAGCTCGATCAGGAACGCGTCATCGATGTCCGCGCAGACGCTCGTGGTCTCCAGGCGCAGCTTGCCCTGGGTCAGCGTACCGGTTTTGTCGAAGACTACGCGCTGTGCGTGGGCGAGCGCTTCGATGGCGTTTTCGCCGTGCACAATGACGCCCTGCGCGCGCAACGCACTGGCTGCCGCTGTCAGCGCTGCGGGTGTGGCCAGCGCCAGGGCGCAGGGGCAACTGACCACCAGCACCGCCAGGCATATCCACAGTACCTGGTCGGGTGCAATCTGGCTCCACACCAGACCGGTCAGGGCGGTGATGATGAGGATAGCGCCGACGAACCAGGCGGAGAGGCGGTCGGCCATGCGGGCGAGTGCCGGCTTGGCCCGTTGTGCCCGGTCCACACTGTTTTGTAGCGCCGCCAGACGGCTGTTTTCATAAAGCTGATCGACGCGCAGGTCAATGCTGCCTTCAAGATTTAGCGTGCCGGCGAACACGGCATCGCCCGGCGCCACGGTGCGCGGTACATGCTCGCCGTTGAAGGTGTCCTCACGGACGGCGCTGCTGCCGGTGGCAACCGTGCCGTCCACGGCGATGACTTCGCCTGCACGCACCCGCACTGTGTCGCCGGGCTGGACCTGGCGCCGGGATTGGCGGCGCCAGTGCCCGTCTGTCTGTTGTACGAGCACGGCAAGCGGTAGATGACTCTCGGCGTCGCGGCAAGCGATGGCATGACGGCGTCGCACCCGTTTTTCGAAAAAACGCCCCAGAAGCAAAAAAAACGTGAACATCACCACGGAATCGAAATAGACCTCGCCGGAACCGGTCACCGTTGCCCAGACGCTGGCGATAAAGGCAAGCCCGATCGCCAGGGCAACGGGCAGGTCCATGACCAGAGCGCCTTGGCGCAGGTGTCGCCAGGCGGTCACGAAGAACGGCTTGGCGGAATAGCCAACCACAAAGCTGGCAACCAGCAGGCTCACCGTGCGCAGGAGGGTCTGGTGCTCCGTGGCAATGCCCTGCAGGTCACCCGCATGCAGGGCGATGCCGAACATGCCTACCTGCATCATGCCGATGCCGGCAACCGCTACGCGGCGCAGGTCGGTGCGGTAATCCTGTTCCAGTTGTTCGCGTTGGGCGCTGGCCTGGAAGGGGCGCGCGCTGTAGCCGAGGGACTCCAGCAGGGCAAATACACGGCTTGGCTGCAATTGCTGCGGGTCGTAGCGCACACTCAGGCGCTGTTGTTGCAGGTTGACCTGGGCGTCCTGCACACCGGTCTCACGCAGCAGTGTTTGCTCAATAAGCCAAGTGCAGGCAGCACAGGTGACCCCGCCCAGCAACAGGCTGGCGTGCTCGCTTGCCGCGCTTTCGCGTCGGCAATATTGCGCGCGCAGGGTGGGGTCGTCATACAGGAGGTATTCGTCCGGTGTCGCCAGCGGCGCGTCGTTTGCTGGTTTTTCGCTGTAGGCGGTGCGCTGCCGGTAGAAGCTGCCCATGCCACTGTCGGCGATGAGGCTGGCAACGGCGCGGCATCCCGGGCAACACATGGGTTGGCTGATACCGTCAATGTCCACCGCAAAGTGGCTGCCCGGCGGTACCGGTTCGCCGCAGTGGAAGCAGGGTTGTACGCCCGTCATCACAGGCTCACGGCGTATCCTGTACGCCCTGTTGCAGGAGATCGGACTCGCCGACCACGCCGTCCAGCCGCCACGCGCCTTCCGCGCCATCGCGCAGGATCCAGTGCCAGCGTTCGGCAACCGGTGCGGGCAGGGCGCCGTTGTACACGCCCGGACCAACCCGCTGCAGGTTAACCATGAAGTCCCGGTCCGATTCAATCGGGTGGGAAAGCACCAGCTCAAGCGACGTATCCGTAATCGCGCCGTCGGACACGTGCACCGTTACCTGCCCCGGCGTCAGCATCAGGCGCGCTGCAATGCCCAGCGCACGCGCCTTCTCCTGCCGGTCCAACTGCTGGTTGATCGCCAGGCCGACCTTGTAGTATTCATCCACTACCAGATCATCGGCATGATTGTAGGCGGTGTAGATCAGGTGCATGCTGATCACTACCACGCTGGCGGGCAGGGCAATCAGGAACCAGGGCCAGAACTGGCGATACCAGGGATGGATGTCGTCGTCGGCCAAGCGCGGTCTGGTCATAAGGGCCTCATGAAGCGTGATTCGGAGCTGATCTGCAGTGATTCGCGGTCCGTGGCCCGTGCCGTGAACTCGATTTCCGTGCTGGGAAGTGGCACCAGCTCCGGAGCGATGCGCACGCGCAGGCTGATGCTGCGCACTTCGCCACCGTCTAGCGTATGCAGGGTGTCACCAATGATCTCCGCGCCGTCGATACCGCTGACGTCAATTTCGAATTCGTGCATGGACTGCTCCATATTGACCAGGCTCAGCGTGTAAATGTTTTCGATATCGCCGTCCATGGTGGTCACGTACAGTTCGTTGCGGTCACGAATGACCGTCATTTCCAACGGTACGCGGCTGATGACGCGGTAGCTGAACAGGCCGACCATTACCGACAACACGAGCACATAGCCGATCATGCGCGGACGTAGCCAGTGCGTCTTGCCGCCCTGCAGCTGGTGCTCGCTGGTGTAACTGATCAGCCCTCTGGGGTAGGACATCTTGTCCATCACGGAGTTGCAAGCGTCGATACACAGCGCACAGCCAATGCACTCGTATTGCAGGCCGTCACGAATATCGATGCCGGTCGGGCAGACCTGTACACACAGGCTGCAGTCGATGCAGTCACCCAGTCCCTCTGCTCTGTGGTCGGCATCGCGCTTGCGTGAGCCGCGCGGTTCACCGCGGACGGGATCGTAGGATACTATCAGGGTGTCCTGATCGAACATCACGGATTGGAAGCGCGCGTAAGGACACATGTATTTGCAGACCTGCTCGCGCATCCAGCCAGCGTTGATGTACGTGGCGCAGGTGAAGAAGATCGTCCACAGCACCCCCCACTGGCCCGCTGACAGCGTCAGCAAGTCCGGCAGCAGCTCACGGATGGGATAAAAGTAGCCAACGAATGTCATGCCTGTGAGGAATGCCACAAACAGCCAACCGCCGTGCTTGAGCACTTTGCGGCCCAGCTTCTCCATCGACCAGGGTGCCTTGTCGAGGCGCATGCGCTGGTTGCGGCTGCCCTCGAACCGCTGCTCGATCCACATGAAAATACTGGTCCAGACGGTTTGCGGGCAGGTGTAGCCGCACCACACGCGGCCAGCGAAAACAGTGACCGCGAACAGGCCGAAGGCCGCGATGATCAGCAGAAAGGCGAGGAGGGGGAAGTCCTGGGGCCAGAATACCAGGCCGAGAATATGAAACTTGCGTTCGGGCAGGTCAAACCACACGGCCTGACGGCCATCCCAGGACAGCCAGGGGAGGAGAAAGTAGCCAATCAGCAGCGGCCAGCCGGTATACAGGCGGATACGCTGGAAAAATCCCTCAATCTTGCGTGTGTAGATTTTCTCACGACGCTGGTAGAGGTCGATCTCGCTGACTTCTGCCGGCGCTACGTCCTGTACATCGATAAGGTGTTTGTCGCTCATGCTGAATTACCGAGGATAGCTGACGCTGGGCGTCGTGATGCCGGCCTTCCGGGCGGAAGGCCGGCGGGGCCGATCAATTGCTCAGGCTGTAGACGTAAGCCGCGAGGATGTGAATCTTGTCCTCTGTGAGGCTGTCGCCGAAGGCAGGCATCACACCGTTCCGACCCGCGCGCAGGGAGTGTGCGATCTGCTCGCGAGTGCCACCGTAGAGCCATATGCCGTTGGTCAGGTTGGGCGCGCCGAAGACAGCGTTGCCTTTCGCCTCAGGTCCGTGGCAGGCCGCACAGTACATCTGGTAGTGCTTTTCACCAGCGGCAGCCAGCTCGGGATCGACGGTGCGGCCGTTCAGCGACACGACGTACTCGGTGGCTTCGGCAATGCCGTCATCACCCAGGACGCTGGTCCAGGCTGGCATGGCGGCGCGGCGGCCCTGCACGAGCGCCGTCTTGATGGCGTCCGGGGACCCGCCCCACAGCCAGTCGTTGTCGGTCAGGTTGGGGAAGCCATAGCGGCCCTTGCCATCCGCACCATGACACTGGGCACAGTTGTTGCCGAACAGGCGCATGCCCATTTTTACCACGGCCGGGTCTTCGGCGATCTCTTCGACGGACATGGCCAGATAGCGGCTGCGCATCTCACTGTAGCGCTCGTCTGCCGCGGCGACTTCCTCGCGGTGCTGTTCCAGCTGGGTCCAGCCAATCAGCCCGGGGTAATTGCCCATGCCGGGGTAGACAATCAGGTAGCCGATAGCCCAGACGATGGTAATGACGAACATGTAGAACCACCAGGCGGGGAGCGGGTTGTCGTACTCCTCGATGCCATCGTGGGCGTGCCCCGTGGTCTGTTCCGTAGTGCCCTCGCCGCGCTTGCGGTTGGCAAGCAGGATCCAGGTAATGCCGACGATGGTGACGGTGGTCAGGATGATGATCCACCAGTGCCAGAAACTAGCCATTCCTTGCTTCCTCCTGCTTGCTACGTTGACTCAGTTCCTCATCTGCGAAGGGCAGGTTGGCGGCCTCGTCAAAAGATTTCTTGCGCTTGCTGCTCCAGGCCCAGATACACAGGCCGACAAAAGCGAATAGCAGCAGGGCAGTGCTAAGACCTCGAAGGTCGTTGATATCCATAGTCTCTAGCGCCTCGTTTGCAGCAGGGTGCCGAGCTGTTGCACATAGGCAATCAGCGCGTCGATCTCCAGCTTGCCCGCAACCGCGGCCTCCGCACCGGCGATATCTTCGTCAGTGTAGGGCACACCCACGGTCCGCAGTGCACTCATCTTGTTGCCGGTGGTTTCACCGCTGAGTTCACGTTCGAACAACCAGGGGTAGGCGGGCATGTTGGACTCCGGAACCACGTCGCGCGGGTTGTAGAAGTGCGCGCGGTGCCAGTCGTCGCTGTAGCGCTGGCCGACACGGGCCAGGTCCGGGCCGGTGCGCTTGGAACCCCAGAGGAACGGGTGGTCGTACACGAATTCACCGGCGACAGAATAGTGCCCGTAGCGCTCTGTTTCCGCACGCAGCGGGCGAATCATCTGCGAGTGGCAATTGTTGCAGCCTTCGCGAATGTAAATATCGCGCCCCTCGAGCTCCAGGGCCGGCAATGGCTTGAGGCCGGCGATGGGTTCATTGGTCTGCTTGATGAACATCAGTGGCACCAGCTCGACCAGGGTGCCGAAGCTGATGGCCACGATGATCAGGATCATCATCAGGCCGACGTTCTTCTCTACGACTTCGTGCTTCATGCGTGACTCCCCTGTGCGGCACCAGCGGGCAGGGGCTGTGCGGCGACATCCTTGCGCGTGGTCATGTAGACGTTATAGGCCATGATCAGCATACCGCCGAAGAAGATGGCACCACCCGCGAGGCGAACAAGGTACCCGGGGTAGCTGGCAGCGACCGACTCGACGAAGGTGTAGGTGAGCGTGCCATCATCGTTGTAGGCGCGCCACATCAGGCCCTGCAGAATGCCATTCACCCACATGGACGCGATGTAGAGCACGGTACCAATGGTCGACATCCAGAAGTGGGTGTTGATCAACGCCGTGCTGTACATGCGCTCCTTGCCGAACAGGATCGGAATCAGGTGGTAGATACAGCCGATGGAGATCATGGCAACCCAGCCCAGGGCACCGGAGTGTACGTGACCGATGGTCCAGTCCGTGTAGTGAGAGAGTGCGTTGACTGTCTTGATCGACATCATCGGACCTTCAAACGTGGACATACCGTAGAAGGACAGGCTGACCACCATGAAGCGCAGGATGGGGTCGGTGCGCAGTTTGTGCCAGGCGCCGGACAGGGTCATCATGCCGTTGATCATGCCGCCCCAGGAAGGTGCGAGCAGGATGATGGACATGACCATGCCGAGGCTCTGTGCCCAGTCGGGCAGGGCGGTGTAGTGCAGGTGGTGCGGGCCTGCCCAGATGTACACGGCAACCAGAGCCCAGAAGTGCACGATGCTGAGGCGGTAGGAGTAGACGGGGCGTTCGGCCTGCTTGGGCACGAAGTAGTACATCATGCCCAGGAAACCCGCGGTGAGGAAAAACCCGACCGCGTTGTGGCCGTACCACCACTGCACCATGGCGTCCACGGTGCCGGAATAGGCCGAGTAGGACTTGGTCAGGCCCACCGGAATGGCTGCACTGTTGATGATGTGAAGCACGGCGACCGTGAGGATGAACCCGCCGAAGAACCAGTTGGCGACGTAGATGTGGCTCACCTTGCGCTTGACGATAGTGCCGAAGAACACGATGGCATAGCTCACCCAGACCACCGCAATCAGCACGTCGATGGGCCACTCGAGCTCGGCGTATTCCTTGGAGGAGGTCATGCCGAGGGGCAGGGTGACGGCCGCCAGCACGATCACCGCCTGCCAGCCCCAGAACGTGAAGGCCGCCAGCTTGTCTGAAATTAGCCGCACCTGCGTGGTGCGCTGCACCACATAGTACGAGGTCGCAAATAGCGCGCTGCCCCCGAATGCGAAAATTACCGCGTTGGTGTGCAGCGGGCGCAGGCGCCCGAAACTGGTCCAGGGCAGGTCGAAGTTGAGGATGGGGAAGGCGAGCTGGGCGGCGATGAGGACGCCAACCAGCATCCCCACAATACCCCACACGACCGTCATGATGGCAAACTGGCGAACGACCTTGTAGTTGTAGGTCGAGTGCTCCAGTGCAGCGTTGAGTTCACTCATGTCTTGTTTCCACTGTCAGTAATGTCAGGCAGATCGCCCGCTCGATAAATGCCTTTACACATCGGTAAATGCTGGCCCGGCGCCGAGATCCCAGAGGAACACCGTGGTGACCAGCAGGGACACCAGAATAACCAGGCCGACGCCGACCACGGCGGTGGAGAACAGGAAGCCCCGCTCCTCCGGAATATTCATCATGATCGGGATGCCCAGATACAGCAGGTACACCGACCAGCTCACTGCCACCACGCCGATCAGCAGGTCGACCCAGAGCAGCGGATAAAAGCCGGCAACACCGA
>Ga0181372_1000272_pt1 | contig 12732 bp, 9 predicted proteins | sample LowvirmetaG_5_FD_130161 | JGI IMG/M metagenome (GOLD analysis project Ga0181372, IMG submission 130161) | Marine viral communities from the Subarctic Pacific Ocean - Lowphox_08 viral metaG | ecosystem: Environmental > Aquatic > Marine > Oceanic | place: Subarctic Pacific Ocean | collected 2015-12-05
CGATGTCGATAACATCATTGAGGTGTTCCGCAAGCAGCAGGGGGAGCGTCAATCCGTCGAGCGTGCTGCGGCCATGGGCGATATCGTCAATCTGGACTACACCGGCACACGGGATGGCGAAGCATTTGACGGTGGCAGCGCCGAGGGAACCGACCTTGAGCTCGGCTCCGGTCGCATGATTCCAGGATTTGAAGACGGCATTGTGGGCCTGGCCGCCGGCGACGAGAAAACCCTTGAGCTGTCGTTCCCCGAGGATTACCACAGCGAGGAGCTGCAGGGCGCTGCGGTACAGTTCGCGGTTAAGGTCAACGACGTGAAAGAGCTGGTGCTGGCACCGCTGGACGAGGAATTGTTCAAGCTTTATGGCGTGGAAGAGGGTGGTGAGGAACAATTTCGCAAGGAAGTGGCGGAAAATATGACCCGAGAGCTGAAAAACGCCGTAACTAGTCGTGTCAAACAGCAGGTCATGGATGCCGTGGTAGACGCACACAAGGGTCTGGAAGTGCCCAGGGCGCTGATTTCACAAGAGATACAGGCGCTGCGCAAGCAAATGTTCCAGCAGTTTGGTGGTGCGGCTCCTGAAGGTCTGGATCTGGACGCCCTGTTGCCTGACGACATGTTCCGTGACAACGCTGAGCGCCGCGTCAAGCTGGGTCTGTTGTTGTCCGAGATGATCAGCACGTTCGAACTCAAGGCTGACCCGGCGAAAGTGCGGGAAACCATTGAGGAACTGGCCGCCACCTACCAGGACGCGGAAGAGGTCATCAACTGGTATTATGGCAATCCGGAGCAGCTCTCTTCCGTCGAGTCCAAGGTGCTTGAGGACAGTGTGGTCGACAAGCTGTTGGAAGCGGCCGAGGTGACTGATGAGCCCTGCAGCTACCAGGAAGCCATTGCACAGGCTCAGAGCCAGCGCTGAGTACATTCAGGTGCCGTCGAGGCGGCGCCTTAATACTGACAACCGAGGAAACGATTGCATGTCGAATTTGCCGGACGGGCGTAACACGATGAATGTCAGCAACCTGGGCTTGATCCCGATGGTCGTGGAGCAAACGGCCCGCGGTGAGCGCTCCTACGACATCTACTCGCGTCTGCTCAAGGAGCGCGTGGTGTTTGTGGTAGGGCCGGTAGAGGACCACATGGCAAACCTGATCGTGGCCCAGCTGTTGTTCCTGGAGTCGGAAAACCCCGACAAAGACATTCACCTCTACATCAACTCCCCCGGCGGCTCGGTGACGGCGGGGCTGTCGATTTACGACACCATGCAGTTCATCAAGCCGGATGTGAGCACGATGTGTATCGGTCAGGCCGCCTCCATGGGGGCTTTCCTGCTCGCGGGTGGTGCCGCCGGCAAACGCTTCATCCTGCCGAATGCGCGCACCATGATTCACCAGCCTAGCGGCGGTGCCCAGGGGCAAGCCTCGGACATCGATATCCAGGCGCGTGAAATCCTTATTATCCGTCGCCGCCTGAACGAGTTGATGGCGGAGCATACCGGCCAGAGTCTTGAGACTATCGAGCGCGATACTGAGCGCGACTGCTTCATGAACGCCGAGCAAAGCAAGGAATACGGGCTGATTGACGAGGTAGTCAATCGTCGCGCGCCGGCTGCGTCATAACCTAACGCTGCCGGGCGCCCTGTCCGCGGGCTTGCAAATGGCGGGAAAAAACATCATCTTTGAATCAGATGAGATTGCAGAATTCATAGGCCACAGGGCAGAGCATGACTAAAGACACCACAAAATCAGGCGACGACGGCGGCAAGCTGCTGTACTGCTCATTTTGCGGCAAGAGCCAGCACGAAGTGCGCAAACTGATCGCTGGTCCCTCGGTGTTCATTTGCGATGAATGCGTCGATCTGTGTAACGACATCATCCGCGAAGAAGTGCAGGAAGGTAACAGCGAAGCAAAACGCGACCACCTGCCCACGCCACACGAAATCAAGACGATCCTGGACGAGTACGTGATCGGCCAGCAGCGCGCCAAGAAAGTGCTGTCGGTGGCGGTGTATAACCACTACAAGCGCCTGCGCCACAGTCAGGCCAGCAGCCGTGGTGAAGACGTGGAGTTGGGCAAGAGCAACATTCTGCTGGTGGGGCCAACCGGTAGCGGCAAGACGCTGCTGGCGGAAACCCTCGCCCGCTTGTTGGATGTGCCCTTTACCATTGCGGATGCGACGACGCTGACCGAAGCGGGCTATGTGGGTGAAGATGTCGAAAACATCATCCAGAAGCTGCTGCAGAAATGCGACTACGATGTCGAGAAAGCGCAGGTCGGCATTGTGTATATCGACGAAATCGACAAAATTTCGCGCAAGTCTGACAACCCCTCCATCACCCGGGACGTTTCGGGTGAGGGCGTGCAGCAGGCGCTGCTCAAGCTGATCGAGGGTACGGTAGCGTCAGTGCCGCCGCAGGGCGGACGCAAGCACCCGCAACAGGAGTTTCTGCAGGTCGACACGTCGAACATCCTGTTCATCTGCGGCGGTGCCTTCGCGGGTCTGGACAAGGTGATTCGCAACCGGTCCGAAAAGGGTGGCATCGGCTTCAATGCCGAGGTCAAGAGCAAGGACGAGCGCCGCAACGTCGGTGAGCTGTTGTTCGACCTTGAGCCTGAGGACCTGGTGCAATACGGCCTGATTCCCGAGTTTGTCGGCCGCCTGCCGGTGATTGCAACGCTTGAAGAGCTCGATGTGCCCGCTCTGGTGCAGATCCTGACCGAGCCGCGCAACTCACTGACCAAACAGTACAGCAAGCTGTTTGAAATGGAGGGCGTCGAGGTTGACTTCCGTGAAGACGGCCTGCGGGCCGTGGCGGAACGGGCCATGGAGCGCAAGACAGGTGCTCGCGGCCTGCGCTCCATTCTCGAAGGCGTACTGCTCGACTCCATGTACAACATTCCCTCGCGGAGCGATGTCAGCAAGGTGGTTATCGACGAATCGGTGATTCGCGGTGACTCCGAGCCACTGCTGGTATACCAGAACCACGAGCCAGCAGCGCGAGCGGCGTCCAAGGACGAGTAGCGGCGGAGCCGCAAGGCTCCGGCTGCCGGGCCCCGGCCCGGCAGGCGCAAAGTGCGCCGGGGCCTTGTGTTCCGGCTGCACCGCCCCCATCTACAGGTCAGCTGTGACCATTCACAACCCGGAGATTTGTATGGGTTCCTCCTCGGTAATTGATCTTCCCCTGCTGCCGCTGCGCGATGTCGTGGTATACCCGCACATGGTGTTGCCGCTGTTTGTTGGCCGGGAAAAGTCCGTTGAAGCGCTGGAAGATGCCATGGCTGGCAGCAAGCAGGTGTTGCTCGTTGCGCAGCGCAATGCGGCCGATGACAACCCCGGCGTGGACGACATCTACCAGGTGGGCACCGTGTCCAACATCCTGCAGCTGCTCAAGTTGCCCGACGGCACGATCAAGGTGCTGGTGGAAGGCAGCTACCGTGCGGTGATCGACAACGTGGACGACGAAGGTCGCTTCACGGTGGCCGGTGTGCGCGAAGTTGAAAGCGATGACGTGCCTGATGATGAGGCCGAGGGTCTGCTGCGCTCTACCGTCAGCCAGTTTGAAAAGTATGTGAATCTCAGCAAGAAAGTGCCTGCCGAGGTGCTTACCTCGCTGTCGGGCATCGACGAACCGGGCCGTCTTGCGGATACCATTGCCGCGCATATGAGTGTGGATCTGCAGGAAAAACAGTCCATTCTTGAAATTGCTGACATCCGGGCCCGGCTTGAGCACCTCATGGGGCTGATGGAGGCGGAGATCGACCTGTTCCAGGTGGAAAAACGCATCCGCGGTCGCGTCAAGAAGCAGATGGAGAAGAGCCAGCGCGAGTACTACCTCAACGAGCAGATGAAGGCGATCCAGAAAGAGCTGGGTGACCTTGATGAGGCCCCCAGCGAGCTGGACGACCTGCAGGCACGGATCGAGGATGCGCGCATGCCTGATGAAGCGCGCACGAAAGCGGTGGCCGAGCTGAACAAGCTCAAGATGATGTCGCCGATGTCTGCCGAAGCTTCGGTGGTGCGCAGCTATATTGACTGGATGGTGAGTGTGCCCTGGTCGCGCCGCAGCAAGGTGAAGCACGATCTGAAGCGCGCCTCCGGCATTCTCAACGAAGACCATTTCGGTCTTGAAGAAGTGAAAGAGCGCATACTGGAATATCTCGCCGTACAGAAGCGTGTGCGCAAGGTGAAGGGCCCGGTGCTGTGCCTGGTTGGTCCTCCCGGGGTGGGCAAGACCTCGCTCGGCGAGTCGCTGGCGCGTGCCACCAACCGCAAATTCGTGCGCATGGCGCTGGGCGGCGTGCGTGACGAGGCGGAAATTCGGGGCCACCGGCGCACCTATATTGGTTCCATGCCGGGCAAGCTGCTGCAGAAGATGGCCAAGGCAGGGGTGCGCAATCCGCTGTTCCTGCTCGATGAAATCGACAAGATGGGTATGGACCACCGCGGCGACCCTGCGTCCGCGATGCTGGAAGTGCTGGATCCGGAGCAGAATCACGCCTTCAACGACCACTACCTGGAAGTCGATTACGACCTCTCGGATGTGATGTTCGTGTGTACCTCCAACACCATGAACATTCCCGGTCCGTTGCTGGATCGCATGGAAGTCATTCGCATTCCCGGCTATACGGAAGACGAAAAAGTCAGCATTGCGGCCAAATATCTGATACCGAAGCAAATACGGCAGAACGGCCTGGGCAAGGACGAGATCACCATCGGTGAAGACACGGTGATCGACATCATCCGCTACTACAGCCGCGAAGCGGGCGTACGGGCGCTGGAGCGGGAAGTCGCGAAGATCTGCCGCAAGATGGTCAAGCGCATTGCACTGGAAGAAGACAGTGTGTCGGCAGAGGTCACTCCTGACATGCTCCCGGACCTGCTGGGCGTGCGCAAATTCAACTACGGCATTGCCGAGGAACAGAACAAGGTAGGGCAGGTGACAGGTCTCGCCTGGACATCTGTGGGTGGAGAGTTGCTGACGATCGAGGCGGCATCGGTGGCGGGCAAGGGTCGCTATGTCAAAACGGGCTCGCTCGGCGACGTGATGCAGGAGTCGATTCAGGCGGCGACCACCGTCGTGCGCAGCCGGTCACAGGTGCTCGGTATACCGGCTTCCTGGCACGACAAGCACGACGTGCATATACATGTGCCCGAAGGGGCTACGCCCAAGGATGGCCCGAGTGCCGGCGTGGCCATGTGCACTGCGCTGGTTTCCATCAGCACCGGCATCGCAGTGCGCGCGGACGTGGCGATGACGGGAGAGATTACCCTGCGCGGTGAAGTGCTGCCCATTGGAGGTTTGAAGGAAAAACTCCTTGCGGCGCGTCGCGGTGGCATCAAGACGGTGATCATACCCAGGGAAAACGAGCGCGACCTCAAGGAAGTGCCCGAGAACATCAAGCAGGATCTGCAGATCCGGCCCGTGAAGTGGATTGATGAGGTGTTGGCGATTGCGCTTGAGCGCGTGCCGGAGCCACTCTCGGATGAAGAGTACCTCGCACCCGCGCCCGGAAGCAGCCAGGACAGCGAGCAGGGCGAGAAAAATCGGATAAATACGCATTGAGAGCGGGGTGTTGGTTGACCGCCAACTCGGCTCTGGTATACAGTCAGCCACCTGAATCCAGTGCGCTTCCTCCCGGTTTTGGCACCGAGAGGTGCTCGCCAGTGAGTAGCTGGAATCACTTTCAGGTGCTCGCCTGCTGCATCATGAATTGCCCGCATTTCGTTGCGGATGAGAACATCATACTTTAGTCAGATAACACTCCAAGGGGATACCTGTGAATAAAACCGAACTCATTGACGCCATTGCTGCTGCCGCCGACCTGCCGAAAGCTTCTGCCGGCCGTGCTCTGGACGCCGTGGTAGACAGCATTACGGAAGCCCTGAAAAAAGGCGATCAGGTAACGCTGGTAGGTTTCGGCACCTTTGCCGTGAAAGCGCGTGCTGCCCGCGAAGGCCGCAACCCGCAGACCGGCCAGACCATCCAGATCAAGGCCTCCAATGTGCCCGGCTTCAAGCCCGGCAAGGCACTCAAGGACGCCGTCAACGGCTGACTTGCAGTAACCGGCGGGTCTGGCGTTCGCTCGCGCAGCGCTCATCACCCCGTCTGTGTGCCGGTAACGGTTCAGGGAAAAGCGCACTCATGAGTGCGCTTTTTTGTTGATAAGGAACGGAAGACACCATGCTTCAGGACATCCGCAAGACTACTCAGGGAACAGCCGCCAAGGTTGTTATCGGGTTGATCGTCATCTCCTTCGCACTTTTTGGCATTGAATCGATTCTGCTGGGCGGTGGCGGTGGTGCCGTCGCCGAGGTCAATGGCGAAGCCGTCACGCCGATGGAGTTGCAGCAGGCGGTGGATACACAGCGGCGTCAGTTGATCGCCATGATGGGTGACAATCTCGATCCGGCCATGCTCGACGACCAGCGGATCAGTGCCCAGGCTCTCGAGGGCATTGTCTCGCGCAAGCTGCTAATGCAATCGGCTCACGACATGGGCCTGACGGTCTCTGAAGCGGAGCTCGGCGCCGTTATCGCGGGGATGGAGCAATTCCAGCTCGACGGCAACTTCTCGCCCGAGATGTACAAAAGCCTGCTGGCATCAGCCGGCTTTACCCCGGCGTCCTTCAAGAGCGCGTTGCGCGATGACCTTATTCTCGGTCAGGTACGTGCCGGCCTGGCCGGTAGTGATTTTGCCACGCCCGCCGAGCTCGCCCTGACCGCACGGGTTGTCGCCGAGCAGCGTGATGTGCGCTATCTCACTTTGCCCCTCGCGCCGTATCTCGACGCCGTTGAAGTCAGCGAGGAGGACCTCGAGACGTTTTACCGTGAGAATGAAGCCAGCTTCATGACACCGGAGTCTGTGGTGCTGGATTATGTCGAGTTGACGCTGGACGATTTCCGCGAACCGGTGGAAGAGGCCGCGATTGAGGAGGAGTACCGTATCCAGCTGGACAGCTACCAGTATCAGACGGAGAACCGGGTCTCGCATATTCTCCTGCAGCGCGGTAGTGATGAGTCGGAGGCGGACTTCGCCGCGCGTATCGCCACCGTGCAGGATGAACTCGCCGCCGGCAAGTCGTTTGCCGATGTGGCCGCAGAGCGCTCGGATGACGTGGGTTCAGCCGGTAATGGTGGTGACCTCGGGTTTTCCGCCGGTGATGCCTTCCCGCCGGAGATGGAGGAGGCCGTGGCCGCGCTTGAGGTGGACACAGTGTCCGCGCCGGTCGAAACCGATGCCGGTACGCACATTCTCATGGTCACGGAGCGCCGCGATTCAGAAGCGCCCAGCCTGACGGAGCTGCGTCCCGAGCTCGAATCCGGTCTGCAGGAGCGTGAAGCCCGCGTCGCGCTGTTGCTTGCGGTGGAAGAGTTGCGCGACATCGCGTTCACCGCGGATAGCCTGCGTACACCGGCCCAGGAGTTGGGGCTTGAGGTGCTGCGTACCGAACCAATGACGCGTGAGCAGAGAGACGGCCCTCTCGCCGAGCCTTCCGTATTGCGTGCAGCCTTCTCTGAAGACGTGCTGGAGCTGGGGCACAACAGCGAGGTATTGGAGCTGGGCGGTGACCGCTTCGTTGCGGTACACGTGCATGAGCACAACAAGCCGACGCTGGAGCCGCTGGATGCGGTGAGGGATGAGATCGTCCGCAGCATTACCCGGGAACGGGCGCGCGAGGCACTGGAGAGTGCCGCCGCCGAGGCTGTGGCTGAACTCGCCGCAGGTGAGCAGAGCATTGAGGCGCTGGCGGCACGCGAGAGTGTGGAATGGCAGGTAGAGCTGGGCGCCCAGCGCGACAGCCGCGTGCTGCCGCCGGCGGTGCTGCAGCGCGCGTTCAGCCTGCCAGCTCCGGGCGACGACAACCCTGTTGCCGACTACGTGATCGATGCCTCCGGGGATGCCCGCATCCTGCAGCTGGTGCGCGTGCAGGCAGGAGCCCTGGCCAGCCTCGACGCCGAGCAACAACGTGGCCTGCGGCAGCGCATTGGCAGTGAGTTCGGTGCGCTGTTGCAGGTTGAACACGAGCAGGGCCTGCGTGCCGCAGCTGACATCTCTGTGCTCTGACGCACGCTGACAGACAACAAGGAAACCCGTTTCATCATGGCCCGACGTATTCTCACGCTTAACCAGATTTCCCTGAAAGGCCTTGAGCGCCTGCCCCGTGACGCCTACGAAATTGCCAGCGAGTTTGCGCATCCCGATGCCATCCTGCTGCGCAGCCACAAGCTGCAGGCCGAGGATATCGCCGACACCGTGCTTGCCATCGCCCGCGCGGGCGCCGGCGTGAACAACATTCCGGTGGCAGACTGTACCCGGCGTGGTATCCCGGTATTCAATTCGCCCGGCGCCAACGCCAATGCGGTGAAGGAGCTGGTGGCGGCGGGCCTGCTGCTGGGCTCACGGGGCGTGGTAGAAGGCCTGGAATACGTGTCCGGCCTCGCCAGCATCACGGACCCGGCGGAACTCAACAAGACTCTGGAAGCCAACAAGAAGCACTTCAAGGGCAACGAACTGCGCGGTAAAACGCTGGGCGTGGTTGGCCTGGGTGCCATTGGCTCGCTGGTGGCTGACATGGCGTTGACGCTGGGTATGGATGTCATCGGCTACGACCCGGCCCTGTCAGTAGATGCTGCCTGGCGCCTGTCCAGTCAGGTGCGCAAGGCCGACTCGCTGTCGGCGCTGTTTTCCCGCAGCGACTATGTGAGCCTGCATTTACCGGCGCTGGAGTCCACGCGCGGGCTGATCAATGCCGAGTTGTTTGCCGTGATGCCCGAACAGGCTTGCCTGCTCAACTTTGCCCGGCAGGAGATTGTCGACGAAGCTGCGTTGCTCGAGGCCCTCGACCAGGGCCGCCTGCGCAAGTACATCGCCGACTTTCCGAGCCCGGCCCTGATTGGTCGCAAGAATGCCGTGCTGATGCCACACATCGGTGCCAGCACCGACGAGGCGGAAGACAACTGCGCCATCATGGCGGCGGACCAGCTGCGCGACTTCCTCGAAAACGGCAACATCCGCAACGCCGTCAACTTCCCCACGCTGCAACTGGAGCGGGCAGGGGGTTGCCGTTTGGCGGTGACCAACACCAACGTTCCCAAAATTCTGGGCAGCGTATTGTCCATTCTGGCGGAGCTGAATATCAACGTGGTGGATATGCTCAACAAGAGCCGCGACGATATCGCCTATAATCTTATCGATATGGACATCTGTCCGGCTGAATCCAGTCTGGCGTCCATGCGTGCGCTGGAAGGCGTTGTCAACGTCAGGGTGATTCCCTGACTTCACTGCGGGGGCACAATGACAGATTCACTTGATGCACTGGCGGGCAACGTGCCCGCCGCGGCTAAAACGTCAGGGCCGCCACTCGAGCAATGGCACCCGCCGCTCTCCGGCGATATCGATATCCGCATCGCGGCGGATGGCAGCTGGTACCACGAGGGCGGAAGAATCAGGCGCGAGCCCCTGGTCGCGCTGTTTGCCAGCATTCTGCGTCGGGAAGAAGACGGTGAGTACTACCTGGTCACGCCGGTAGAGAAATGGCGCATTCAGGTAGAACTGCATCCCCTGGTGGTGACCGAAATCAATCGCCGCGATGACACGCTGTACGCCAAACTCAACACCGGCCGCGAGGTCGCCGTGAACGCGGAACAGGCCCTGTTTCTCGAGCCGTCTGTAGGTGACGTGGCGGCTGTTCGTTTGGCCCACGGGCTCAGTGCCGTGCTGACACGGGCTGCCTGGTATCGTCTGGTGGACTCCGCGCAAGAGCGTGAGGGGCGGCTGCAGGTCTGCAGCGCTGGCGTGTGGTTCCCGCTACAGTAGTTGCAAGCTACCGATAGCGGGAACGCGCCGGGTCACATATTGGGGTAGGTCGGACCGCCGAAGCCTTCCGGCGTTACCCACACGATATTCTGTGACGGGTCCTTGATATCACAGGTTTTGCAATGCACACAGTTCTGTGCGTTGATCTGGAAGCGCTGCCCCTGCGCATCCTCCACCACTTCGTAGACACCGGCCGGGCAATACCGCTGTGCCGGCTCGTTGTATAGCGGCAGGTTTTTTTCCAGTGGTATGTTCGGGTCGATCAGCGTCAGGTGGCAGGGCTGATCTTCCTCGTGGTTAGTGTTCGACAGGAACACCGAGGACAGTCGATCGAAGGTGATCTTGTTGTCCGGCTTGGGGTAGTCGGGTTTCTTGCAGTCCTTGGCCGGCTTCATGGTGGCGTAGTCGGGCACCGAGTCATTCAGGGTGAAGGGCAGTTTGCCGCCGAACAGGGTCTGGTCGACCCACACCATGGCCGAACCGATCATGAAGCCGAATTTGTGCATGAAGCCGCTGAAGTTGCGGGTGGTGTAAAGCTCTTCGTGCAGCCACGAACCACGGACCTTGTCCGCATACGTGGCGAGATCTGCAGGTGCGGACTCACCCTGTAGCAGCGCCTCGACCACGGCCTCAGCCGCGAGCATGCCGCTTTTCATTGCGGTGTGGTTGCCCTTGATCTTTACTGCGTTCAGGGTGCCGGCGTCGCAACCGATAAGCAGTCCACCGGGGAAATGCATGGTCGGCAGGGAGTTGTAGCCGCCTTTGGTAATTGCACGGGCGCCATAGCTGATGCGTGAGCCACCCTGGATGTATTTCAACGTCTCAGGGTGTTGTTTCCAGCGCTGGAACTCTTCGAACGGGCTCAGGTGCGGATTGCTGTAGTTCAGGTCGGTGATCAAGCCGAGATAAACCTGGTTGTTTTCTGCGTGGTAGAGAAAGGCACCGCCGCTGGCGCCGTTTTCCTGCAGCGGCCAACCCAGACCGTGTACCACCAGCCCCTCTTCATGTTGCTCGGCGGGAATCTCCCAGATTTCCTTGATGCCGATACCGTAGTGCTGTGGGTCCTTGCCTTCATCCAGGCCGAAACGGCTGATCAGCTGTTTGCCCAGGTGGCCACGGCAGCCTTCGGCGAACAGCGTGTAGCGGGCGTGCAGCTCCATGCCGGGCGTATAGCTGTCCTTTTTCTCGCCATCCGCGCCTATCCCCATATCGCCAGTGGCAATGCCCTTGACCCGGCCATCGTCGTGGTACAACACCTCGGCAGCGGCGAACCCCGGGTAGACCTCTACGCCCAGGTTCTCCGCCTGCTCTGCCAGCCAGCGGCAGACGTTGCCCATGGACACAATGAAGTTGCCTTCGTTGTGTGTTGGCTTGGGAATCAGGAAGTTGGGCAGCTTGATGGCTTTCTTGGCGCCCGTGTAAAAGAAGAAGTTGTCGTGCGTGACCGCGGTATTCAGCGGTGCACCCATGGTGGCCCAGTCGGGAAACAGCTCCGCGAGCGCCCGTGGTTCGAACACGGCACCGGACAGGATGTGCGCCCCCACTTCGGAACCTTTCTCGACGACGCAAACCGTGACTTCCCGTTCCTGCGCTTGGGCCAGCTGCATGATGCGACAGGCGGCAGACAAGCCCGCGGGCCCCGCGCCAACAATCACTACATCAAATTCCATTGATTCACGTTCCACGGTAGGCTCCTCTGATCGTGCGGGGGTCTGATTGGCTGCTTGTGGCCGCTTCGTGTAAAAGCGAAAGTCAGCCCAAAAAAGCTGCGCAAGTATATAATTTCTAAAGGTTAAAAGCCAGAAGGCCGGGGATGGTCTGTGCTCTGCTTCTGTCCAGCACCACACGCCTGGACGCGCTGAAACACTCTTGACCTCCACACCCTTTGGCGGCAACATAGCGGCCCGAGTACAGGCCGGTGCCTTGATTCACGCGCCACAGCCCATTCAAACCCACCCGAAACTAGCGTTGGAAATCCTATGAAGGTTCTTGTTGCCGTTAAGCGCGTCGTTGACTATAACGTCAAAGTCCGTGCCAAGGGCGATGGCAGTGACGTTGACCTGAACAACGTCAAAATGGCCATCAACCCGTTCTGTGAAATCGCCGTAGAAGAGGCGGTAAGATTGAAGGAAGCCGGAGTTGCGACCGAGGTGATTGCCGTTTCCGTGGGCGAAAAGCCCTGTCAGGAGCAAATCCGTACCGCACTTGCTCTGGGCGCTGACCGCGGCATCCATGTAGAAGCCGAAGGCCGTATTGAACCGCTGGTGATCGCCAAGCTCCTCAAGGGCGTGGTGGAGAAAGAGCAGCCCCAGCTGGTGATTCTGGGCAAACAGTCCATCGACGGCGACAACAACCAGACCGGCCAGATGCTGGGTGCGTTGACCAATATGCCGCAGGGTACTTTTGCCTCTGAAATCAAGGTGGAAGGCGATAAACTTAATGTAGTTCGTGAGGTGGATGGAGGCCTGCAGACTATCAGCCTCAGCCTGCCGGCTATCGTCACCACCGACCTGCGCCTGAACGAACCGCGCTATGCGTCGCTGCCGAATATCATGAAGGCGAAGAAAAAGCAGCTGGACGTGTACAGCCCCGCTGACCTCGGCGTGGAAGTCACCAGCCATATTACGTTGGTGCGGGTAGAACCGCCGGCAGAGCGCCAGGCAGGTATCAAGGTTGAAGATGTGGCACAGCTGGTGGATAAATTGAAAAACGAGGCGAAGGTGATCTCATGAGTACACTCGTTATTGCAGAACACGACAACGGTAGCCTGAAGCCGGCAACCCTGAATGCTGTCACCGCCGCCCAGGCGCTGGGCGCGGATATTGATATCCTCGTCGCCGGCGCCGGCTGTGCTGCGGCAGGCGACGAAGCGGCAAAAATTGCCGGGATCGGCAAAGTGCTGGTCGCCGATAAC